>Ga0190274_10000500_pt1 | contig 23438 bp, 18 predicted proteins | sample Popmic531T_FD_133002 | JGI IMG/M metagenome (GOLD analysis project Ga0190274, IMG submission 133002) | Populus adjacent soil microbial communities from riparian zone of Yellowstone River, Montana, USA - 531 T | ecosystem: Environmental > Terrestrial > Soil > Riparian zone | place: USA: Montana... | reverse complement strand
CGTCGTCTGCTCGATGATGGGGCTGGCGCTGGGGGTCGACTACGCGCTCTTGATGGTTTCCCGTTTCCGCGAGGAGCTCGCCGCCGGCCGCGAGCCGCTCGACGCCGTGCGGGTGACGCGCCGCACCGCCGGTCGCACCACCCTCTTCGCCGGCAGCACCCTGCTGCTCTCGATGCTGGTCTCGATCTTCATCCTGCCCGGCTCGCTGCTGGCCTCGCTGGCGGGCACGCTGGCGATGGTCGTCCTGCTCACGGTGGCGATCTCCACGATCGTCTGCCCCGCGATCCTCACCCTGCTCGGCCCCAACGTCGACCGCTGGCGGATCGGCGCGGCTCCAAACGGGCGCTCGCGACTGATGACCGTCGTCTCGGCGGCGTTGAAGCGACCGGCACCGGTGGCGGCCGCGATCGGCGCCGTGGTGCTGCTCCTCGCGGCGCCGGCGATCGCGCTCAAGACCGGTCCGCCCAGCCCCGAACAGCTTCCCCACGACGACCCGACCCGCAAGGACGCGGAACTGGTCGGCGACGTATTCGCGCCGGGATACGAAGCGCCCTACGTGGTTGTCGCCGCCACCGACGACGGCGCCATCACCGACGCCGAGAACCTCGATGCACTCGATCGCTTCCAGCACCGGATCGCGGCGCTGCCCGGGGTGAGGACGGTGATCGGGCCCGGGCAGGTCGCCAAACGGGTCGAACCCGTGCAGCAGCTTGGCAACGCCGCCTTCGCCTCCGAAGGCGACATCGGCCCGGTCAAACAGCTCGGCCGCCTCGGCCGCAACCTCGCGGTCGCCGCGGGCGGGGTGGCGCAGCTGCGCGGCGGTATCGCCGAAGCCGGCGACGGCGCCGGGCTGCTGGCCCAGGGCTCCGATCGCGCCGCCGAAGGGGCGGAACAGATCGCCGGCGGCCTGGGACGGGCGACCAGTGGAAGCGAACGCGCGGCACGGGCCCTGGGCCAGTTCACGAGCGGCGCCGAACGCCTGGCGAAGGCCCAGGATCGAGCCGCGCTGGGAGCCCTGCAGCTGAAGTTCGGGATCCAGAACGTCGGCGGCCCCAATCTGCGCTTCAACGCGCTGAACCGCTCCCGCAAGGTGGAGAAATCGCTCAACGAAAGTGCGGGCACGACCGTGCCCCGCCTGCTCGGGCCCACCAGAGTCGCCGGCGAACAGCTGCGGGCGGCGCTGGCCCAGCTGCAGGCGATGACCGTCGGCAAGGAAGACCCGAGCTACGGCCCGGCGCTGGAAGCGGTCCGCCGCGCCGGCGCTGCCGTCAGCGGTACCGACCCGGTCAGCGGCGCTCCGTACGAAGCCGGCTACACGGGTCTCGCCACCGAACTCGAAGCCCTGCAGGCGGAGCTGCTGGCCGACGCCGAAAACGCCAAGTACGTGACCGACTGGCTGCAGTCCAGCCTGGTCAACCTGAAGAAACTGGCCAACGCCGCCGGGCAGCTCACCGACGGGCTGCGCAAGATCGCCGCCGGGGGGCAGAAGCTGGCCGGCGGCGCCGGCCGCCTCGAGCGGGCCGCCGAGAACGCCGGTGCCGGCTTGAGCAAGCTCGGTGAGGGGGCCGTCGCTCTGGCCGCGGGTGTCGACCGCCTCGGCGGCGGCGCCGAGGCGCTGGAAAGCGGCCTGCTCGAGGCGGCGGAGCGCTCGGCGCCGCTGCAGAGCGGGCTCAGGCGCGGGAGCGTGCAGGTGATCGACAGCAGGGCCACGCTGAGGCACCGGGTCGGTCGGGTCAGCCGGGCCTCGCCGGGCCTCTTCAACTCCGGCTACTTCGTCCTCTCGGCGCTGGACGGAGCCCCGCCGGCCGCGCGCAAAGCGGTCGGCGAAACGGTCGATCTGCGCAGCGGCCAGGCCGCTGCGATGCTGGTGATCTCCCGCTACTCGTTCAACACGCCGGGCTCGATCGCGCTCAACAAGCGCCTGAAGGTGGAGGCGGCGGCGCTCGCCGATGAATCCGGCCTGACCACGGGCGTGGCCGGCGGCGCTTCCCTGCTCAACGACTACAGCCGGATCACCCGAGCCACCCTGCCGATCGTGGTGGTGGCGATCACCCTCGCCACCTTCCTCGTCCTCGTCCTCGTCCTGCGGGCGGTCTTGCTGGCGGCGATCGCGGTCGGGCTCAACCTCGTCACCGTGGGGGTCGCCTTCGGCATCCTCACCCTGCTCTCCAACGTTCCCGACGGCGTGCCGCTCGGCGGCCACGAATACATCGACGCGGTCGGGGCGACGATGATCTTCGGGATCGTCTTCGGGCTCTCGATCGACTACGCGGTCTTCCTGTTGGTGCGGATGCGGGAGCACTACGACCGCGAGGGGGACAACGCCGCGGCGATCGAGTTCGGGCTGGAAAAGACCGCGCGGGTGATCACCGGTGCGGCGGCGATCATGATGGCGGTCTTCATCGCCTTTGCCGGATCCTCGCTGGCGACGGTGAGTCAGCTCGGAGTCGGGCTGACCGTGGCGGTGATCCTCGATGCCACGGTGGTGCGAATCGTCCTCCTGCCGGCGCTGATGCTGCTGATCGGCGACCGGGTCTGGTGGCTTCCGCGCGGCCTCGAACGGATGCTGCCGAAGCTCGACGTATGAGCTCGCGGATTGCCCCAGCCCACCAACCCGATGCGTTGATTTCCAGTTAAGTCCCCGCTGCCAACGCTCTTGCCCGGGGATCGCTCGGATACGATTCGCCCGCCCGTTCCACCGGGTCGGAGGCCGGGGAACGAACAAGCGACGACCCGTGGCTGCTAATCCCTTAGGCGAGGAGAAAAGCTCGGCGCCAAGCCGGGGGGTCACCCCTGCCCGGATCGCCGTCGTTGCGGCCCTCGCGATCGCCGTGATCGCCCTCGCGATCGTCTATTTCGGCGGCAGCGGCAGCCACAAGTACACCCTCCTCTTCCAGAACGCCGCCCAGCTCGTGCCCGACAACGAGGTTCTGATCGGTGGCGCCCCGGTCGGCTCGGTCGAGAGCATCGAGCTCAGCGACGACAACCTCGCCGAAGTCCACGTCGAAGTCGAGCAGGAGCTGCACGAGGGCACGACGGCGACGATTCGCGCCACCTCGCTTTCGGGCGTGGCCAACCACTACGTCTCGATCAGCCCCGGTCCGAACAGCAGCCCGGCACTGGACGAAGGCGCCGAGCTGAGCCTCGCCTCGACCACGACCCCGATCGACATCGACCAGCTCTTCAATACCTTCCCGCCCTCGGTGCGCAAGGGCCTCAGCAACTTCATTAAGGGCAGCGCGACCTCCTTCGAATACCAGGCAGGTGCCGCCAACGACACCTACAAGTACTTTGGCCCGGCGCTGAATCGCACCGATGCCTTCGCCAAGGAACTGACCGCCGACCAGCGCCTGCTCGAACGCTTCGTCCTCAGCACCGGCAAGCTGACGACGACGATCGCCCAGCGCGGCGAGTCGCTCTCGAGCGCGATCGGCAACGCCGACACGGCCTTCGACGCGATCGCCACCCAGAACGTCGCCCTCGACCGGACCCTGCGGCGGCTGCCGCCGACGATGCGGCAGGCCAACACGACCTTCGTCAACCTTCGCGCCGCCCTCGACGACCTCGATCTGCTGGTCGACACGGCGAAGCCGGCGACCAAGAACCTGGCGCCGTTCCTGGCCGAACTGCGTCCGGTCGCCTCCAAACTGATCCCCTTCACCCACAACCTGCGGCTGACCGTCAGCAGGCCCGGCAAGGGGAACGACGCGAGCGAACTGCTGGCGGTGCTGCCCACGGTGCAGCAGCTTTCCTCGAACGCGTTCCCCCACGCCGAGGACGCGATCGCCGCCTTCCAGCCCAACCTCAACTTCATCCGCGCCTACACGCCGGACCTCTTCAACGGCTTCGGCAAGCTCGGTCAGGTGGCCGGCTACTACGACGGCAACGGCCACTACGTGCGTGCGGCGACGGCGGCCCAGAATCTCTTTGCCGACGAAAGCGGGACGCTGAACCCGATCGCCAAGGGTCAGCAGTTCGAAGCCTTCGGGTCCTCGGCTGGATCCAAGCGCCGCTGCCCAGGTGCCGCCACGCAGCCGGCCGCCGACGGCTCCAACCCCTTCGTCGACCCGCCCGCCAGCGGCAGCATCGATTCCTCCGAATGCAACCCGGCCGCCGTGCCCCCCGGACCATGATCCGCCGGCTGATAATCGCGGCAGCGCTGGTGATCGCGGTGGTCGCGATCGTCCTGATCGCCTCCGGCGGCGGCAGCGGTAGCAACGGCTACCGCGTTCGTGCGGTCTTCGACAACGGGGCCTTCATGGTCAACGGCGAGCAGGTCCGGGTCGCCGGCGCCAACGTCGGCACGATCGAATCGGTCGACGTCTCCCTGCCCGGCGAGACGGTCGCTTTCAAGGACGGTGAGCCGGTCTCGATCCCCGGCAAAGCGATCATCGTCATGAACATCGCCGACCCCGGCTTCCAGGATTTCCGCAGCGACGCCAGCTGCCAGATCCGGCCGCAGTCGCTGATCGGCGAGAAGTTCGTCGACTGCCGCCCGACCCTGCCGCGGGCACCGGGCTCGCCGCCGGCGCCGCCGCTGAAGAAGGTTCCGAAGGGCGAGACCGGCGCCGGCCAGTACCTGCTGCCGCTCGGCAGCAACGGCACCAGCGTCGACCCCGACCTGATCAACGACATTCAGACGCTGCCCTACGCCCAGCGCTTCCGCCTCATCTTCAACGAACTCGGCGCCGGCCTGGCCGGAAGGGGGGCGGACCTGGAGGAGGTGGTCAAGCGCGGCAACCCGTTCCTGCGCGACGTCAACCGCTTCTTCGGGGTTCTCGCCTCCCAGCGCGACGAACTCGCCCAGCTCGCCGCCAACTCGGAGGAAATCCTCGGTCCGCTGGCGCGCGAGCGGACCCACGTCGCCGGCTTCTTCGCCAACGCCGGCGCGGCGGCGCAGGCAAGCTCCGAACGCGGTGCCGAGCTCGAAGCCTCGCTGCGCAAGCTGCCGGCCTTCCTGCGCGAATTCCGCCTTACGATGACCAGCCTGCAGAGCTTCTCCGACGCCGGCACCCCGGTCTTCGCCGATCTCGGCAAGGCCGCTCCGGCGCTGACCGACGCGACCCGGACGCTGACCCCGTTCTCGGAAGCGACCACGGTCGCCTTCAAGAGCCTCGGCGAGACCGGCGAAGCCTCCGGCCCGGTCTTCCGCGAAGCCGACCCGATCGTCCGCAAGACGACCCAGCTGGCCAAGGCCGGCGCCGCCCCGACCGCCGAACTGTCGAAGCTCTTCACCAACGTCAAGCAGACCGGTGGCTGGAACGGGCTGGTCGAACTGATCTACAACACCACGGCGTCGCTCAACGGCTTCGATCAGTACGGGCACTACGGCCGCGTCCTCGTGACCCTCAGCAACTGCCTGACCTACAGCGCGGCAGCGGCCGGGGAATCGAGTTGCTCGGCACGGTTCAACGGCCCCAATCACAGCGAAGGGACCTCGACCAGCGCCAGCGCCGCCGCCCTCTACAGCCTGCTGCAGCGCCGGCTGGCCGAAACGAGCGGCGGCACGGCGGTCGAAGCGGGGCCCGCTACGGGCATCGGGCAGGCCGCCGACGCCGAAGGCAAGGCCGGCATCGCCGACTCCTCCAGCACCGGCCCCACCAAGACCGGGGGCACCGCCCCGCTCCTCGACTACCTGCTGGGGCCATGAGGAACCGCAGCGGAATTCAGGGAGTGGCGAGCAACCCGATCCTGGTCGGGGCGGTGACGATCCTGGTCATCATCGTCGCCGTTTTCCTCGCCTACAACGCCAACAACGGTCTGCCCTTCGTCTCCACCTACAACCTCAAGGCGCAGGTGCCCGACGCCGACGCCCTGGTCAAGGGCAACGAGGTGCGGATCGGCGGCGTCCGCGTCGGCATCGTCAAGTCGGTCGTCCCGGTCCAGCTCGGCGACGGCAAGGTCGCCGCCGAGCTCGCGCTCAGCCTCGACAAGAGCGCCGATCCGCTGCCGGTCGACTCGACCCTGACGATCCGGCCCAAGTCGGCCCTCGGCCTCAAGTTCCTCCAGGTCACCCCCGGCAGCTCGGACAAGGGCTTCGCCGCCGGCGACACGATCCCGCTTGCCGCCGCCAAGCCCGAACCGGTCGACATCGACCAGTTCTTCGGCATGTTCGACAAACCCACTCGCGATGCGATCCGCCAGGTGCAGGCCGGCTTCGGCAACTCCTTCGCCGGCCGTGGGCCGCAGCTCAACGAAGCGATCGGCGCCGTGCGAGAAGCGATCGTCGCCGGCCAGCCGGTGCTGCGCAAGGTGGTCGAACCGAGCACCGACTTCGCCGGCTTCTGGCGCGCGCTCGAGGCCCTCTCGGCGACGGTAGCGCCGGTCGGGGAGACCCAGGCCAGCCTCTTCGTCGCCCTCGACCGGACCTTCACGGCCTTTGCCCGCGTCTCCCGCCCCTACATCCAGGAAACGATCGAAAAAGGCCCGCCGACCCTCGACTCCGTCACCGCCGACCTGCCGGCGCTGCGCCCGTTCTTCCGCGACACGGCCCGTTTCTTCACGGCCTTGAAGCCGGGCGCCAAAGCCCTGGGCGAAACCTCGCCGACGATCGCCGCGGCGCTGCACGCCGGCGTGCCGGCGCTCAACGCCTCGCCGACCCTCAACAACCAGCTGCTGCCGACCGCCGAGGCGCTGGTCGACTTCCAGAACGCCCCCGGCGTCTTCAACGGGCTCGACCTGCTGATCGACACCAACAACCAGCTGAAGCCGTCGCTGCGCTTCATCGCCCCGGCCCAGACCACCTGCAACTACCTGACGCTGGCGCTCAAAAACTTGGCCAACTCGAACAGCACGGGCAACGGCCAGGGCAACTGGCTGAACGTGATCGGCTTCTCTCCCCCGGAGGGGTCGGTAAACCCCGAGAGCGGCCCGTCTTCGGCACCCGCGAATGGGCCGGAGTTCGCCAACCACCTGCACTTCAACCCCTACCCGAACACGGGCGCCCCCGGACAGCCGAACGGCTGTGAAGCGGGCAACGAGAAGTATCTGGTCGGCAAGACCGTGATCGGCCAGGCCCCCGTCTGGGGAACGACCACGCGCGGACAGGTGGAAAGCAAATGAGCCGCCTCCCCGAGCGCGACACCAGGCAGGGTGCCACCGACAGCCGCTTCAAGTGGCGGCCGAGCAACGTCGCGATCGCGATCGTCTTCATCCTCATCTTCACGATCGGGCCCTACCTGGCGTTCACCAAACACGTTCCCTTCACCAGCTACGGCTACGAACTCGACGCGACCTTCGCCAACTCGGCCAACGTGGCGCTCAACTCGCCGGTGCGGATCGCCGGCGTCGAAGTCGGCAAAGTGATCTCGACCAGCCGCGACGGCAACGCGACCACGGTCACCTTCACGGTCGAAGATGCGGGCCGGCCGATCCACACCGACGCCTTTGCCGCGATCCGGCCGCGGATCTTCCTCGAGGGGAATTTCTTCGTCGAACTCGACCCCGGCAGCCCCAGCGCGCCGGACATGGACAGCGGCGCCACGATCCCGGTCAGCCACACCTCCACCGCGGTCCAGTTCGACGAAGTCCTGACCGCGCTGCAGTCACCGGTGCGTGCCGACCTCAACCGCCTGCTGGAGGCCTTTGGCACGGCGCTAACCCATGAGCCGACGGCCGCCGAAGACGCCAACCAGCTGCCGGAGGTGCGGGGCCTGACCGGGGCCGAAGCCTTCAACCGCGTCTTCAAGTACGGCGGCGACGCCGGTCGCTACAGCTCGCAGACGACCAATGCCCTGCTCGGCACCCAGCCGCGCGACCTCTCTCGCCTCGTTGCCGGCGCCGGCCGCACCTTCGGGGCTCTGGCCAGTGACGAGGCCGCCCTACAGGGGACGATCGACAACTTCAACGTCTTCACCGGCGCGCTCGCGGCCCAGTCGGCCAACCTCTCGACCACGGTCAATCTGCTCGCCCCGACCCTGCGCACGACGCACGCCTCGCTGGTCAGCCTCAATCGCACCCTGCCGCCGCTGCGCACCTTCGCGATCGAGCTGACGCCCGCCGTGGCCGAGCTGCCGGGCTTGATCAGCGCCTCCAAACCCTGGCTGGCCCAGATTCGCCCGGCGCTCTCCGGCAAAGAGGCCGGCGGCGTCGCCAAGCTGCTCAGCGAAGTTACGCCCGGGCTCGCCGGCGCCGCCCAGGCCGGCAAGGAAGTCACCTTGCCCCAAACCAACCAGCTCAGCCTCTGCACCTCGAAGGTCATCGTCCCGACCGGCAACCAGACGATCGAAGACCGCTTCAGCACCGGTGGCCCCAGCTACCGCGAGTTCCTCTACAACCTCGTCAACCTCGCCGGCTTCACCCAGAACTACGACGGCAACGGTCCCTTCGCGCGCGCCCAGGCGGGCGGCGGTCCGCTGCTGGTCGGCGAACCGAACCCGCAGGGCAATCCCAGCACCTTGAGCGACGGGATCAACTACGCGCACACGATCGCCGCGCCGATCGGCAACCAGCCTCAGCTCAGCGGCATGCCGCCGTTGAAGCCGGACGTGCGCTGCTACACCAACCCCGTCCCCAACGTCAACGGTCCGCTTGGACAGGTCGGCGCCCCGACCCCGTCGCCGGGGGGAGTCAACCCATGAGCCAGCGAGATCCAGGCGTGAGCCGCTGGAAACACTTCCGTGCCTGGCTCTCCCGGCAGGCGCGGGGGCACCGCAAAGACACGATCGCGATCGTCGTGCTGGCCTTCGCCGGCATCGTGATGATGCTCGGCATCTTTACCCAGCAGAAGGCCTCGCTGCCGTCGTGGCTGCCTCTGGTCGGCGAAGAATTCGAACACATCTCGGCCGAGTTCTCGACCGCCCAGGCCGTCACCCCGGGCCAGGGCCAGTCGGTCGACATCGCCGGGATCCAGGTCGGCAAGGTCACCTCGGTCGACCTCGAAGACGGGCATGCGGTGGTCGGGATGGACATCGTGCCCGAATACATGCCGCTGATCCACCCCAACGCCAGCTTCCTGCTGCGACCGAAAACCGGCCTCAACGACATGGTGGTCGAGGTAGAACCCGGCAGCGGCAGCAAGCACATCGAGGACGGAGCCCACTTCACCCTCGCCCAGACCGAACCGAACACCAACCTCGACGCCTTCCTCGCCACCCTGGACGGCGACACGCGCCAGTACGTGCAGCTGCTGGTTGCGGGCGGGGCGCAGGGGATCGGTGGCCGCGGTCGCCAGTTCTCGAACGTCCTGCGGCGCCTCGCCCCCTTCGTCCACTACACGGCGAAGCTGAACGAGGTCGTGGCCCAGCGCCACGTCGAGCTGGCGCGGGTGATCCACAACTTCTCCAGCCTGACGACGGAACTCGGCCGCCACGACGCCGAGATCAAGCGCTTCGTCACCGCCTCCGACGCCGCCCTCGGCAACTTCGCCAACCAGCAGCAGTCGATCCAGGAGTCGCTGCGGGAGTTGCCGCCGACCCTGACGGCGATGAACTCCGCTCTCGCCAGCTCCAAGCGCTTCTCCGACGTCGCAAATCCGGCCCTGACCGGCCTGATCCCGCAGGCCCAGGCGCTGACGCCGGCGTTCAAGGCGACCGAGCAGCTCTTCAGGCAGACCACGGCGCCGATCCGCGATCAGATCCGTCCCTTCACGCGCGAAATCCGCCCGCTGCTGACCCACGCCAGCGAAGGTGCCGAGCCCTTCAAGAAGACCGTCAAGAACTTCGGCACCTCGCTCGGTGCCTTCAACTCCTTCCTCAACGAGCTCGCCTACAAGCCGAAGGGGTCGAAGCAGAGCGCCCTCTTCTACCTGCCGTGGCTCAACCACAACTTCAACGCGGCCTTCAACCTCGAAGACGGGGGAGGCCCCGTTCTGCGCAGCATGGTCCTGATCTCCTGCACGGGAGCGGACCTCGGCTATGGAGCCGCCGGCAGCCAGCCGTTCCCGCCGGGAACCCTGCCCTTCCTCAAAACCCTTCTGCAGACGCTCAACGTGCCGCAGAAGGAAGAAATCCCCGTTTCGTACACGGCCAGCGGAACCTGCGAATACACGGTTAAGAAATGAGCAAGCGCGCCCCCAGCACCACGCAGCTACTGGTAATCGCCGGCTTCGCGCTGTCGTGCTTCGGCATCCTGCTCTTCCTCTGGGTCACCTTCGGCGGTCCGACCCCGTTCCGGGCGAAGTCGTACGAGATCAAGGTGCCGTTCAACGAGGCGACCCAGCTCGCCGAACAGTCCGACGTCCGCATCTCCGGCGTCAACGTCGGCAAAGTGCAGAACATCGCCCTGGCGCCGAACGGCAGGCAGGCGCTGGCGTCGGTCGAGATCGACGCCAAGTACGCGCCGATCCCGGAGTCGACGCGGGCGATTCTGCGCACCAAGACCCTCCTGGGCGAGACCTATATCGAACTCACGCCGGGCTCGAGCGAGGGCCCGAAGCTGCCCGACGGCGGCACCGTGCCGGAGGCCAACATCGCCGAATCCGTGCAGCTGGACGAGATCTTCCGCACCTTCGACCCGGAAACCCGCACCGCCTTCCAGAGCTGGATGCAGGAATCGGCGGCGGCGATCGGTGGCCAGGGAGGGAGCTTCTCCTATGCGATCGGCGAGCTCGAACCGACCTTCACCGACCTCGGCAAACTCTTCCGCATCCTCGACACCCAGCGCACCGCCGTCGGCCAGCTGCTGCGCAACGGCGCCACCACCTTCCGTGCCCTGCGCGGTCGCGAAGGCGAGCTGGCCGACTTTATCCAGAGCTCGAACGCGGTCTTCACCACCACCGCCCAGCGCGACCGCGACATCGAAGCGATCTTCCGCGCCTTCCCGACCTTCCAGGACGAGTCGAGGCTGACCTTCAACCGCCTTCGGAGCTTCGCCCTCAACGCCGACCCGCTGATGCGCCAGCTCGTCCCCGCCGCCGAACAGCTCTCGCCGACCCTGGTCGCCTTCGCCAGGCTGGCGCCGGAAGCGAAGGGCTTCTTCGAAGGCCTCAGCACGGTCATCAAATACGCCCCGACCGGCTTCCCCGCTCTGCGCCGGTTCTTCCGCGACGACTTCCCGCCGCTGCTGCGGGCGGCCGACCCCTTCCTGCGCAACCTCAACCCGATCCTCACCGGCCTCAACCTCTACAAGCACGAGGTCACCTCCTTCGCGGCGAACGTGGCCGCGGCGACCAACGGCGAACTGACCACCACCAACGCCAGCGGCGAAAAAGCGCACTTCCTGAGGGCGATAAACCCGCTGTACCCCGACTCGCTGGCGACGTTCGGCGGTCGTCTCACGACCAACCGCAACAGCGCCTACAGCCCGCCGCTCTGGGCGAAGGGCGTGTTGGCGGGGCTGCCCGGCTTCGAAACCCGCCAGTGCAGCTCCGGGGTCACCGCCACGCTCTCGCCGGAAACGGCCTCGAACCCGGCTTTCCTGGAACGGATCAGGGTCAATCCGCAAAAAATCGCCGGAAAACCGGATCCCAAAAAAGCCGAAGAAGAAGAGAAAGCCAAAGAAGCCGAAGACTTCTTCAATCGCCTGAAGAAATACGCCTTCGCCGGGCAGACCAGCACCGGCGCCGTGCCCGCCCCGCCCTGCACCCAGCAGACCCCCTTCAGCCCGATCTACGGCAGCGGGCCGGCGACGACCTACCAGCACACCTTCGAACAGCCTGGGGAATAGCGCCGTCGAGAGGTTGCCGGTAGTGGGTCGGTTTGACTCCCATCGATGATCTCGGCTCCGCCCGCGAGCTTCCGTAGGCAGACGGACCTTGTGCAACCAGTTAAAGTTATCTGAGCATGAAGGGTTCTATGTCTCATTGGTCGTCCGCGAAGGCGCATAACCTGCCGTCATCCGATGCCTTGCAACAGCCGGAGACGATGGTCATTTGCAGGCATTTCTTCTGTCATCGGGCAGGGGAGCTTGCAGTCGGGGCGAAAACGCGCCTAGACTGCGAAACGAACCAACGGAAACTTTCTCAGGTTTCCCGCCTTCTAAACCGAGGAGAACGGGTAGGAGGCCCACATGCCAGCAGTAGCTAATCCCCGCAAAATCAAGGACCTGGATCGTCACTCCGGAGAATGGGTGGCAATTAAAGACGACGTCGTCGTTGCCTATGCCGGTACTCTCTCGTCTCTACGTGAGCAAGTCCGGGCAAGGGGACAGCGAGTCGAGGGGTTCTTCAAGGTCCCGCCGCCGAGGCGAGGGGCCGGAATCTTCCTTCAGCGACACGCCCTACACGTATAGGTACTTCGCCCCAGGGCCGGAGTGGTATCCGTCGCCCATGGTCCCCCTAGCTGTTCAAGGTCCTGGCGAGCCGCTGACCGACTACGCGCTCGCAGACACGGGGGCCGACTCGACTGCTTTCCCCCTCGACCGAGCTGTTGAGCTCGGCATCAGCCTTGAGAACGACTGCGTGAAAGAGCAGGTAACCACGGCCAATGGCGTGGGGACCCAGTTCGTCTACAAGCCGGGTCTCGCCGCCATGGTTGAGGAGACGCAGTTCGGTGTGACCGGGGTCTTCACCGACACGCCGGTCATCGTTCTAGGGCAGCAGGACTTTTTCGCTCGCTTCCACGCCACTTTCTGTAGTCAAACCGAGACACTGATTATCCGGCCGTACGACGATGACGGGAGCTAGTCCAGAAGCGCCAGGTTGCCCGACCGTTATTCTCGGTGGCCCGAGTACGTAGCGGATTCCAGCAGGGTCCAGTCGGCCTTCGAGCGTTTCAACCTGCCGGACCTCTGGATTAAACGGGTGGCGATGAGTTTTCGTCCACCCCGCAGTCTTTACCCATGACCGCTCCGGTCAGGACCCCCGACGGCCAGGAGGCACCGATCTTGAATTCCCCCGACATCGCAAACAACGGCAACACCGAAGATCGCACTCGCTGGCTGGCGCTCTACGTGCTCTGCGCGGGGATGCTGATGATCGTCCTCGACGCGACGATCGTCAACGTCGCCCTGCCGACGATCCAGGACGACCTCGGCTTTTCCCAGAGCAAGCTGGCCTGGGTCGTCAACGCCTACATGATCCCCTTCGGCGGCCTGCTGCTGCTGGCCGGGCGGCTCGGCGACCTGATCGGCCAGCGCCGCATCTTCCTCATCGGCCTCACCGTCTTCACCGCCGCCTCGCTGGTCTGCGCCGCCTCGGTGAGCCAGGAGATGCTGATCGGAGCCCGCTTCGTGCAGGGCATCGGCGGGGCGCTGGCCTCGGCCGTGATCCTGGGGATGATCGTGACGATGTTCCCGCAGCCGGCGGCCCAGGCGAAAGCGATCGGCGTCTTCGGCTTCGTCGCCTCTGCCGGCGGCTCGATCGGGCTGCTCGCCGGCGGCATCCTCACCGAGGCGATCAGCTGGCACTGGATCTTCATCATCAACCTGCCGATCGGCATCCTCGTCGCCTTTCTGGCGCTGCGCCTGGTCCCGAACCGCGACGGGATCGGCCTGCACGAAGGCGCCGACTTCCCCGGCGCGGCGATGATCACGGTCTCGCTGATGATCGGCGTCTTCACGATCCTGCAGATCACCGAGTGGGGCTGGGTCGACACCAAAACGCTCGCGCTCAGCGCCGTTTCCGCGGCGTTGCTGGCCGCCTTCATCCACCGCCAGGCGACGATCGCCAACCCGCTGATGCCGCTGCGCCTATTCCGCTCCCGCAACGTCGCCGGCGCCAACGTGCTGCAGGCGCTGATCGTCGCCAGCATGTTCGGGATGTTCTTCCTCGGCGCCCTCTACCTGCAGCGGGTGCTGGGCTACAGCGCCCTCGAGGTCGGGCTCGCCTTCCTGCCGACGACGGTGGTGATGGGCACGCTCTCGCTCGGCTTCTCGGAAAAACTGATCATGCGCTTCGGCCCGCGCCGGACGTTGATCCCGGGCATCTGCCCGACCGTCGTCGCCCTCCTGCTCTTCGCCCGCACGCCGGTCGACGGCAACTACCTGACCGACCTGCTGCCGCCGTTCCTGCTGATCGCCGTCGGCATGGGCTCTTCCTTCCCGGCGATCATGACCCTGGCGATGTCGGGAGCGACCCCGGAAGACTCCGGGCTGGCCTCGGGACTGGTCAACACCAGCATGCAGGTGGGCGGGGCGATCGGCCTGGCGGTGCTGGCGACGCTCTCGGCCGAGCGCACCCAGAGCCTGCTCGACGACGGTGCCTCCAACGCCTCGGCGCTGACCTCCGGCTACCACGTCGCCTACCTGATCGGCGCCGCCCTGGCCGCGATCGCGGTGGCGATCGCCGTCTTCGTGCTGCGCGACCCGGTCCCGGCCCCGGCGGGCGAGTTGGCGGCCGAGCACGAGGAGCGCAGCGCCGAGCCTGCTTACTCCGAAGCCGGCTGAGGCAAGATGGCGACGATCCGCCGGGCCGCGGTCGAGGACGCAGCCGAGATCGCCCGGCTGCTGCACGACTTCAACAGCGAGTACTCGGAACCGACGCCGGGCGTGGCGACGCTGACCGAGCATGCCCGCCAGCTGCTGGCCGCGGGCGAGATGACGGTCCTGCTTGCCGGCGGCGGGCCCGACGGGATCGCCGTGCTGCGCTTCCGCACCGCGATCTGGACCGGCGAACCCGAAGCGCACCTGCAGGAGCTCTACGTGGTGCCGCCACTGCGCGGGCGCGGCATCGGCCGCTCCTTGCTCGAAGCGACGATCGCCGCCGCCCGCGAAGCCGGCGCGACCGGGATCGACCTCAACACCGGCGAAACCGACACCGCCGCCCGCGCCCTCTACGAGAGCTTCGGCTTCACCAACCGCGAAGGCTCCCCCGACGGCCCCTCGATGCTCTTCTACGAGCGCGAGATCTGAGCCGGTTTCAAGCCGCGGAGGCGACGACGACGGCGACGTCGTCGTGGTCGATCGCCTCGACCCGCCGCGCCCTCGCGCTGACCAGCACCGGCTTGCGTCCCGAAGGGGCGACATCCAGGCAGAACTCGATCCCAAGTCGCCGGGTGGCATTGATGATCGTGTCGACGTCGGGATTGTGTTCGCCCGACTCGAGCTTGACGACACGAGGCTGAGAGACACCGAGCAGAGACGCCAGGTCACGCTGGCTTAGCTCATGCTCCGCGCGATGGTGCAGCAGTGCTGCGGCGAACTGACGAGCAGGCGCGAACCGCTGCCATTCCGCCCAGAAGCTGGGATCGGCACGCTTCTCCTTGGCCAGAATCGCGTCAAATGAAACGTCGGGTGCTGGCATCGAGTTCTCCTTCCCCCTTTTGCTTGATAACAAACATATTATCAGAGGCGATGGCGTTGGCGAATCTTTGTCGAGCGCTGCCAGCTCTTCTACGAGCGCGAGGTCTGAGCCGGCAGTTCGGCGAAGCCGATGCCGTCGGGCGGGTCGACGCGGTCGGGGTGCAGTAAGTGGGCGAGCAGCTCGGTGCCGTCGACGAGGCGGGGGCCGGGTCGGGAGTAGGTCGAGGCGGCGTCGACGGCGAAGACGCGGTCGGCGCCGAGGGCCTCGATCCGCTGCCAGTGCTCCTCGGCCTGCGCCCGCGACTCCTCGGCGTACATCCCGCAGGGCATGACGACGACCAGGTCGGGCTCGAGCGCGGCCAGACTCTCCCACTCGACCTGCGGCGACTTGGCGCCGGCGGGCCCGGCGACGTCGATGCCGCCGGCGAAGGCGACCATCTCCGGGATCCAGTGGCCGCCGACGAAGGGCGGGTCGAGCCACTCCAGGGCGAGGACCCTCTGCGGCGGCGCCCCGGCGACCGCGGCGCGGACCGATGCCAGCCGGCGCTCCAGCTCGCCGCGCAGCTCCCGCGCCCGCTCCTCGATCCCCGCCGCCGCACCGAGCCGGGTCACGTCCTCCAGCATCTCCCCCAGCGTGCTCGGGTCCTGCTGCAGCACCCGCGGGCGGCTCGGCAGCCGCGCCGCGACTTCGACCACGTCCTCGAAGGAGACGGCGCAGACGTCGCAGATCGCCTGGGTGACGATCAGCTCCGGCGCCAGCTGCGCCAGCCGCTCCTCGTCGAGGCTGTACAGCGCCTTGCCTTCGCCGACGACGGCCTTCACGGCGGCGTCGATCTCGCCGGCGCTGAGCCCCGGGGGGAGGACGGTCGCGGTCAGCCGCGGCAGCTCGCGCGCGGCCGGCGGGAAGTCGCACTCGTGCGTGACCGCGACCACGTCCGCGCCGAGACCGAGCGCAAACAGCATCTCGGTCGCCGACGGGACGAGGCTCGCGATACGCATTACCCGACTATTTCACCGCCGCGACCAGGACGTTGGCCGCGCCCTGCATCCCCGCTTTGTTGGGATGGATCGGCGCCGCCGCTTCGCCGGGCACCAGCGGTTCGACCCAGCGCGTCGAGCTGCCCTTGCAGGCGTCGTGGCCGATGCTCGCGTTGTACCAGTTGACGAGCGTGGCCCCGTTGGCCGCCGCCTGCGTCGCCAGCATCGAGTTGAGGCGCTGCTCGGTCGCCCGCAGGTAGGGCGCGTCGGTGAAGCTGATCGGCATCTGCGGCCAGCAACCGCTCCCGGTCTCGGGGAAGATCGCCGGGTAGTTGAGGACGTAGATTTTCGCCGTCGGGGAGCGACTGTGGATGCCCTGCAGCACCGCCGCGACCTTCGGCGCCGTCGCTTCGATCCGTTCCGCCAGCTGGTCTTTGCCGCCCGACGCGTATTTGCTTTTGCAGGGCGAGCTGAACGGGTTGAGGGTGATGCAGCCCTGGGCGACTTCCGAGAAGCCGATGTCGTTGCCGCCGATCGTCACCGAGACGACCGTCGTGCTCGCGTCCAGCGAGTTGAACTGCGGCGGGTTGGGCCCGTCGGGGTCGACGTTCTGCGGTTGCGTCATGTGGTCGGTCTTGGCGCCGCTGCAGCTGGGGTCGCGCAGGGGGAGCCCGATGCTCGGCGCCGCCAGGTGCGGGTAGTTGTGGTCCGACTTGAGGCAACCGAGCGGCAGCACCGGGTTGGGGATTAACGGCCCTGCCGTGTAGGAGTCGCCCAGCGAGACGTAGTTCGCGGCCCGCGCTCCCGCCGCCGCAGCGGCAAGAAAGGCCAGTGCCGCAACGGCGAGTACCAGCGTGCGGAGCAACCGTCGGGGGTGGCTCGGGGTCAACGCATTCATGTACTTCTCCTTCCAACGTGTCTTGCCCCTGCCTCCTTCCCTGACCCTTTAATGCTCAGTTCGATTGTGTTCTAAACAAGATCCGCGGGCCCGCGCCCGAGGGCCAGCTGCTTGCCGTCGCCCTTGAGCTTCAGCATGCGCTCGTCGGCGACGTGCATCAGGGTCTCGAAGTCCAGTCCGTCGTCGGGGAAGACGGCCCAGCCGACGGAGGCGCTGGGCACGGGGCCGGGGGCGTCGGAGTCGCGCAGACCGACCGCGGTGCGGATCGCTTCGGCCATGTGCTGCGCGCCCTCGCCCTGGGCGCCGGGAGCGATCACGGCGAACTCGTCGCCGCCGATCCGGGCCAGGGTGTCGGTCGAGCGCAGGATCCCGTGGGCGCGGGCCGCCGCCTCGCAAAGCACCGCGTCGCCGACCTGGTGGCCGTGGCGGTCGTTGACGCCCTTGAAGTCGTCGATGTCGAGGATCAGCAGGGCGAGCGGGCTCTCGTCGCTGCCGCGCCGCCCGCCGCGGGGCCTTGTCCTCGCCTCCAGCTCGCGGTGCAGGGTCGCGTCGAAGACCCGGCGGTTGCCGACCCCGGTCAGCGGGTCGCGGTTGGCGAAGTCGCGCTGGCGCGCCTCGGCGGCGACCAGGCGGCGTTTGAGCCCGACCATCACCCAGGTGGCGGCGAGGAAGCTGGCGACGAGGGCCAGATAGCGCGCCACGAAGGCGTTTTCGGTCGCGGCGGCGTCGTAGAGCAGGGGCAGGCCGGCGACCAGGATCAGCTCGACCGAGAGCGGCCAGGCCCAGCGGGCGGGAAAGAAGAAGGCCGCGTAGAGCAGCGAGCAGACCAGGAACGGTTCGATGTAGCTGAGCGAGCCGCCGGTCAGGTAGATGGCGAGCGCGACGACCGGGATCGTCACCGCCATGCCGATCGCCAGCGCCTTCATCGAGGCGTGCTGCCAGGGGATCAGGCCGGTGACGCTGCCGATTCCGTAGACGAGCACCAGCCCGCTGAGGCCGAGCACCCAGCCGACCCCCTCGTGAGCCGCGCCGGGCAGAAAGGTGGCGCCGGCGCCGACCAGGGCGGCGACCATCCAGAGGCAGCCGGAGATGCGCCCCATGCGGGCACGCTCGTCGGGCGCTTCGGCGAAGCCGCCGATCTCGCGGCCGCTGTCAATCGTGTGTTTTGTCACCTCGACCTTGATCGGCGCGACGAATTCGATCCTTGACTGTTGAACCGCCCATGTGGTGGCCGGGGGTCGGCACCGAGGTATTCGAGGCTAGTCCGACTTGCCGGCGCGCCCGCGGCGCTCCTCGCGCCTGTGGCGGTGCAGCACCGGCGCCACATAGCCGATCAGGGCGCCGATCGCGACCGCTGCGAGCAGGGTCACGATCAGGGGCGCGTCGACGGTGACGAAGAGGACGTCGACGCGGACCTCCTGCGAGTTCTGCAGAGCGACGATCAGCACCAGCGCGACGAGCGCGCCGACCGCCCAGGCGCGCCAGTTCGTCGGTTTGCCCTCGTTGCTCATGCGCCGTGCTCTCTCAGCATCTGATGCGCCGGCCGTGGCCGTCGGTTGGCATAGGCGGACGTTAGCGCGAGGCAGGGCCTAGTTGCGCGCCACGGCGCCGAACAGCGACCTGTGCAGGCCTTCGACGAGGTCCACGGCGAGGCGAGAGTCGCCGCCCACCTCGAGGCAGCCGACGTCACCCTCGACGATCGCCGAGAACCAGGCTCCGGTCGAGCCGAGGGCCCAGCCGTCCACATGTCCTTCGAGGCTGGTCCCCTGAGCCTCGACGACTCCAGCGCGCACGACGGCGATCGTCCCCGCCAGCCCCGAGGCACCGGCGCCCCCGATCTGCACTCCGAGCCGGCACGATCCGGAGGCGTCGTCGGCCATTCGCTGCAGCGGCAGCGCGAGCAGGAAGGCCGCCTCGGCATCCTCCCTGACGATCTTCGGGGTCTCGGTGGGGAAGTAGCGCCGCTCCCAGCGGGCCGCGGCGACGATCGGCCCGAGCGCCCGGCGCATCCATTCGGAGATCGTGTAGGGCTTGCTCCTACCGCTGGCGGGTGCCGACTCCAGCAGCCCGGCCAGGCGCATCGCCGCCAGGCGGCGCTCCAGCGTCGGGTAGCTGACCGACGGAATGGCCGCGTCGAGTTCGGTCAGCGAGAGCGGCCCTTCCGCGAGAGCGCCGACGATGCCCGTGGACCAGCCTCCCGCCAGGGCTGTGATCGCGCTCTTGGCGCCGCTGGCTCCCAGCTCTGTCGCACCGTCGGGCGCCGCCGCGAGCCACGCCTCCAGCGCTTCCGTCACCTCGAGCAGATCCCGCCCCTGCTCGGTGAGCTCGTGTTCGACGTTGCCCGGGAACTCGTTGCGCCGGCGCCGGTCCACCAGGCCTGTCTCCCGCAGGGTTCGCAGGTAGGCGCGCAGCGTGGTCTGCGGCGGCGAGCCGGCCTCCCGGCGCAGATCGAGAGGGGGCTTGGGACCGTCGGCGAGCGCCTTGGCTATGGACGCGTTCAGCGGGACGGCGAGAAGGGACAGCGTCCGGTCACCCGTCCGCGCGGCTTCATCTCCCCGTTGTTCGACCTGGACAATGGTCAACGAGAGCTGATTATGCTTGGTCAGAAGCGCTTTTGCAAACATACCTAAGTTCGCTAATCTGGCTCTACAGAGCCTAAACAGGGCATTTTCCTAGCTCTCTTCCGGTGTTTGTTTGACCGAGGATCGTTTAGTCGATTAGTCTTGTGCAGATAGATGGCAACGAGCGGACGACAGCGGCGAATCACCTTTGTCACGCTCGGGCCAGAGGGCACCTGCCACGAACGGGCGGTGCGTCGCTACGCGGCGTTCCAGGGCATCGAGGACTACGAGATCGAGCCGATCGTCGACTTCTTCGTCGGGCTCGAGTCGATCCGCGGCCGCGACGACGCCTTCCTGGTCCAGTGCAGCGCCCACCCCAAGGTCCACGAGATCACCGAGAAATACTGGACCGAGGTCTTCGTGGTCGATACCTTCATCTTCCCGACCAAGCACCTGGTCCTGCTCAGCCGCCGGGACGTGGAGGCGCCCCGCTCGCTGGGGATCGTGCCGGCGACCAAGGGATACGTCGACCTCTCGCGCTGGGAGACGATCGTCGACGTCGCCTCGAAGCCGATCGTCGCCGAAGGCCTGCTGCGCGGCGACTACGACTCCGGCCTCACCCACATGGAGCACCTCGTCGAGCACGAGGACGTGCTGCGGCTCGACCTCGACATCGGCGAAATCGACACCACCTGGGTGGTCTACGGAACCAGCAAGCGCTTCGAGGGCCAGGTGATCGGGATCCCGTCGCCGCAGATCTTCCCCGCCCGCGCTTTCGCGGAAGCTGGAACGTACGTACCGAACACTTAGTTTCGTAATCTGTCACAATCAACAAACGTTGAGTATTGCTCCTCCCAAAGGGAAGCAAGAGGCTGCGACACGTGCCGGCGTCCAGGCGTTGTCGCTGCTGGCCGTTCCCCTCAACGCCGCCGTGGTGCGGGCCCTCGCCGATGGCCCGCTCTCGCTCGCCGACCTCCGCGACGCCGCCGGCTCGCCGCCGCAAACGACCATGCGGGATTACCTGCGGGGCCTGAGGGAGGCGGGCGTTCTGGAGCGACAGCGCAGCTCCCAGTTCCCGGGCACCGTCCGCTATGAGCTGACGCTCTGCGGCCGCGATCTCCTCCAGGTCGCGCTCGACCTGGCGACCTGGCTCGGGGCAGCCCCCAAGCGCCCGGTCGAGCTCGCGAGCGGCGAAGCGAAGATTGCCATCCAGGCCCTGCTCGACGGCTGGACCTCGGGCATGGTCCGTGCCCTCGCCGCCCGGGCGCTGACCCTGACCGAGCTGGACAGCGTCATCTCGACCCTCACCTATCCCTCGCTCGAGCGGCGGCTGGCGACCATGCGCGAGGTCGGTCTGCTGGAGGCGGTGCGGGGGAAGCGCGGCACGCCCCATCTGGTCAGCGACTGGCTGCGCCACGCGCTCGTCCCACTCGCCGCCGCCACCCGGTGGGAACACAGGCACATGGCCGACCGCTCGCCACCCCTCACCAAGCGCGACGTGGAGACGGTGTTCCTTCTTGCGATTCCGCTCGTCCGCCTCCCTGAGAGCACCTCTTGCCGTTGCCGTCTCGGGGTGCAGATGAACAACGGCAGTTCGAACCGCCTGGTGGGGGCGATGGTTGAGGTCTCGAACGGCCGGGTCGCCTCCTGCACCACGCGGCTCGAAGGGCGCCCGGATGCCTGGGCGGTGGGTTCGACCGCGGCCTGGTTCTCCGCCGTCAGGCAGCGCGAGCCGGGACATCTGGAACTCGGTGGCGAAACCGCTCTCGCCAGGGAGATGGTCGACCGGATCCACGACGCGCTTCTGTCCCGGCCCCTCCGCACCTGAGCCCGCCCCAAACCACTCTCGTTCCTTGACATGATTTCCAGCGTGCCGATATAGTCCCTGGTTAAGCCCGGTTGGGTTCCGGGCAAATGGGAGAGCACAGGGGGAATCGAGGGATGAGGCGGAACCGTGAGGGACTGTGCTTAGTGCCCGGTCTCTGCCGGCGCTCTCTCACACGTCCTACATCCTCAAAAGGAGAGAGATAGCTGATGGTTTCACGTCTACGCAGACAGCTGGGCCCAGCGGGCTTGGTACTCGCAGTAATCGCACTGGTTCTGGCCCTCAGCGGCGCCGCGATCGCCGCCAAAGGCGGCCTGACCGGCAAGCAGAAGAAGGAAGTCACGAAGATCGCGAAAAAATATGCGGGCGCTCCGGGCAAAGACGGTGCTCCTGGCGCGGCGGGCGCTCCGGGATCGAAAGGGGACACTGGTCCACAGGGCCCCCAGGGCCCCCAGGGCCCCCAGGGCCCCCAGGGCCCAGTCGGCCCCGCGGGTGACTCCGCCTTCGTAACTGAAATCGAAGAAGGCGAATCGGAATGCGAAGAACGCGGTGGCGCCGTTGTCGGCATGGAAGGCGAACCGGGCACCGAAATCTGCAACGGCAAACCGGGCGATCCCTGGTCTCCGGAGTCGGAACTGCCAAGCGAAGCGACGGAGACCGGAACCTGGGCCAGTGGATTCATTAAAGACACGACGGCTTACCCCGGAGTCTTTAGAGATCTCCAAATGCCGATCTCCTTCCCGATCAAACTGTCCGAAGAAGACGCGGACAACGTCGATGTTCGTGTCATTCTCCCGAACGAAGAAGAATATTCCACCGGAACCGAAGTCCCTCAGACCCAGTGTGACGGAAGCGCGGGGGCGCCGAGCGCCGATCCCGGCAATCTATGCATCTATATCGGTGGCGGTACCGTCAACGCTCCCAGCTTCCCCGAAGCAGACCGCAAGGTGGTCATCGACCCCGTCGCCGTTCCAGTTAAGAGTCCTGATGGCACGTTTGGGGCCGTTGCCCCTAGCGGAACCATTCTTAGGGGCTTGGTACTCGGTCAGGAAATCGAAGTATTTGGTGCCTGGGCTGTAACGGCCGGATAGTCCCCTGTAGCACAGTTCGTTTGTCGAAGACAGGCGGCGACCTGAAAGGCCGCCGCCTGTCTTTTGTTTCGATAGAGAAGCAGATAGACGCCCCATCCTTCAGCCGATCCCATGGCACGCAGAGTGGCGCTGGCGCCGAGTAAAGCGGGGGCGCGAATTCGCGGACGCGACGCTTTGTCGCACGTATTTTGCAGGGAAAACTGGGTTCTAGACGCGCTGCTCCTAAGCGGCTTGCTCGATTAGCACAGGATCACTTGACCGCTCTCCTTGGCCTGCACTTGTATGGAGCGGCACCGCCCGAGCGGACCCGGCCTTAGATGGCCGGTCCGACATTCGGGCATCCACTAACAAGGGAGAAAAAGTGATTCGCAATCTCAAGGCCCTCGGGCTGGCCCTCGTCGCGGTCTTCGCGATGAGCGCTGTGGCGGCCTCAGCGGCACACGCCACGGCAGCCTCGTTCTCGTGGGACTCAGGCACCGCGAAACTGACAGGTACGGCAGCGACCGTTGCCGAAGGCGGCACACAGAAATTCACGATCACAGGTGGCGCACTGTGGACCTCCTGCGACACAGTATATGCGACGGCGGAAGTAACTGGCACCAGTGCGAGCTCGATTACCACCACCGGTGGCATTACATACACCAACACCGCCGAGGAGAACGCGGGTGAAAAACATACCTGCACAAACAGCGTCGGTGGAAAGGTAAACGTGAGTACAACCGACTGTAACTATCGCTTCAACGCGGGCGAAACAGTTACGGCCAGCTCCTCCAAAGGCAATGTAGACATCGTCTGCCCTGCTGGATCGGCAGGTATTACAGTTAACTCACCAGGACTCTGCCTGATCCATATCTTTGCGCAGAACGGGATCGGCCCCGTCAACTACAGCACGATGGCCGGCCCCCCCGAGGACGTGACAATCGAACCGGCTGTCACCAACATCACCTACACTCATACAGGCCTTTGTG
>Ga0190274_10000499_pt1 | contig 23446 bp, 21 predicted proteins | sample Popmic531T_FD_133002 | JGI IMG/M metagenome (GOLD analysis project Ga0190274, IMG submission 133002) | Populus adjacent soil microbial communities from riparian zone of Yellowstone River, Montana, USA - 531 T | ecosystem: Environmental > Terrestrial > Soil > Riparian zone | place: USA: Montana... | reverse complement strand
GGCGAGATCCCGGCCGAACAGGCGCACGATTCCCGCCGTCGGCGCGATCAGGCCGATCAGCATCCGGATCGTCGTGCTCTTGCCGGCGCCGTTGGGCCCGAGAAAGCCGTAGACCTCGCCCGCGCCGACGGCGAGGGAGACGTCGCGGACCGCCCTGACCCCGCCGGCTCGGCGCCCATAGGTCTTGCTGAGGTTGGCCAGTTCGAGCGCCGGCGCTTCTGCCTTCACATCGTCCATGGTGTGTTGCTTAGATAAGACAGCTTGGCTGTCAAGCGCGTTCGTCGAGCAGGGCGCGCGCCTCCGCCAGATCGTCCTCGTCGACCATCAGCCGGGCCGGGACGACGCCGAGGTCCATGCCGCCCCAGTTCATCTCCATGTCGAACAGGACGCTGGGGATGTCGGCTGCGTCGAGCCGGGCCTTGGCGAGGCTGGCCTCGAAGCGGGTGTAGAAGCGGGCGGCCTCGACCAGCGCCATCACCAGGGGACCACGTCGCCGGCCGCCTGCTCCATCGCGGTCGGCTTGCGCCCAAGCACCCGGTTGCGGTGCGGGAAGCGGCCGAAGCGCTCGATCACCTCATAATGCTTGCGGGCGTAGCGGAGCTGCTCGGCATTGCCGAGCGCGGTGAACAGCAGCAGCGACTGGCGCTGGTCGCGCAGATCCTCGCTGTGCTGGAAGGGCATGTAGAGGAAGCCGCGCCGCTCCGACGTCATGCCGTCGTCATAGCCTTTGGCGATCGCGCCCCGGGCGACGGCGAGGGCGAGCGGATCGGTCGCGAACTGGTCGGCGTGGCCGCGGAACATGTTGCGGGGAAACTGATCGAACAGGATGACGGCCGCCAGCGCCTCGTCGGCCGAGCCCAGGAAAAGCTCGGGCACGTTCCCGCGCTGCTCTTCCCAGAGCGTCTGGAAACGCTCCCTGATCGCGGCGTCGAACGCATCGTTCCGCTTCCACCAGTCTTCCCAGCCGTGCCCGAACCAGAAGCCGAGGACCGCCTGGACCTGCGCCTGGTTCACGCCTCGAATCCGGTCATTGGCCAAATCCGGTCATTGGGCGGTGCCGCCGACGGTGATCCCTTCGATGAGCAGGGTCGGCTGGCCGACGCCCGCGGGCACCGATTGGCCGCCCTTGCCGCAAATGCCGACGCCTTCGTCCAGCGCCATGTCGTCGCCGATCGCCGCCACTTTGGTCAGCACGGTCGGGCCGTCGCCGATCAGGGTCGCGCCCTTGATCGGCGCGCCGAGCCGGCCGTTCTCGATCCGGTAGGCCTCGGTGCAGGAGAAGACGAACTTGCCGGAGGTGATGTCGACCTGGCCGCCGCCGAAGCTCTTGGCGTAGATGCCGTTCTTCGCCCGCGCCAATATCTCGGCCGGATCGTCCCTGCCGCCGAGCATGAAGGTATTGGTCATCCGCGGCATCGGCGCGTAGCTGAAATTCTCGCGGCGGCCGTTGCCGGTCGGCGCCACGCCCATCAGGCGGGCGTTGAGCCGGTCCTGGATATAGCCTCTCAGGATGCCGTCCTCGATGAGCACGTTGCGCTGGGTGGGCGTGCCCTCGTCGTCGATGGTCAGCGAGCCGCGGCGGTCCCCGATCGAGCCGTCGTCGATGACGGTGACGCCGCTCGCCGCCACGCGCTCGCCGATCCGGCCGGAGAAGGCCGACGTGCCCTTGCGGTTGAAATCGCCTTCGAGGCCGTGGCCGACCGCCTCGTGCAGAAGCACGCCGGGCCAGCCGGGGCCGAGCACCACCGTCATTTCACCGGCCGGAGCGGCGACCGATTCGAGGTTCACCAGCGCCTGGGCGAGAGCGATGTCGACCGCGCGGTGCCAGGTCGCGGGCTCGAACAGCTCGTCATAGAGGTAGCGGCCGCCAAGGCCGTGCGAGCCGGATTCGCGGCGGCCGTTCCGCTCGACCACGATTTGCACGTTCAGGCGCACCAAAGGCCGAACGTCATGGGCGACGAAGCCGTCGGCGCGGACGATGTCGATCACGCTCCACGAGCCGGCGAGGCCGACCGAGACCTGCGCGACGCGCGGATCGCGGGCGCGGGCGGCGGCGTCGATCTCCTGGCAGAGCGCGACCTTGCGGGCGAAGGGGATCAGGCTCAGCGGGTCGGCGTCGGTATAGAGCCTGGCGTTGGTCCGCCGCGGCGGGGCGGGGCGCCGGCCGCTGCCCGGATCGAGCACCGCCATCGTCTCGGCGGCGCGCCGGATCGCGGCTTCGCTCAGCTCATTGGCCTGGGCGAAGGCGGTCGTCTCGCCGGAAACGCCGCGCAGGCCGAAGCCGGCCTGGGTGTTGAAATCCGCGGTTTTCAGCCGACCGTCGTCGAAGCCGAAGCTCTCGCTCGCGGTATATTGCAGGTAAAGCTCGCCATCGTCGCAACCCCTGAGGGCGTCGGCGGTCAGGCGAAGCGCGGCGTCGGGATCGAGGCCGTCGGGGCGGTAGAGGAAGCGGCGAGGGTCTGTGCTCATGCCGCCGATATAGGTGCGCGACCGCCAAAGTCACCCGTCACCCGGACTTGATCCGGGGCCCATCTTCTTTTCGACGGCGACTGGGAGAAGGTGGATGCCGGATCAAGTCCGGCATGACGGTCACTGGGAAGAGTCCGCCGGCCCGCCCTTGAGGATGAACCTCTTGTCGCAATAGCCGCAGTCGACGAAGCCTTCCTCGCCGATCTGCAGGTAGACGCGCGGATGGCCGAGCGCGGGTGATAAATCGCTGGCGCCGTCGCAGGCGACGCGGGCGCTCTCGGTGTAAGCGATTTCGGGGGTGAACGGGTCGGTGGCCATGGCGCACGCCTTAGCGAAGGACATTAAGCTTCGCCAGACGCGAAAGTCCCGCTATTCGGTTGGTCCATGCCGGAAGCCGCAATCTCGATCGACGATCTGCACAAGACCTATGCCGGCGGCAAGCGCGCCCTCGACGGAATCACGCTCGATGTGCCGCGCGGCGGCATTTTCGGGCTGCTCGGGCCGAACGGCGCCGGCAAGTCCACCCTGATCAACATCCTCGCCGGTCTGGTCACCAAATCGGGCGGCAGCGCCACCATCTGGGGCTTCGACATCGACCAGCATCCGCGCAACGCCAAGCGCTCGATCGGGGTGGTGCCGCAGGAGATATTGTTCGATCCCTTCTTCACGCCGAAGGAGGCGCTGGAGATCCAGGCCGGGCTCTACGGCATCCCCAGGGCGGACCGGCGAACGATGGACCTGCTCCGCGCGATGCGGCTCGAGGACAAGGCCGACGCTTATGCCCGCACCCTCTCCGGCGGAATGAAGCGGCGGCTGCTGGTCGCCAAGGCGATGGTTCATTCGCCGCCGATCCTGGTCCTCGACGAGCCGACCGCGGGCGTCGATGTGGAGCTTCGCCAGCAGCTCTGGAGCTTCGTCCGGTCCCTGCACGCGCAGGGCGTCACCATCGTCCTCACCACCCATTATCTCGAGGAGGCCGAGCAGCTCTGCGACCGGATCGCGATCATCAACCACGGGCGGCTGATCGCCAACGAGCCGACCCGGACGCTGATCGGCATGGCGCAGGAGAAAGTGGTCGAAGTGGTCGTTGATCGCGATGTGACCAAAGCGCTCAAAAATGCCTGCTTCGACAAGATCGAGCTGTCCGGCGAACGAACGCTGGCGATCACCTACCGAAAGGACCGGGTCAATGCCGGCGACGTGCTCGCGGCGCTTCAGCGCGAAGGGCTCGGAATCGTCGACGTCTCCACCCGCGAGGCCGATCTGGAGGACGTGTTCCTGAACCTCACCCGCGCCACAGGAACCGATGGCTAGCCAATCTTATGACGTCGTCATCGTCGGCGCCGGCGCGGCCGGGCTGACGGCGGCGCTGAACCTGGCGCAGCGCTTCAAGGTGGCGGTGCTGGCCAAGGGCGAGGGCGCGACCGGCTGGGCGCAGGGCGGGATCGCCGCGGTGCTCGAGCCCGGCGACACGTTCGAGGCCCATGTCGAGGACACGATGATCGCCGGCGCCGGCCTCAACAATCGCGCGACGGTCGAGTTCGTCGTCGAAAACGCGCCCGCCGCGATCGAGCGGCTCGCGGCGCTCGGCGTCCCCTTCACCGGCGACACGGAGGGCTGGCACCTGACCCGCGAAGGGGGGCACAGCCACCGCCGGATCGTCCATGTCGACGACGCCACCGGCTGGGCGGTGCAGCAGGCGCTGGAAAGGGCCGCCGCCGCCGACCCCAACATCGCCCTCGTTTCCGACATGGTGGCGATCGACCTCGTCACCAGCCGCCATGGCGAGCGCTATTCGGGCGACGGCCATGTCTGGGGCGTCTACGCGCTGAACAAGCAGAGCGGCCGGGTCGAGACCTTCACCGCGCGCGCGACGATCCTGGCGACCGGCGGCGCCGGCCGCGTCTACCTCTTCTCGACGGCGCCGCGCGGGGCGACCGGCGACGGCATCGCCATGGCCTGGCGCGCGGGCTGCCGGGTCTCGAACATGGAGTTCATGCAGTTTCACCCGACCTGCCTCTACAATCTGGAGGTCAAGAACTTCCTGATCACCGAAGCGGTGCGCGGCGAAGGCGGGCAGCTGATGCTCCCGGAAAGCGGCCATCGCTTCATGCCCGGGTTCGACGAGCGCGCCGAGCTGGCGCCGCGCGACGTGGTCGCCCGGGCGATCGATCACGAGATCAAGCGGCTCGGCCTCGATTACGTCCATCTCGACATCAGCCACCGCGACCCGGAGTTCGTGAAGGGCCATTTCCCGAACATATACGCCAGGCTGCTCGACCTGGGCCTCGACATCACCCGCGACCCAATCCCCGTCGTCCCGGCCCAGCATTATACCTGCGGCGGCGTGGTCATCGATCTCGACGGCCGCACCGATCTGCCCGGTCTCTACGCGGTCGGCGAGGTCAGCCAGTCCGGCCTGCACGGCGCCAACCGGCTCGCCTCCAATTCGCTGCTCGAATGCTTCGTGTTCGGCGACGCCGCCGCCACCGACATCGCCGCCCGCTGGGACGATCTGCCGCCGCCGCCGCCGATCCGGGCCTGGGACGAGAGCCGGGTCACCCATTCCGACGAGGAGGTGGTGATCAAGCAGAACTGGACCGAGATCCGCCGCTTCATGTGGAATTATGTCGGCATCGTCCGGACCACCAAGCGGCTCGAGCGGGCCAAGCACCGGATCAAGCTGCTGACCGAGGAGGTCGAGGATTATTACGGCCATTTCCGGGTCACGCCGGACTTGGTCGAGCTTCGCAACCTGCTGCAGAGCGCCGAGCTGATCGTCCGCTCCGCCCTCCACCGCAAGGAGAGCCGCGGCCTTCATTACACGCTCGATTATCCGAAGATGCTGGCCAGGGCGGTTGATACGGTGCTGGCGCCGTGACCGGCTTGTCCCCGTTCGATCAGGATCTGCGCGGGCTGCTCACCCGGATGATCGCGCAAGAGGGCCACGCCCCATCGGTCCCTGAGCTGGCCGACGCCGCGGGCGCGGAGATCCGAGCCGTCGAGGCGTCGCTGCGCCGGCTCCACGACAGCCATTCGCTGCTGCTCCATCCGCACAGATGCGATCCCTGGGTCGTCCATCCGTTCGCGCTCGCGGCCGGCGGCTGCTGGGTCGAGACGCCGGGGCGCGGCTATTGGGCGAATTGCCTCTATTGCGGGTTGGGCGTCGCGGCGGCGTTGCACAGCGACGCCGTGCTGACGGCGCGTCTCGGCGGCGAAGCAGCGACCGCCACCTATCGCGTCGAAGGCGGGACGCTGCTGGACACCGACGATATTTTCCATCTGTCGGTGCCGGTGGCGCATTGGTGGGACAATGTGATCTTTGCCTGCGCGTCGTTTCAGCCCTTCGCCGACGAGGCCGACATCGATCCCTGGTGCGTCCGGCACGCCATGCCGCGCGGCGCGACGATGACGATGGATGCGCTCTGGCGCTTCGCCTCGGATTGGTATGGCGGCTATTTGCGCGAGCCTTGGCGCAAACGGACGCCGGCCGAAACCCGCGCGCTTTTCGAAGCGCACGGCCTGACCGGGCCCTTCTGGGAAATCTAGCGCCCCAGAAAAGCGCGCACTTCCTCCCGGAACCGGGTGGGCTGATCGAACATCACCATGTGGCCGCTGTCGTCGATCCGCACGAGGCGCGGCGAACGAGCCGATGCATAGGCGTCGCGGAACGAGCGATCGAGCGCCGCCGCGGCCTGATCGTCCGGCGATGCGTAGACCACGGTGAGCGGAGCGCGGAGGCGCGGCAGCTGCGGCGTCAGGTCGATCCTGGCCAGCTCGCGCATCGCCCGACCGACCACGTCGGGATCGCTGTTGCGGTTGGCGCTGCCGGGCGGGCTGAACGTATTCATCAGGCTGCCGAACAGGCGCCGGCCGCCGGGCGTCGCGAAGAAATTGCCGAGGCTGTCGGCGAGCGGGCCGATCCCTTGCGCGCTCTGGCCGAGCAGGCCGGCGGGCTGAGGCAGCATGTCGACGACCATGACCTTGCCGACCAGATCGGGCCGTCGCGCGGCGATCATCATCGCCAGCGTGCCGCCCATCGAATGGCCGATGATCGCCGGTCGGCGGAGCCTGTTCTCCTCGATATAGCGGACGATCTCGTCGGCCAGCGGGGAGACGATCGCGCCGCTCGCATTACCGCGCGCCGGCTCGCCGGCGAAGCCCGAGACCTGGAGCAGATGGTAGCGATAGCCGCGCACCGCCGCGGCCGTGGAGCGCCAGGTGCCGCGGCCCGCGGTCAGACCGGGGATGAGGATCACGTCCGGGCCGCTGCCCGTCACCTCGACCGAGAAGCGCCGCGGCTCGAACGGCGGGGCGGCGAGGAGCGGCGCGTCCGCCACCAGCAGGGCGACGCCGCAGAGGATGAAATGCCTTCGGTTCATCGTCGCGCTCCTAAAGGTGCATGTTTGAACGCAGCCTTACCTTCCGCTCTCCGAGGGGAAAGAGCCCGGCCGCCGTCCGCGCGCCGAAGGAATGGGACTGCCCGGCCCCATTCTCGCCGGGACAGCCTTCGGCGCGCGGCGCCGGGGGCGTCGGGCGGTTTTTCGCTTCACCATGTCAAAGAACCGCGCCGGGCCGGCTTGCGACTCGACAGGAACATAGATAGAACATTGTTCGGCGAATGCAAGTAAAAAACTTGTATTTCCCACTACTTAGCTAGTCAAATGCCTGATCTGAAAGCAAACAAAGCCGGTTGTTGTGGGATTTCGACTTCGCCCCGTCGATCTGAGCGGGACGCGTCGCGAAACGCCCTCTCCTTGGGGAGCATCGGGTGAAGGCTGCCCCCGGCGCTCTTTAGAACGCGCGGGGCGCGTTCGGCCGATGCTGGCAGGTAACGGCCCGGGAAAGTGTTCTCGAACGCACGAACCCCCTCACCCCAACCCTCTCCCCATGGGAGAGGGAGTAGGTTAGGACGGCGCCATGCCTTCCCATCTCTATCTCGTCGACGGCTCGTCCTACATCTTTCGCGCCTTCCATCGGCTGCCCCCGCTGACCAACAAGTTCGGGCTCAATGTCGGCGCGGTCTATGGTTACACGACCATGCTCTGGAAGCTGGTCGAGGGGCTCAACAAGGATGACGGGCCGACCCACCTCGCGGTCATCCTCGACGCCTCGGAAAGCACGTTCCGCAACGAGATGTACGATCAGTACAAGGCGAACCGGCCGCCGCCGCCGCCCGAGCTGGTGCCGCAATTCCCGCTGATCCGCGACGCGACCCGCGCCTTCTCCGTGCCCTGCCTGGAGCAGGACGGGCTGGAGGCGGACGACATCATCGCCTGCTACGCCAAGGCGGCGCTGGAGCAGGGCTGGCAGGTCACCATCGTCTCTTCGGACAAGGATCTGATGCAGCTGATCGAGCCCGGCCTCGACATGCTCGACACGATGAACGACCGCCGCATCGGCCGCGAGGAGGTGATCGAGAAGTTCGGAGTCCCGCCCGAGCAATTGGGCGAGGTGCTGGCGCTGATGGGCGACAGCGTCGACAATATTCCGGGCGTGCCCGGAATTGGCCCGAAGACCGCCAGCCAGCTGATCCAGCAATATGGCGACGTCGAGAACGTCCTCGCCCATGTCGACGAGATCGCCAAGCCCAAGCTCAAGGCGAACCTCATCGAGCATGCCGACAAGGCGCGGCTGTCGCGCGAGCTGGTCCGGCTGATCTGCGACGCGCCATTGCAGGAGCCGCTCGACGCCCTGGCGATGAAGGGCATTCCCGAGGAGCCGTTGCGCGAGTTCCTCGATCATCACGGCTTCAAGTCGCTGCTCGCCCGGCTGGGCGCTCAATCCTACGGCGCGGAGGCCGCGCCCGCCCAGCCGCCTACCCAGGCCGAGGTTCGGCCCGAGCCGAAGATCGACCGCTCGCTCTACGAGACCGTCACCGACGAGGCGGCGCTCGACCGCTGGATCAAGGAAGCGACGGCCAATGGCCTGGTCGCCTTCGACACCGAGACCGACGGACGCGACTGCGTCTCGGCCAAATTGGTCGGGATCAGCCTCGCCACCGACTGCAACAAGGCCTGCTACATCCCGCTCGAACATGGCGGCGACGACATGTTCGCCGAACGGCCGGACCAGTTGCCGTCGGAGCTGGTGCTGACCAGGCTGAAGCCGTTGCTCGAGGATCCGGCGGTGCTGAAGGTCGGCCACAACCTCAAGTTCGACTGGGTGGTGCTCGAGAAGCGCGACATCCGGGTCGCGCCCTATGACGACACTTTGGTGATGAGCTTCAACCTCGACGCCGGCGGGCTCAACAGCCACGCGCTCGACGACCTCGCCAAGAAGCATCTCGATCACACCTGCATCGCGTTCAGGGAGCTGTGCGGCACCGGCCAGAAGCAGATCACCTTCAACCTGGTGCAGCTCGACAAGGCGACGGAATATGCCGCCGAGGACGCCGACGTGGCGCTTCGGCTGTGGCTGCGCTTTCGGGCGAGGCTGCCGTTCGAGAAGGCGACCCGGGTCTACGAGCTGGTCGACCGGCCGATGGTCGCGGTGATCGGCGCGATGGAGCGCGACGGCGTCAAGGTCGACCGCGAAGTGCTGAAGAGCCTGTCGGCCGAATTCAACGGCCAGATCGCCGAGCTCGAAGAGCGGATCTGCGGCGAGGCGGGGTGCAAGTTCACCATCGGCAGCCCGCAGCAGCTGGGCGACATATTGTTCAACCGGATGGGCCTCTCAGGCGGCCGCAAGGGCAAGTCCGGAACCTGGTCGACCGACGTCAACGAGCTCGAGCGGCTGTCGCGCGAGGGCGTGCCGATCGCGCAATTGGTGCTCGACTGGCGGCAGCTCACCAAATTGAAGAGCACCTATACGGATGCGCTTCAGGAGCAGATCAACAAGGAGACCGGCCGGGTCCACACGAGCTACTCGCTGTCCGGTGCCCAGACCGGCCGGCTCGCCTCGACCGACCCGAATTTGATGAACATCCCGATCCGGACCGAGATCGGCCGCCGGATCCGCGACGCCTTCATCGCCGAGGACGGCCATGTCGTGCTGTCGGCGGATTACAGCCAGATCGAGCTCAGGCTCGCCGCCCATATCTGCGACGTGCCGCAGCTTCGCGACGCGTTCGAGGCCGGCGCCGACATCCACAACATGACCGCGATCGAATTGTTCGGCGAGGCCAATCGCGACACCCGCGCTTCGGCCAAGACGATCAATTTCGCCATCCTTTACGGAATCTCGCGCTGGGGCCTCGCCGGCCGGCTCGGAGTCACCGCCGACGAGGCGCAGGCGATCATCGACCGCTATTTCGAGCGCTTCCCGGGCATCTCCCGCTACATCGCCGACACCCTGTCAGAAGTGCGCGAGACGGGCTTCTCCACCACTTTGTTCGGCCGCAAGACCCATTTCCCGCGGATCAAGTCGAAGATCCAGCACGAGCGGCAGGGCGCCGAGCGCGCCGCGATCAACGCCCCGATCCAGGGCACCGCCGCCGACATCATCAAACGGGCCATGGCGCGCATGGGTCCGACGCTGAAAGCGGAAGGGCTGAGCGGCACGCGCATGCTCATGCAGGTCCATGACGAATTGGTCTTCGAGGTGCCGGAAGCCGAGATCGACGACGCGGCGAGGGTCGTTCGCCGCGTTATGGAAAGCGCGGCGGAGCCCGCGATTACGCTGAGCGTGCCGCTGGGTGTCGAGATCGGCACCGGGCCGAACTGGGGCGCCGCCCATTGAGCGACGCTCGGTCAGGGCCCGACGACGATATCGCCGCGCTGGCGAGGGGCGGGCGGACGAATTTCTTCGGCTTCATCATCAGGCTGGCGGCGCGGCTGCCGTTCCTGTTCATCGCCGGCCGCTTCTATGGGCCGGAGCTGCTCGGCCGCTTCGCTTATGCGGTGATCGTTATCGAGCTTGCCGCGCAGCTGGCGACGATGGGGCTGAAGCGCGGCCTCGCTCAGCAGCTCGCCACGACCGACCAGCCGCACGTCTGCGTGGTCTGGGACGGCCTGCTCGCCGCCTTCATCGCTTCGGCGGCGGCGAGCGCGGTCCTGATGGTCTTTCCGCAGGCGATGTTCCCGGCCGGGGACATTCGCGGCGCCGAATGGCTTCTCCCGCTGGTGATCTTCGGCATCGCCGGCGCGGACATAGCCCTGGCGGCGCTGGCCTACCGGCATGACGTCGCTTCGACCGTCCACGTCCGCGCGATCGTCGAGCCGTGGGTGATCAGCATCGCCGCCGGCGGGTTGGTGTTCCTCTCGTCGCGCGACGGCCTGATCATCGCCTATGTGGTCTCGGTCGTGGCCGGGCTGGCGACCGCCTATTGGCGGCTCGGCCGCAGCTACGGCCTGCCGCGCGGCTGGAAGCCCAACCCCGCCGAGCTGATGGCGGTGGCCCGGCGCAACGTTCCGCTCGCCGCCGCCGACGCGATCGAATGGGGCTCGCGCCGGCTCGACATCGCCATCCTCGGCCTGTTCGTCGCGCCTTACTGGGTCGGCGTCTATTATGTGGCGCAGCAGGTCGCCTCGGTGCCGCAGAAATTGAAGACCAGCTTCGATCCGATCCTCGCCCCGGTCATCACCCAGAAGCTGGCCGAGGGCGACAAGGCGGCGGTGGCCAGGCAGGTGCGCCAGGTCGGCTTCTGGATCATCGCCGCCCAGGCCGCGATCGCTCTGGCGCTCGGCATTCCCGGCGAGGCGGTGATGGGCCTGGTCGGCCACCAGTTCGTCGCCGGCACCGCGGCTCTGGCCTTCCTGCTCGCGGCCGAAGTGGTGGCGGCGACGGCGGCGGTCTCCGAGGGCGCCCTGGTCTACGTCGCCCGGCACCGCAACCTGCTCATCTCCCTGCTGATGCTGACCACCCAGGCGCTGCTCACCGTCATCATCATCGTCGGCCTCGACGCCCTGCGCTGGCCCGCGGACGACGATCTGCGCCAGGCCTTCCAGGCGGCCGGCGCCGCGCTCGGCCTGTGCCTCGCGCTCGGCATGGCGTCGGTGCTGAAGGCGCGCCTGCTCTCCCGCCTGCTCGGCGCGCCGGTGCAGGGCTGGCGCTGGCCGCTGGTCTGGGCCGCGGGCGCGGCGATCCTGGTCGGCTACGGCTTCACTGCTCTGCCCCAGGCTTATGAGTGGACCGAGCTCGCCGTCGGATCGCCTTTGATCCTGCTCGCCTTCGGCTGGGTGGTGTGGATGCGCGGCTTCACCCACGAGGATCGCGAGCTGTTCCGCATGAAGAAGGACGAGGAGCCGAGCCTGCCGCCGCCGGGGACCGCCGCGCCCTAGGGTCCAGGCCCCTAGTGGCGGAAATGGCGCATGCCGGTGAAGACCATGGCGAGCCCGGCCTCGTCGGCGGCGGCGATCACTTCCTCGTCGCGGATCGAGCCGCCCGGCTGGATCACCGCCGTCGCCCCTGCCTCGACCGCGGCGAGCAGGCCGTCGGCGAACGGGAAGAAAGCGTCCGAGGCCACCGCCGAGCCGATCGTCCGGGGCTCGGCCCAGCCGGCCTTCTCCGCTGCGTCGCGCGCCTTCCAGGCGGCGATCCGGGCGGATTCGAGCCGGTTCATCTGGCCGGCGCCGATGCCGGCGGCGGCGCCGTCCTTGGCGTAGACGATGGCGTTCGACTTGACGTGCTTGGCGACGGTCCAGGCGAACAGGCAGTCGGCGAGCTCCCGCTCGGTCGGCGCGCGCCTCGTGACCAGCTTGAGATCGCCGGCGCCGATCCGGCCGTTGTCGCGCGACTGGAGCAGCCAGCCGCCGGTGATCGACTTCGCGGCGAGTCCGGGCCTTGCAGGATCCGGCAAGGCGCCGGTCAGCAGCAGCCGCAGGTTCTTCTTCGCCGCGAAGACAGCCTTCGCCGCGTCGTCCGCGTCGGGCGCCACCACAACCTCGGTGAAGATCGCCGCGATCGCTTCGGCGGTGGGCCCGTCGAGCGGCCGGTTGACCGCGACGATCCCGCCGAAGGCAGAGACGGAGTCGCAGGCGAAGGCCGCTTCATAGGCCTCGCGCAATGACGCCGCGCTCGCCGCGCCGCAGGGATTGGCGTGCTTGACGATGATGCAGGTGGGCTCGGCGTCGCGAAATTCCGAAACCAGGTCGAGCGCCGCGTCGGCATCGTTGAGATTGTTGTAGCTCAGCGCCTTCCCCTGGATTTGCTCGGCCTGGCCGATCCCGCGCGCATGGGGCCCGGCGGGCGCGTAGAAGGCGGCCTGCTGATGGGGGTTTTCGCCGTAGCGAAGCTCCGGCCCCCGCTTCAGGACCAGGGGCAGGACAGGCGGGAAGCGCTCGCCCTGATCGGCGAAGGCGAACCAGCTCGCGATCATCGAATCGTAGGCGGCGGTCGCGGCGAACGCCTTCGCGGCTAGGCGCCGGCGGAAATCCAGCGACGTCATGCCGTCATCGCCGTCCAGGGCGGCGATCAGCTCGCCATAGTCGGCGGGATCGGTGACGATCGTCACATAAAAGTGATTCTTGGCCGCCGAGCGGACCATCGACGGGCCGCCGATGTCGATATTCTCGATGATCTCGTCCCGTCCGGCGCCCTTCGCGACCGTCTCGGCGAAGGGATAGAGGTTCACCACCACCAGGTCGATCGCGCCGATCGCATGTTCCGTCATGGCCGCCGCATGGGCGGGATCGTCGCGGACGGCGAGCAGGCCGCCATGGACCTTGGGGTGGAGCGTCTTCACCCGGCCGTCCATCATCTCCGGAAAGCCGGTGAGATCGGAAATGTCGCGCACCTCGAGGCCCGCTTCCCGCAACGCCCCCGCGGTGCCGCCGGTCGAGACCAGCTCGACGCCGTGCCGGGCGAGCGCCTGGCCGAGCTCGACGAGCCCGGCCTTGTCCGACACGGACAGCAAGGCCCGGGCGATCTTCACGTCCGTCATTTCAATTCCTCGACGTCAAAAAGCTCAGGAAGCCCGTTTCAGCTCCCAGGAAATGGTCATGCCCTCGGGCGGGCTCTCGCCCTCGACGACCAGCTGCAGGCTGGCATGCGGCCGCGCCTCGCCGTCGATCCAGAGGCTGTCCTCGACCGAGAGGCGGCCGCCGCGGCAGCGGAATTGCCAGACCGCGCCCTTCAGCCTGAGCAAGGCCCCCTGGCCGTCCGCGGTCGAGGTCACCTCCACCGCCGGACCGAGATGGAAGCGGACCGCGAACGGCACCGGCTCGGCGCGCCGGCGGCGCCCCGTCGAGATCAGCCGGTCCTCGCCGCCGAGCTGACGGCCGTCCGCCGACAGGTTCAGCCTCCGCTCGTGGATCAGGCCGAAGCGGCGGGCATAGCCGTCATGGCTCGCCTCGACCCGGCCGATGCCGGCGGTGTCGTCGCGGACCAGCTCGACCTCGGCGACGCCCTTGCCGAGCGAGCCGTCGTCGTGGATGGCCGTGGAATTGCGGTCGCCCAGGGCCAGAGTCGAATGGGCGGCCGTCGTCCTGAGCCCGTGGACGAGCCCCGCGGGCAGCGCTCCCTTCGCCTCGCCGGCGCCGCCGCAATTGACGACCAGCCGGTTCGGCCCGTCGCTGAGCTCGAACGCCAGGGTCGAGGCGCAGGCGCCGTGCAGGGCGCGCGGCGGCGGCGGCGGCGCCGCGTCGAACACCAGCACGCTCGTCTTCGCCTGCAGCCGCTGATAGCCCCAGCCGCGCGCCTGGCGAAGCGCTCGCGCCTCGAGGCCGGCGCCCTCGGCCGCGGCGACGACTCGCCGCCGCGAGGCCATATGGCCGCCCTGCCAGCTCGACAGGGCATCGTCGCCCAGCGTGACCGCGAGCAAAGCCCCGACCGAGGAGGCCAGCGCCTCGCCCAGCCACTCCGGAACGTCGCGGCGGGCGGCGGAATAGACGGCGCGGAGCTGGGCGAGCGTCTCGACCAGCGAGAGCTGCTCGGTCGGCGAGCGGCTGACCAGCCCGCCATCGTCGTGCATGGAGAGGCCGATCGCCCGCGCGAGGCCCGCCTCGCCCGATTTCAGCCGCGCCGGTCCGCCCTGAACCACCAAGGCGGCGGCGATCACCCCGCTCCAGGCGGTGATCCGCGGCAGGCCGGGCAACGCCTTGTCGGCGCTGCGCTCGAGATGGCGGGCGCCGCGGGCCAAAGCGTAGAGCACGCTGGAGCGGTAGACGAGGTCGGCGCTCGACAGGATGTAGGGCGCATAAGCTGTCCAGAACAGGATCCGGCGGCCCCACAAATCGGCGCGCCAGGCCGGCTCGCTGACCTGCTCGGCGTGCGCGGCCAGCCATTTGCGCATGATCCCTTCGGCGCGCTTGGCGCCGCGCTCGCGCGTCGCCGCGGCGGAAAGGTCGCGGAGCCAGGCGAAGCTCTGCAGCCAGGCGCCGAAATCGGCGGGCAGGCCGATCGTGCCGAAGTCCAGACCCTCGACCGGCACCTCGGTGCCGCCGTGGCGGAGCAGGCCGGCGAGCAGCGCCTCGCCCGCCGCCTTGTCGCCGGCGATCGGGTCCTTGGGCACGGCGATCAGCTTCAGCGGCATCCGGCCGCGCAGGCGCAATTTGTGCAAAGGCGTCCGCCAGGCGAAGCGGTGCAGCCGGTAGTTCAGCCGCTCGAACAAGGAGAGGCCGCGGTCGTCGCCGACCCGGATCAGCCTCTTGCCGGGCTCGATCTCGCTCCCGCCCGTGTCGCTCTCCACCTTTTCGAGGAGGCTCACCCCCTCAGCCCCCTGATATTGTCGGCATAAGCGTCCGGCCCGCCGCGGAAGGTGGCGGTGCCGGCGACCAGCGCGTCGGCGCCGGCCTCGATCACCCGCTTCGCGTTGGACTGGTCGACGCCGCCGTCGACCTCGAGATCGATCGCCCTGCCGCCGGCGTCGATCCGCTTGCGGATCGCCTCGATCTTCTTGAGCTGCGAAGTGATGAAGCTCTGCCCGCCGAAGCCCGGATTGACGCTCATCACCAGGACGAGGTCGACCTCCTCGAGCACATAATCGAGCGCCTTGGCGGGCGTCGCCGGGTTGAGCGACACGCCGGCGCGCTTGCCGAGCGACTTGATCTTCTGGATCGTGCGATGGAGGTGCGGCCCCGCTTCGGGATGGACGGTGATGATGTCCGCCCCCGCTTCCGCGAAGGCCTCGATGAACGGGTCGACCGGCGAGATCATCAGATGGACGTCGAGCGGTTTTCGAGTGTGCGGCCTCAGCGCCTTCACCACCATCGGGCCGATGGTGAGGTTGGGCACGAAATGGCCGTCCATCACGTCGACATGGATCCAGTCCGCCCCGGCCGCGTCGACGGCGCGGACCTCCTCGCCCAGCCGGGCGAAATCGGCCGAGAGGATCGAAGGGGAAATGCGGACCGGCTGCTGCACGCGCGAACCCTAACATCCGCGTGAGTCGGGGGGCAAGGAAACGGCCCGACTTATCCCCTTTTATTTCGGACGAAACGGGCGATGAAGAAGCTGTCCGCGCCGCCTTCGGCCTCGTAGGCGCCGGGAAGGATACGCTGGCGCTCCTCCAGCCGATAGTCGGCGCGCGCGGCGATGAAATCCTCGGAAACCCGCTCGCCCTCTTTGGGCTCCAGCGAGCAGACCGAGTAGATCAGGGTGCCGCCGGGCTTCAGCCAGTCCGCCGCCCGGGCGAGCATCGCCCGCTGCGCCTCGGCCAGCTCGGCGATGGCGCGCGGGCGGACCCGGTGGAGCACATCGGGGTGGCGGCGGAAGATCCCGGTCGCCGAGCAGGGCGCGTCGAGCAGGATCGCGTCGACTGGCGCCGGCGGCTTCCATTTCATGACGTCGGCGACGACCACCTCGGCCTGCAGCCCGGTGCGGGCGAGATTCTCGGAAAGTCGCGCCAGACGACTTTGCGAAGCGTCGACCGCGGTCACCGACCAGCCGGCGGCGGCGAGCTGCATGGTCTTGCCCCCCGGTGCCGCGCACAGATCGAGCGCGGTCCGCCCCTCGCCGGCGCCGAGCAGGCGGGCGGGAAGCGACGCCGAGATGTCCTGGACCCACCATTTGCCTTCACCGTAGCCGGTCAGGCCCGCGACCGCCGTTCCCCGCGCCAGCCGAAGATGGCCGGGCATGAGGCTGACGCCGTCGAGATCGGCGGGCGGCTCGCCGGAAAGGTCGATCGGCGGCGGCGTCGCGATCAGGCGGGCGGCGGCCTCGACGGCCCCCTCTCCCCAGGCCTTGCGCCAGCGCTCGGCGACCGGCTCGGGCAGCGTCGGCACCTCGGGCAGCGCCCATTTCTCGCGCATCACCGCGCTGAACACGCCGTGGACCAGCCGGCGCGGGCCGCCGTCCACCAGCGGGAGAACGGTCGAGATGGCGGCATGGTGCGGCGTCTCGAGCGCCAGCGCCTGAACCAGAGCGATCCTGAGCGCGAAGCGGGCCTTGGCGTCGTCGGGCAGCCGCTGCCTGGTCGCCCGGTCGATCAGGGCGTCGAGATCGGGCAGGCGGCGCAACGCCTCGGCGGCGATGGCGTGGGCGAAGGCGCGGTCGTCCGGCCGCTCAAGCTCGCGCGCGGCCGCGTCGAGCGCGGATTCGAGCGGCAGCCCCTTGCGAAGCACCGCGTCGAGCAGGCGCAAGGCGGCGCGGCGCGAGGCCGTGCCCGGCGGATCGGCGCGGTTCAGTCCCGCCGCCCGAGCGGGTTCAGCGCGCTCGAGCCGCGGCGGCTCCTCGGCACGGACGCGGACGGCGGCGGCGCTTCGACGGCGGGAGGCGGCGAATGCAGGCCCATCTCGTCCGCCATGGCCTCCAGCAGGGCGATCCTGCTCTCGGTGGCCGGGGGGGTGGAGAACCAGCTGTCGCGGCGGCCGAGGCCCGGCACGATGTAGAGCGAGGCAGCCGCCGGGTTGCGCGCCGCGAACGGGCTCGGAATCGCCTCGGCGCCGCGCGCCAGCTTGGCCAGCGCCGAAGCCAGAGCGCGCGGATTGCCGTGCATCGCCGCGCCGCCCCGGTCGGCGCCATATTCGCGGGTGCGGCTGATCGCGAGCTGGACCAGCATCGCCGCGAACGGCGCGACGATCACCGCCAGCAGCATGGCGAGAATATTGCCTCGGCTGTCATTGCCGCGGAACAGGAGACCGAAATTGGCCAGCATCGAGATCGCGCCGGCGATGGTCGCGGTCATCGTCATCACGAGCGTGTCGCGATTCTTCACATGGGCGAGCTCGTGCGCCATCACCGCCGCGACCTCGTCGCGGGTCAGAAGCCCAAGCAGGCCGGTGGTCGCGGCGACGGCGGCATTCTCCGGATTGCGGCCGGTGGCGAAGGCGTTGGGATGCGGCGAATCGATCAGGTAGACGCGTGGGGTCGGCAGGCCGCCGCGCCGGGCGAGCGCGCTGACGATGCCGAAGAGCTGCGGGCAGGAGGCGGCGTCGACCTCCTTGGCGCCGTGCATGGAGAGGACGATCTTGTCGGCGTTCCAGTAGGTGAAGAGGTTCATTCCGGCGGCGACCGCGAAGGCGATGATAACGCCGGCTCTGCCGCCCAGAGTGAAGCCCAGGGCCATGAACAAGGCGGTCAGGGCCGCCAGCAGCATCGTCGTCCGGAAGGTGTTCATCTTGCCTTTCGATCCTCCACCGAGGAATGTGGGCCGAGCGAGGTCCGGATTCAACGATGGCGAAGCGCCCCTCCCACGTCAAAGCACCCGCCTATCTCTCGCCGAGCCCGCCCGTGCCCGAGCCGGCCGAAGCGAAAGCGGACGAGGAGAGCGGCGGGCCGAAGGGCAGGGAGCCCACCCGCTACGGCGACTGGGAAAATAACGGGATCTGCTGGGACTTCTGAGGGCTCCCACAAGCCGTCACCCCGGCGAAGGCGCACCCCGCAAAGTAATACTTTGCGGGGACCCCGAAGGCCGGGGTCTCGTCGAGACGCGCCGTGTCCGGATGTCCCGAGATCCCGGCCTTCGCCGGGATGACGGAAAAAGTTCAGATCCCCTCGCTCCGTAGCGGCCGCGACAGCAGGCGCCCGACCACCTCGTCCACCGACGCTTCCCCGGCGAGCAAGGCGCAGACCGCGGCGACGATCGGCATGTCGACGCCGAGCGCGTCGGCGGCGCGCTTGAGCACCGGGGCGGTGAAGGCGCCTTCGGCGACGGTCTTGCGGTCGGACAGCAGGTCGGCGGGACGGGCGCCCTCGCCGATGCCCTTGCCGAGGCTGAAATTGCGGGAGCTCACCGACGAGCAGGTGAGGACCAGGTCGCCGAGGCCGGCGAGGCCCGCCAGCGTTTCCGCCCGAGCGCCCTTGGCGAGGCCGAAGCGGGTCATTTCGGCGAAGCCGCGCGAGATGAGCGCGGCGCGGGCGTTGAGGCCGAGCCGGCGCCCCTCGACCACGCCGCAGGCGATGGCGAGCACGTTCTTGACCGCTCCGCCCACCTCGGCGCCGGCGACGTCGTCCGAGAGATAGGGCCGGAAGAAGGGCTGGGCGATCCGCGCCGTCAGATGCTCGCCGAGCGCTTGGTCCTCCACCGCCAGAGTCACCGCCGTCGGCAGCCCCGCCGCCACTTCGTGAGCGAAGGTCGGGCCGGAGAGCACCGCGATCGGCGAGCTTCCCTGCACTTCGTGGGCGACCTCGTGCATCAGCAGTCCGCTCGAATCCTCGATCCCCTTCGCGCAGAGAACCAGCGGCTTGCCGCCCGCATCGAGGCCGCCCAGCACGGAGCGCAGGTGCTGGGCCGGAGCGACGACCAGGAAGGCGTCGCATCGATCGAGGTCGCCGAGATCGGCGGTGGCGCGGATCGACGGGGCGAGGGACACGCCCTTCAGAAAGACCGCGTTTTCGTGGCGCTCGTTGACCGATTCGACCACCTCGGGCTCGCGCGCCCAGAGCAGCACCGGCTCGCCCCCCACGGCCGCGACCTGGGCCAGCGCCGTGCCCCAGGCGCCGCCGCCGATCACGCCGATCCTCATGCCTTCACCCCGGCGCCGCGCGCCTTCTCGGCGTCCGGATCGAGCGGCCAGCGCGCCCTTGCCGGCGCGTCGAGCCCGTCGACCAGCCCGGCCTCGAAGCGGAGCGCGCCGGCCCAGGCGATCATCGCCGCATTGTCGGTGCAGAGCCATGCAGGCGGCGCGACGAAGGGCAGGCCGCTGGCGGCGGCGAGATCGGCGAGCGCGGATCGGATCGCCCGATTGGCCGCGACTCCGCCGGCGACGACCAAAGCGGTGGCGCCATCGGCGACGCCGATCGCCCGGCAGGTGCGGTCGACCAGGCAATCGGCCACCGCCTGCTGGAACGAGGCGGCGATGTCGGCGTCCCGGTAAAGGCCGGCCTCTTTGGCCCGAAGCACCGCGCTCTTCAGCCCGGCGAAGGAGAAATGCGGCTCGGCCGAGCCGACCAGCGGCCGCGGCAGCGGCACGGCGGCCGGATCGCCTTCGGCGGCCGCGCGCTCGACCGCCGGTCCGCCCGGGAAGCCGAGGCCGAGCAATTTCGCGCTCTTGTCGAACGCCTCGCCTGCGGCGTCGTCGATCGTGGTGGCGAGGCGGCGGTACCGGCCGACCCCTTGCACGAACAGCAATTGGCAATGGCCGCCCGAAACGAGCAGAAGCAGATAGGGGAAAGCGAGATCGGGGTCGCTCAGCATCGGCGAGAGCGCATGGCCTTCGAGATGGTTGACCGCCACCAGCGGCTTGCCGGCGGCCAGCGCCAGCCCCTTGGCGGTGAGCAGGCCGACCATGACTCCGCCGATCAGGCCCGGCCCGGCGGTCGCGGCGATCGCATCGACCTCGGCGAGGTCGATCCCGGCTTCCGCCAGCATCTCCTCGATCAGCCGCGGCAGGATCTCGACATGAGCGCGCGCGGCGATCTCCGGAACGACTCCGCCATAGGGCCGGTGCGCCGCCTCCTGGCCCGCCAGCCGGTGAGCGAGAATGCGCCGGTCGGAGGCGACCAACGCCGCCGCCGTCTCGTCGCAGCTCGATTCGATGCCGAGGATCAGGCTCATCGCGGCCTTCCCTGCCACCGCCACTGCGTCTAGCACAAGCGCGCTATGACCCGCCCGCTTCGCATCGGCACCCGCGGCTCGCCGCTCGCGCTCGCCCAGGCGCGCCTGGTCGCGGAGGCGCTGAGCGCCATGGGGATCGACACCGAGATCGTGCCGATCACCACGACCGGCGACATCGTCCAGGACCGGCCGCTCGCCGAGGTCGGCGGCAAGGCGCTGTGGACCAAGGAGCTCGATCGCTGCCTGCTGGACGGCCGCACGGACCTTTCCGTCCATTCGATGAAGGACGTCGAGACGATCCGGCCCGACGCCCTGGCGATCGCCGCCATGCTGGAGCGCGCCGATAGCCGCGACCGTCTGATCGGCGCCGACAGGATCGAGGGCCTGCGCGAAGGCGCGAAGGTCGGCACCTCCTCGCCCCGGCGAACCGCGCAATTGCTCGCCCGCCGGCCGGATCTGCGCTGCGCGCCGATCCGCGGCAACGTCCAGACCCGCCTGGCCAGGCTCGACAGCGGCGAATATGACGCGACCCTGCTCGCCGCAGCCGGGCTCGACCGGCTCGGTCTGGATATCGGTACGCCGCTCGACCTGCTTCCGGCTCCGGCGCAAGGCGCGATCGGCGTCGAAATCCTGGCCGAGCGCGACGATCTGCGCGACCTGTTCGAAGCGATCGATCACGCTCCCACCCACCGGGCGGTCGCCGCGGAGCGGGCGTTCCTTGCCGCTTTGGGCGGCGATTGCCATTCCGCCGTGGCGGCGCGGGCCGAGGGCGCGCTGGTCCGCGCCGAGATCCTGCTGCCCGACGGCAGCGAGGCGCAGGCCGGCGAAGGCGAACCCGCCGAGCTCGCGCGCGCCCTGCTGGACCGCGCCAGCCGGCGCCTCCGGGCGATGTTCGGGCGATGAGGGTCCTGATCCTTCGTCCGCAGCCGGGCGCCGACGAAACCGCCGAAAAGGCTCGGGCGATGGGCCTGGAGCCGGTGCTGGCGCCCCTTTTCAAGGTCCGCCCGCTCGCATGGACTGCGCCGGATTCACGGAATTTCGACGCGGTGTTCGTGACCAGCGCGAACGGCGTTCGCCTCGCCGGTGACGGCTTGACGTCATTCGTCGACCTGCCCTGCTACGCCGTCGGCCAGCGCACCGCCGCGGCCGCCGAGGCGGCCGGCTTCGCCGATGTCCGCGCCGGCCCGGGCGACGGCCGCGCGCTCGCCGCCATGGCGATTGCCGAGGACGTGTCGGCGGCGGTCCATTTCTGCGGCCGGGACCATATCGAATTGGGCCCGCCCGTGGTGGCGGAGATTCCCGTCTATGCGGCCGACCCGGCGAAGACGCTTCCTGAGGGCATCGCTTACGACCTCGCGCTGCTCCACTCCCCCCGCGCGGCGGCGCTGTTTGCAGAGCTGATCGGCGGGCGTGGCGCCATCCGCATTGCGGCGATCAGCGAGCAGGTTTCCGCCGCGGCCGGGACCGGCTGGCGCTCCGTCTCGGTCGCCGAGGCGCCGCGCGAGCAAGCCTTGCTGGAGCTTGCCGCCAAGCTGTGCCAAAATGGCGGACGACGATGAATGGCGATTACGAACCCGTCGAAAGCTATGCGCCGCCGCTCAGGCGCCGATCGGCGTTGCGCCCCCTGCTCATCCCCGGCCTTGCCTTCCTGCTCGGCCTCGGCGCCATGGGCTGGATGCTTTCGCAATGGGACGCCGCCGCCCGGCTGATCGGGATCGCGCCCGCGCCGCCGCCCGCCGCCGCGCCCCGGCCCGTTCAGGCCACGCCCGCGGCCGCGCCCGCCCAGGCCCCGCCGGCGGCGGCCGACACCGGCGAACCCGAGCAGATCGTCATCGATCCCGAGATCGCCCGCCGCGTCGCCGCCCTCGAGCAGCGGCTCGGCCAGGTCGGCACCGAGGCGCGCGCCGCCGTCGGCAATGCCGACCGGGCGGAAGGGCTGCTGGTCGCCTTCGCCGCGCGCCGCGCGCTCGACCGCGGCGTCGCCCTGGGCTTCCTGGAGGCGCTGCTTCGCCAGCGCTTCGGCGCCACCCAGCCGCGCGCCGTCGGAATGATCATCCTCGCCGCCCGCAATCCGGTCACGCTGCAGGAGCTGCAGCTCGGCCTGCAGGAGGTCGGCCCGCGCCTGGCCGGGCCGCCGCCCGACGCGACCTGGTGGGAATCGATCAGCGCCGAATTGGGCTCGCTGATCACCATCCGGCACGAAGGCACGCCCTCCACTCAGCCCGCCGAGCGGCTGGCCCGCGCCACCCAGCGGCTCGAGGCCGGCCAGGTCGAGGTCGCCTTGGCCGAGGTGATGCGGATTCCCGGCCACGACAATGCCGCGGATTGGGTCCGCAAGGCGCGGATCTACGTCGCCGCCCGCAACGCGCTCGACACGATCGAGACCGCCGCCTTGCTGGAGCCGCGCACCCAGCCGGCCCCGGGGGCGGCGACCGCGCGGCCCGCTACAGCTCGATGAGGGCGTAGGGGCGGCCGGCTTCCGCCTCGACCACCATCTGCGCGCAATTATAGACCGGCGTGCCGCGCGGCGTGGCGCCGCGATAGGTGCCGCGATGGGCGTGGCCGTGGACGACCGCCGAGACATGGTCGAAGCGGTCGATCGCGTCCGCCAGCCGCGAGCAGCCGAGAAAGGGATAGATTTCCAGAGGCTCGCCGGCGACGGTGTCGGCCACCGGCGAATAATGAAGCACGGCGACGTTGCGTTCGGTCTTGAGCGAGCGCAGCGCGTTCTCGAGCTTGCGCGCCTCGTCGAGCGCGGCGTCGACGAAGCTCTTGATCGCGGGCTCGCCGAACGACCCGAGCTCACCGCGCCCGAAGCCGCCGACAAAGCCCTTCACGCCGGCAAAGCCGACGCCCTCGATGATCACCGCCTGCTCGCCCAGCACGGTCAGGCCGGCGCTGTGGAGAATCTTTGCCACCTCCTCGGGCTGGCCACACTCATAATCGTGATTGCCAAGCACGCCGACGCTCGGGATGGTGCAGGCGCGCAGATCCTCGGCGAGAACCTCGGCCTCACGGGTCTTGCCGAAATTGGTCAGGTCCCCACACAGGGCGAGCACGTCGGCCTTCTCGGAAATCTCCGCGAACATGTCGCGATAGCGATGCTCGCTGGTCTCGGTGACATGGAGGTCGCCGACCGCGGCCAGCCGAACCTTCTTCCGG
>Ga0190274_10000498_pt1 | contig 23449 bp, 21 predicted proteins | sample Popmic531T_FD_133002 | JGI IMG/M metagenome (GOLD analysis project Ga0190274, IMG submission 133002) | Populus adjacent soil microbial communities from riparian zone of Yellowstone River, Montana, USA - 531 T | ecosystem: Environmental > Terrestrial > Soil > Riparian zone | place: USA: Montana... | reverse complement strand
GCGTCCGGGTAGTTCTGGAAGTGGAAGGTCATCTCGTAGCCGCTGACCACCGACCCGCTCGGGTCGAAGAGGCTGGCGGCGACGAGCGAGTAGAACGGGATGACGAAGAACAGGGCGAGCCAGACGACGCCGGGGATCAGCAGGAAGTAGCCGGTGGGGCCGCGCCGGCGGCTCGACTCGTCGGACGCCGGGGCCGTGGTGACCGGGGCTGTTCCCGCGGTGCTCGCCATCAGTCGTCGTCCTCTTGCCCGGCGCGAGCGTCCTGGCTGTGGTCGAGGAGGAACGCGTAGTCGGGACGCCAGGACAGCTCGACCGTCTCACCGTTGCGGTAGAGCCGGCGATGGCCGGTGTTCTGCTGGAACACCTGGAGCTCCTGGCCCCACGGCATCCGGACGAGGTACTGCGTGCTCACGCCGACGAAGCTGACGTCGCTGACCACGCCGCCCGGGATCGAGTTGCCGGGCGCGTCCAGCACCTCGCCCGGGTCGCCGATGAGCACCTTCTCGGGACGGATGCCGATCCAGGCCTTGTCACCGTCGAGGTGCGCTCGAGCGGCCGGGACCGAGACGTCGATGCCGTGCATGTCGACGGTGATGAAGTCCGAGCTGCGGCTCTTGATCTCACCCTCGATCAGGTTGGACTGACCGAGGAAGTTGGCGACGAACGTCGTACGCGGGTTCTCGTACAGCTCCTCCGGCGCACCCATCTGCTCGATCACGCCCGCGTTCATCACCGCGACCGTGTCGGCCATCGTCATGGCCTCCTCCTGGTCGTGGGTGACGTGGATGAAGGTCAGCCCGACCTCGGTCTGGATCCGCTTCAGCTCGATCTGCATGGCGCGGCGCAGCTTGAGGTCGAGCGCGCCCAGCGGCTCGTCGAGCAACAGCACCTCGGGCTCGTTGATCAGCGCCCGGGCCAGCGCGACCCGCTGCTGCTGGCCTCCGGAGAGCTGGGCCGGCTTCTTGCGGGCCTGCGACTCGAGCTCGACGAGGTCGAGCATCTGGCGCACCTGGGCGTCGACGTCCTTGACCTTGCGGCGCTTGAGGCCGAAGGCGACGTTCTCGTAGATGTCGAGGTGCGGGAAGAGCGCGTAGTTCTGGAAGACGGTGTTGACCGGACGCCGGTAGGGCTTGGCGTAGGTGATGTCCTGCCCGGCCAGGGTGATCGACCCGCGGGTCGGGGTCTCCAGGCCGGCGACCATCCGCAGCGTGGTGGTCTTGCCGCAGCCCGACGGTCCGAGCAACGCGAAGAACGCCCCACGCGGTACGTCGAGGTCGAGGTCGTCGACGGCGGTGAAGGCTCCGAAGGACTTGGTGACGGTGCGCAGCCGCAGCCCGTCGAACGAGTCGTCGCTCGAGGGTGCCTGCACAGTGAGGTCAGCCGGCGATGACATCGTTGAACTCTCCTTCGTACTGCTGGGACTGCGCGTCGGACAGGGGCATGAAGTCGAAGGCGGTGGCGAGGTCTTCGTTGTCGGGGAAGATCAGCTTGTTGTCGACGAGGGACGGGTCGATCTTCTCCATCTCGGCCTTCGCCCCCTCGACAGGGCAGATGTAGTTGACCCAGGCAGCGAGCTTCGCCGCGACCTCGGGTTCGTAGTAGTAGTCGATCCACTTCTCGGCGTTCGCCTGATGGGTCGCGAGGTTGGGCACCATCATGTTGTCGGCCCAGAGGGAGAGCCCCTCCTCGGGCGTCACGAACTTGATGTCCGGGTTGTCGAACTGCGCCTGGATCACGTCGCCCGACCACGCCTCGCAGGCCACGATGTTGCCGGCCGCGAGGTCCTGGATGTACTCGTTGCCCGTGAAGGAGCGGACCTGTCCGCTCGCCACGACCTGCCGCAGCCGCTCGATCGCCTGGCCCCACTCGTCCTCGGTGAACTCGTCGGGGTCGGCACCCACGACGCGGAGCATGAACGCCATCGTGTCGCGCATCTCGCTGAGCAGCGTCATCCGGCCCTTGAGGTCATCACGGGTGAGCAGCTCCTCGAAGCTGCGGACCTCCTTGACCTTCGCGGCGTTGTAGGCGATGCCGGTGAGGCCGGCCTGCCACGGCGCGCTGTAGGTGCGGTCCTTGTCCCACTGGCGGTTGCGGAGCGGCTCGATCAGGTTCTGGTGGAGGTTCGGCACGGCCGTGGCATCGAGCGGCTGGATCCAGCCCAGCCCGATCATCCGCGCCGCCATCCAGTCCGTCATCACGATCAGGTCGCGGTCGATGGACTGGCAGGCGCCCATCTGGTTCTTCACCTTGGCGAAGAACTCCGCGTTGTCGTTGACGTCGTCGGTGTAGTCGACGCTGATGCCGGTCCGGTCCTGGAAGACCGACACCGTGGAGGTGGCCTTCTTGCGCGGGTCGATGTACGCCGGCCAGTTGGACACGATCAGCTTCTTGTCGGTCGCCGAGACGTCCTTCGCCCGGCACTCCGCCGGGTTGACCTTCGCCGCCGCGATGTCGAAGAACGGCAGCTTGAGCGCAGCGATGCTGAGGCCGGCGAAGGCCACGCCACCACCCGCCCGGAGCAAGCCGCGACGAGAGAGCCCATGTCGTCCACCACCGGTGGGTCCCTGCACCATGTGGACTCCCTTCGAACTGCCTCGACGCATCGGATCGTGCCACGCTGAGGGGCCCCCGACAAGCGATCCCGTCGATAAGAAACATGCTCGCAACGAAATCGCTTGTCTCGGGCCGTCAAGATCCTCTGGCCGCCAGACCTTTGACCGCAGCAGCCCCACTAGGGAACCATCCCCCCATGACCAGGAAGCCAGGACGTACGTCGCAGCCGCTCGACGACGTCTCGAAGGCCATCATCGAGCAGCTCCAACAAGACGGCCGGCGTTCGTACGCCGCCATCGGCAAGGTCGTCGGGCTCTCGGAGGCAGCGGTGCGCCAACGGGTGCAGCGCCTGATCGAGTCCGGTGTCATGCAGGTGGTCGCGGTGACCGACCCGCTGGAGCTCGGCTTCGCCCGCCAGGCCATGGTGGGTATCCGGGTGACCGGGCCGCTCGAGCCGGTCGCCGACAAGCTCGCCGAGCTCGACGAGGTCGACTACGTCGTCGTCACCGCGGGCTCCTTCGACCTGCTGGTCGAGGTCGTGTGCGAGAGCGACGAGCACCTGCTCGAGCTGATCTCGGGACAGATCCGCACGATCGAGGGCGTGGCCGCGACCGAGACGTTCATGTACCTGAGCCTGCGCAAGCAGACGTACTCGTGGGGTGTGCGCTGAGCGGCCGCACGGAGAAGGACCCGCACTACGAACGGCTCTCCCTCTGGCACGACACGGTCGACACCGACTGGACGCCACGACCGGCACTCACCGGCGACCTCGAGGCAGACGTCGCGATCGTCGGCGCCGGCTACACCGGCCTGTGGACCGCCCACTACCTCGCGGAGGCCGACCCGGAGCTGCGGATCGTCGTACTCGAGGCCGAGACCGCAGGGTTCGGTGCCTCGGGTCGCAACGGCGGCTGGTGCTCCGCGCTCTTCCCGGCCTCGCTCCCGAAGCTGGCGGGGTACGCCGACCGCGAGGCCGCGCTCGCCCAGCACCGGGCCATGCGGGAGACCGTCGACGAGGTCGTCCGGGTCGCCGCGGCGGAGAGCATCGACGCCGACGTGAGCAAGGGCGGCACGATCACCGTCGCCCGGACCCGGGCGCAATGGTCCCGCGCCAGGGCCGAGGTGGCCGACGCCCGCGCCTGGGGCCGCGGCGAGGACGACGTACGCCTGCTCGGGCGCGCCGACGCGACGTCGATCCTGAACGCGTCTCGGACCCGCGGCGCGACGTACACCCCGGACTGCGCCGCGCTGCACCCCGCCCGTCTGGTCCGCGGCCTCGCGAGCGCCGTGGAGCGGCGCGGCGTGACCATCCACGAGCAGACCCGGGTCACCGCGATCGAGCCGCGGCTCGCCCGCACCGAGCACGGCGTCGTCAGGGCGCGCACGGTGCTCCGCGCCACCGAGGGCTACACCGCGACCCTGGCCGGCGAACGACGCACCGTGGTGCCGGTCTACTCCCTGATCATCGCGACCGAGCCGCTATCGCCGGAGGTCTGGGAGGAGATCGGCCTGGCCCGCCGCGAGACGTTCACCGACCATCGTCACCTGATCGTCTACGGGCAGCGCACCGCCGACGACCGGCTGGTCTTCGGCGGCCGCGGTGCGCCGTACCACCTGGGCTCGCGGATCAAGCCGGAGTACGACCGCGACGAGAAGGTCTTCGCGCGGCTCTACGCCACCCTCGTCGACCTCTTCCCCGTGCTCGCCGGCACCCGGGTCACCCACGCCTGGGGCGGCGCGCTCGGCATCCCCCGCGACTGGTGCGCGTCGGTCGGGCTGGACCCGGCGACCGGGCTGGGCTGGGCCGGCGGGTACGTCGGCGACGGCGTCAGCACCACCAACCTCGCCGGCCGGACCCTGCGCGACCTGGTGCTCGGCCGCGACACCGAGCTGACCCGGCTGCCGTGGGTCGGCCACCGCTCCCGCGGCTGGGAGCGCGAGCCGCTGCGCTGGCTCGGCATCAACGCCGGCCTGCGGGCGATGACGCTCGCCGACACCGAGGAGTCGATCACCCGGATGCCCAGCCTGGTAGCGCGAGCGGTCTCTCCCCTGCTGGGATAGCGGCATGACCAAACGTGCCCTCGTCCGCCGCCCCGGCCCGCGTCTCGACGACGGCCTGCTGACCCACCTGGAACGGGTCCCGGTCGACCTCGCCCTCGCCGAACAGCAGTGGCAGTCGTACGTCGAGGCGCTGCGGGCCGAGGGCTGGGAGACGATCGAGGTGCCGCCAGCCGACGACTGCCCGGACGCGGTCTTCGTCGAGGACACCGTCGTCATGCTCGACGACCTCGCGGTGATCAGCCGGCCAGGCGCCGACGAGCGCAAGCCCGAGACGGCCGCGACCGAGGCGACGCTGGCCTCCCTCGGCTACCGGATCGCCCACATCGAGGCGCCCGGCACCCTCGACGGCGGCGACGTGCTCAAGCACGACCGGACCGTCTGGGTCGGCGTCGGCGGTCGCACCAACGCCGCGGCGGTGGAGCAGCTCGCCGCGCACCTGGCTCCGCTCGGCGCCCGGGTGGTCGGCGTACCCGTCGCCCTGGTGCTGCACCTGAAGTCCGCCGTCACCGCGTTGCCCGACGGCACCGTCGTCGGCTTCGAGCCGCTGGTCGACGACCCGGCGGCCTGGGACAGCTTCCTGCCGGTGCCCGAGGAGGGCGGCTCCCACGTCGTGGTGCTCGACGAGTCGACGGTGCTGATGTCGACGAGCGCACCGCTGAGCAAGGCACTCTTCGAGGAGCGCGGCCTGCGCGTGGTCGCCGTCGACATCTCCGAGTTCGAGAAGCTCGAGGGCTGCGTGACCTGCCTGTCCGTGCGGCTGCGGGGTTAGCCCGGAACCACTCAGCCGAGCCCGTTGTCGGCCGTGTCGGCCGGCTTGGTGCCGCTGTGCAGCCACGCGGTGAAGAACCCGCTCAGGTCCGCACCGCTCACCTCCTGGGCCAGCGCCTCGAACTCCGCGGTCGAGCCGTTGCCGCCCTTGCGATCAGCGACCCAGCGGCGCAGCAGGGTCGTGAAGTCGGCGTCACCGATCCGGTTGCGCAGCGCCTGGAGGGTCATCGCGCCGCGCTGGTAGACGAAGGTCGCGAAGATCCGGTCGACGCAGCTGATCCCCGTCGGGCACGGGTCGGCGACCTGGTGGCTCCAGAACTCGTCGTCGGCGTCGGTGGTGTCGTAGAGACGGCGCAGCCGTTGCGCCGCCGTGCCCGAGCCGGCGGCCTCGGACCAGCGCCACTCCATGTACGTCGCGGCGCCCTCGTTGAGCCAGATGTCGCTCCAGTGGTGCACGGCGACCGAGTCGCCGAACCACTGGTGCGCGAGCTCGTGGACGACGGTGATCTGGCTCAGGCTGGCCGGTGAGTACGTCGGGCGGGTCTGGTTCTCCAGCGCGAAGCCCGGCTCGAGGCTGGTGACCAGGCCGCCCACGGTCGAGAACGGGTAGTCGCCGAGCTGCCCCTCGAGCCACCGGGTGATGGCGGGCGTCTGCCGCATCAGCCGCATCGCGTAGGGCTGCGCGGCGGTCGGCAGCGCCTCGGACACCGCGACCAGCCAGTGCCGACCGCCGCGGACGCCCTTGTCGATGCGGAACCGGCCGGCGGCGAAGAACGCCAGGTAGGGCGCCATCGGCTCGTCCGCGCGCCAGGTCGTGGTCGCGAGGTCGCGGTGCAGCTTCCGGTTGAGCTGGCGCCCGTTGGAGACCACGTCGTACTTCTTCGGCACGGTGATGCTGACCCGGATCCGGGCCTTGTCGAGCGGGTGGTCGTTGGCCGGGAACCACCACGGCGCCATGTGCGGCTGGTTCATCGCCACCACCTCGCCGGGTCCGGCGAGCCAGTTGCTCTCCCCCGCGTACGAGTGCTTCCCCGGGCGTCCGGCGTACCGCACCTGGACGTCGACCACCTCGTCCGGGTCGAGCCCGCGCCGCACCACCAGCTCGTGCTGGCTCTGCGAGAACCCCACGGAGCGGCCGTCGACACGCACCGACCGGACCGGCAGCAGGAAGTCGAGGTCGAAGCTGGAGATCGCCTCGGTCCCGCGGACCCGCAGGTCGGTCCAGCCCGAGAGCCGCCCATGCCCGAACCCGTAGCGGTCGTGGATGTCGTACGAGAGGACGTCGATCCCGCCGTTGCCGTCCCGCGGGAAGTAGGGGTCACCGATCCCGGCCGCACCGGGAGGGCGTACGTCGGCGCCCACCGTCTGGCTCGCCGAGCCCACGGTCACGGCGAGGGCGAGGGCCGCCACGAGGACGGCGGCGGTACGGCGGGGACGCGACACCCGGGCAAGGTACCCGACCTGCTGCCCGGCTCCCGCACCGTCCTTTGTGTTATAACTCTATTGATTCACTGCACTTAACATCGGAGGCACGGATGCAGGTCCGCACGTTGGAGATCCCCGAGCTCGGGAACCACACCCACCTCGTCCACGACGGCCGGCAGGCCCTGGTGGTCGACCCTCCCCGTGACCTCGCGCCGATCGAGGCGGCCGCCGAGCGGGCCGGCGTGGAGATCGCCGCCGTCGCCGACACCCACGTCCACAACGACTACCTGTCCGGCGCCCTCGCACTCGCGCGTCGGCACGGCGCCGACTACCTGCTCTCCGCCGACGAGCCGGTCCAGTTCGAGCGTGTCGGAGTCCGCGACGGTGACGTGCTCGAGGTCGGTCGGCTCGAGGTGTCGGTGCTCGCCACCCCCGGGCACACCCGCCACCACCAGTCGTTCGCGGTCCGCGACCCGCAGGCGGACCTGCCGGCCGCGCTCTTCAGCGGCGGCAGCCTCCTGCACGGCACCGTCGGGCGCACCGACCTGGTCGACCCCCGACTGCAGCACGACCTCGCGCGCGCCCAGTGGGCCAGCGCCCGGGCCCTGGCCCGGCTCGACCCCGACACCCGGCTCCTGCCGACCCACGGCTTCGGCAGCTTCTGCGCGGGAGGGACCCCAGCGGTGGCGACCGACGGCACGGTCGGCGCCGAGCTGCTGGTCAACCCGGCGCTGCTGCTCGACCGCGACCGGTTCGTCGACGAGCTGGTCGCCGGCTTCGGACCGGTCCCGGCGTACTACGACCACATGGCGCCGCTCAACCGCGTCGGAGCCGGCCGCGCCCGCCCGCGCCCGGGCCGCCCCGTCACCAGCACCGAGGTCACCGACGCGATCCTCGCGGGCCAGTGGGTGATCGACCTGCGCAAGCGCGCGTCGTTCGCGCACGGTCACGTGCCGGGCTCGGTCAGCGTGGAGTACTCCGCCCAGTTCGCGACGTACGTCGGTTGGCTGGTCCCGTGGGCGGACGAGTTCGTCCTCCTCTACGACACCGCGGAGGACGTCGGCTCCGCGCTCCACGACCTGGCGGCGATCGGCATCGACGGACCCGGCATCCACGACCTCGCCCCGGCCACCGCGCTGCCCGCGACCTTCCGGCGCACGGACTGGGCCGGGTTCCGCGAGCACGCCGGGCCGCGCGTCGTCGTGGACGTCCGCCAGCGCGACGAGTACGACGAGGGCCACCTGCCCGACGCCGTACACCTCCCCGTCCACGAGGTCGACGGCCGCGGCGCCGAGCTGCCCGCCGGCGAGCTCTGGGTGCACTGCCGCTCGGGCTACCGCGCCGGCATCGCGGCGAGCCTCCTGCACAACGCCGGTCGCAGCGTCGTCCACGTCGACGACTCCTGGGACCGGGTCACCGAGCTGGCGATCTCGACGACGGTCGCCGCCTGACCCGTCCACGATGCAGAAAGGTGGTGCTGCCGCGTAACTTTTCTCTAGTAAGTCAATTGTCTTGAACAACATGCGGGTTCATGGGGAAACCGCACTCTCGGGAAGGTTCACTTCTGTGTCCACTCCATCAACCGCGCCCACCCGCGGCCGCCGGCTCCGCCGGTCCGCGCTGGGCGCCGCGCTGGTCGCGCTCGGTCTCTGCTCCCTCCAGACCGCACCCGTCCAGGCCGAGGACGACCCCGGGCAGCCGGTCGACATCGCCGGCGCCGGCATCGCCGCGCTGAACGCCCTGATCCAGGGCCTCTTCAACAGCGACATCGTCGGCCAGACCTCGAAGGTCCTCGGCGGCGACGGCGAGACCTACTGGCTCACCAACCACCTGCGCACCGACCTGGTGCCCACCACAGTGCTCCAGGGCCTCGGCCTGGGCGACGTCGTCCCCGGCCTCGGCCTGGGTGGCGGCAGCGCGGGCGGTACGCCCGACGACGGCAAGCGCCGCGAGTACCTCGTGGTCTGGGCGGGCGACAACAACGTGCTCGACCGCTCGGGCAAGCAGCTGACCAACCTGCCCGACGTCGTCACGCCGGACCTGCTGGGCAAGGGCGACCAGATCGGTCCGGACTTCTTCGCCGTCGTCGACGCCACGAAGGGCTCCTCGTCGTACGGCAAGGTCGTCAACACCGTGACCGTCGGCCCGCTCGTCGAGAACGAGCCGCACCACATGCAGTACATCTGGCACAAGGGCAACAACATCTTCGCCGGCGGCCTGTTCACCGACGTCACCTACGTCCTGGACACCAGCAAGCTGCCGGAGCTGAAGCTCAAGCACGTCAACCTGCCGACGGACACGCTCTGCGGCTCGGTGCCGGACGCCTACTGGGTGACCAAGGACGGCTCGGCGTACGGCACCTACATGGGCGGCCCCGACGTGCCCGGTCCGTGCACCTACTCCGACGGCACCACCCGGATCGGCAACGGCTTCGCCGGCTCCCCCGGTGAGCTGGTGCGGCTCGACGAGAACGGCAAGACCGTCTACGAGGCTCCGGCGACCCCGGAGACCGCGGAGAACGAGCAGCGCTGCGACAACATCCCGCAGCTCGCCGCCGCCACCTGCGCCAACCCGCACGGCATCCAGGCCCGCGAGGACCTCGACACCCTGGTGACCAGCGACTACAACGAGCCGCGCAACATCATCCTCAACCCGGTGCAGGCGCCGTCGTCGTACCTGCGCCGGCCGACCGTGCGCACCTGGGACATCTCCGACCAGGACCACCCGAAGCTCAAGGCGGTGTCGTTCCTCCCGGACGGACCGCGGGTCGGCAAGGTGGCGCACCAGGAGGAGCCGCGAGCGGCGATGGAGACCACGGTGACCAACCTGCCGGGGCACAAGGGGGCGTTCGCCGAGACGATGCAGGGCGGCGCGATCTACTACGCCCCCGACATCACGGCCGGCAAGCCCGAGTGGCGTGAGGTCTTCGACCTCACCACCGCCAACAAGCAGGCCGACCCGTCGCGCAACCCGTACGGCGGCGGCTCCAACGGCGGGTGGCTGCAGACCAGCCTGGACGACAAGTACCTCTACCACGCGGTCGCCGGGCGCCAGCCCAGCGGCACCGACCAGGGGTCGCCGTCGTACATCCTCAAGCTGGACATCCAGGACCTGCTCGCCGCGGGCACCGACACCGCCTGCGACATCGACACGATCGAGGAGACCGTCAACGGCGGCGCGGAGAGCGACTGCCCGGCGATCACCGACATCCTGCCGGCGCCCGGCGGCCCGCACTGGGGCGCGCTGGACAACCTGGAGCTCGGGGACGACGGGTACTTCCACGAGACGAAGGACGTGAAGCGCATCGCGTACTCGAACTACTTCGTGGCGCGCACCGGCCTCAACGGTGACCACCGGGTCTGCCTCGTCGACGTCGGGAGCGACCAGAAGCTCACGACGGACCCGGGGTTCAAGGACGAGTCCACCGGCGACACCTGCATCGACTTCGACCGCGAGTCCTGGCCGCACGGCGACTGGGGTCCGGCGAAGCCGCACTCGATGCTCTTCGTCACGGCCGATGACGACATCAAGTAGGGCTACCGCTCTTCGCGTGGGGGTCGCCGTCGTTGTCGGCGGCCTCCTCGTGGGGGTCTCTGCTTACGCAGCAGGGCTCGGTGCGGACGACCAGCACCGGACCGGCAACCAGCTGGTCCGGGACTGGTCGGCCCGCACCGATGGTCAACAGGTGCTCGGCGGACGACGTACGCCGGGCGTGCCGAGCGTGCAGCGGCTGCGCCACGACGACGTGACCTTCACGGTCACCGTCGCCCCGGCCCGCCCGGGTCCCAACCTGGTCCGGGTCGACAGCACGCACGACCACGGGGTCTCGACAGGCTCGACCACCGAGAAGGTGCCGGTCCTGGTCGGGACCGGCGAGGACGACCTCGTCCGTGCCCAGCCCCGGCCGGGGACCGACGGGCTCTGGGCGGTCGTGGACCTCCCCGAGGGCAGCGGGACGGTGCTGGTCACCCACGGGAGGTCGCACCGGCTGCCGTTCATCGTCGAGACCGGCACGGACGCCGTCGACACGGCGGACTGGGTCGGCGCCGACGGGCCGGAGTGCGTCGCGGTCGCCACGGCGTCGGCGCTCGCGGCGGGCCAGGTCCCGTCCGGGTGCCCGGCGTCGGCACTGAGCGCCAGCGACGCGGGCTCGGTGCGCGGGATCGTCCGCACCCTCGTCGACCGGGGCATCGAGGAGATCGCCGTCGAGCACGACGAGTCCGCGCGCAGCCTCGCGGCGTACGAGCTGGTGCAGGGCCTCGCCGCCGAGGCCGGGGTCCGGATCGTCAGCCCGGACGCAGCTCCGGGCGAGCGCAACGCCCTCGTCGTCCTCGGCGGCTGGGCCACGGCCGCGCGTGATCTCGCGGCCGTGTCATCGACGCCGTTGCGGCAGCAGCCGATCCGCTCCGACGGCACCTGGCTGGCGCCGTGGCTGCTGAGCCCCGGGGTCGTGGACTCGACGGCGGGCGCGATGCTCGCGCTCGACTTCGACATCCGCGACCAGGGCGCGCAGGAGTTCAGCCAGACGCTCGGGAAGTACTTCCCCGGGCAGCTCCCCACGGGCCCGGCGTACCTCGCCTGGCGCTCTGTCCGCGGCGATGCTCCCCGTCCGCTGGGCCTCTACGCCGCGTCCCGCGCGGCCTACATGCCCGCGAGCAGCGGGCACGCCAACCACGAGACCACCGTCGCCTGGTTCCCCGGCGGCACGGTCACCCCCGTCGGCTCGCTCGACGCGAGCTGACTCTCGGCTGTACCTCTCGGAAAGGTTCACCATGTCCACCACCCAACGCTCCACCCGACACGTCGCACCGGTCGCGGCCACCGAGCCTCCACCGCAAGCACGCGTCGTCGTCATCGGCCTGGTCGCGGCCCTGGTGCTCGGAGGCGTCGTCTACGGCAGCTCCGGACAGGTGCCTGCGATCCTCTTCGGCCTCGGGCTCGCACTCGGGTTCGTGCTGTTCCACAGCCGCTTCGGCTTCACCTCCGCGTGGCGCCAGCTGGTCGCGGTCCGCCAGGGCAAGGCGCTGCGCGCGCACATGCTGATGCTGGCGGTCGCCTGCACGCTCTTCGCCCCGATCCTGGCGAACGGCATCGGCTTCCACGACACGCCTGCCCTGCCGACCCTGGCGCCGATCGGCTTCGGCCTCTTCGTCGGCTCGTTCATGTTCGGCGTCGGCATGCAGCTCGGCGGCTCGTGCGCGTCCGGCACGCTGTTCGCGATCGGCAGCGGCCACACCGCGATCCTGCTGACCCTGGGCGGCTTCATCGGCGGCGCCACCCTCGGCGCCTACCAGTTCCCGTGGTGGATGGAGCTCCCGAGCCACGCGCCGGTCTCGCTGACCGATTGGTTCGGCGGGTACGCCGGCGCCTGGGCCGCATCGCTCGCCGTGATGGCGCTGATCGTCGGCGCGACGTACCTGCTCGCCCGCAACCGCGACGTCCCCGCCGTCGAGCCGACCCCGATCGCCGAGGGCGCGGCCCGGATCGTGCGCGGGTCCTGGCCCCTCTGGGTCGGCGCCCTGCTGCTCGCCGGTCTCAACGCCGCGACGCTGTGGGTGTCGGGCGGCGCCTGGGGCGTCACGTTCGCGTTCGCGCTGTGGGGCTCGAAGCTCCTCGACCTCGTCGGGGTGGACGTGCTGTCGTGGGGCTTCTGGCAGGACCCGGCCAACCTCGCGAAGTACGACGCCGGCATCTTCGCCGAGAAGACCTCGGTGATGGACTTCGGGATCATCATCGGCGCGCTCATCGCGTCCGCGGCCGCCGGCGCCTTCGTGCTGCACCGCAAGGTGCCGCTCCGGCTCGGCGTCGGAGCCGTGATCGGCGGACTGCTGATGGGGTACGGCGCACGCATCGCGTTCGGCTGCAACATCGGCGCCTACTTCGGCGGCATCGCCTCCTTCAGCGTGCACGGCTGGCTGTGGGGCGTGATGGCGATCGTCGGCACGTACGTCGGCCTCGCCTTCCGGCCGCTGCTCGGGCTCACCAACCCGAAGCCGAGCGACTCGGTCTGCTAGAGCTGCCCTTGACCCAACGCCCCGTCCGGCGCACCCCCGGGCGGGGCGTTGTCGCGACCTCGCGAAAAGTGACAATTCAGCTCCCCGTCCGCCTGGCCCCCTTGCTCCCGGGCCGCCCCGTCTGCCACTACAAGGAGACGGGCGACGGCCCGACCTCATCGGCTGGAACAAGGGAGCAACCCATGCAACTGCGCAAGGCACTCACCGTCGGCGCCGCCGTCCTGGCAGCCGCCCTGCTCGCCCTCACCCCCTCCGCCACCGCCGGTGGGGCCATCGCGCACGTCGGGGTCAACGGCAGCACCGCGGCCGGCGCCGTCGCCATCGACGGCGTCTTCCACAACGGCAACTCCACCGTCCGCGGGACCACGTACGGCTGCACCGGAGGCACCGTCTCCGGGACCGTCAAGCGCGGCGCCGTCAACGCGAATCCCGAGCTGAGCTTCGGCACCATGAGCCTGGTCTGCGCGACTGCGTTCGGCGACGCCACCTTCACGGTCGGCGCCGGCTGCTCCGTCGACGTGAAGTTCGCCGGCACCGTCAACGACGGCACGTCCGACACCGTCGTCCCCGGGACGGCGACGATGCCCGCCCTCTGCGTCAACCTCAGCATCGGGGGCCTCTGCACGGCCAAGGTCTCGGGCACCATCGGCGCTGCCTTCGACGAGACCGTCATGACCATCGGCGGCGTCGACTACCAGAGGCTGACGCTCAACGGCACCGGCCTCGCCCTCAACAACGTGGCCGGGTGCCTCGGGTTGATCGTCAACGGACCCGTCACGCTCAACGCCATCACCTTCGACCTGAAGGTGACGGCCGGGACCACGACCGGCATCGACTTCCGGGTGACCCCCTGAGCCGGCCACAGTAAATCGGTTGCGGGCGCTCGGCGGCAGCCGTCACAGTTGCCCCGAGCGCCCGGAGCGACCGGTGTGCCCCAGCGAGAGGAGCGTGACATGTCCATGACTGTCCTTGGCCTGTCCGCAGACCACACCCCTTCTCGCTTCTGGAGCACCCCTACCGATGTCTCACGAAATCTCCGAACCTGAGCTCGACCCCACCTTCGTCTTCGACTTCGAGGCGTACGACGACCTCGGCGACGGCCAGCGCTGGTCCACCTGGCTCGCCGTAGAGCCACTCTGCCGGGGCCCGGAGCCCCGACCCGACTGGGTGGTGACCTCGCAGGCCGCGGTCGACACTGAGCTCGGCATCCTCAAGACCGGCAAGGAGGCCGACGCGTTCCTGGTGGAGCGCGCCGTCCCCGACTCGGACGCCCTCGGCGAGTCCGTCATCCTGGTCGCCAAGCGCTACCGCAGCACCGAGCACCGCACCTTCCACCGGGCCGCGACGTACACCGAGGGCCGCAGCGTGAAGCGCTCCCGCGACGAGCGGGCGCTCAAGCGCAAGAGCACCTGGGGCAAGATCGTCGCCGCGGGCGAGTGGGCGGTCTCCGAGTGGGACGCCCTCAAGCGCTGCTGGGAGCTGGGCCTGCCAGTCCCCTACCCGGTGCAGATCGACGGCACCGAGCTGCTGATGGAGTGGATCACGTACGACGGCGAGACCGCGCCGCGACTCGCACAGACGCGCCCGGAGCCGGCGCTGCTGGCGTCGTACTTCGACCAGCTCCGCGACGCGCTCGCCCTGATGGTGCAGCACGGGATCGTGCACGGCGACCTGTCGCCGTACAACATCCTGGCGGCGGGTGACCGGCTGGTGATCATCGACCTGCCGCAGGTCGTCGACCTGGTCGGCAACCCCGCCGGGATGGACTTCCTGCTGCGCGACTGCACCAACGTCTGCACCTGGTTCACAGCAAAGGGGCTGGAGGTGGACCCCGGCGAGCTGTTCGCGGAGCTGATGGCGCACGCGTTCTAGGGTCCGGCCCTAGGGTCGGGCACATGAAGAGGGTCGTCCGTGGTGAGCCGGCACAGATCGTCCACGAGCTCGAGCAGTGGCTGGCCGACCACCCGGGCGTCCCGGTCGATACGACCCGGACGTCGCTCTATACCGCCGCCGAGCTCTACGACAGCGATACGTACGACGCGTCGCTGGACGCCCGCGCCTACGCCTGGTCACGCGCGCCGCGCACCCGCCAGGCCGCATTGGCGCGGGCGCTCCACGACCACGCCGTCGACCTCGCGCTCGACACCTGGATCCAGGGTCGGCACCTGGTCGGGGTGATGGGCGGGCACCGGATCGAACGCGGGCAACCGGCGTACGCCGAGGCCGCCCGGCTCGGTGCGGCGCTCGGTGCCGACCAGCTCGTCGCCACCGGCGGTGGACCGGGTGCCATGGAGGCCGCCAACCTCGGTGCCCGCCTCGCCGGCCGGCCCGGTGACCTCGACGGTGCGCTCGCGATGCTCGCCGAGGTGCCGTCGTACCTCCCGTCCATCGACCCCTGGGTGCACCGTGCGTTCGCCGTGCTCGAACGGTTCGCCGGGGGCGCGGACACGCTCGGCATCCCGACCTGGCACTACGGGCACGAGCCGCCGAACGTCTTCGCCACGGCGATCGCGAAGTACTTCCGCAACTCCACCCGCGAGGCGACCCTGCTCGAGGTGTGCGACGCCGGGATCGTCTTCCTGCCGGGCCTCGGCGGGACGGTCCAGGAGATCTTCCAGGACGCCTGCGAGAACTACTACGCCGCCGAGGAGTCGGTGGCCCCGATGGTGCTCGTCGGCGCGGCGTACTGGACCGAGGAGCTGCCCGCGTGGCCGTTGCTGCGTGCCGTGGCGCGGGGTCGACCGATGGAACGCCACGTGCATCTCGTCGAGTCGGTCGAGGATGCGGTAAACGTCATCAAATCTGGGACTTGAACCCCCTCAGCGCCTACATTGACGCGGTGCAGATCTCACGTCGTGACCTCGTCCGTTCCTCTGCCGCCGTCGGCGGCGTCGTTGCTCTCGGAGGGTTCGGCCTCGCCGACGCCGCCGTCGCCGGGAGCCCCGCCCTCAGGGCCACTACCCCCCGGACGGTCGTCCTCGGCGCCACCACCCGCAAGGTCGTCCTCGGCAAGGGCTCAGCCGGCGCCGGAGGCTACCGCCGGGTCGTCGCGCGCGCCGGCGAGTCGGCAGTGGTGCGCACCGGCGTCGGAGCCGAGCCCAAGCGGGGCCGCGCCCGCCGCCGCCGGGCCCTCGCGGCCTTCGGCCAGATGAGCGACGTCCACATCTGCGACACCGAGTCCCCCAACCGGCTCGAGAACGCGGAGGCCTTCAGCAGCTCGGCGTACCGGCCCAACGAGATGCTCGGTCTGCACGTCGCCGAGGCCATGGTCCAGCAGATCAACAAGGTCGGCCGCGGCCCGGTGACCAAGCGACCGCTCGACTTCGTCCTGCAGACCGGCGACAACGCCGACAACGCGCAGCTCAACGAGGTCCGCTGGAACATCGACGTCCTCGACGGTGGCACCGTCCGCCAGGCCTCCGGCGACCTCACCAGGTACGAGGGCGTCATGGACGCCAGCGACCCCGCGTACTACGTGGCCGACTACTACCACCCGGACGGCAACGCCACCGGGACGACCGACGACAACTACCGCAAGACGTACGGGTTCCAGGTGATCCCGGGCCTGGTCGCCGCGGCCGGCCGGGAGTTCCAGGCCTCCGGGCTCAACGTCCCGTGGTACTCGGCGATGGGCAACCACGACCACCTGGTCCAGGGGAACGAGTCCCCGGACGCCACCAGCCAGGCCAAGGCCACGGGGACGTCGAAGACCTTCAAGGTCGGCCAGCTGCCGCGCACCGTCACCGCCGACCCGAGCCGCCGCCAGCTCGGCACCGCGGAAATCGTGGAGGAGCACTTCAAGCTCGTCCCGGGCGCCCCCGGACCGGTCGGCCACGGCTTCACCCAGCAGAACCGCTCGCAGGGCACCGGCTACTACAGCTTCGACCACGGGAAGCTGCTGCGCTTCGTCGTCCTCGACACGGTCAACCAGAACGGCGACGACAAGGGCTGCCTCAGCGAGACCCAGCTGGCCTGGCTGCGCAAGGTCCTCAAGGCCTCCCGCAAGCGGCTGGTGGTCGTCGCCAGCCACCACACCTCGTGGACGATGGACAGCCGGGCGACCGGCTCGATCGACCCCGGCCGCCGCGTGCAGGGCGCCGAGGTCGTCAAGGAGCTGCTCCGTCACCGCAACGTGATCGCGTGGGTCAACGGCCACACGCACAGCAACGCCATCCTTCCCCACCCGCTGAAGAAGAAGCCCAAGAAGAAGGGCGGCCGGGCTCGCGTCGTCGGCGGCTTCTGGGAGATCAACACGGCCTCCCACATCGACTGGCCGCAGCAGGCCCGCCTGATCGAGGTTGCCGACAACCGGGATGACACCCTGTCGCTCTTCACGACGATGCTGGACCACGCCGCCCCTACGTCGTACGAGAACCTCGACAGCCCGCTCGAGCTGGCCGCCGTCGCCCGGGAGCTCGCCGCGAACGACCCGCAGGAGCGCAAGGAGAAGCGCGGCGGGGTGCGGACCGCCCGCAACACCGAGCTGTTGCTGCCCGCGCCGAAGTTCCTGCGGAAGAAGAAAAAGAAGAAGTAGCGGCCCGCGGCCGCGACCGGATCAGGATTCGGTCGCGGCCAGCTGGCCGCAGGCACCGTCGATCTCCCGGCCACGGGTGTCCCGCACCGTGGTCGGGATGCCCTTCGCCTCGAGGCGGCGGACGAACTCGCGCTCGTCGGCGGGGTCGGAGGCCGTCCACTTCGACCCCGGCGTGGGGTTGAGCGGGATCAGGTTGACGTGCACCCAGCCCCAGTCGCCGCGCTCCTGCAGTACGTCGGCGAGCAGGTCGGCGCGCCAGGCCTGGTCGTTGATGCCGCGCATCATGGCGTACTCGATCGAGACCCGGCGCTTCGTCGTACGCGCGTAGTTCCACGCGGCATCGACGGTCTCGGCGACGGAGAAGCGGGTGTTGATCGGGACCAGCTCGTTGCGGAGCTCGTCGTCGGGCGCGTGCAGGCTCAGCGCCAGGGTCACCGGGATGCCCTCCTCGGCGAGCTGCAGCATCCGCGGCACCAGTCCGACGGTCGAGACCGTGATGCCGCGGGCGCTCATGCCGAGGCCGTCGGGCGTCGAGTCGGTGAGCCGGCGGACGGTGCCGATGACCGCCTTGTAGTTGGCGAGCGGCTCCCCCATGCCCATGAACACGACGTTGGAGACCCGGCCCGGGCCGCCGGGGACCTCGTCGCGGGCCAGCGAGCGCGCGGCGGCGACGACCTGCTCCACGATCTCGGCGGTGGACATGTTGCGCTGCAGGCCGCCCTGGCCGGTGGCACAGAACGGGCAGGCCATGCCGCACCCGGCCTGGCTGGAGACACACACCGTGGCGCGGTCGGGATAGCGCATCAGCACCGACTCGACGAGCGCGCCGTCGAACAGCTTCCACAGGGTCTTGCGCGTCGTACCGCGGTCGGCCTCCATCGTGCGCAGCGGCGTCATCAGGTTCGGCAGCAGGCCGGCGACCAGCTCGTCGCGCTGCGCCGCCGGGAGGTCCGTCATCTCGGCCGGGTCGTCGACCAGCCGGGCGAAGTAGTGAGTGGAGAGCTGCTTGGCGCGGAACCCGGGGAGACCCAGCTCCTTCAGCCGCTCGACCCGCTCGTCGGCGGTGAGGTCGGCGAGGTGCGGCGGCGGCTTCTTGCGGCCGCGCGGCTCGTCGAAGACGAGGGGCAGGGGGGTGCGCTCAGACATCACGTTGATTCTCCCACCCGACGTCGCCCCCGGTCGATTCGCGGGAGACTCGCCGGTCAGGCCTCGTGGCTGATCATGTACCACAGCACCAGCGCGGCCACTCCGCCGACGACCAGTGCGGTGGCGACCATCCCGATCAGCATGTAGATCCCGAACCGCCGCGAGCGCGGCGCGATCACCAGGCCGATCGGCACCGCGAGCGTGACGAGCACGAACGGGAAGAGCTGCTCGGCGGTGTCGTCGTCGACGAGCAGGTGCAGCAGCGCGATGAACAGCCCCGGCACCAGGACCACGAACGCCAGCCCCGTGAAGAACCCGGTCAGCGAGGCGAACGTGGGGTGGTCGCGGTGCCACCAGTCCGGCTGCCGCTCCGTGGACGGCGCACCGGACCCGGTGGGCCCCGTGGGTTCGGTCTCCTGCTCCGTGGTCATCAGCTCGATGCTACGGGCAGGTCGAGCTCGATCAGGTCCGGCATGCCGAGCGAGGCCCACCGATCCAGGTCGGGCGCGGCCCCGGTCAGGGCCGCCGCGAGCGCCGTCCAGGCGGTGCCGTGGCCGACCAGGACCAGGTCCGCGTCGGGGTGCGCTTCCACGAGCGCGCGTACGGCGGTCAGCACCCGCTCGCGGGTCCGCTCGAGCGGCTCCCAGCCGGGGTACGCCGACCGGGCCGGGTCGGCGAACGCACGGCGTACGACGGTCTCGACGTCGTCGATCCAATCACCGGTGTCGCGCACCTGCTCGCGCAGCCCCTCGACGATGCCGACCTCCTGGTCGGTGAGCAGCTGAGCAGTGGACACGGCCTTCGACTCGGGCGAGCAGAACCAGGTCGCGCCCGTCGGGAGCCGCCCGGACTCGCGCAGCGCCCAGATGGCGTCGAAGTGGGCCGGGTCGAGCTCCCACGCGCTCGGCAGCAGCCCCGGCTCGATCACCGGGCGACCATGGCGGACCAGGAAGAGCCGCATGCCGCGCTCAGGTGAAGACGGCGTAGTGGAGGAGCAGCCAGATCGGCGCCACCGTGGCGAGCAGGGAGTCGAGCCGGTCCATCAGGCCACCGTGGCCGGGGATCACCTGGCTCATGTCCTTGATGCCCAGATCGCGCTTGATGACCGACTCACACAGGTCACCCAGGGTCGCCATCACGACCGCGATCAGGCCGAGCGCGATGCCGACCCACCAGTCACCGTCGAGGAGGTAGACGACCAGCGCCCAGCCGGCGACCAGGCAGAAGACCACCGAGCCGGCGAAGCCCTCCCAGGACTTCTTCGGGGAGATGACCGGGGCCATCGGGTGCTTGCCGAACAGCACGCCGGCGACGTACCCGCCGGTGTCCGAGGCGACCGTGATCGCGATGAACGCGATGATGCCCTGCACGCCCGGGTCGTCGAGCCCGTGGGCGTTGACGCCCCCGCCCTCGGCGAGCAGCAGCGCGACGAACGACCCGAGGAACGGCACGTAGATCAGGCTGAAGACCGAGGCCGTGGCGTTCTGGACATAGCCGTCGATGCCTCGTCGCAGCAGCCAGAGCATCGTCATCAGGGCGGCGACAGCGGTGGCGGTCACCAGCGCGGGAGCGCCCCAGAAGTACGCGACCACGACCATCACGACGCCGCCCAGCATCAGCGGCTGCTCGGGCAGGTCGATGCCCTTGGCGCCGAACCCGCGGTGCAGCTCCCAGATCGCGACCACGACGGCGATCGCGACGATCACCATGAACGCCGTCTTCCAGAAGAGCAGCGACAGCAGGATCGCGCCGACCAGGACGAGGGCGGAGGTGATGGCGGCCGGCAGGTCCCGGCCGGCGCGGCCGTGGTCCTTCTGCGCCGGAGTGGTGGTCTCGCTCATGAGGTGACGAGCTGCTCAGACCTCGAGCAGCTCGGACTCCTTGTTCTTGAGCATCTCGTCGATCGCGTCCGTGTGCTTCTTGGTGATGCCGTCGAGCCGCTTCTCGGCGCCGGTGACGTCGTCCTTGCCGACCTCGCCGTCCTTCTCGAGCTTCTCGAGGCCCTGCTTCGCCGTACGGCGCAGGTTGCGCACGGCGACCCGGCCGTCCTCGGCCTTGGCGCGGGCGACCTTGATGTACTCCTTGCGGCGCTCCTCGGTCAGCTCCGGGAAGTTGCAGCGCAGCATCTTGCCGTCGTTGGACGGGTTGACGCCGAGGTCGGAGTCGCGGATGGCGCGCTCGATGTTGCCCATCGCGCCGACGTCGTACGGCTGGATCAGGATGATGCGCGCCTCGGGGGCGGTGAACGACGCGAGCTGCTGCAGCGGGGTCGGCGTGCCGTAGTAGTCGACCATGATCTTGCTGAACATGCTCGGCTGCGCCCGGCCGGCCCGGATGGCCGAGAACTCCTCGCGCGTCGACTCGACCGACTTGTCCATCTTGCCGTCGGCCTCGTTGAGGATGGCGTTGATCGTCACCGCTGCTCCTTCGTTGTTCCCTGCTTGATGGCTCAGCCCGGTCAGCCTGCGCTGACGAGCGTGCCGATCTTCTCACCCTGGACGACCCGGAGGATGTTGCCCTCCGGCTCCATCCCGAAGACGACCATCGGCAGCTTGTTCTCGCCGCAGAGCGCGAACGCCGTCTGGTCCATGATCCGCAACCCGCGGGCGATCGCCTCGCCGTACGTCAGCTCGTCGAACTTGGTGGCCGTCGGGTCCACGTGGGGGTCGGCGGTGTAGACGCCGTCGACGCCGCTCTTGGCGACGAGCACGACGTCGCACTTGCTCTCCAGCGCGCGCTGGACGGCCACCGTGTCGGTGGAGAAGAACGGCATGCCCATGCCGGCGCCGAAGATCACGACCCGGCCCTTCTCCATGTGCCGGATGGCGCGGCGCGGGATGTACGGCTCGGCGACCTGACCCATGGTGATGGCGGTCTGCACACGGGTCTCGACGCCCATCTTCTCCAGGAAGTCCTGGAGCGCCAGGCAGTTCATCACGATGCCGAGCATGCCCATGTAGTCGGCGCGGACCCGGTCCATACCGCGCTGCTGGAGCTCGGCGCCGCGGAAGAAGTTGCCGCCACCGGTCACGACCGCGATCTGGACACCGGATCGTGCGACGGCCGCGATCTCGTGGGCGACCTTCTGCACGACGTCGGGGTCCACCCCCACCTTGCCACCGCCGAACACCTCGCCGGACAGCTTGAGCAGGACTCGGTTGTAACCCGTCACGGGCGGCTCCTTCGGAGGTCGTGGATGCCCCGGCCGGTGGGCCGGAGACGCGAGAAGGCCGGTCCGATGATCAGTGTTGCTGTCATCGAACCGGCCTCCTCGACTTCGTCTGCTTCGAAACCTAGCCCATCAACCGACCTGGCGAGTCAGGCGCCGACCTCGAAGCGAGCGAACCGCTTCAGGGTGGTGCCGGCCTCGTCCATGACGGCCTTGACGGTCTTCTTGTTCTCGGTGACCGACGGCTGCTCGAGCAGCACGACGTCCTTGAAGAACCCGTTGAGGCGGCCCTCGGTGATCTTGGCGATCGCCTGCTCGGGCTTGCCCTCCTCGCGGGAGGTCTTCTCGGCGATGTCCCGCTCGTGCTCGACGACGTCCGCGGGGACCTCGTCGCGCGTGAGGTACTTCGGGCGCATCGCGGCGATCTGCATCGCAGCGGCACGGGCGGCGTCGGCGTCGCCGTCGTACGCCACCAGCACACCGACCGCCGGCGGCAGGTCGGCGGCACGCTTGTGCATGTACGCCACGACCGGGCCGTCGAAGTAGACGTACTGGCCGAGCTCGATCTTCTCGCCGATCGAGACCGCGAGGCCGTCGACGACCTCGCCGACGGTCTGGTCACCCAGCGAGACCGCCCGCAGCGCCTCGACGTCGGCCGGCTTGGCCACCGAAGCGGCGTCGGCGATCTTCTGGGCGGCGGCGACGAAGTCCTCGCCCTTGGCGACGAAGTCGGTCTCGCACTTGAGCTCGACGAGCACGCCCGGGGCGTGCGCGACGAGACCAGCGGAGGCCTCGCGCTCCGCCGCGCGGTTGGCCGCCTTGGCGGCGCCCTTGACGCGGAGGATCTCGACGGCCTGGTCGAAGTCGCCGTCGGCCTCGTCGAGCGCCTTCTTGCAGTCCATCATGCCGGCGCTGGTCAGCTCGCGGAGCTTCTTGACGTCGGCAGCGGAGAAGTTAGCCATGATCCTGCTTCCTCGAAGTATCCGAAGTGTGGTGGTTGGTGCTCAGGCCTGGGCGTCGGTCGTCTCGGCGGCGGCCTCGACGGGCGCCTCCTCGACAGCCTCGACGGCCTCGGTCGCCTCAGCGGCCTCGGACGCGGCACCGGTCGCCTCGGCGGCCGGGGTCTCCTCCGTGGCGGTGTCGCCACCGGTGGCCTCGACGGCGGCAGCCTCGGCCTCGCCACCCAGGAGCTCTCGCTCCCACTCGGGCAGCGGCTCCTCGGCGCCGACGGCCTCGGTGCCCTCGGACGCCTTGGCGCCGGAGCGGGCGATCAGGCCCTCGGCGACGGCGTCGGCGACGACGCGGGTCAGCAGGCCGACCGCGCGGATCGCGTCGTCGTTGCCCGGGATCGGGTAGTCGACGAGGTCGGGGTCGCAGTTGGAGTCCAGGATGCCGATGATCGGGATGCGCAGCTTGCGCGCCTCCTCGACGGCGAGGTGCTCCTTGTTGGTGTCGACGATCCAGACGGCGGACGGCGTACGGCTCATCTCGCGGATACCGCCGAGGGACTTGTTCAGCTTGTCCCGCTCGCGGCGCATCTGGAGCAGCTCCTTCTTCGTGCGGCTGCTGCCGGCCACGTCGTCGAAGTCGATCTCGTCGAGCTCCTTGAGGCGGTTGATCCGCTGGTGCACCGTCTGGAAGTTGGTGAGCATGCCGCCGAGCCAGCGCTGGTTGACGTAGGGCATCCCGACGCGGGTCGCCTGCTCGGCGATCGCCTCCTGGGCCTGCTTCTTCGTGCCGACGAACATCACGGTGCCGCCCTTGGCGACGACGTCCTTG
>Ga0190274_10000497_pt1 | contig 23491 bp, 24 predicted proteins | sample Popmic531T_FD_133002 | JGI IMG/M metagenome (GOLD analysis project Ga0190274, IMG submission 133002) | Populus adjacent soil microbial communities from riparian zone of Yellowstone River, Montana, USA - 531 T | ecosystem: Environmental > Terrestrial > Soil > Riparian zone | place: USA: Montana... | reverse complement strand
TCTACCACCGCGCCCCGGTTTGCGAAAGCTCCAGAGACCACCAGCCCAGTTGTTCCCACGTGTTCCTCAGCTATACCCGCCAGACGTTCCGCGGCTCCATCGCTGCCCGCCAAGCCATAGACGGCCGGTCCCCATGAACTCTGGCCGACTCCTGCCGCTCCAGCCTCCCGGAAGCGTGCAATGAGTTGCGCCGTGAGTCCTGGGGCAAACGCGCCACCCTGACTGGCCGCGAACCACTGACCGGTAATGTGCTGCACCTCGGCCAGCGCAGCCCCGAAGTCCGAGAGGTCTTCTTCTACTAGTGCAGGCAACAGTTGCATGAGAACGAGATGCGCGATGTGTTCCACCTCACGTTCGGGCGGTGCTGGGAGGGTCCGGAAGGCCTCTGCCTCGGCATCACCACTCAGGCCGGGACTGCTGGCGGGCACGGCGACGACGCAGCGCCAGGACTCGGGCATCGGCAGGCGGGTGAGCAGCGGGGCCAACCCGGCGCCCGCCCGGCGCCCGCCCTCCAGCACGAACCCGCCCCGTTCGAACAGCCAGGTGCCCACACCGGAACGTGCCCCCCGGTTGACCTGCCGCGCGAGTGTCGCCGCGTCGTGGGGACGGCCGTAGAGTTCGGCGAGTGCCCGTGCCACGCTGAGGGCGAGCTGCGTGCCCGACCCCAAACCGCTGTGCACCGGCATCGCATGGGTAATTCGGATGCGCGCCCCGCCCGGCAGTCCCTCCGCCTCCCCGTATCGCCGCGCAAAGGCCACGGCGCGCTCTGCGTCGGGACCCGAGGCGACGTAGTCGTCCGCGCGTTCGGCCTCGAGCTGCAGCGCCGGGGCTGGCACGGCGGCCCCCATTCCCCCGAATCGCCGGCCCAGCATGCCGCGCAGGTCCAGCACGCCGAAATGGAGGCGCGCCGGCGCGCGAACGCGGACCCGCTCTACCGGCACGCTCATGGCCGGGGAGTGGCTGAGCCGGGATGTCCCGCCACGTACTGACGCAGCATGGCCCAGGCTTCCTGTTCCCGCGGGCCGGCCGTCTTCTGCACCAGGACCTCGAGCCGGTCGAGTTCCTCCTTTATCTGGGTCGGCGGGAGCATGTGTACCCGGGTGGCCAGGATGGCCGCCTCGAGCACCGCATGCTTCGCCCGGTTGAACCCGATGAATTCGCGGCCGCGACCGCGATGGACGACCCTCGTCTCGATGCGGGAGCGGGGCGGCGTGGCGTCGATGCTCTCGACCTCGAGTTCGTACCAGGAGCACGCCGCCTCGAGCACCGCCCCGTCGACCCGCTCGGCCGGGCGCCACGGGAACTGGGGGCTGCCGATCGCCGCCTGGGCCAGCAGGAAGACGTCGTCCACCAGGTTGAATACCGCGCACCCGGTCGCCGAGACATTGCGAAAGGTCGTGGTCTCGAGGAACGGCTTGAGCGCCAGTCGCTCCTCGCCCCACTCGAGGCCCATCGGGGCGAAGTTGACCTCGCCGCGCACATCACGGCTCGTGATGATGCCCTCCACGATCATGGGCAACTAGCGACCCGCTCCCAGCACCGGCAGGTCGATGTACGACGGGTAGCGACCGTTCCGGTAGACGCGGTGGCTTGCCGCGCGGAAGTCGCCCGGGGTCGCCTGGAAGATGTTGGGCACGAACGTCTGCGGGTTGCGGTCGTACACCGGGAACCAGGTGCTCTGCACCTGGACCATGATCCGGTGACCCTTCCTGAACGTGTAGCTCTGCTGGTGCAGGTCGACGACGTACTCGTTGATCGAGTTCGGCGCGATCGGCCGTGCGCGGTCGAATCCCTGCCGATAGCGTCCACGCATGATCTCGCTCGAGACCATGAACTCGTAACCACCGAGCACCGGGCCCTGGGTGATGGTATCAGGGAAGACATCGATGAGCTTGGCGACCCAGTCGGCATCGCTGCCGGTTGTCGACGCGAACAGGTGCGCCGCGATGTCCCCGCCGATGGTGATGTCCTCGGCGAGCGGGTCGGTGCGCCAGACCAGGATGTCGGGCCGGCCATCGACGAAGCGCTGGTCCTCATACAGCCAGGGACGCCAGTGCGAACCACGCGAGTCATAGGTGATCTCGATCGGCCGCTTGCGGTACGGAACCGGGTGAGCCGGATCGGAGACATAGGCGTCGTACATGGACACCCGCGCCTCGCGGGAGGTAGGCGGGTCGAACGAGAGCTGTCCGCCGGGGCGGAAGAAGAGCTTGCGTGAAGTGCCTTCCTTCGCAGGCCACCGATCGAAGCGCTTCCATTGATTGCTGCCACTCTCGAACACGGTGGCCTCGGCGAGGTCGAGCTTGCCCTTGCCCTTGAGCCAGTACGCAAACCACGGGGCCTGCAGCTCCTCACGGAAATACTTGCCGGTGGCGCTGCCGAAATCGATGTCGCCCACCTTCTGCCCGTCGCCCCGGGACCAGCTGCCGTGATACCACGGGCCCATCACCAGGTAGTTCCGGTTGTTGCGGTCGAGCTTTTCCAAAGTGGCATAGGTGGTCACCGCGCCGTAGAAGTCTTCCTGGTCCCACCAGCCGCCCACGACGAGCGTGGGCACGGCCACCTCGGTGAGCCAGGTGGTGAGGGCCCGGCTCTTCCAGAAGGCGTCGTATGACGGGTGCTCGGTGAAGTTGGTCCAGGTGGGAACGCGACCGTCGAGGAGCCTGGTCAGGTTGCTGAGTGGCGCCTGTGACAGGTACCAGCTGTAGGTGTCGTAGAAGCTCACCGGCGGCGGCACCGATTCATCCTTGGAAAGCTCGAGTCCGGTGGAGTACTCGAAGCCGTAGCTCAGCCGGAACGCGCCGTAATGGAAGAAATCGTCGCCCATCCAGGTGTCGGTCATCGGCGCCTGGGGTGAGATCGCCTTCACGGCCGGATGCGGATGGATGCCGGCCATGGCGGCGAGCCAGCCGGGATAGGAGATGCCCAGGACGCCAGCGGAACCGTTGTTGGGTGAGATGTTGGCCAGGAGCCAGGTTATGGTGTCATAGCTGTCGGTGCTCTCGTCGACGCCTTTCGGGTCAGCGGCATCGTGCAGAGGACGGTTCATGATGAACTCTCCCTCCGAGCCGTAGCGCCCGCGGATATCCTGGTACACGAAGATGTACTGCTCGCGCGCAAGCTCGGCGTAGGACCCCTTCGCCTCGAGGCCGCCGCCCGATCCCTCGATGCCGTATGGCGTGCGCGTGATCAGGAACGGCAGCGCCACCGCCCCGGCGGCGGGCGTGTAGATGCGGGTGTTGAGCTTTACCCCATCGCGCATCGGGATCATGACCTGCTGCTCCCGGTATGCCGGCAGGGAATCCCCCTGCGCCGCGAGCGGCAACGGGGCGACGAGGGCGAGCAACAGGATGCGACTCGGCGCGCTGCGCATTACGGATCTCCAGTCGGCTCTTCAGCCGTGATACCACGTCGGCGCTGGTTCTTCCGGGGGCGCCTCGCCCGCACTGCCCCCGTCCGCCGATGCCGGGAGACCGGCGACGGGGCGATCGGGACCGAAGAGGAAGCGGGACAGCATGCGGTACCCATGGCGGGTGAGCACCGACTCGGGATGGAACTGCACACCGTGCACCGGGTGCGCCGCGTGCCGAACACCCATGATCTCGCCATCATCGGACACGGCGTTGACCACCAGCCCTTCGGGCACCGATTCGGGCGCGATGACGAGGGAGTGATAGCGGGTAGCCACCAGCGGCGACGGGAGACCAGCGAAGACGCCGGTGCTGTCATGCGCGATGCGCGAGGTCTTGCCGTGCATCGGCCTTGTGGCGCGTACGATCTGGCCGCCATAGGCGGCACCGATCGCCTGGTGCCCGAGGCAGACGCCCAGGATCGGCACCTGGCTGCCGAACCGGCGGATCAGGTCGACCGAGATCCCCGCTTCGGCCGGCGAGCAGGGACCGGGCGAAACAATGATGTGCGAAGGGGCGAGCGCGGCCACTTCATCGAGCGTGACGGCATCGTTCCGCCGCACGACCGGTTCCTCACCCAGCTCCGCGACATACCGGGCGAGGTTGTAGACGAAGGAGTCGTAGTTGTCGATGAGGAGGATCACGGGGCGCGGCGGGCCAGCGTTCGGACGATCCCCTGCACCTTGTGCAGCGTCTCGCGGTATTCGTGCTCGGGGTCGGAGTCGGCCACGATGCCGCCCCCGCCCGAGAAGTATATGCGCCCATTCCGTACGACACAGGTTCGAATCGCGATGTTCGTGTCCATGGCGCCGGTGTGGCTGATGTAGCCGATGCTGCCGCAATAGAGCCCGCGTTCGGTCGGCTCGAGTTCGGCGATGATCTCCATGGCGCGCACCTTGGGCGCGCCGGTGATCGAGCCGCCGGGGAAGGTGGCGCGAAGGAGGCCAGCCGCCGTCACCCCGGGAAGAATCTCGCCCACCACGGTCGAGACCAGATGAAGCACCGTCGGGTGCTGTTCGAGCGTGAAGAGTTCCGGCACGCGCACACTCCCCGGCCGGCACACCCGTGAAAGGTCGTTTCGCAGCAGGTCCACGATCATCACGTTCTCGGCGCGGTCCTTTTCGCTCTCCGTCAGCTCGCGCCCGAGCGCCTGGTCGTGCATGGGCCCGAGTCCGCGCGGGCGCGTGCCCTTGATCGGCCTGGTCTCGACCTGGTCTCCGTCCAGCAGCAGGAAACGCTCCGGTGACACGCTGAGCACGGTGACGTCGTCGCAGGCGAGATACGCGCCGAACGCGGCCGGGTTCTCACGCCGGAGCCGCTGGTAGAACGCGAGCGGGGCTTCCTCCAGTGGCGCCTCGAACCGCTGCGACATGTTCGCCTGGAAGATGTCCCCGGCCAGGATGTACTCGCGCACGCGCTGCACCGCGCTCAGGTAGCCGCGCGCCGTAAAGGTGGAGCGCAGGCCGATCGCTTCCGCGTTCTCGAGCGCGAGGACAGGATAGGACGGCGCAAGGACGCGCCCCGGTGGCGCGCTGCCCGGGATATACGATGGACGTTCGGGCTGATCGGGATGCCGCAGCCGGGTGCGTATCTGCTCGATCCGCCCGGCGGCGACGCGGGCCCGCTCTACTCCCGTCGCCGGCAGGCCGGTGCTCACCAGCCAGGAGGCCCCAGCCTCATGATCCCAGACGATCGCCCAGTCGTACAGGCCGAACATCGCGCTCGGCATCGCCAGGTCGTCGTAGCGCGCCGCGGGCCGGCGCTCGAGCACACGGCCCCAGTCATATCCGAGGAAGCCGAGCGCCCCGCCGACGAACGGCGGTAGTCCCTCCTGCGGCTCGAGCTGAAGCGGCGACAGTTCGCGCTCCAGCACCTCCAGCATGTCACCCGGAACCCCGGACCAGCTCTTGTCGTGCGCATGCCGTTGCTCGGTGCGGGCACCGTGTGCCCGGAGCACCTTCCACGGATGGGCCGACATGACACTCCAGCGTCCCAGGTGATTCGGGTCGGTGGCGCTGTCGAGCCAGATCAGCCAGGGCAGGTGCGCCAGGCGAACCGCGACATCGGCAGGATCGGGCATGGGGTCGAGCCGCTCGACCACCAGCGTCACGGCGCGTCCTCCCGGCGGGTCGAGCGCTGGGTCAGCTTCACGTGCTCGGAGCGCACGTCATCGGGCGGCGTGAGGTAGCCCCATTGCAGTGACCCCTCCTGCCGGTAGGTCTTGCCGAGGGTCACCGCGAGCTTCGCCTTCATCAGCTCCTTGCCGAGATAGAAGGCGTGGGTCGCCTCATCGACGCCCAGCTGGGCGAAGATCTCCTGGATGTCGGTGCCGCGCACGAACCGGTCGCGATTGAATACGGTGATGGTGTCGCGGTCGGCGAAGATCCGGAAGTTGGGATCGGTCACCCGGGACTGGAGCTCGCGCAGCTCGGCCTCGCTGTACTCGAGGATGCGGGGATCCTTCACCGTGACGAGGCGGTCGTCGACACGCTTGGGCACGGTCTTCTGGCTCACCGCGTAATGCATCAGCCGGCGCGCGACGTCGATTTCCCGCACGGCGCCGCGGGCCCAGGGAATCACCTCGGTGGTGAGCACGGCGCGCACGCCCACCTCCTCACAGATCGCGATGAGCAGCGCGTTGACGCCGGTCGTGTCGGCCGCCGTGAGCTCGGTGATGTTGCCGATGCCCATCATCTGCGGCACGGTGGGCCAGCGGCGGTGCGCCTCGGCGTAGCGTTCGAGCGACGCCATGAAGCCGAAGCCGATCGGCTCGATGATCGGGTCGATGAGGTACTTGACCCGCCAGCGCTCCAGCCGGTCGAGGCTGCGCTCCAGCTCGGCGAACTGGTCACCGGCATCGGGAATGACGACGAACCGCTTGTCGCTGCCGGCGTACCGCTCGGCGACCGCGATGTTGCTGGCGTTGACGCTGAGCACCATCTCCGCGCCGGCATCGAGGCCCGTCGTGATTTCGCCAGGGTCGAACGAGTCGACGCTGATCCGGAGCCCGGCGTCACGCAGCTCATGCACCACGCTGGCGAGCTCGGGATAGGGCCGCCCGGGCGTGCAGCCGATATCGATGACATCGGCCCCACTGGCGCGGTAGTACTCCGCAAGCGCGCGGAGCGCAACGCGGTCCATCTTCGGGGCGTTGTTGATCTCGGCGAGGATCTCGATCTGCCAGCTGCCGTAGTCGGCGGCACGGGCTGCGCGCCCGAAATGCTGGGGAATCTCGCGCAGGTCCTTCGGACCCTTCTCCACCGGGACGCCGAGCCGGTCGGTCAGCGTAGCAGCGTCCCCCTCGCACAGGCCCGGGATCATCACGAGGTCGGTGCCTGCCGCCGGTGCGATCTCCTGCTTCGCGATCCACTCGGTGGTCATGAGCGCAGCGACGGTGATGCGCATGACGGCAACGTCCCACGCGAACGGCAGGTCCTGCTCCGCCAGCACCCGGCGGAGCGATGGCTCTGCGAGCTTGCCCGTGACGAAGAGAACCCTGGTGGGGGCCGCCTTCACGTCTACTTCGGCTCTCCGCTACGCACCCACTTGTTCGGCGTACCCTCGAGTCCGGGAAAACCGGTGGCCGGTCGCCAGAGGACGACGTCCTCGATCTTCCTCGCGAGCTCGAAGTCCTTGTCCGTGATGCCGCCGGCGCTGTGCGTCTGGAGCTTCACGGTAAGCTTGGCCCACGTCACCGTCAGGTCGGGATGATGGTAGGCCGCTTCCGCGACGTACCCGACGGTGTTGACCAGCATGAGCGTCGCCTGCCACCCGTCGGTCTTGTAAACCCGGCGGATCCACCCATTCTCGTAGTACCAGCCCGGCATCGTCGCGAGCTTCTCGGCGATCTGGGCCTCGGTGTAGGTCGGTTCCTTGTTCGCCATGATGTCTCCTTGGTCACCTCACGTCCCAAACTCTCACGTCTACATCACCACTCCACCATTCACCAGCAGTGCCTGTCCCGTGACGTAGCCAGCGGCATCGGATGCGAGGTAGACGGCCGCCTGCGCCACGTCCTCCGGAGTACCCCACCGACCGAGGGGCGTCACGCGTTCCACATGGGCTCGCCACGCCGGGCTCGCCTCGTCGCCAAACGCGGTGTCGATGAATCCCGGCGCGATCACGTTCACCCGGATGAGTGGTGCCACATCCAGGGCCAGCGACTTGCTGAAGGCATGGATGCCCCCCTTCGCCGCGGCATAGACGACGGGGTTCTCTCCTGCCATGCCGGTGAGCACGTGGTCCCACGACATGTTGATGATGACGCCATTGCGCTCTCGCGCCCGGAAGTAGTCCACCGCGGCCCAGGACGCGAGCACGGTGCCGCGCAGGTCCACGTCGAGCACGGCATCGAGCTTCTGCTGTCGCGAAAGCGCCTTGCCCTCGCCGGTGAGGATGTCGGCGCCGGCGTTGTTGACCCAGGCGTCGAGTCCATCGACACGCTCGACCAGCTGCGCAACGAGGTGCTCGATCGCCCCGGGCAGCGCGAGGTCGAGCTGGAAGAGGTGGGCGCCGTGTCCGCCGGCCGCCTCGATGGCGGCGGCGGTTTCCTCGGCTCCTCGCTGATTGCGCCTGTAAGTAATTGCCACTAAAGCACCTGCACGTGCTGCCGCGATCGCTATCGCGCGCCCGATGCCGCTCGAGGCACCGGTGACGAGCATCGTCTTGTTGCGAAGCAGGGGAGCCGGACTGGTTGTCGTCACGTGGGCGCTTGAACCTTGTTTCGGCGGGGGCTGGAAAACATACCACCGCTTTCCGTTGCCGTGGAGCCGGCGCCGCTAGAATTGGTGCATGAGACTGCTCGTAAGCGTTCGAGATTCGGGTGAGGCGCTGTCGGCCCTCACTGGAGGCGCCGACATCATCGACGCCAAGGAACCCACGCTCGGACCGCTCGCCCCAGTTTCGCCGGCCGTACTCCAGTCCATCTGTGCCGCGGTACCCCTGGCGATTCCGTTGAGCGTGGCGCTCGGCGACGCGCGTCCGGCGCAGCTGGACGATATCGTCGCGGCGGTCGCCCCCCTGCAGCGTCGCCAGGCGCTGTTCTTCAAGGCCGCACTGGTGTCGACATCGACTCGGGAAGCTGCGCGAGTGGTGGCAGGGACTGTCCGTCGGCTGGAGGGGCGGCCCGATCGGCCGGCGCTCATAGTGGCGCGATATGTCGACACCGCGGCCGATGCCGATGACCTTGCCGACTGGGTGGAGGTATGCGCGGCGTCGGGAGCACGTGGCCTGCTGCTTGACACCAGCCAGAAAATCGGCGCCAGCCTCCTCGCCTCAGTCGGCGTTGAGTCCCTGACAGCGCTGCGTCGCCGGGCGGCGGGGCAGGGCATCTGGCTCGCCCTGGCAGGCGGCATCACGATCGAAGAACTGGAACTGCTCGGTGCGGTCAGGCCGCATGTGGTCGGGGTTCGCGGGGCGGTATGCGATGGCACCAGGACCGGACGCCTGTCCCGGGAGCGTGTCGAGCGCCTGCGTCACGCGCTGGACGGTGTCATTGCACAGCAGCGGCCGCAAGCGTTGCCGGCGTAGCGACACGCACGCGCAGCCCCGGCGGGCAAGCCGCCGTGAACCCGCCGTCCACCAGTGCATCCACGGGACCCTCGACCGGCTTGAGCAGGATGAGTTCGCTTGCATCCAGCGAACCCGCGATGAACGCCGCAATGCTGTCGCTGGTGATGTCCCACGAATGGGGCAGGGGATCGGCGGCACGCATCCAGGCATGAGGAGCCAGTACCGGCACCTTTCCGGCATCGAGGACGGGCGCCACTTCACTGCGCAAGTTCACGAGGTGAGAGCCGACGAGTTCGGCGGAAATGACGCGCGCGAGCTGGTCCATCGCCAGGATCGCCATCCAGTGTGCGATGTCCTCGGAGAATCCCTGCGCGCGCTGGGCGGCACGGACGTCATCCGCGAAGGCTCCGCCACCAGGCACGACGAGAACGCGGCGCCCATTCGCCAGCCGGCCCACTGCGGCGAGCGCCGCCTGTCGCGACGCTGATTCACGGCACACCGCGCCGCCGACCTTGAGGACGGTGAGGCCTTCTTTCATGGATGGCCCTCGAGCAACCGGGCCACGGCGACCGCAGGCGCCGCGCGGCTTGCGTCGTCGCTCCACTCGGTGTCCATCGGGATGATGGCGAGGCCTGCCGCACGGGCGGCGCGCTCGGCGATCGGGGCACCCAGGCCCAGCACGGCGGCACGCTCCAGCCGCGGATGCCGCGACCGTACCCTGACTACTGCGGCCGTGATGGCGGCTACCTGTGCCTCGGCGATGTGGGCGGCGATCGACGTGATACCTTCATCGTCGATCATGGTCCGGTCGGCGCAGACCACGCGCGCCAGTCGCTCGCCGGCGCGAGCTCGTGATGTGTCGCCAGGGCCGGCCTGGTCAAGTGCGATGAGCCTCGTGCCGAGCCAGAGGTGCACATCCGCGGTGTGGGCGAAATCGTCGGCGGAAACGAGGGCCATGCCGCCGCGCCACGGCACTTGCCGCACCAGTGCTTCGACTGGGGTGCGCAGCGCACCGCTGTAGACCAGCTCGCCGCTCGCCAGCCGGTCGGGATCCGTCCGGCCGAGGGGCTGTATCCGGCCCGATTCGATGGGAATGATGTCGGTGGTGGTGCTTCCCATGTCCAGCAGGATCACATCGGCATGCTCGGCCGCCACGACCATGGCCGTCGCGGTCCAGTTGGAGGCGGAGACGTCGATGGGATGCGCGCGCGCCTCTGCCGGGCTGCGGAAACGGCCGGTGGTGTCGAGCACCAGCATCGCCACACCGGGAAACGCCTGCTCCAGAGAATCGAGGACGAACCCGACGCCCTCGGCCTTCGACCGGAAGCGTTGCGAGAGTTCGGCCGTCATGGTCACCGCGTGCCGGCTTTCATCGACGCCGACACGGCGCCCGAGACGCTCGAGCACGGCGAATAGCCGCTCGGCATCATGCTCAATCGAGAACGGCTCCGTCAGCGCCTGGACCGGTCCATCACTGGCGACCCGTGCCACCTTCACATTGACGCCACCTATATCCCAGCCGATGGAACTCATCCCGGTCCTCGATCTCGCGCACGGAGTCGCGGTGCATGCCATCGGCGGAGACCGCTCACGCTACGCACCCGTCCGGTCGGTGCTCGTGCCCGGTGCCGACGGGGATGCCCTGGCGCTCGCCGGCGCATACCGCATGCTGCCCCGGGCATCGCGATGCTACGTGGCAGATCTCGATGCCATCGCTGGCGATCCGCCCCAACTCGGGCTGCTCCGGCGTCTTCAGTCGGATGATGGATTCGGCGGGCCGCTGCTGCTCGATGCCGGCGTGCACTCGGTCTCCACGCTCGAACGGCTGCATGGCGGCTTTGCCGAGGTCGTGGTGGGCCTCGAGACGCTGCGGTCGTTCGCCGACCTCGAAGCAATCGCCCGTCACACGAGTGTCACTTTCAGTCTCGACCTGAGGAACGACGTGCCACTGGCGCGACCGGGACTGTTCGACGAGGGATCCCGGCAGCCGGCGGATCTGGCGCGAGCGGCTGTCGAAGCCGGCGCGCGCTCGGTGATCCTGCTCGATGTCGGTCGGGTGGGACGCGGTGCCGGCGTGAACCACGAACTGCTGGCGTCGCTCCGGCGGGCGCTGCCGGGCGTGCGCCTGCTGGCGGGTGGGGGCGTCAGGGACGACGCAGACGTCGCGGCACTCGAAGAGAATGGATGCGACGGCGTGCTCATCGCGACGGCGCTGCACCTGGGCACCCTCGCATTCCGGGCGCCCAGGACCCCTCAGTCGGGGACGAGGGAAGTGCGGTAGGTTGCCGATTGCCCGAAGCTCTCCTCCACCTCGAGTTCGAGCAGCGTGAGATGGGTGTGCCCTTCCTTCTCCAGCTCGGTGCGCAGCCGGAGCGCCAGGTACTGCGCCAGCATCTCGGCGGTGGAATTCTGGATCTCGAGCAGGGCGCAGTCCGACCGCGGGAATACGTAGGTGGGCTTGCCGAAGTAGTCGACATGCAGCATGTCACCTTCGGTGCGGTAGGCGAGCTTCGGGTTCAGTGTAGGGAGCAGCACCTTGTGGTCGATCTCATCGGCGAGCTCCCGGACGATGCGCTTGAGGACGCTGAAGTCGAGCACGAAGAGGCACTCGGCGTCCACGTCACCCTCGACCATGACGCCAACGCGGTAATTGTGCCCGTGGAGCGACTCGCACTGATGACCGCGGAAGGTGATGAAATGGGCGGAGGCGAACACCAGGTAGTCCTTGCTCACCTGCACTCGAAAGCTGCTCTGCACGACCGCTCCTTGGCTTGCCGCAGTCCTAGCTGACCCGGATCCCCCGCTCAATAATAACGACGAAGAGCGCCGCCGCAGTGAGGTCCGCGGTGGTTCCCGGGTTGCGCCGGTTGGCACCGTCGCGCAGCCCGGCATCGAATTGCGCGAGCTGCTTCCGTCCGGCCTCGCTTCGCACGCCACCGCTCGCCAGGACTTCGGCGGCTTCCCGGCTCACCGCCTCTGCAACCCCGCGTCCGAGCTTCCGCTCGATGAGGGTGTCGCGCCGATGCGCGAGGATCGTGAGCGAAGTTTCCACCGCGGCGGCGGGCCACGCGAGGCCGGCGTCGAGCGCCGCGGCGAGCGCCGGGGCCGCGGTCTCAAAGGTGATGGCGAAATCGGTGGCGTACTCGGATGCGATGGCGTCGCGCCCGGCGGCGAGCACCATTGCCTCCCTGAAGGTGATGTCGGGCTCCCGCGCGACGTCCTGCGCCTCGGCCGATCCCAGCCCTCCGGGCGCGGCCAGCCGGATCGCGCGGTATGCCTGGCGCGCGTCATCGATCGTGGTTCCGCGAAGAACCGCGCGCAGGGCGTCACGCAGTGATGCATCGCCCTTCCGCAGCATGCCATGGGCGAGCGGTGCCAGGAGGAGAATCAGGCCGAGGTTGGTATTGGCCGCGGTCCACCGCCGGGTGGCTTCCACGGCGCCGAGAATGGTGGCGCCCAGGGCCTGGCGATCGGCATCGAGGAAGGCCGGCCCGATGGCAGCGGCGCTCGCCAGGAAATCCTCGTATCGCATGTCGCCGAAGGCACGGCCCGGCGACACGTTGCCCGGCTTGGGTGCGGCTACCTCGAGCAGGCATGCCAGCTGCACCGCGCTCGCGACGTCGGCCGGGGTCACGGCGACGCGCGTTCCCGCACGCGTGTCACGGCCTGCTCCACGATGGCGCCGGCGACGTCGAGTCCGGTGGCATGCTGCAGTCCCTCCCAGCCCGGGATCCCGTTCACCTCGAGAACATACGTCCTGCCGTCGGTGCCGGTCAGCAAGTCGACCCCCGCATACTCCGCCTCGATCGAGGCAGCGGCCCGGAGGGCGAGTTCCGCATGACTTGCAGGCAACTCGATCGCGCTGGCGGCACCGCCCCGGGAGACGTTGGTGCGCCATCCCGGTGCCCGGCGCTCGATGGCACCGAGGATCCGGTGGCCGACGACGAAGGCGCGGACATCGCGGCCTTCGTGAGGGACCATGCGCTGCAGGTAGTAGACACCCTGGATCCGCTCGATGGTGCGGAAGACCCGCCAGGCCAGGTCCTCATCGGCGACCCGCACTATTCCCAGTCCCATCGAACCGAAGAGTGGCTTGACGATCACGTCGCCGCCCAGCTCGCGGAACGCCTCCATCGCGGCGTCCGGTTCCTCGCAGGTACGCGTCTCGGGCACGGGAAGGCCCGCCTGCTCAAGCAATCCGGTGGTCCAGAACTTGTCCACCGACCGCTCGATGGCGCGAGCCGTGTTCATGACGCGAACGCCCCGCTCGGTCAGCTGGTGCAGGGCGTCGACGCGATGGATGATCTGTTCGAGGGAGCCGCTCGGGATGATGCGGGCGAGGACGACGTCGGCCCGTTCGAGTTCAATACCGCCGCTGCGCAGTCCGCGCCGGCTCCCGAAGGAGCCGACGAGGTCCTCGTAGCGCGCCAGCCGGTGCTGATGACCGTGCTGCCGGGCAGCACGGTCGAGTTCATCGGTATGCCAGCCGGACTTCGATGCCAGCGTGACAATGAGCAACTACTGCTGGACTCCGATCATGCCGCGCATTCCACCGGTGACGAAGTTGCCGAAGTCGTTGCCGACACGGCCGAAGGCCTCGCTGCCGACGCCGGTCTTGAGCTGGTCCATGCTGGGGAAGCAGAGCTCGGCCTGGCGGTAGACGGCCGGCGGCGTCCCGTCGAGGTTGGAAACGAACTTCGTCAGGTCGGCGCGCACGAACCCGACCGCGGACTGCTCGGCCGACACGAGCGCCAGGTGCTTCGGATAGTACGCCTCGAACGCGGCAGCATCGGTCGGCGTGCCGTAGATGACCGTGGCCAGCGCGGGGCAGGGCGTGGAGCTCGCGTCTCCGGTCTCCTCGGCGATGAGGGCGATGAGGCCGTCGGGCGCCACGAAGTTCTTGAAGTCATCGCCCACTGCCTTGAACCCTGGTGTGGCGATGCCGGCCTTCAGCGCGTCCATCGAGGGGAAGTACAGCTCCGCCTGGCGATAGAATTCCGGCTTCGTCCCCTGCAGCGAGGACGAGAACTTGGTCAGCTCGGCCCTGGTGAAGCCGATTTCCTGCTGGTGATCGCCCACGATCTTGAGGTGGGTCGGGTAATACTTCTCGAACTTCGCCGTGTCCTTGGGCCACAGGTACAGCACCGTCACGATCGCCTGCGGCGGAGGTGGCGGAGCCGGCGCGGCCGCTGCCGTCGTGTCGGCAGCCTTGGCGGCTTCCTTCGTGGGCCCGCAGGCCGACACGAGCACGGCGGTCGCGAGGATGCAGGTACTGGCAAGACTACGCATGTCCAACTCCTGGGTGGGTAGGGGCCGCCGTCAGGCGGGATAGCACGACGCGCGCAGCACATCCTGGTTGAGCTGCCCGGCGTGAAAGGTCCGTCCGCTTTCCGTGCTGGTCAACCGGACCTCCGCCGGGCTGAACAGCAGCGGGTCGATGGCGTAGAAGTCCTTGTTGTACCGCTGGAAGATGTCGTAGAACGGCGTGCCGTAGTCCCGGGACGCCGAGGCCGGCACCTTCGGGGCGAGTTCTGCGAGCTCCGCATCGGTGGCTCGCACGGTGAAGTGCACGCTGCCGCCATACAGGATGCAGTCGTTCGTGCGCCCGATGGCCCGGAGGTCGTTCTTCGCGACCGGCGGCAGTGGGGCGAATCCCACGGCGCTCACGATCCGCGACAGGTCGAAGTGCAACCGTTCGATCTTGTGCATCGCTGTCTCGACCACGCGCGCGGCGATCTGCACGCCGCCTGCGAGGCTCGCGGTGGGTGCGATGAGGAAGGTCAGCTGGCTGGGCGACAGCTTTGCCTTGGTGGCGACCCACTCCGCCACGGCCTCCGTGGGAAGTTGCCGCCCCTCGAGCACGAGCACGCCGTGTTCCGACGTCTCTGCATAGCCGAGCTTGCCGAAGAGTTCTTTCTCGACCCTCGCATGCGCGCGCAACGGACCCGACCCCATCGCGAAGAAACCTTCCGGCGAGATGGCCCATCCGGCGTACTGCGATGCCATGCAACTGACCATCGGGTGATCGGTCCACACCGTCAGGCCCGGCCACGACTCGTTCCCGATCGCGACGGGGCCGAGCGCGATATTGCCGAGCCCGCCCATGCAGATCTCGGAAAGGGCGAGGCCGGTATCGTAGCCACCGGGCACATTCACGCCACAGTCGATGACCCGGGCGCCGTTGCCCAGCGTATGCACCTCGCAGCGGAGCAGGTCGGCGTGCTCCGCCATGCCGTCGGCGATATCGGTCGCGAGCTCACCCATGCCGAGCGGCTTCATGCTGGACTCCATTCGAGGATCTCCCCCTTGCCGGTTTCCGAGAAGTCGCCGCTGAAGCGGCGGAACCGGCCATCGATGTGTGCCGCCATGACCGGCAGCCCGTGCACGTCGCGCAGGCGCCGGAGCAGGAGGCGCAGGTAAACCGGCTGGATGACACAGGCATAGCGGTAGGTGGCGCTTGGTTCCACCGTACCGAGGCAGACGAGCGATCCGCGCTTGTTCCAGAGCGCCGCGTCCGGGCCGGTGGCGCCACACGCCACCACCGTGCCGGCGATCGTGGAGAGGAGCGCGCACCGTCCGGTCGTACCGCCAACTGCCACAAGTCCGCGGCGCATCAGCGCGCCAGTCTCGTCGCCGGAATTGCCCATGATCACCAGCTCGCCGCCGGCCATGCCGCGCTTGCGTCCGGGTGCGGCGCTGCCGGCGCGATTCCCGGTGCTGCCGCGGACGACCAGGATGCCGCCGGACATTCCCTCGCCGGTCGAGTGTCCGGCGTTGCCGCCGAGCTCGAGGCGTCCCCCGCTCAGGCCCGCGCCGGCGCGGTCGCCGACGTCCCCATCCACCCGCACGAAACCTTCCGCGAGTCCCGCACCGACCCGCTCGGCCAGCATGAGATCGCCGGCAAGCAGGGCGGTGCCATCGGGCGTGCCTTCGACCGAGAACAGGTCGCCGAGGAGCATGGTACCGGAGCGGGCGGACCACACCTCGCGGCGGGCGATGTCTGCCGACGTCGCGGCAGCCCATCCCGTCGCGAAGGCAGCTCCCAGATCGAGTCGCTCCTTCAGTGGCGACCGAAGCATCAGCCGGAGGCCGCTCACGCGCTCGCCCGGCCCATGATCTCGCGCAGCTTGAAATGATGCGGGCCGAGCTTGCCGCCATAGTTGCCGGCGGTGATCGACACCACGCCCGGGATGCACGCGGCGTCGATGCCGGCGCGCATCGAGGCGCTCACTGCAGCGGCGTCGAGCCCGTTCACCACGATCTCCAGCACCGAGTTCACCGTGTCGGGCAGGGCGGTGGTGGTGACGGCACGAAGGGTGGGGCAATAGGCATCGTTGGTGGAGGCAATCATCGTCTTCGAGGTCTTGCTGCCGACCTTCGACCCGCTTCGCACCACCCCTCCGGGAAACGGGAGGATGATGCCGGGCATGCCGTGCATCGCATCCACCGCAGCCTCGGCTGCCGCGAGGGCCCGGTCGGCATCCTCGGCCAGGATGAGGAAGTTCCCTCCGCCGATGCACTTCACCATGCCGACGGTCTCGGCCACCACGAATTCGCCCTCCATCACTGGGATACGCCAGAACCGCTGCCCGCCGATCACCTTGCTCGACTGGAACCCGTCCCCGAAGTAGCGCAGGTTCCCGCCGACTTTCACGCGATCGGGCGCGTCGGGGAGGCCGTCATAGCAGGCGGTGGTGGGACAGGTGAGGATCGTCTGCCCGACCCGCTCGACGAGGCGCTTGGACAGTTCATCCTTCGACATCACCATGAGGAGGATGCTCACGCCGGGGCGCCCATCGGGCGTCTCCTCTTCCGTGAGTTCACGCTCGATGCCCGCCTCACACTTGCACCCGATGACCGACGTGGCGAAGCCGGTCAGCTTGAGCGCGGCCTCGCGCACCCACCGTGCGGAGCGCGCGGTGATCACCAGCCGCGCCGAGCGCATGGTGAATGCCTCGGCGAAGGTGTCCTCGATGTGAACGCCGCGGATCTTCATGGTCAGTCGATGCCGATCGGCCCGTTGGGCAGCCCCTGCACGGGATAGTGGTCGAACTGCACCGTGGAATACCGGTCGAAATGCGAGCGAACGCCGGTCACGACGGCCTCGTCATGCGCCGGCCTCACGTAGAGCCGCCGTCCGCTCGGTGCGAGCCTGAGATGCCCTTCCTCCACCACCAGTTCGCCCTGCTTCAACACGTAACGCGGGCTGGCGAACATCGCCGCAATGTCGTCCTGCCGGCTGTACACGGTGACGTCGGCATCGGCGCCCACGCCCAGGTGTCCCTTGTGCCGGAGGCCGAGGAGTCGCGCCGGCCCGGCGCGCGTGATGATCGCGATCTCGCCCAGCGTGAATTGCCGGTCGAGGCCATCGAGCAGGGCGCTGCCCGTGAGGAACTTCTGGTTCACCAGCTTGAGGCGTGCGTCACGTACCGTCCGGTCCATGAGCAGCTGGATGAGCTGCGGATACGCCAGGAACGATCCGCCGTTCGGGTGATCCGTCGAGAGCACCACGCGCCACGGATCCTTCGCGAGCAGGAACAGCTCCAGCCCTATGGCCCACTGCAGTGCCGACACCGCCGCCTTCTCCTTGTACTCCAGCGGCACGATGCCGCAACCGGTCTCGAGTTCGACATCGATGTTGACCCACTTCCGGCCGCTCGACTTGTAGAGCAGATACTCCACCGGACCGTCGGCGGTAACGGTGGTCGCAGGCCCGAACATCACCTGGCCCACGTCCACGCTGAGCTCGGGGTGGTTGTTCACCCAGTCGGAGAGCTCGCGTGCCGCCGACTTCCACCCGCCGCCGGTGCCATAGGCATGGAACTGCAGGTGGGTGAAGTGCGCCCGGCGCCCTTCGAGCGCCTTGAAGCTCTCCATGGTGGTGGCCACGTTGCCCGGCATGCCCAGATTGTTGGCATGGATGTGCACGGCGTGAGGAAGCTTCAGCGTGTTCGCCGCGTCAGTGAGCGTCTCGAGAATGCCACGTGCGGTGACACGCGAACTGCCCAAGGGCTCGTCGAGCGCCGTGAGGTTCCGCTGCGGCGTCTTCCAGGCCTCCACGCCGCCCGGGTTCACCACCTTGATCGCATACCCGCCCGTGGCGCCGAGCAGCCACGCCGCATAGTCGCGCGCGCGATCGCGCTCGCCGGCGTCGATGAGCTTGAGCAGATAGTCGTCGTTGCCCATCAGCACGAAGCAGCCCGCGTCGACGCAGGGCGTGTCGCTCATCTCGTGATGCGTGTGCCGCGCCGTAAGCGGCGCGATGGCGGCGTCGAAGACGGTGGTATAGCCCAGGCCCGCGTAGCGATAGCCGGTGGTGAAGGTGCTCGGGACCGTGCCGCCGGTACCCGAGCGGCCGGTGTGACCACCTGCCAGGCGGGGCGCGGGCACCGGATCGGCGGCGTGCTGCTCCGGCAGGAGGCGGCGCGCGTCGAGTGCCGGCGCGCCCGCTGGCAGGTCGGCTACGATCCGGCCGTCGGCGATGCAGATGTCCCGCGTCTCGCCGTCGATGCCGTTCGCGGGGTCGTAGACGGTGCCGCCGACGATGCGGAGTGTCGATCCCGCCGTCATGCCGTCACCTCACGAAGACTGCGAGACACCGCCTCCTCGAGGGCACTGAGCACCATGGCTGCGGTGCGAGGACCGTCGAGCGCGGGGGCGAGGGGCAGCGGGATGTCATCCAGCCGGTAGGCGGTGCCGCCCTCGTGGATGCCGGCGCGTCCGGTGTCGATCGCCACCCCCGCCGTACCGGGCCAGTCAGTGGCCCCGGGCCCGATGATCACCGTCGGCAGGCTCGCGAGTGCCGCCACCGAGGCGGCTGGCATCGCGCGCCAATCGCCCACCAGCAGGGCTGCGTCGAAGCTTCCCATGTCATCGAGGGCGCGGCGGTCGGCGCCATACACCGGGACCCCGCTCCGGAAGTCGACGGCGAACGGATACCCCGTTTGCCAGGTGAGCAGGGCCTCGACGCCGTTCCGGTTGTCGCCGCTCCGGAGGATGTAGAGCGCCGCGCGCACAGGGGTATTGAGTGCCTGCGCGAGCGCGATCAACCCCTCGGAGCCCTGCGAGGGACGCGCCGGATCACCGCCTTCACCGTTGGCGACGATCGCCACGTACTTCGCGCCGACGAGGCGCGCGGCCAGTTCGGCCAGACCCGGGTAGCCCGCGGCCGCGTCAGGGACCGGGCCGCCCGCGACGATCGACCGGAGCATGCTGAGGGCGGCAAGCTCTGCTGCTGCGGGCAGCTGAAGCGACGTGTCGGCGCCATCGACGGCCCCGCCCGCGCCAATGCGCACACTGACCACCGCCCGGGACGCGCGGCCACCGGGCACGTGGGTGCCCGTCGCGTTGACGAGGCGCTCGATGAAGCGCGGATGAGTGCGCGCCGGATCTGCTCCCCAGAAGACGACCAGATCAGCGCGGTTCTTCAGTTCGCCCAGCGTGGCCGCGGCGCGGCCGCGACGCTGACCGGCCAGGATCCCGGAGGCGGCCGCCGCAGTGGTCGCCGTGTCGGTGGCGGCTTTCAGCCGGTCGGCGATCGCCACCGCGGGCTTCAGCGCCTCGATGGTGAGGCCGGGACCCAGGTACACCAGCACCCGTCCGCGAGAATCCGAGAGGAGCGTGGTGGCGGTCGCGACGGCCGCCTCGAACGCCGCGTCCCTGCCGGAAGACCGGATGCGATCCGGTACCGCCCCGGAGCCAAGCCATTCACTCCCCAGAGCGCAGGCGGGGGACAGGTCGCCGACGCTGCCGCCCGACACGGCAACCGTCACGTCGTCGCACACGAGCCCGCACCCGAGGCAGGTGATGCCGACACGGCGCGCCTCGGTCATGCGAGGCTCGCCTGTACTACCGCACGCGCGCGCTCCACGAGCGCGCCGTAGCAGGCACCGGCCGTTTCGCCGGCCGCGAATACGGTGCAGAGGGGTGCGCCCCGCGGGATCAGCGTTCCCGACATCGGGATATCCCTGATCATGTCATCTGCCAGCCATGGGTCGGTGTCCGGCATCGTGCAGTCCGCTGGGGCAAACACCACCGCCTTGCCGATCACGCCCCGCGTCGCGGGATACGGCAGGTGCGGCAACGTCCCCTCGTTGCCTGCGACATGAGTTGGGAACAGGGAGACGCCAAGCGCGCGCTCGACCAACTCCACCGCCGCCGTCCACCTCGGGTTGACCTCGATCACGACCGCCTCGCCGCTGCGGGACATGAAGTCGATACCGTTGATGCCCCGGAGGCCGAATGCCCGGGTGAGGGCCTGCGCGGCTGCCGTGGCGCTGGCGGTGACTTCGTCCGGTGCGGCGAGTACCGGCGTCGCGGCATTTCCGAGGAGGTTGCCGCACCACCGATGTCCGCTCGCGCCGAACGCCGCATCACCGATCAGTTGCCGCGTCACCCCCAGGGGCACGGCATCGTGTCCATCGGCCACGAAGACCAGCGACGCCGGCACGCCGTCGACCCACTCCTGCAGCAGTTCACCGTCGAGCAGCGGTTCGGCGGGGTGCCACCGGCGCACGCCGCTGCCGCCGCCGCTCCGCCTCGGCTTGGCGACGAGTTCGCGGCCGCGGGCATGCCTCACCGCATCGTGCGCGGCGGCATACACCCGCGGCGAGGAGAGACCGTGGGCCGCGAGCACGTCGTGCACCCGCTCCGCCCGGCGTACATCCCGGAGCACGGCGGGCGGATTGCCCAGTACCACGCGGCCGGCCGACAACTGCTCGAGCGCCTCGGGGTGATTCTCGAAGTTCGACGTGTATGCCACTGCGTCGTATGGCATGGTGACGTGCATGGCGACGACGCCGGGCTCGAAAGGCGACACGGTGAGGTGCCGCGCGGGCCCCGGGACCAGCTCGAGGAGGTCCCGATCGCCGTAGCCATCCGCGGTGAGCACCTCGTAGCCGGCGGCGATCGCCGAGCGGGCGAGCGACCGCACCGACACTCCGGCGATCAGCACGCGCGGCAGGGGGTTCATCAGGCCAGGTCCAGCGCGTGACGGGCCGCCTCGGGCGTCACGACGTACAGGTGGTCCAGCGAGGTGCCCGACGCTTCGCTGATACGCATCGTCTCCACCAGTTCCCGGTGCGTACCGCCCGCAAGCCCGTCGGCCAGCAGCGCCGCACCTTGGGCACCCTGCTTGCCATGCGACGCGAAGCCGGTGAGGTGCCGCACCTCGATATCGTTTAGCCCTGCAGCCAGCCGCTCGCGCACGGCAGGATCGGAGGCGATCCGGCCCGACACCAGCACCTCGCTCGCCAGCGGCGCCGATACGAGCATCTGGCGCACCGCCTTCACCGCGCCCTCGATGAAGGCATCGAAGCCGGCGCCCGCGGCATGGCGATCCGAGGCCGCCACGGTGGTGACGCCGCCCTGGAAGAGCATCGCCTTGTCGATGGTGCCGGCGAGGTAGGCCACCTCTCCGTCGAGCGCACCGGCGGCCTGCCAGCCGATCGGTCCGCTGCTCCCGCCGATGCCGTCGACCACCTTGCCATCCTGCACCGCGATCGCGGCCGTGAAGGCGCCGCCGAGCTCGAGCAGCACGAAAGCCGTCTCACGCGGATGACCTCCGAGGCGCAGCGCCTGGTCGTGGATACCGAGCGCGGCGGCGCAGAGCTTGTCGGACGTACCGAGATCGATGCGGTTGATCTTGCGATGCTCAGGGACGGTATCGAGGTGAATGACGCCCGGCAGCAGGAGCAGGGGCAACCCGGCGTCCGCGAGTGCGCGGGTGAGGAGGCGGAGGCCGCCGATGCCGCCCTGTTCACCCTTCCGCGCCAGGAACGCGAGCCGGAGATCGTGATCGCTGGTCTCGGCGGCCCGGCGCAGCGGCACGCCGTAGCCGGACAGGCCAGCCACCAGGTCGGGCGCGCCGTGTATGGAAAGGTCCGCAGCGAAGCCCGCGGGATCGGCCAGCACCTCGGCGGTCGGCCACGAGCGATCGATCACCACCCGGCCCCCCGACAACCCACAGACGTCGATGGAGACCGTACCGGGGTCGATACCGACGACCCGCGGCATCGCGCCTAGTCCTTCGACGCGGCCAGCATCTCGCGCGCGACCTCGGCGATGGCCTCGGCGTCGAGCACGAGGTCGTTCCTGGTGAACAGTCGCGCCACGCACGCCTTGTGCAGCTTCGTCTTGAAGTTGCCGATGCCGAAGGCGCCGAAGCAGCGGATACCGTCGCGCAGGACACCGGCATCGTCCACCTCGATCCCCTCGATACCGAGCGGCGGCGCCGCGTTCAGGTCGACCGCGACCTTGAGCGTTTCGTGCTTGAGCCACGCCGCCTTCGGCACCATCTGGACTCCGGCCGGCCCGGAGTTGAGGAGGATGTCGGCACCCTCGATGACCTGGGACAGCGCCGCGGGATCATTGAGCGTGGTGGCCTCGACCGCGACATCGAAGCGTGCACTGATGAACTGGCGCGCCTTGTCGCCCTGCTCCGGCTTGCGGGAGGTGATAAGCACCTTGACCCCGGCGCGTGCCAGGAGGCCGGCGGAACGCTGGCCCACGGGGCCCGTGCCGGCAAGGATCACGGCCTTCTTCCCGGCCAGGTCGCCCACCGCCTGCTCGATCTTCGCGACCGCCGCGACGGCAGTGGTGTTGGAACCATTGGAGTCGAGCATCACCGACACGGTGAGCGGCTTGAACATGGCATCCACCGCCATGGCGAGCAGCTGTTCCCCCGCCGTCATGTTGCTGCCCCCGATCCACACCGCGGTGTTCTTCAGGTTCTGGGTGCCGCGCGTGAAGATGCAGCCATGGATGAGGTCGCGGACATCGGTCTCGACCACGTTGCCATAGCTCATGATGGCATCGGCGCCGGCATCATAGGCCACCACCTGGTCGAAGACGCTGGGAAGCCGGGAGCTGTCGAGCTGGAGGAGGAGCTTCTTCATGAAGTCGTCAGTCGTGAGTCGTCAGTCGTGAGTGGTCAAGCGACCGGGGGGCGTCCCGAGACTCTGGGCCGCCCCCCGGCGCAACGATCGGCGAAGCGGTCCGCTCAGCCTTCGGCGCCGCCTGCGAACGGGTGACGGGCCGCCTTGTACTTGGCGAGGACGTCATCGACCGAGGGCTGGCCCTTCAGCGCGCGGGAGATCGACTCCTTCGTCGCCTTGTAGTTGAAGTCGTAGATCTTCTTGTCGTCGGCCGCCTGCCAGTGGATGAACACGCCCACGAGCACGACGTAGTCGTTGGCCTTGTCCTTCGGGATCGTGCCGTCGGAGACGCTGTCCATGACCGCGCGCGCCACGGCCGCCTGCGCGGGGCCGAACATCTGCACCGCCTGCTTGGCGCCCTTGATCGTGACCTTGTTGAAGAGAAGCGTGTCGGGCTTGCACGCCAGGTTCGGCGTCACAACCGCAAGGAGGGTGGTAAAGCCATCGGAATTGCGCGAGAGGGCCTGGGTGAAGGCCGCACCAGCGTGTCCGCTCTTGGAGCCGATGATGAGATCGATATGCGCGATCTCGTTGCCATCACCGACCAGCGATTCGCCGATGAAAAAATCCGCAGCCATGGAAAGCCTCCGTTTACGGTTGGTCGAGCCCAGGGAATCGAGGAACTGCCTTCAACAT
>Ga0190274_10000496_pt1 | contig 23673 bp, 19 predicted proteins | sample Popmic531T_FD_133002 | JGI IMG/M metagenome (GOLD analysis project Ga0190274, IMG submission 133002) | Populus adjacent soil microbial communities from riparian zone of Yellowstone River, Montana, USA - 531 T | ecosystem: Environmental > Terrestrial > Soil > Riparian zone | place: USA: Montana... | reverse complement strand
GGTCGACTCGATCAAGCGCTCCGCCCAGGCCCCGGTCTCGCTGGAGAAGCCGGTCGGCGACGAGGAGGAGTCCGAGTTCGGCCAGTTCATCGCCGACGAGAAGGCCGAGTCCCCGTTCGACCGCGCCGCGGACCTGCTGACCAAAGAGGCGCTGAAGGAAGCGCTGGAGAACCTCTCCTACCGCGAGCGCCGCGTTCTCGAGCTGCGCTACGGCCTCGGCGGCGAGCACCCGCGGACCCTCGACGAGGTGGGGCGTACGTTCAACGTGACCCGCGAGCGGATCCGTCAGATCGAGAACCAGAGCTTGAAAAAGCTGCAGAGTCTCGGCGAGGCGCAGAAACTGCGCGAGGTCGCTTAGCTCGGTTGCCCTGCCACGGCCCTTTGAGGGGTCGTGGCTTGGCGGGGGAGGGGTCTGGTTGCCCTCCATTCGAATTTGTCGCTCCGCGCCCTATGGGCGCGTCGCTCCGGATGTTGGAGCGCGACCTAAAGGTCGCGCAGAAGACAGATTGCATATCGCGGCCTGCGGCCACATTCGAATGGAGGGCAACCAGACCCCTCCAGCGACACGCACGGCTTGGACGGCCGAAGGAGCGGAACCTCTCCCGCAGGAAGCTGGAGCCGGTGGGAAACGGGAGCGGTGATGGGCACGGGACGTCTGCAGCTTTCACCGTCCATCGAAGAGCTCCCGTGAGAGGGGTGCCGATAGCCCTCCCCGGGAATGTCGCGAAGCGGCGGAAATGCAATCCGATTCCTGCCCGCCATAGGCGGGCAGCACCATCCGGAGCAGCCCGCTTCAGCGGGCGCGACTCAATTCCCGGGGAGGGCTATCGGCACCCCTCCCGCAAGGCTTCGCACTGCGGTTTAAGCCCTAGAACCTCCCCGCCGATAACAGCCGGGATGTTTGACATCGACTCAGCGCTGCGCACTCTTGTCGAGCGGGGGGGCTCCGACCTGCACATCAAGGTCGGGGTTCCGCCGACCGTTCGGCTGCACGGCGAGCTGGCGCCCCTCGAGGGTTACGAGCCGCTGCGGCCGGAGGACACGGAGAAAGCCTTCCACGACATCGCCGAGGTCCGCTCGCAGACGGAGTTCGAGGAGGTGGGGGAGGCGGACTTCTCCTACGCGATTCCCGGGCTCTCGCGCTTTCGCGTCAACACCTTCAGGCAGCGTGGCTCGATTTCGATCGTCTGCCGCGCGATTCCCTTCGAAATCCGCTCGGTCGAGGAGCTCGGGCTGCCGCCCGTCGTCACCAAGCTGGCCGAAGAGCAGCGCGGGATCGTCCTCGTCACCGGCACCACCGGCTCCGGCAAGAGCACGACCCTGGCGGCGATGATCGACCACATCAACCGGACCCGGACGAGTCACATCATCACCCTCGAGGACCCGATCGAGTACCTGCACGAAGACAAAGGCTCGATCGTCAACCAGCGCGAAGTCGGCTCCGACACCGAGAGCTTCAGCCGGGCGATGCGCCGGGTCCTGCGCCAGGACCCCGACGTGATCCTGATCGGCGAGATGCGCGACGAGGAGACGGTCCGCACGGCCCTCTCCGCCGCCGAGACGGGCCACCTCGTCCTCTCCACCGTCCACACCCTCGACGCGACGGAGACGATCAACCGCATCATCGACTTCTTCCCGCCCCACCTCCAGCACCAGGCGCGGGTGATGCTCTCGGCGACGCTCAGGGGCGCGATCGCCCAGCGCCTCGTCCCCGACATCACCGGGGACGGCCGCGTCCCCGCCTCGGAGATCCTCGTCGTCACCGGCCGCGTCCAGGACCTGATCATGAATCCGGACGAAACCGGCAAGATCACCGAAGTCATCTCCGAGGGCGAGTACTACGGCATGCGCACCTTCGACCAGTCATTGCTCGGCTACGTGATGGAGGGCAGGATCGCCGAGGAGGTGGCGCTCGACTTCGCCTCCAACCCGCACGACTTCAAATTGATGCTGGCGGCGGGCGGGCAGCGGGCCAGCGGCATCGAGCAGCTCGCACCCGCAACCGAGTAGTACGAGCGTCGAGTCGCGAAGACCCATGCGCCGGTCGCTCAAGGCGGGCGCCCGGAAAGCCGATCAAGTGGCGATGGCCGCAATCGACCGCTTCTCCCTGTGCATCCGCTCGCTCTGGCGCGACGAGAGCGGCATCGCGGTTCCGACCGCGCTGATGGCGCTTGTCGCCAGCTTCGCGCTGGCGAGCGTTGCCGTGATGTCGAGCGTCGACGTCCAGCAGGGAACCAAGCGCGATCACGACTCCAAGGAAGCGATCGCCGCCGCCGACGCGGGCGCAAGCATCGCGCTGCTGCGACTGAACCGGTTCCTTCCCAGCCTTTCCGCCGCCCAGCCGTGCATCGGGCCCGGCGGCGAAGCACAGACGCCGACGGGAGGATGGTGCCCGAGCACGGCGACGGAGCAGGTCGGGGGCGCCACTTACAGCTACCGGATCAGCGCCTTCGGCACGGGGGGGGCGATCGACGTGGTCTCGGTCGGCTCCTCAGGCACGGTCAGCAGACGCGTAGACGTCAGCCTCCTCGCCGCAAGCCCGAAAAACATCTTCGCCAAAGAGCGGCTGATCGGCCAGGACTCGTTCGAGATCGTCGGCAACCCCCGCATCGAAACCGACTTCGGCACCAACGGCGACATCATCGCCAGCGGCTCGCCGATTCTGTGCGGCAACGACAGGGTCGGGATCGGCAAAAGCGGCCCCACCCCGACCTGCGGCAAAGTGAAAACCGAAGGCAACCAGAATCTGCCGGTGATCGCGCCGCCGTCCAACATCGCGACGGTCAACGACAACTGCCGCCTGGCCCAGAACTGCACCGGCGTCAAGGCCGGTCAGATCGACACGTACAGCAAGAAAGTCACGGACAAGAATCCGTGGGTGAGCGAAAGCCGCAAGATCGACATCGCCTCGAACGAGCAGCTGACGATGGGTGGCTCGATCTACTGGGTGTGCCAGATCGAAGTCCAGGGGACGCTCTACATGCCGGCGAAAACCGCGGTGCAGATCTTCGTCGACACCCCCGAACACTGCGGCCTCAAATCGGGCGCCGATCAGGTCACGGTCGGAGGCCATGGGCAGATCGAATCGAGCAGCTACAACCCCTCGCAGGGGCTTTACGAGATCCCGGGCATCTATCTGCTTGGAAACGGCGCGGTGAAGATGGACGGCAACATCGGCAGCAAAAACGAGGTGATGATCTACGCGCCCTACAGCGAGGTAGACATTGGTGGCAAAGCAGAATGGACGGGAATGATTGCGGGTCGGACCCTGAAGATCCACGGCGATCCGTACATAAAATCCGATCCGAATCTGAAACTGCCGGAAACCAACCTGGCCAGCCTCTTCCGGCGCACCCGCTACGTCGAGTGCACGGGCGCCAGCGCCACTCCTCCCAACGCCAGCTGCTGAAGCGGCCGGCGGCCGCCCCCCGGCAGTACTCAAGCTCGGGGCCGGCGCTGTCGAACAGGTAGGCAGACGCATGAGAGAGAAGCTGAACGAAAACCCAATGGCCCAGGTCGCCCTCGTCGCCGTGCTGCTCGTGCTCGCCGGCGTCTTCCTGCTGAGCAAAATGGGCGGCTCCGAAGAAGAAGAAGGCACCGAAACCGGTGCCGCGAGCGCCGCCGTGGCCGCCGTTGCCGCGGAACTCGAAACCGGCGGCGACCCCGCCGCCCTGCCGGCCCCCGGCTCCGGCCCGGGAGCTCCGCCAGCGCCCCCAAAGCCAGTCGTCTCCGCCTTCGATCGCGGCGACACCGTCGCCATCCTCTTCGTCCGCAACGGTGGGATCGACGATCGCCTCGCCGCCCAGACGTTGCCAAGCCTGGAAGCGATGGCAGGCGTCGCGACCTTCGTCGTTCCCGTGGACCAACTTGCCCGCTATGTCTCGATCGCGGACGGGGTCGACCTCAACAGGGTTCCGGCCCTGGTCGTCCTTCGTCCCAAGCGGCTCGACCACGGCTTTGACGCCGCCTCCGTCCAATATGGCTTCCAGAGCGCCGAGAGCGTCGTCCAGGCAGTCATCGACGCACGCTACCACGGCGGGACCCTGGCCTACCACCCGTGAGCATGGACTCGCGGGACTTCCCGAGCCACCTGCGCCCGGTCCCCGAATCGGGCGATTCGACCGCACCCGCCCTGGAGCCGGAAGCGATTGGGACCCCCGGCCTCACCGCCCCCCAGACGCGGGGCCGTTCCAGCGGCTTCGTCACCGACGTCATCGTCGACCTCGGCTATGTGGGCGACGAGCGGGCGCGCCAGGCGATCGAAGAAGCCCGTACCGCGGGTCGTCCACCCGAGCGGCTGTTGCTGGAACAGGGCGCGATCAGCGCCGACCAGTTCTCGCGCGCCCTGGCCGAGCGCTACGGACTCGACCACATCGATTTGACGGCGTACCAGGTCGACATGGCCGCGGCCAACCTCGTCTCGGTCGGCACCGCGCGCCGCTACCAGGCGATTCCGGTCGGCTTCGTCGACAAGCGCACGCTGTTGGTGGCGATGTCGGACCCGACCAACGTTCTCGCGGTCGACGACATCCAGATCGCGACGGGCCTCGACTGTCGTGTCGCGGTCGCCGCCGACGAGGACATCGAGGCACTGATCGGCCGCCTCAACACTCTGCAGAGCGCGGTCACCGAGGCGACGGTAGAGGAGGACGAAGCCGAGCAAGAGCTGGCCGAAGTCGCCGACATGCAGGTCGGCGCCGAGGACGCCCCGGTGATCAAGCTCGTCTACAGCATCCTCGGCCAGGCGGTGGGGGAGGGGGCCTCCGACATCCATTTCGAGCCCGACGAGGACGAGATGCGAGTGCGCTTCCGGATCGACGGTGTGCTGCGGGAGGCGGCCCACGTACCCAAGCGCATGGTCAACGCCGTGATCTCACGGGTGAAGATCATGAGCGACCTCAACATCGCCGAGAAGCGGGTGCCCCAGGACGGCCGGGTCAGCGTCACCGTCGAGGACCGCCGGGTCGACCTCCGTATCACCACGCTTCCGACCCAGCGCGGCGAGGGCGCGACGATCCGCATCCTCGACAAAGAGAACGCCCAGCGCTCGCTCGACGAACTCGGCATGGACGGGACCGCCAGAGAGCGATTCGAGGGCGCCTTTCAGCAGGCCTATGGCGCGGTCCTCGTGACCGGCCCGACCGGCTCGGGAAAGTCGACGACCCTCTACGCCGCGCTGCAGAGCCTGAACGACGTCGAGAAGAAGATCATCACGATCGAGGACCCGGTCGAGTACCAGCTCGGCGGCATCAATCAGATCAACGTCAACCGCACGGCCGGCCTCGACTTCGCGACCGGGCTGCGGTCGATTCTGCGCGCCGACCCCGACATCGTGATGGTCGGTGAGATCCGCGACGGCGAGACCGCCCGGATCGCGATCGAGGCCGCCCTGACCGGGCACATGATGCTCTCGACCCTGCACACGAACGACGCCCCCGGAGCGATCACCCGCCTGACCAAGATGGGGATCGAGGCCTTCCTGATCGCCTCCGCCGTCGACTGCGTAGTCGCCCAGCGCCTGGCCAGGAAGCTCTGCAGCCACTGCAAGCGAAGGACGGTGATCCCGGTCCAGGCGCTGACCGAAGCCGGGATTCGGGCCGGTGCCGAGCTCGAGGCCTACGAGCCGGTCGGCTGCGGGCGCTGCAACCAGAGCGGCTACAAAGGTCGGGTCGGCCTCTACTCGGTGATGGTGATGGGGGAGAGGATCAAGGAGATGGCCGTCGCCAAGGCTCCAGAGGCGGAGATCGCCGCCGCCGCCAGCCAGGAAGGAATGCTGACGCTGCGGGAAGACGGCCTCGGCAAGATCCACGCTGGGCGCACGAGCCTGGAGGAGGTCCTCCGTGTCACCGCCTGAGGCCGCGACCGCGGCTACTTCCTTTCGGGTATCGAGGAAACGCGACCGGAGGCCGATCTAATGGCTATGGAGTTCGACTTCTCAGAGGTCCTGCGCCGCATGGTCGAGGCCAGGGCCTCCGACGTGCATCTCACCGCGGGCTTCCCTCCCGCGATCCGTGACAAGGGAAAGATCACGGCGATGGAGGGTTTCCCCGTTCTCGGCAACCAGGAGACCCGCGAGGTCGTCTACAGCATCCTCAACGACGACCAGCGCAAACGCTTCGAGACGCAGAAACAGCTCGACTTCGCCTACGCGATCCCCAACGTCGCCCGCTTCCGCGTCAACTGCTTCTTCCAGCGCGGGGCGGTCAGCGCCGCCTTTCGCCTGGTTCCCCAGGACATCCCCGCGCTGGACTCCCTCGGCGTGCCCCAGATCCTGCGCGAGCTGACCCAGAAACCGCGTGGCTTCGTCCTCGTGACCGGCCCCACCGGCTCCGGCAAGAGCACGACCCTGGCGGCGATGATCGACGTGATCAACTGCGAGCGCCAGGACCACATCCTCACGATCGAGGACCCGATCGAGTTCCTGCACCGGCACAAAAAGTCGATCGTCAACCAGCGTGAGGTCGGCTCCGACGCCGAGGATTTCGCGCTCGGCCTGCGGGCGGCGCTGCGAGAGGACCCCGACGTCATCCTCGTCGGCGAGATGAGGGACCTGGAGACGATCTCGACCGCCCTGACCGCGGCCGAGACCGGCCATCTCGTCTTCGCCACCCTCCACACCCAGTCGACTGCGCAGACCGTCGACCGGATCATCGACGTCTTCCCGCCCGAGCAGCAGGGTCAGGTGCGGACCCAGCTCTCGATCGCCCTGCAGGGAATCGTCACTCAACAGCTGCTGCCCACGGCCGACGGCATGGGCCGCGTCGTCGCCACCGAGGTGCTGGTCCCGAACCCGGCGATCCGCAACCTGATCCGCGAGGGCAAGACCCACCAGATCTACGCGGCGATCCAGACGTCGGGCGCGATCGGAATGCAGACGATGGACGCCGACCTCGCCCGTCTCGTCAGGGCCGGGAAGATCAGTCGCTCGCTGGCCGAACAGCGCTCGTCGGTGCCGGAGGAGCTCAAACGGGTTCTCGGCGGCGAGGCGGCGGTGATGCCGCAGGAGGGCAACCTCTACAGCGGCGCCCCCGCGGCTCCGGCATCGGTGCAGCCACCTCCGCCGCCCCAGCCGCCCTCCTACGTCTCCGGCGGCTAGCGCATGGCCACGGCCACCACCTTCACCTTCAAGGCCATGGACGTCGCCGGGACGGCGACCGCCGGAGAAATCGAGGCGGACTCGAAGTCACAGGTCTCCGAGCAGCTGCGGCAGCGGGGGCTGATAGTCCTCGACGTCAGCGAAAAAAGCAATCCGCTGAAGATCGAGGACGTGATGCGGCGCTGGAAGAGCGTCGACATGCGCGAGCTGGCCGTGTTCTCGCGGCAGTTCGCCACCCTGGTCGCCTCCGGGATGCCGATGCTGCGCACCCTCCACACCCTCGAGGAGCAGACCAAGGACGAGGAGATCCGCGAGGCCGTCGCCGGGATGCGGGCCGACGTCGAAGCGGGCAGCACCCTGGAGCAGGCGATGGAACGGCACCCGCGCGTCTTCGACCGGCTGTTCCGGGCGATGATCCGCTCCGGCGAGCAATCGGGTCGTCTCGAGGAATCGCTCGACCGGATTGCCTTCCAGGTGGAGAAAACCGACTCGCTCCGCCGCCAGGTCAAATCGGCGCTGATGTACCCGGCGCTGGTCTTCGGCTTCGCCGTCGTCGTCCTGGTCGCGATCGTGATGTTCGTGATCCCCGTCTTCGCCAACATCTTCAAAGAACTCGCCGCAGAACATCCGGAGGAAGGAGGGGGCCTGCCCGCTCCCACCCAGCTCTGCGTCGGCCTCTCCAACGTGCTGACCCACTACTGGTTCATTCTGCTCCCCGGGCTCGTCCTCGGCTTCTGGCTCTTCTTCAAGTGGAAGAAGAGCGAACGCGGCAAGGAGCAGTGGGACCGCCTCATCCTCCACCTGCCGTTCAAGATCGGCGACGTGATCCAGAAGGTCGCCCTCGCTCGCTGGTCGCGGACCTTCGCCGGCTCGGTCTCCTCCGGCGTGCCGATGCTGCAGTCGATCCAGCTGACCGGGGAGACCGCCGGCAACGTCGTCGTCGAGAAGGCGATGGACGACGTCTACAAATCCGTCAAGACCGGTGGATCGCTGGCGGGGCCGATCGAAGCGCACGACATCTTCCCGCCGATGGTCGGCCACATGGTCGCGGTCGGGGAGGAAACCGGTCAGCTGGAAAACATGCTCTCCAAAATCGCCGACTTCTACGAGGCCGAGGTGGACGCCAAGGTCAAGGCGCTGACCGCGCTGATCGAGCCGGTGATGATCTGCTTCGTCGGTGGCATGGTCGGCTTCATCGTGATCTCGATGTACCTGCCGCTGTTCAGCATCTACGAACACATCCGCTGAGCGGCGCTCAGCGGATGGCGCAGAGCCGAACGGGCCCGCCGGCCGCGCTCAAACGCCAGGCCCGCGGCGAGCTGTCGGGCCGGAGGTGGAGCGACCTGCTGGCTCCTGCGGGGATGTAGCCAAGTTGCGCCGGGGTGGTGTGCGAGAAGCGGCCGAGCGCCAGCGTCACCCCGCCGGCGCCCCGGTTCTCGAGTTGGAACCTGCCGGCGGAGGAGAGGCGCGTTCCAGCGCCGGTCGCGTCCGATCGGTCGAGCACCCGACAATTGCGCAGGCGCCGCACTCCTGCCGGCGCGCGAAGCTGGAGGCCGGTGGCCGCGGCAAGGGTCATGTCGGCGATCTGCCTTTGGGGGTCCGCGGCCGCCAGCAGCCGCGCTTCGGAGAAGGCCGGCGTCCCGTGCTTGCGCCTGGCCTCACGGTATTGCTCGACGGGTAAGAAAATCGAGGGGGGAAGGCTGATCGGGTATCCGGGGCGTGCGTCAGCGCCGGCGATGTCGATGACCGCGAGGGTCGCCCGGATCTGGTTGGCAGTTGGCTCCCAGGTGTCCGAGTAGCGCTGCTGGAGGAGCGAGACTCCACCCGCGACGGCTGCTGCCGCGACCACCGCGAGGACGACCGCCACCAGGCGGGGAAGGCGCTGACCTCGCAGCGCCTCGGCGGCGACGATCAGGAGGAAGACGGCGCTCGGATACTGAAAGCGGCTCGAGAATCGCTGCGGGCCGCGGTCGAGTCCGAGCAGCCCCCAGAATGCGAGGGTGAGGACGAGGCCGACGACGAGGCCGGTTGGGATGTGGCGCCGCCGGCCGACCCAGTAGACGAGACTGGCAGCGAGGACGACCGTCAGCAACTGGGCGAGCAGCGGCGGGTTGCCGCTGCTCGCGATCGGCGCTCGCCCGAGCAGAGATGCGATGCCGGCGGCGGCGGCGTCGAAGACGTACCGCGGCAGATCGGGGACGTCCGCCAGGCCGATTTCGCTGCCGGCCGAGTGCCCCGAGCCGAGCCACCAGATCGCGTAGAGGGCGAGTGGGAGCAGCGGTACGTAAGCCCGTCGCCGCCACGGCTTCGGTCCCAGTGCCAGCTTGGCGAGAGCGGCGAGGATGAAGGGGATGCCGAGGGTCGAGCAGGCGGTTGAGGTCAGCAGCAGGAGGGATGCCGCCCGATCGCCCAGCCGGTCTTCCCGGTCGAGCGCCAGCAGCGCGCCGAGGCCGGCGGCAATCGAGCCGAAGAAGCCCATCTGGAACTCCCAGAGAAGATCTTCGTGGGCAGCGCCCAGGAAGAGGACGAGGAGAGCGCCGGCCAACGCGGCCCAGTCGCCTACGCGTCGGCGCATATAGGCGAAGAGAAGGACGGCGCAGAGGAGAAAGAGGGAGATCGAGACGGCGTAGAACGGGAGGGCGGAATCCATCCCGAACAGGGTCAGCAGGACCTTGTAGACGAGCGCGGGAAGGACGATCGGATGTTCGTTGAACGGCTGCAGGAAGGTCTCCGCCGACCAGTCGGGCCGCCCGGCCAGCAGCTCCCAGCCGTCGCCGACGAAGGTCAGGCGCGAGTCGAGGGAGAAGAGCAGAGCCGCGGAAGCGGCCAGTGCGATCACCAGGAGTCCGATCGGCGCCCGCTGGCTCATCCGGCGCGCAATGGTCTCAGCGGCGGCGGACGCGAGGCGGGGCGAGGAGGAAACCGGCGCTCAACCAGGCTCGCCATGGCGCCGATAGAGCCCCATGCGAAGGCTCCTGTTCCTCAGCGCCATGCTTGGCCTGGCCGCCGCATGGATGCTTCTCGAAGTCTCCAGCAGCGGCGACTGGCCGGCGGATTCACGGCCGGCGGTCGATGCGTTGATCGACGGCCGGATCGGGGATTACCTCTCGGCCAAGGCGATGATGGGACCGTTCGCGACGGTCGTCCAGGCGCCGTTCGCGGCATTGGGTGAAAGTGGCTTGGATCGGTTTCGCTGGGCCTCGGCCCCGTGCCTGCTCGCGCTCGGGCTGCTGGGCCTGTACCTCGCCTCGATCGCCCGTCGCAGGGGGGCTTCTGTGGCCGGCCAGGCCGTCATCTGCGTCATCTGCGTCCTCAACCCGCTTACCTTCGAGGCACTGCAGAACGGGCATCCGGAGGAGCTCCTGACGGCGGCGCTCTGTGTTGCCGCCATCGCCTCGGCCGCCGAGGGGCGGCGCTGGCAGACGGGACTGCTGCTCGGGCTCGCGGTCGCCTCCAAGCAGTGGGCGGTGATCGCGATCCTGCCGGCGTTGATGGCGCTGCCGAGCGGCCGCCTGCGGGTGGGGATCGGGGCGGCCGCCGTAGCCGCGCTGCTGTTCCTGCCGAGTGTCGTCGCCTCGCCCGAGTCGTTTCTGGGCGTTCAGAGTCAGGCGGCCGGCACCGGGCAGCGCGTTACCCCTTGGAGCGTCTGGTACCCGGCCGCCTCGACCGAGACGGAGATCTACCACGTGGGAGGAGAACGGCTCGTCGCCGAGGTCGAGAACGCTCCTAAGCTCGTCGGTCCCCTGTCTCATCCCCTGATCGTCCTTCTGGCGCTGGCCGTGCCGCTGGCGGTGGGGTTGCGACGTGGGCTGCCGCTGTCGGGCTCGGACGCCTTTGCGCTGCTGGCGCTGCTGGCGCTTCTACGCTGCGTGCTCGACCCGGTCGACAATCTTTACTACCACGCGCCGCTGCTGCTGGCGCTGATCGGATGGGATGCTTTTTCGACTCGGGGCTTGCCGCTGCGCGGCCTGGCCGGGGTCGCGGTGGCGCTTCTTTTCTGGCGGGCCTGGCACGACCTCTCGGACCCGGCGGGGTTCAACGCCGTCTATCTCAGCGTCGTTCTCGCGCTTGGCGCGGTGCTGCTCTCATCGCTTTTCAGGCCGATTCGCTGGACGGCCGTTCCAGTCACTGCACTTTTCGAGCTACGCAGCCCCAATTTCAGGGATTAAGGAACCGGCACGCCTGTCGATGAAGGGCGGGTGATGAATCTGCCAGTGCTTCGGTGCCAAAGGCAAACCCGCTGTGAGGCGGGGGCGCAAAGCCGTCGGGACTCTCAACCGAGAGTCAGCCGGGCTACCACCGGGGTCGACAGACACCACGTGGCTTCATGCGACGGGGCTCTGGCGCAAACGATTAGGACCATAGGAGGTCACTAATGTTTCTCCAGAATCTCCGGGCCAAAGTAGGCGCCCGGCTCAACGGCGACAGCGAGGCCGGCTTCACGCTGATCGAGCTCCTCGTCGTGATGCTCATCCTCGGAATCCTGGCGGCGATCGCGCTGCCGGCGTTCTTCAACCAGAAAGACAAGGCCGGCGACGCCAAGGCCAAGGAGTACGCGCACTCCGCGCAGGTCGCGATGGAGACCTTCTCCACCGACCACAACGGCTCCTACGAAGGCGCGACCAAATCCGAACTGATCGCGATCGAGCCGACCCTCAGCAATGCGAAATTCTCGGTGACGCCTGCGGGCAGTACCGGTTACACGATTGACGTCACCGGCAGCAACACCACCCAGCACTTCAAAATCGTCAACGCGAGCGGGACGCTCACGTTCCCGTGCGAAGTCGCCGGCAAAGGTGGCTGCCCGGCAGCCGCCGGCGGTGGCACCGTTGGCGACTGGGGTGGTTGATCCCAGCGGCCGCGCGGTTTCGGCCTAGCCAGTAGCACTGCCGGGGGGCGGGCCTTCAGTGCCCGCCCCCCGTGCATCTGCTGCCTTTCTCAAAAAGCTAAACGGATGGCGTCCCGCAGCCGATACCTGATCGATGTCCCTTTTATCGCTACTTACTCGGTCCTCGCCGCGCCTGGCCCTGCCGGCGCTGCTCTGCCTCCTCGCCTGCCTGGCCGCAACCTCGGCCGAGGTGGCCACCGCCGCTCCGGCCTTCTACGACGGTAATTCCGCCGACGGCAAGGTCGCCGCCTTCACCACCGCGGAACAGATGGTCCCCGGCGACACCGACCAGGAACTCGACGTCTACGTCAGGGGTTTCGACGGCAGCCTCGGCGAATACGTGACCAGGGAGGCCTCGATCGGCCCCTGGGGGGGCAACGACACCCTGCCCGCCTTTTACGACGGGCTCTCCGCCGACGGCACCGAGCTCGCCTTCTCGACGACCGAGCGGCTGCTGCCCGCCGATACCGATCAGAAGGAAGACGTCTACCTCCGTGACCTGACCGAGAATACGACCGCTCTCATCTCCCGGGGGGACGAGTCCTGCCTCGCTCAGGGATGTGGCAGCGGCCCGGTGGAGGCAAGCTTCGCGACGTCGGGGCTGGCCGCGGACGGGGGCATCGTCTTCTTCACGACGACCGAATCGCTGACCGGCGCCGACCAGGACACCGGCCTCGACATCTACGCGCGCGATCTCGAAGCCGAGGAAACGGTTCTCGTCTCGGCCGGCGATCCGTCGTGCGAGGCCAGCGACTGCGGCGACGGCGTCGAGGGAGTCTCGTTCCGCGGCACGGACAAAGCCGGGGACAGGGCGGTTTTCACCACCAGCGAAAGCCTCAACTCTCTGGACACGGATTCGGGAGGTGACGTCTACGAACGCGACCTCAGCGCTGGGACCACCGCCCTCGTCTCCGTCGCCGGGACCTGCCCCCCCGACCTCCCCGTCGGGCAGAACTGCGAACCGTCATTCGGAGCAATCTCCGCGGACGGGTCGCACGTCTTCTTCGAGACGAACGACCGCCTCTCCGGGCTCGACACGGACAGCTCGCAGGACGTCTACGACTGGTCCGGAAGCGGCACCCCGGCGCTGTCCTCGATCGGTCCGGACGGGGGCAACGGGCTGCCCGCCGTCCTCTACAAAGGGACCGGTGCCGACGGGAGCGCCGTCTACTTCTTGACCGCGGAGCGGCTCGACACCAGCGCCGACCTGGACGCGGTCGAGGACGTCTACCGGCGCAAGGAAGGTGTCACCTCGCTCGTCTCCGCCGGCAGCGAAGGCAGGGGCAACGCGCCGATCCTCGTCTCCTTCAAGGCCGTGGCGGCGGGCCCACCCGAACGCGTCTTCCTCACCACGGCTGAGCAGCTCACCGCCGACGACAGCGACGAAGCCGAGGACGTCTACCAGCGTTCGGGAGGCGTCACGACGCTGATCTCCGTCGCTCCCGGTGGAGGCGGCGACTTCGACGCCAGCTTCGCCGGCACCTCCGGCGACGGCACCAAGGTCTTCTTCGGCACCAGCGAAAAACTGGTCGCCGAGGACACCGACTCCAGCGATGACGTCTACATGCGCTCTGCGGGAGGCGTCGAGCTGATCTCCACCGGTCCGATCGGGGGCAACGGCCCGTTCTCGGTGGAAGGGCTGAACGGACTCGCGGTGGACGGGTCGAGTGCCTTCTTCGTGACCTCGGAGCGGTTGACGGTCAACGACGACTTCGCGAGCGAGCGGGACGTCTACGCGTGGAGCGGCGCCGGCACCCTGCTCGTCTCCGTCAAGAACGCCTCCGAGCTGGTACTCGGGCCCCCGCCCCCCGTTCTCGAAGCGACGACCCCGGTGTCGCCGAGTCCCGCGACGACTCCCGCCGTCCTCGGTCAGGCCGAAGCCGGAGCCCTGATCAAGATCTACAAGACCTTCAACTGCGCCGGCGAAGTGGTCGCCCAGGGGACGGCGGCGGAGCTGGCCTCTCCAGGACTCACCACTACCGTCGCCCCGGGCTCGACCACCGCTTTCAGGGCAACCGCCGAGCTCGATGGCGTCGTCTCACCTTGCTCGTCCTCGATCTCCTACAAACAGCAGGATCCGCCCCCGCCGCCGCCTCCGGGTGAAGAAGGGACCGGCGGGACCGCGACCGGCACCGGCCCGACCGCGACCGGCATTGGCTCGACCGGGAGCAGGACCGGCGGCTCGGGCAGCCGTGGCCATGGTGGCGTCGCCTACGCAACCCCACTTCCCCGCATCACCTTCGGGCCCGCCGCGAAGACCCGCCTGCACCGACCCAGCTTCCGCTTCGTCGATTCGGTCGAACAGCCGGGCACCAGCTTCCTCTGCCGCGTCGACAGGCAGCGCTGGGCGGGATGCTCGTCCCCGTTCAAGGTCCGCAAGCTGAAGCTGGGCCGCCACGTCTTCGCGCTGAAGGCCGTCAACGCCGTCGGCGCCGCCAGTCCGTCCGCGGTGACCCGGGCGTTCAAGGTGGTGGGTTGATGCGCCGGCGGATGTCCGGGCGCCGCTCGGAGGCCGGCTTCACCCTGATCGAGCTCCTCGTCGCCTCGACGATGGGCGTGATCGTGATGGGGGCGGTCGTCTCGCTCCTGATCAGCGCGGTCCGCGATCAGCCGAAAATAAGCAAGCAGGCCCAGAACATCACGACCGCTCGCTGGGTCTTGGAGCGGATGACCCGCGAGATCCGCAGCGGCCTCGCGGTGAAAGAAGCGACGGCCAGCAAGGTTGCCTTCGAAGGCTACGTGCGCCACAGCCCCTGCGGCGCCGGAACGGTCCTGGCCAGCACCAGCCCCTCGGTCATATGCCGCGTCACCTATGAATGCTCGACCACCGCCTGCTCGCGCAAGGAGGCGGATCCGTCCAGCACCCTGGGTGCCGCCCGGCAGATCTTCAGTGGCATCAACTCCAGCCAGGTCTTCACCTACGCCCCCAACTTGGCGAATCCGACCTACGTGAAGATCACGCTCCGACTTCCGAACCCGAGCGGGCCCGGCGCCCTGACCATCTCCAACGGCGCCAGCCTGCGCAACGCCACCCTGGGGTACTGAGATGGCCCGACGTCGCGACAACGAGGCCGGGTTCACGATCACGGAGGTGCTGGTCGCGATCCTGATCCTGGCGATCGGGGCGATGACGACCTTCAGCCTGCTCTCGGCGGCGACCCGCAACGCGCAGCGGGCGAAGGCAAGCCAGGTCGCCCTGGAGTACGCCGAACAGGAACTCGAGTTCCTGCGCAGCATGGAAAACAAAAATCTGGCCCTGACCGCAATGCCGCTGAGCTCCACCAACTCCTTGAGCCCGAACAACCGGGTGAGGATCGCCGACGGCACCTTCGCGCTGACCCGGCAGCCGCTCGGCAGCTACCACGACCTCGTCATCAACGACGGCGGCTGGGTGGCGCCTGGGCCGACGGCCTTCACCAGCGGCGACGTCAGCGGCAGGGTCTACCGCTACATCGTCTGGCGCAACGACGAAAAATGCCCCGATGCCACCTGTCCCGGCCCACGGGACTACAAGCAGATCGTCGTCGCGGTCAGGCTCGATACGCCGCCGAGCCAGGCGGCGCAGCGGGGCTATGTAGAAGTCCAGTCGAACTTCGTCAGCCCCACCGACAACGCCGAAACGCCCCCGGCGCCGACCACCGGCGACAGCGTCGTCACCGCCCAGCAGTTCTTCCTCACCGATACGCCTTGTGCGGCATCGGGGGTCACCGTTCGCCAGGGAATAACCGGCAGCCATCTGTTGCACAACACCCTGGGCACCTGCGCCAGCGGTCTGCAGACCGGGACGACCCTCGGCGCCCCTGACGCCCTCGTGCTCGGCGGTCCTCCCGACCCCGATTTCGAAGACCCCAACAATCCCGCCGAATACGACTACGCCAACGACACCTATCTCGATACGACGCCCGACAAAGGCACCGGGGTGCAGATAGTCAAAGACGACACCAGCCTCTGCCACTACGTCCCCACCGGCAAAGCGAACCCCCAGTCCCAGGTGCACCGCTGGGTCACCGATCCGATGGCGCAGGATTTCCTCATGACCGAAAAGGCGACCCTGCAGTTCTATACGCAGTCGATCAACAAATCCTCGGCCTCGGGCCGGGCCTGCGTCTATCTCTACAAACGCCACGAAGAAGGATCGCCGCCCGAAGCGACCGATACGCCGTTGACCAATCTGTCGGGCGGGACCCCCTACTGGATGTACTTCCCGGAAAAAAACAAAAACTGGCCCTCCGAATGGACCAGGGTTCGCCTGACGATGAGCTTCAACGACGCCCCGTACACGATCCCTGCGGAGGACAGGCTCGTGATGGCGATCAGCGTCGAACGAGCGAACACCGCCGGCGACGCGCTCTCGTTCATGTACGACCATCCGAAGTACCCGGCCCGGCTCGAGGTCGATACCAGCACGCCGATCGACGGCGGGTAGGTGATGGCTCCAGCGCTCTTCATGGCCCTCTTCGCGGGCCTCCTCGTCGGCAGCTTCCTGACCGTCGTCGCCTACCGCGTCCCCCGCGGCGAATCGATCGTCGGCCCGAGGTCGCGCTGCACCACCTGCGGCGCCCAGATCGCTGCCTACGACAACGTCCCCATCTTCTCCTGGGCGGTCCTGCGCGGACGCAGTCGCTGCTGCGACGACCCGATTTCGATCCGCTACCCGCTGACCGAGTTGGCCCTGGGGGTTCTCTACGTCGTCACCGTGGCCGTCCTCTGGGGAGAACCGACCGAGGTTGCGCTTGGGCTCGTCTTCGTGACCGTGCTGCTGGCGATCACCCTGACCGACCTCGAGCGCCGGGTGATCCCGAACTCGATCCTGCTCGCGGCGACGATCGCGGCGGTTGCAATCGTCGCGATCGGCGACCCCTCCAGCTTTCCCGAGCGGGCGATCGCCGCGGCGGCGTCGGGGGGCGGGTTTCTCCTCGTGGCGCTCGCCTACCCGCGGGGGATGGGTCTGGGGGACGTCAAGCTGGCGGCGGTGATGGGGCTTTACCTGGGTCGAAACGTCGCCCCCGCGATCCTCGTGGCGTTGATCGCTGGATCGGCCGTCGGCCTGTTCCTCATCGCTCGACAGGGGACCGCGGCGCGCAAGCGCGCGATCCCCTTTGGCCCATTCCTTGCCCTCGGCGGGGTGGTGGGTCTGCTGGCCGGCGACCAGCTGGTCGATCTGTACCTCTCGACCTTCTCCTAGTTCTTGGTAGTTGCACCGCAAAGGTTTTTGGTCGTTCCTGCCGATTGAAGATGTACGCCCGCCTCTCGCGGCCGTTCAAAAGCCAAGCCATGCAGCTGACCAAGCCGATATCGCTTCTCCGGCCCTCGCTCGGGTCGATGCCCTCGCTCTCGCTGGGAAAGCCGTCCCTGCCCTTCTCCGGCAAGAAGTCGACCAGTCTGGCCGGACTCAGCATCGAGGCGGGCAGCGTTGCCGTGGCCGCGGTCGACTCGAACGGGAGCGGCGAGCTGCTCTCCTCGGCGGTTCATCCCCTGCAGCCCGGCGTCTTCCAGGAGGGCGAGGTGATCGATGCGGACGGGCTGGTGGCCGCGCTCAAGGCCCTCTACGGCAGCCAGAAGCTGCCCAAGCGGGTGCGCCTCGGGGTCGGCAACCAGCGGGTGATCGTCCGCACCCTGCGCCTACCGGCGATCGAGGACCCGAAGTCGATGGAGGCGGCGATCCGCTTCCAGGCGCAGGAGCAGATCCCGATGCCGCTCGATCAGGCCGTGCTTCGGCATCAGGTGGTTGGCGGCGTCGCGGCGCAGGGCGATTCCGGTCCCCAGGTCGACGTCGTCGTCGTCGCCGCTCGCAGGGACATGATCGCCAGCTTCCTCGAGCCGCTGCGGCGGGCGGGCCTGGAACCGGCCGGCGTCGACCTGTCCGCGTTCGGGATGATCCGCGCGCTCGCCGCCGCCGTGCCGGCCCCGGCGCCTGAGGGCGACGGGACCGTGCCCGGCCAGGAAGCCGTTCTCTACTGCAATGTCGGCGACGTTCTCAACCTGGCGGTCGCGCGCGGTCGCTCCTGCCTGTTCACCCGGGTCTCCGGGACCGGCATCGAGGCGATCGCCGCGCGGCTGGTAGCGGAGCGCGGGCTCAGCCCGGAGCACTCCGTGCAATGGCTGCTGCACGTGGGCCTCGATGTCCCGGTGGAGTCTCTCGATGGAGACGCCGAGACGATCACCGCCGTGCGCGTGGCGCTGCGCGAGGGCACGGCGGGACTGGTTGACGAGCTGCGACGGTCGCTCGATTACTACGGCACCTTGGAGAGCGCGGTCCCGGTCTCGCGGATCCTTATCTGCGGGACCGGCAGCGCGATCCGCGGGCTCGCGCCGGCGATGGAAGAGCAGGTGGGGCTGCCGATCTCGGCGCCAAGGCCACCCGCGCTCGCCGCCCTCGACGATGTTTCCGCCGCCCGCCTCGTCCTGCCTTTGGGCCTGGGGCTCGAGAGCTGAGATGCGTCCGGTCGATCTGATCCCATCGGACCAGCGCCAGGGCGCCCATGCGCCGATGCGCACCGGCCCCGTTCCGTACATCCTGGTCGGCGCGCTCGCGGCGATCCTCGTCGGCGTCGCCCTGCTGGTCATCACCGGCAATCAGATCTCCGAACGCGAACACGAGGTCGCCCAGCTGAAGAGCGAAGATGCCGCGGCCAGCCAGGAAGCACAGCGCCTCGCCGGCTATGTCCAGTTCCAAAGCCTGCACGAACAGCGGCTGGCGACGATCACCAGCCTCGCCGACAGCCGCTTCGACTGGGAACGGGTGATGAGGGAACTGTCACTGGTCCTGCCCAGCGACGTCTGGCTGACCGCGCTGAGCGCCTCCGCCACCGGGGACAGCGAAGGCGGCGGCACGGCGGGAGGGGCTCTCGCCGGCTCGATCGCGGGCCCAGCCCTCGCGCTCTCCGGCTGCGCCAGCGGGCAGGAAGCGGTCGCCGGCCTGGTCACCGCCCTCAAGGACATCGATGGGGTGACGCGGGTAGGGGTCGAATCTTCCGAACTTCCGGCGCAGGAAGAAGGTACGGGAAGCGCGGGCGCGGAAGCGGGCGGGGGCGGCGCCGAGTGTCAGACCCGGAACTTCATCGCCAAGTTCAGCCTGATCGTCGCCTTCGACGCGGCCCCGGTCCCGGCCGTCGCCGCCACCGAAGGCGAAGTACCGGCGGCCCCCGCCGAAAGCGCGGAAACGACCGCGACCGAAACCGAATCGGTGGGGGGCGAATGAGATGAGCTCCAGCAGCCGGGCAATCGTCGCGATGATCGCCGTCGCCGTTCTGGCCGCGGGCTTCTGGGTCCTCCTGCTCAGTCCCAAGCGCGGCGAAGTCAGCCAGCTCGACCAGCAGGTGGTCCAGCAGGAAGAAGCCCTCTCGATCCATCGCTCGGAAGTGCAGCGGGGTCTCGAAGCGCGCAGCGCCTTCCCCGCCGAGTACCAGCAGCTGGTGGTTCTGGGCAAGGCAGCCCCCGCCGACGACGACACCGCATCCCTGCTGGTGCAGCTGAACCGGATCGCGCAAAAGGCCGGGGTTCGCTTCCAGACTTTCGTGCTCGCGGCCGGCTCCGGCGGCGAAGCCCCGACTCCGGAAACCGCCGAAAGCGCCGAAGCGCCTGCCGCCGAAGGGAGCCCGGCCTCCTACCCATCGCCCACCGAGGTGGCCGCCTCGACGCTGCCGCTCGGTGCCTCGATCGGTCCCGCCGGCCTCGCGGTCATGCCCTATACGCTCGTTTTCAAGGGCAGCTTCTTTCGCGTCGCCGATTTCATCCATGGCCTCGACTCGCTGGTCAGGACGGAGAACTCGGAGGTCGACGTGACCGGCCGCTTGATCACGATCGGCGGCTTCAGCCTGGCCCCCGACGAGAACGTGGGGTTCCCCGCGCTGGAAGCCAGCTTCAGCATCACCACCTACCTGGTGCCACCGACCCAGGGGGTCACGGGTGGCGCGACTCCGGCGAGCCCCGAACCGACCTCCACTCAGGTTTCGACGACGACTGGAGGCACCCCGTGAAGCGTCTGGGCCCCGAGCTGAAGATGCCGAAGCTGGGCGGATCGGAGAGAAAGGTGCCACCCTTCCTCTCCGACCTCTACATCGACCTGCGCGATCGCCGGCTGCTGCCGCTCGTGATCTTGATCCTGGTCGCCATCGTCGCCGCACCGATACTTCTCGGCGGCCCCGAAGAACCCGAACCGGCGCCCGCTCCGGGACCTGTCGCCGGCGGCAGCGCCTCCACCTCGGCTTCAAGCCTGACGGTGGTCCAGGCCCAGCCAGGCCTCCGCGACTACAAGAAGCGCCTTGCCCATCGGAGCGCGACGAATCCGTTCGATCAACGCTACGACGGGCCCCAGTTGAAGGGCGCGCAGCTGAACGAACCGACCTCCGCGACCTCCGCGACGACCACGACGGTCGAAAGCGGCAGTGCTGAAACGCCGGTGACCTCGCCTGCGTCAGGCGGGTCGTCCGAATCCACCACCGGATCGCCCGGAGCCGGCTCCGGCGGAGGCAATGGCGGCGGCGATCCCGTGCCGGCGGACGGCCTCACCTACTACACCTTCGCGATCGACCTGCAGATCGTTCGCGCCGAAACCACGTCAGACGGCAAGACGGAGAAGACCGAGCCGACGGTGCGCAAGGAAGTGCGGCCGCCGGAGGCCTTGCCGGGCGAAAAGGCGCAGGTGGTGACCTACATGGGCACCAGCTCGAAGACCCACAAGCCGCTCTTTCTGATCTCGCCCAAGGTCCAGTCCGTCTTCGGCGAAGGAAAGTGCGTGGCCGGTGAAGAAAGCTGCCAACTGGTCGAACTCGAACCCGGGCTTCCAGAGGTCTTCGTCTACGGCGAGAATCAGGTTCGCTACAAGATCACTGTCCTCGAGGTCGAGCCGGTTGTAACCGGGCATTCCTGAGCAGAGCTGGCATCCTCCATTGCTTCAGTAAGTGAAGCTATGGCGCTACACTTTGTGCAAGCGAGGGTCACAAGGCCACCGCCTCTCGATATGAGCGCCCTGAGCAACTCCACCTGTCCCGTCTGCGCCACCGCCGAGGTCGTTTGCGGCAAGTGGACGCTGCTGGTGATCCGCGACCTCGCGGCCGGCAACAGCCGTTTCTGCGAGCTCGAGCGCTCGCTGGAGGGGATCAGCCCGCGGACGCTCTCCCTGCGCCTGCGCGCTCTCGAGGACGAGGGAATCGTCGAGCGCCACACCTACCCCGAGGTCCCGCCGCGGGTCGAGTACGCCCTGACCACGAAGGGCGAGGCGCTGGTGCCGCTGATCGACGACATGCGCAAATACGGCACCCGCTGGCTGCTGGCGGCGGACGCCGAGCCCGCCGCCGTCTAGATCGAACGTCCAAAACCAGCGTGTTTGCAAGGCGTCGTGCAGGCGCAGGAGCGCCGGGCGGGGGGCGGAAGCCTGAGCCGTGCGTGATCTCCTGCTCAACGAAGCCCTGAAGCGGCTGGCCACCGAGGCCGCGACGCGCTTCAGCACCCTCGTTGCCGGCGGCGACCAGATCCCCTTCGACGTCGCCGCCGACGCCGGCGACGACTCCGCCTTCTACAGCTACGTGCCGCTGACCTCGCGCTTCGTCGAGGAGCGGGCCGGCGAGCTGCGCTCGCTGCCCAGCTTCGGCCCGGCCCGCGAGGCGGCGGTCGAGGCCGGTGTCGCCGCTCCCTACCTGGAGGCCCGCGGCGAGTCCGTCCCCGCCGACCCGGGCGAGCGGGCCGAACAGATGCTTACAGCCTTCATTTCCGCGCTCTGGGAGGGGTCGACCGAGTTCTCGCTCGACCGGGCGCGGCTCGACAGCGCCCTCTCGATGCTCGATGCCGAAGCCCGCGGCGCCGACGACGCCGAGGTGGTCATCGTCCCCGTCGTCGGACTGCGGATGTCGATCGCTCGCCTGCAGCTGCCGCATGGCGTCCGCGTGGTCCGCGCCGACGCGATCGACGCGCCAATCGACGCCATGCGCAGCGAGGGCATGGGTCGCGCCTCCTGGGAGCCCCAGTACCTCGCCGTCGCCGACCAGCACGAGGAGGAAGGCGCCGAGGCGGCGCTCAACCAGCTACGCGAGCTGATCAGCGTGATGAGGCTCTTCAAGGGCGGCGGCCTCGGCCTCGGCCCCTACGCCTTCGCCCCGACGGGCGAGGACTGCTGGCGGCGGATCGCCACCGGCGCTCCCGCGACCCGGCCCGGCGGCTACCGCCTCAGCGAGAAGGAGGCGGGCGAGCTGGTCGAGCTGGCCAACACGCTGGAGGCCCGCCCCGACCCCGACAGCGCCCTCACCTGGGCGGTCGGCCGCTTCGAGATGGGCTGCGAGCGCGAGAGCGCGCTCGACGGTCTCAGCGACCACCTTCTGGCTCTGCGGGCCGTGCTCGAGGGCCATGGCCCGGTCGGCGCCTCGCTGCCGCTGCGCGCGGCGGCGCTGATCTCCGACGATTCGCTGGACCGGATCGAGGCCCGCGAGAAGGTCGAGGACACGCTCGAGCTGGAGCGGGCGCTGATGAACGGCCGGGTGCTGGAGAACAGCGTGCGGCTGGCCGGCTGGGCCGAGGAAGGCGTCCGCAAGCTGCTGCTGCAGGCTGCCCTCGGCGAGCTCGGCGACGACCTCAACACCACCGCCGACGAGACCCTGATCGCCACCGGCCTGGAAGGCGGCGACGCCGAGATCGCCGTCGCCGCCGAGGAGGAGGTCGAGGCTATCCGCCCGGCTGCCCCGCTCGAGCCACCGGCTGAGATCCGCATCGAACAGCTTCCGCCCGCCGTTGTGCCCCCCGAGCCCATCGAAATCGCATCGACCGAGGAGACCGACATGGAGCAGGAGACCCGCATCATGGAGCCGATCCCGGCCGAAGACGAGATCAAGATCACGGCGACGCCGTGGCTCGAGGAGGTCTCGGACCCGCGCCGCGGCGACTCGCTCGAATGGCCGGCCGCGAACGAGCGCGACATCGAGCATCGCGAGCGGATCGACACCCCCCGCGTGCGCCACCTCTTCCCGGTTCCCGAGGACGCCGACTGGGAGGTCAGCCACCTCGAGTTCGACTACGGCCATTACCACGGCCCTCGCCGCGCCAGCTGAACTATCCGCCGATGGGCCGATATGTCGACTGTGGGTCGACATATCGGCCCATCGGCCCAGCTATCAGGAGCGGCCGGCGGCGATGGCGATGCGCTCCTTGCCCGTGGCGAACAGGTAGCGGTTGATCTGCGCCAGACCGGCGAGGTCGTGGACGTCCTCGTCCAGATAGGGGACGCGGATCACGCCGCGGGTGCGAAGCTCGTTCGCGAGACGTTTGATGTTGCGGGCGTCGCGCTCAGCCAGCGCCTGGTAGTCGCCGAAGTTCGCCGCCACGCGCTTGGCCAGATCCTCGTCGCCGAGCTTTTCGGCGAGCGTCGCCGGCAGGTCGTCGGGCTCGCCGCCCAGCTCCTCGGCCGGGTAGTGGACCTTGTTGACGATGACGCCGCCGACGGGCAGCTTTGCCTCGACCAGTTTGCGGTGGAAGTAGACGGCCTCGTCGACCGGCTCGCCCTGGGGGCCGCAGACGACGAGGAAGCAGGTGCCGGGGTCGGCGAGGAGCTTGTTGACACGCTTCGCCCGCGCCTGGAAGCCGTCGACCATGCCGCTGAAGGCGTTGAAGAACTCGGCTATGTCGGCCAGGACATCGAAGCCGACGATCCGCTTGAAGAGGCTCAACGCGACTGAGGTGCCGCGGCCGGCGGCCCTCGCCG
>Ga0190274_10000495_pt1 | contig 23676 bp, 25 predicted proteins | sample Popmic531T_FD_133002 | JGI IMG/M metagenome (GOLD analysis project Ga0190274, IMG submission 133002) | Populus adjacent soil microbial communities from riparian zone of Yellowstone River, Montana, USA - 531 T | ecosystem: Environmental > Terrestrial > Soil > Riparian zone | place: USA: Montana... | reverse complement strand
CGCTTCCGCGCCCGCAACGCGGTGTTCCATCCCGACAAGAAGGTCTGGTGGGTGCCCTTCATCCGCAGCATGCCGCCGTACTTCCAGAATGGCGACGTGCTGGTGGTCATCGACGATGCCAGCGGCAGGATCTGCGTACAGTACGGCCTGCTGGCCGGCCCCTGCACTTGAGGTGGCCCTGGCGGATCCTCAATGCCGGGCTGGCTGCGCCGGCGTCTCCGTGTGCATGACGCACTGCCACTCGCCGCTGCTGCGGATCCACGTTGAGGTGTCGTTCATTTCCTGAACGGTCTCGCCGGCCTTGCCCTTCTCGGTCATGGACTGCCTGACGTGGTAGGTCAGGATGGCGGTGTCGTCGTTGGCAAACAGCACGTTCATGTCACTGAGCTGGAATGAACTCAATACCAGAGCATCCTGCGCTGCCATGCGGCGATATTCCGCGCGGTCGAATTTCATGGCGCCGTGCGAGCTGACCATCAGCGCCGGCTCGCACAGCATCTGCGTCGCGGTCTCGGCGTCGTGGTCCACCATCGACTGCCAGAACTTCTTCTCCAGATCGATCAATGTCTTGGCTTCTGCTTGCATGGGAATCTCCTCGGTTTCGAGTCGCCACCATGCCATGCAGGGAGGCATCATCGATCAGCGCCACGCTCTTGCACCGGTAGGGCGGCTCCTATGCTTCAATACCGCACATGAACCAGAAATTCGTGCCCACCAGTGAACTCGAGACAGTCATCCTCGCCGTGCAGCAGGACGAACTGCCCATCGATGCCCTGATGCAGCTGCTGCTGTCTTCGCCTGTTGCGATCCTGGTCGACAAGCATGTGGATCCTGCCGTCGGCTGGGATGGCAGCGCCAGACCGTTGGTATTCCGTAATGCCGAGGGCACACCGATGCTGGCCATGTTTACCGCCGAGGATCTGGCCGGCACCTGGCCAGGGCGCGACAGGCGATTCCCCTATGTACTGCGCACGGACTTTGTGTGGATCCTGAATGGCATGGCGCCCGGTGTGGGACTCGCCATGAATCCCGGTCATCTGGCCTGTTTCGATCTGCCACCCGCCACCGTCGATGGGCTCAAGCGGCAGGCGCAGGCCAATGCCCAGCATGCGCCCGAGGCGACGCCCACGTCGCAGGTTTAGCCAATGAACCCGGCGTCGCCATTCGTCAAGCTGCTGCTCGGTGCGCTGGGTGCGATCATCGCCGTGGTGATGCTGGCCGTGCTGCAGGGCGATCCTGCGTTGCGGGCGGTGCCCGTGCTGGCGGTGTCGGCATTGACCGGCGCGTTCGGCCTGCTGTTCGCACTCCGTGTCTACAGCCTGCACGGCGCCATCAGGATGCCCGCCTTCCTGATGGGTATCCTCGCGGTGCTTGTCTATGGCGTCGGCATCTTCACCGGGTTCGCGATTGCGCGCGGCTCGGGCTGGTTTGACAGGGGGTTCTCATGAACATCCACCGAGCCATCATTCGGGGTGCGCTGGCCATTGCTTCCATCAACATGGGCATCGCGGCGGATCAGGCTTCCTTCAGCCAGGGCCGCGGCACCACCGTCGTCCCGAAGCTGTACGAGTGCATGGGCGGCCGACCCACCCCGGTGGGCACGGTGAAATCCGGCGATGGCAGGACCTGGACGGTGCCGGCGGAAAACAATTTCCAGAATGGTCCCAGGGCGCCGGACTTCTACAATCAGTGCAACAACGTGCGGCCGGCGAAGCTGGCCGACGTCGCGGTGGACCGGCTTCCGGTCACCGAGATCGATCGCGATGGCGAGGTGGTCACCGGCTACCTGATGGCCGACAACTACTTCGAGCTGTATATCAACGGCAGACTCGTGGGCGTCGATGCCGTGCCGTTCACACCGTTCAATTCATCGGTGGTGCGCTTCAGGGTGAAGAAGCCCTACACCATCGCGGTGAAGCTGGTGGACTGGGAAGAAAACGTGGCGCTGGGCTCGGAGGCGGGCGGCGGCGGTGGCTTCCATCCCGGCGACGGCGGCTTCATCGCGCGCTTCTCCGATGGCACCGTGACCGACGCCAGCTGGAAGGCGCAGGCCTTCTACATCGGGCCGCTGGCCAGTCCCTCGGATGTCACCGAGCGCGGCAATGTGCACGACACCAGCAAGCTGCAGCGCACCTATCCGCAGGCGCCCGCGCAGGCCGCCTGCGCCGACAAGTGCTACATGGCGCACTATCCGATAGCCGGCGACTGGGCCAGCGCATCGTTCCGCGATGCCGACTGGCCGCCGGCGGTGCTGTTCACCAAGGCCGAGATGGGCCTCGACAACCAGGCTGCCTACCGCTTCGCGCCCGAGGCCTTCGGCGATGCGCAGGTGATCTGGAGCATGAACCTGGTCTACGACAACCTGGTGCTGGCGCGCAGGACGGTGCGCTGAGCCTCGAACAAGGCCCTAGAGCTTCTCCTTCAGGAAGCGGTCCAGCGAATCCAGCAGCGTCCGCATCGAGTCATAGTCGCGGAACTGATGATCGGCCTGCGGCAGGTACACCACTTCGAAGGGCTTGCCGGCACTGCGCAGCGCGGCGGCCATCAAACGGGTCTGCGTCGCCTCGACGGTGTAGTCGCGTTCGCCGTGGATCATCAGCAATGGTATCGACAGCGCGGCGGCATTGTTGCGCGGTGAGGTGTCGATCAGCCGCTCGCGGTCGTTGCCGAGACCCAGGTTGGCAATGGCGCCGTTCACCAGTCGCTGACGCTGGTTCTGCAGTTCGGGCAGGTCGCTGACGCCGGCAATGCTGACCGCGCAGCGGAACAGCCCGGGCTCGCGGGTCGCGGCCATCAGGCTCAGGTATCCGCCATAGCTGGCGCCGACGATGCAAACGCGGTGCGGATCCACCTCGCCGCTGGTGGTCGCCCAGCGCACGCCGTCGATGACATCGTCAAAGGGTTGGCCGCCCCAGTCCTGGAAGCCGGCCTTGAACCAGTTGGTGCCCTGACCGGTGGAGCCGCGGAAATTCACCTGCAGCACGGCGTACCCGCGACTGGCCAGGAACTGCACCATGCTGTCGTAACCCCAGTTGTCGCGCGAGTACGGTCCGCCGTGCGGCATGACGACCAGCGGCGGCTTGCCGGCGGAGATCTTCGGCAGCGTCAGGTAGCCCGGGATGCGGGTGGCATCGCGCGCCGCATAGCTGATGGGAAGCATGGGCGTCAGCCGGGCGATGTCGACGTTGGGTTGCAGGTTGCCCAGCAGCTCCATCGACAGCTGGCCATCGCGCAGCTGGCACAGAAAAAACTGCGGCGGCTGCAGGTCGCTCTCCGAAACGATGATCACCAGCGAGGCGTCGCCGCTCATGTCGGCGACGCGATTGACGTGATCCGGCCGCTGCGCGTTCACGGCCGCCATCAGCTGCGCCACGCGCGGGTCGGTGTAGTGCGCGCCGGGCCGGGCTTCCTGATAGCGCACGCCCACCAGCGCGCCTTGCGGGGAGAACAGTGTGTCGCCGAGATCGGAGCCCGGATGCCGGTAGATCAGCTGCGGGCCCTCGTGTTCGGTCAGGTCCACTTTCCACAGCGCGTTGAAGCCATCGTGGTCGCGCGAGGCGTAGATGAAATTGGTGCCGGCAATGGCAGCTATGGGCTTGAACACGTCCGCAGCGGAATAGGCTTCAGCCTGGCTCAGCAGCTGCCATTCCCGATCGTTGTCCAGACGGCTGAGGTAGCTGATGCGGGTGCCCTCGCTGCCCCAGCCCAGGCGTACCTGGCCGCGCCCGTCGGTGGCGAAGATGCGGATCGGCGGCCGCTGCGGCGTGTCCACGCGCAGCTGGCCATTGTTGATGTCCAGCCGGAATACCGTGGGATAGCCGTCGCCATTCTCGTCCATCTCGATCAGCACGCCGTCGCGATCATCGGGCGTCCAGTCGATGACATCGTCCTGCCCCTGCGCGGTGATTTCGCGAAAGGTGCCGGTCAGCTGCCGCAGGTTGCGGCCGTCGGCATCGACGCCGAGCAGTCGGGTGACGGGCAGCGGTCGGCCCTGCAGGTTCGCTACGCCCTGTATGCCGCACAGCAGGCGCGATTCATGCGCCCAGTGACACCAGAGCGGCTTGAATCGCTGTCGCGAGTCGCTGCGGAACACGGTACGCGGCGCTGAGCTTCTGCTGCGATCGATGACTTCAACCGAGGTGCTGTCGCGATCGGCGGCGATCATGGCCAGATGGCGGCCATCCGGTGAAATGAACACGCCCCGTATGCGATGGCCGCCCAGCAGATCGCCGCTTTGCAGCGGAGCCGCCGGCGAAAGGCCGGCGCACAGCAGCGCCAGCGCTGCGGCTGCAGCGCAGGTGGACATTGGCTTGCCCTTCCTCATGACCCATCTCCCGTCGCCCCAGCATGCCAGAGACGGCGCACGAATTCCCCGCTAGGCTGCGCGCATGCAGACCGGAATTGAAGATGTGGGCCGCTTTCTGCGCGCCTTCCAGCAACAACTGTGCGCGGCAGTGAGTGCCGTGGATGGCGGGCGCGGTTTCCTGACCGATCCGTGGCGGCGCGATGGCAGTTCCGGTCTGGCCGGCGAGGGCATTACCTCGGTACTGGAGGATGGAGCCGTCATCGAGCGCGGTGGCGTGGCTTTTTCCGATGTGCAGGGCAACAACCTGCCGCCCGCGGCCACGGCGCGCAATCCCCAGCTGGCGGGGCGCAGTTTCCGCGCGCTGGGCGTATCGGTGGTGATGCATCCGCGCAATCCGCAGGTGCCCACCAGCCACATGAACGTGCGTTTCTTCAGCGCCGGCGATGTGTGGTGGTTCGGTGGCGGCTTCGATCTGACGCCCTATCTGGTCGAAGAGGCCGATGTCATTGCCTGGCATCGTGCTGCTGCGGAGGCCTGCGCGCCGTTTCACGCCGACATGTACCCGCAGTTCCGCGCGCATTGTGATGAGTATTTTTTCCTGAAGCATCGTGGCGAGGCGCGCGGCGTCGGCGGCATCTTCTATGACGACCTCAACGAACACATGGCGCCGTTCAATCTGTCCTGGCAGCGCTGTTTCGAGTTCATGCAGAGCGTCGCCAGCCATTACATGCAGGCCTACCTGGCGTTGCTGCAGCGGCGGCATGCACTGCCGCACGGTGAGCACGAACGCAATTACCAGCTGTACCGCCGCAGCCGTTACGCCGAATTCAACCTGGTGCAGGACCGCGGCACGCTGTTCGGACTGCAATCCGGCGGGCGCACCGATTCCATCCTGATGTCGATGCCGCCGCTGGCGCGCTGGAGTTATCGATCGCCCGATACGGCACTGGATGCACGACTGCTGCCCTATCTGACCGCGCTGCGAGGCCGCGACTGGCTGGCAGCGAAATAGGGGTCAGCGGGCCGCGCCGATTGCCGGCGGTGTCAGCCGTTGGCCACGCGCTCGCGGTTCCAGGACACCACGTTATTGGAAGGGGCCGGCTCCGCCACCGGCTCTGGCGCGGCCGGTTGCTGCGGCAGGGCGCGTAGCTGCGGAATCGGACCCTCACCGAACAACTGCTGCTGGTTGTTGTACAGCCAGCGCCCGATGTGCCGGCGGAATTTGTCGATGGCCATCTGCCGCTGGGCCGCGAAACCTTCGTCGCCGATCAGCTGCAGCTGCACATTGCCGATGCCCCACCACCATTGCAGTCGATCGAGCCGGTTGTCCTGCAGATAGGGAAGCGTGATCGAAAACCGACGGCCGTCCGCAGTCGCCGAGGTTTCAGCGTGGGCAAAATAATCCTCGAGCGCTCGAGGCAGCTCAATGTGCGGCATCGGAGTAACCGGAGCAGCGGCAGGTGGCTCCGATCATAGCGAGTCCGCCTGCGTTGTAACGACTGCGAAATGAAAATTTCCGTCAACGCGCCGGCGGTAATCCGCTCAACGACTCCGCGGTGAAGGCCGAGCCGCCCGCGGTGGTGTATACGCCGCTGAGCTGTACCGTCAGTGGCATGCCGCCGGAGGCCTTCAATGCGGCCGTCAGGCGATCGGTCATGCCGGTGCGCACCGCGGCGTCGGTGAAACGCAATTCAATTTGCACACTGGCACACCCGGGATCGCTGAGCACCGCCTGGCCATCGCGGCCGATACCCACGGCCGCCGGCAAGCTCACGGTACGCTGCACATACTGCGACAGATCGCAGACTGTGGTGTTCAGTGGCGCGCGGCCGCCGCCGCAACCCGACAGCGCCGCCGCCAGCACGACTCCATGGATCCAGCCGTTGTTTGCTCTCGTCATGGGCCCCCTCACGCCTGGAAAACGGCGGCAGCATCGAATACCGGACCATCAACGCACACCCGCTTCATCGCCGGTCCATCCGTTGTCTGCACCCGCACGGCGCAGCCGGCGCAGCCGCCGACGGCGCAGGCCATGTATTCCTCCAGTGAGACCTGGCAGGGCAGCGAAAATTCGCGGGCCACGGCCGCAGTCGCCGCCATCATGACGGTGGGACCGCAGGCAAAGATCTCGACCTCGGCGCGCTGCGCGTCGCCCAGCGACTGCAGCCACACACGCGCCAGCTCGGGCACGAAGCCGTCAAAACAACCGGCGAAGCCGGCCCGGGTGGCCAGGCGCGAGGGCACGCCCCATTCGTCCAGCAGCGGCATGCAGGCGATGGCTTCCGGCGGCATGCCCGGCACCAGAATGCTGGAGGGTCGGGCGCGGAACGGAAAGGGCAGCTCAGAGCCCATCAGCACCAGCGGTTTCCAGGGGACGCGCCGGTCTTCAAGCAGCTGTTCCGACAGGAACACCATGGGCGGGATGCCGACACCGCCACCGATGGCCAGTACCCGCGGACGCTCGGGGTGCAGCGTGAAGCCCTTGCCGATCGGGCCCAGCACGCTGATGCGCTCGCCAATGCGGCGTTGGGCGAGCGCGGCCATGCCATGGCCGACCACTTTGTAGAGAACTTCGATCCAGCCGGCTTCGCGATCGACGCGCATGATGGACAGGGGTCGCCGCATGCGCATGGTCTGATCGCATTGCAGATGCGCGAAGGCGCCGGGTGTGGCGCGCGCCGCGCAACGAGGCGCCTTCAGCCGCAGCACATGCTGATTGGCCTCGAAGGCCGTGTGCGCGAGGATCTCCGCCTGCTCCAGGCAGATGGTGCCGCGATGCGCGCCGCTCATGCGCGCAGCCGTCGCGGTCGCGCGATGGCTTCCAGCACCGCCATGCGCATGGCCACGCCGTTGCGCACCTGATCGCGGATTGCCGACTGCGGACCGTCGGCCACCGCTGAATCGATTTCAATGCCGCGGTTCATCGGCTGCGGATGCATCACAATGGCATCGGGCCTTGCCAGCGCGAGCCGCGCCGGTGTCAGGCCGAAGCGCGTGAAGTAATCGTCGCCATCGGGTATCGCTGCCTGCTCCATGCGCTCCTTCTGGATCCGCAGCATCATCACCACGTCCACATCGCGCAGTCCTTCCTCGGGCGAGGTAAAACGCCGCCCGCCGGCGAATTCGCCGGGTTCCGGCATCAGCGCCTCGGGCGCCACCAAGCGCAGTTCGCCCACGCCGAGGCCCCACAGCACCTCGTAGGCCGAGCGCGCCACGCGCGAATGGCGGATGTCACCCACCACGGCAACGGTCAGGCGATCAAAGCGATCGCCCTTGCGCTGGCGGATGGTCAGCGCATCCAGCAAGCCCTGCGTCGGATGCGACACATGGGCCTCGCCGGCCGACAGCACGCTGACATGCGGCTGCACATGCTCGGCCACGTGGGCCACCACGCCGGCCTGCGAATCACGGATGATGAACATGTCGAAGTGCAGCGCCTGCAGCGTGTAGATGGTGTCCAGCATGGTCTCGCCCTTGGCGCGCGAGGACAGCTGCACCTCGAGGTTCACCACCTCGGCGCCGAGGCGCCGACCAGCCAGCTCGAAGGACACGCGGGTGCGTGTCGACGGTTCGGTGAACAGATTGCCGATGGTGATGCCGGCCAGCGACTGGTTGGCGCGCGGCTGTTCGCCGGGCTCGCAGACAAAGTGCTGCGCGCGGGCAAGCAGGTCCTCGAGTTCGGCGCGCGACAGGCCATCCAGCGTGATCAGGTGGCGCAGCGAGCCGTCGGGCCGCCTCTGGTTGATCATGAATCGCGATCCTCTTGTTCACCCGCCAGCCATCGTTCCAGGATGATTGCGGCGGACAGGCTGTCGATGTCTTCCCGCTGCACGCGTCGACGTCGCGTGCCCGCCTGGCGGCGTTGTTTGAGTTCGGCGCCGGCTTCCACCGATGACCAGCGTTCGTCGACGCGCGCCACCGGCAGCTGGTAGCGCTGGCGCAGCGCTGCGGCGAAGCCATCGGCCGCTCCGGCGAGTTTGCCGGGGCTGCCGTCGACATTATAAGGGGTGCCCACCACCAGCTGACGTGGCGCATAGGCTTTCAGCAGGGCATCGATGGCGGCCCAGTCGGGACCGCTGTCGTGGTGCGCGACTGCCGTCAGTGGTGCGGCCTGGCCGCTGATACTGTCGCCGGTGGCGACGCCAATGCGGCGCAGACCGAAGTCGAAGGCGAGGAACAGCTGCGCGCGGGTATCAGGGCTGGGCACGGGCCCGCAGCATAGCCCCAAATACCTCAGGCGTGGCCGGTGACATAGCCGAGGCGCGAGCTGTCGACGCCCAGCAATTTCCACGCGGCCGACCAGCGCTGCTCGAACGGCAGTTCGAACACGATGCGATCGTTCATCGGAATGGCCAGCCAGGCATTGTCGAGAATCTCGCGCTCCAGCTGACCGGCTTCCCAGCCGGCGTAGCCCAGCGCGATGAAGGCATCCTGCGGACCTTCGCCACGCGCGATGGCGGCCAGCACATCGCGCGAGGTGGTGACCTGCACCTCGTCGGAGACGCGATGCGTGGAATCCCAGTCGCCGCCGGGACGATGCAGCACGAAACCACGATCGCCATGCACCGGGCCGCCGCGCAACACCCGTTGTTCGCCGACCACGATGTTGCTGGTCTCCAGCTTCATCTGCGACAGCACATCGCCGAGCTTCATGCCCAGCGGCTTGTTCAGCACGATGCCGAGTGCGCCCTTGTCGGTGTGCTCGCAGATCAGGGTGACGGCCTGCGCGAAATTGCCATCGGTCAACGATGGCATCGCAATCAGCAGTTGATTGGACAGGTAGTTGTCCTCGGCCATGGTGGGCAGTATGGGGGTGCCCCGGTGGGCTCTCAAGGGGCGGTACTGCCATCCGTGCCGGTCGTCACGTTGCCGACGCTGGCGCGACCGGCCACGAATTCCCATTGGTAGGCAAAGCGCAGGATGCGGTATTCAGCCGCCATTTCCGGCGGAAAGGGTTCGTACGGGCTGGCCAGCCGGAGGATGCTCAAAGCCGCCTGATCCAGCGCTGGCTGTCCGCTGCTGCGCTGCAGATGAGCTGCCTGCAATCGCCCATCGGAGCGAATGGTGACTTCAATCACAGGACTGCCCGACTGGCGCGCGGCGCGCGCGGCATTGGGATAGTTCAAGGTGCCCAGTCGTTCCACCTTGCGGCGCCAGGCATCCAGATAGGGCGCCAAAGTGGAGGCCAGGGTGTCCGGCGCCAGCCACTGGCCGGTGCGTGGGTCGCCGCGCAGTACCAGTTCGGTGCCTTCGCCGCGGCCGCTGCTGGGGCGTTCGCCGCTGACCGCGGGTTGCAACGGAGGCCTGGCCTTTACTTCGATGGTGCCGAGATACCTGATCAACGGTGAATGACCGGTGGTGCCCAGCAAGGGCGCCGCGTCCCGCCGGTCCAGAGTGCCGGCCTGTTGTTCCTGCTGCGCGGCGCGCGTGGCGACAGTACTGGTGGGCAGCGTTTTCGTGTTGCCCGCGCCCTGCTGTCGGCGTTGTGCCAGGTAAGGCGCAGTCCGTGAATCGGCGGACTCGGGCAGGTCCTCGGTGACCAGCAGCACTTCCATGCCGGGACTGGTACTGCCGTCATCGGCACCCACACCGAAGGTCACGCCGAGAATGAGGATGGCGTGCAGCAGCGCGGTCAGGAACAACATGGTAATCAGCCGTTCGCGCACCGGCGAACGGCTGGCCAGCAGGCGCGTCGCGCGACTGGCCGTGGCATTCACCGTCGTTTCGCCTGCAGGCGTCGCGCAATGGCATCGATCAGCAGCTCGGCGAGGTCGATGCCGAACTGCTTGTGCAGCTCGCGCACGCCGGTGGGGCTGGTGACATTGATTTCAGTGACAAATCCGCCGATGACATCCAGGCCGACGAACAGCATGCCCGCCTCGCGCAGCACCGGTCCGATCTGCCCGGCCAACCAGCGGTCGCGGTCGTTGAGCGGCCGGCCCACGCCCTGGGCACCGGCCGCCAGATTGCCGCGGTTGTCGTGCGCCGCCGGGATGCGTGCCAGCGCATAGGGCGCCGGTTCGCCGTCGATGAGAATGACGCGGGAATCGCCCGAAGTGACGATCTCGGGCAGGTATTTCTGGATCATGGCGTAGCGTGTGCCGTAGTCGGTCAACGTCTCGTAGACCACACCGGCATTCTTGTCGCCGGGTTCCAGCACGAAAATCGAACGACCGCCCATGCCATGCAGCGGTTTGCACACCGACTTGCCATGTTCGGCCACGAAGGCGGCCAGCACCTCCGGGTCGCGGGCGATCAGCGTGGGCGCACAGCACTGGGGGAACCAGGCCGTGTACACCTTCTCGTTGAAATCCCGCAGCCCGCGTGGCCGGTTGACCACCAGCGCGCCAGCCAGTTCGGCGCGTTCCAGAATATAGGTGCTGTAGATGAATTCGGTGTCGAAGGGCGGATCCTTGCGCATCAGGATCACATCGAAGTCGCCCAGTTTCTGCACCGTGGTGGCGCCCCGTTCATGCCAGCGCTGCGAATCGGCGAACACTTTCAGGTCGGTGAGGCGCGCTTCGGCCACACCATCGCGCAGCCGGAGGTCCGCCAGCTCGGCATAGTGCAGCGACCACCCGCGGCGTTGCGCGGCCAGCAGCATGGCCAGTGTGGTGTCCTTTTCGTACTTGATGTGGTCGATCGGATCCATGACCACCACCATCCGCACCGCTGCACTCATCAGTTGCTCCCTGGCCCGCCGCACGAATCTGCGCGCTGGCGCCGATTATGTTCCGCACATCGTCGCGCAACGTTCAAAACCGTGACGCAACCGGCATAGCCGGGTATGTGCCGATATGTTAAAACGCCGCGACTGTTCTGGGGCGCTGCTTCGATCACAGCATGATGCCTGTTAGGTGACGCACGATGGAATTTACCGCGCAACGGAGCGAACCCGACATGAATGGCGACGGCCCGGCTTTCAGGGGCCTTAAAGTACTGGTCATCGACGACAGCAAGACCATCCGGCGTACCGCCGAGACCTTGTTGAGCAAGGAAGGCTGCGAGGTCTTCACGGCTGTCGACGGTTTTGATGCGTTGGCCAAGATCGCCGACCATCAGCCCGATATCGTCTTCGTCGACATCATGATGCCGCGGCTGGATGGCTACCAGACCTGCGCGCTGATCAAGCACAACAAGGTGTTCCGCTCGATTCCAGTGATCATGCTGTCCTCCAAGGACGGCCTGTTCGACCGTGCCCGCGGCCGCATCGTCGGTTCGGAGCACTACCTGACCAAACCCTTTACCAAGGACGAGCTGCTGGGCGCCATCGAAGCGCACATCAGCCGCTGATCGGGGAGCCGCGATGCCGCTGATTCTGATCGTCGACGACTCACCCACCGAGGTGCACGTCATGCAGACCGCCCTTGAGCGCCATGGTTACCGCACTGCGGTGGCCGGCGATGGCGCCGAAGGCATCCGCATGGCGCGCCAGATGCATCCGGACCTGATTTTCATGGACATCGTCATGCCGGGCGTCAATGGCTACCAGGCCACCCGCACGCTGGCCAACGACCCTGATACCCGTGCCATTCCCATAGTCATGGTGACTTCCAAGGGACAGGAAACCGATCGCATCTGGGGCCTGCGCCAGGGTGCAGTCGATTACCTGGTCAAGCCCGTCTCGACCGACAAGCTGGTCGAGAAGGCCAATGCCGCACTGAACGCTTGAACATGCTTGAGGGAGCAGCGCTGAAAAGCCTGCGGGACCGGCCGCTGGAACTGCTTGCAGAGCTGGAGCGTCGCGGCCGGGCCGTAACGGCCAGCCCCGAAAGCCAGCCCGCTGCCGGGCAGGAATGGGTGGGCGTGGCGATGCGCATGGCGGGGGAGAGCTATCTGATTGCCCGTGAGGAGGTACGCGAAGTGCTGGGCGTGCCTACGCCACTGACCCGCGTACCCGGTGCGCGGGCCTGGATCCTGGGCTTGGCCAATGTGCGGGGCCAGCTGCTGCCCATCATCGATCTGCGTCAGTTCCTGGGTGGGGGCGCCACCCCGTCCTCGCGCAACACCCGCATCGTCGTGGCCAATCATCGCGATGTGCCGGCCGGGCTGCTGGTGGATGAGGTGCTGGGTTTCCGGCGCTTCGCTGACCAGGATTTTGGCGCCGATCGCCCCACGACCATCGTGCCCTGCACGCGCTACCTGGCTGGCTCATTCCGGCAGGAGGGCGAAGCCTGGCCGGTGCTGGACCTGCGCGCCTTGCTGGAAGACCCCACCTTTATCAATGGTGCCGCATGACGGCGCTGCGCACGGCCGCCATTCTGGCCATGGTGCTGCTGGTGCTGGCTGCCGCCGAGGGAATTGTATTGCCATTGGTTCAATTGCCAGCATGGCCCGCTGCCATTGTGGCGATTTCTGCCCTAATTCCGCTGGGTTGGATGTTGGCCTCACTGGGGCGAGTCAATGCGCTGGTCGAAAAGCAGCGGCTGGCGGCCGAGGCCCAGCAGCGCGAGACCGACCGCAACCAGCAGGCCATCCTCAAGCTGCTGGATGAGATGGCAAACCTCGCCGACGGCGACCTGACCGTACAGGCCACGGTCACCGAAGACATCACCGGCGCCATTGCCGATTCGGTCAACTACGCCGTGGAGGCGCTGCGCAAGCTGGTGGCCACCATCAATCATTCGGCCATCCAGGTGGATGGCACGGCGCGCCAGACCCAGTCGTTGGCCTCGCACCTGACCAAGGCCAGTGGCGCACAGTCCAAGCAGATTGCCTCGGCCACCGAATCCATCGCTGCGATGGCCGCTTCCACCGAAGAAGTGTCCGGCAACGCCGAACGCTCCTCCGATGTGGCGCGCCATTCGGTGGATGTGGCGCACAAGGGGGGCGAGGCGGTACGTCGCACCATCGATGGCATGAACACCATCCGCGAGACCATCCAGGAGACCAGCAAGCGCATCAAGCGGCTGGGCGAGAGCTCGCAGGAGATCGGCAACATTGTCGAACTGATCAGCGACATTGCCGAGCAGACCAATATCCTGGCGCTGAACGCCTCGATCCAGGCCTCGATGGCCGGCGAGGCCGGTCGCGGTTTCGCGGTCGTCGCCGATGAAGTGCAGCGTCTGGCCGAGCGTGCGGCCAATGCCACCAAGCAGATCGAAGTGCTGGTACGCACCATCCAGACCGATACCAACGAGGCCGTTGTGTCGATGGAGCGCAGCACCACCGACGTCGTGGGCGGCGCGCTGCTGGCCGAGAACGCCGGCGCCGCGTTGCAGGAAATCGAGCAGGTCTCCAATCAGATCGCCAGCCTGGTGCAGAACATTTCCAGCAGCTCGCGCAGCCAGTCGGCGGCGGCGCAGAACATTGCGCGCAACATGCAGGTGCTGCGCGAGATCAGCACGCAGACCGCGGATGCCACCAGTGCCACGTCGCAATCCATCGTGCGGCTGGCAGACCTGTCGGCCGCGCTGCGCAAGGCCGCCGCGGGCTTCCGGCTGCCGGCCGGCACGCCGGCCAGCACCGGCATGCACCGGGCGCTCGAAAGCACTGGCAGCACCAGCAGCCAGTCGCGATTGAAGATCTCGGGCGGTGGCCAGGGCTGAGCGATGACTGAACTGGCGACACAGACCCTGCAAGTGGTGGCGCGCGAAATCAGCGTGGCGCTGAACGATGCGCGGACCGCGCTCGAGGCGCACGTCGAGCAGCCGGACAATCTGTCGCTGCTGGAACGCTGCGTCATGGAACTGCATCAGGTGCAGGGCGCATTGCGCGTGCTGGAGATCTACGGCGCAGCGTTGCTGGCCGAGGAAATGGAGCACGTGGGCCAGTACCTGGTCGCGGCGTCCGGCGAGCGCAAGAACCAGTCGGAAGTGCTGGATGCGCTGATGCGCGCCATGGTGCAGCTACCCGGGTATCTGGAGCGCGTGCTGGCCGGCGGTCGCGACATGGCATTGGTGCTGTTGCCGCTCCTCAACGACCTGCGCGCGGTGCGCGGCAGTGCGTTGCTGTCCGAAGGCACGTTGTTGTTGTTGAACCTGAAATCCGACCGGCAGGCGCAGCCCATGACGCCGACGGCGGGTGAAGCGCCGCTCAGCGTGGCGCAATGGGCGCGACGTCTGCGTTCGCGCTTCCAGACCGGGCTGGTGGGCTGGATCCGCGGTGAACGCCAGGAACAGAATCTGGAAATCCTGGCCAGCGTGGCGACCAAGCTCGAGCAGGTGGCCACACAGCAGTGCGTGTTCCAGCTGTGGTGGGTGACCGGCGCGCTGCTGGAGGCCTTGCGCGAGCACGGCATCGACGGCAGCGTGGCCGTCAAGCGTCTGCTGGGTCTGGCCGACCGCGAAATCAGGCGGCTCTATGAACAGGGCGAAGCGCGTTACGCACAGAATCCGCCGGTCGAGTTGCTGAACAACCTGCTGTACTACATCGCCCGCGCCAGCATCGCGGGTCCGCGCGTCGCCGCGGTGCGCGCCTCGTTCCGGTTGTCCGAGCTGTTGCCGGTGGATGAAGACATCGAGCAGGAGCGCGACAACCTGTCGGCGCCCTCGGTCAAGCTGATGCACACCGTGGCGGCGGCGATCCGCGAGGACCTGACCCGCGTCAAGGATGTGCTGGATATTTTCGTGCGTCGCGGCGGCGCCCATGTGGAAGAGCTGGCGCCGCAGATGGAACTGCTGCGCAAGCTGGGCGACACCCTGGGCGTGCTGGGGCTGGGTGATCTGCGCACACGCGTGCAGGACGCCAACGAGAAGCTGACCGCCATGGTCGGCGGCCAGAGCAAGGCCGACGAGGCCGGGCTGGTGCAGATTGCGGCCACGCTGATCAAGGTCGAGGACCATCTGGATGACCAGCTGGTCGGTCTGATCCTGCCCAGGCAGGCGGTCGCCGCAGGGGATGAGCAGCTGGATCAGGATTTCCGCCAGGTGCAGGCCGCCGTGCTGCGCGAGTGCGTGATCAACCTGGCGCGCATCAAGGAAAGCATTGCGCAGAATGTCAGCGGCAATCTGGATGCCGCCGGATTCGACAACTGGCCCGAGCTGATGCGCGGCATTACCGCCGGCCTGTTGATGCTGGGCAAGACGCGCGCTGTGGAAATCCTCGAACAGATCAATGCGCAGCTGCGTCGCGTGATGCAGCCCGGTGGCAGCATGCTGTCGGGCGAATATCTGGACCGGCTTGCCGACGCCATTGTCAGCATCGAGTACTACATCGAGACGCTGCAGGCGGGTCGAAGCGATCCCTGGTACATGCTGGACAACGCCGCCAACTGCCTGGCGGTGCTGGCGCGCGAACCCGAGCGGATGCTGCCCACCGTGCCGCCACTGCCGGCCGATGGCCATGCGCGCACGGTGCGGATTCCGCCGCCGTTCGAATCCCCGGCCCGTCGCGACCTGGAAACCACGGACCGGCGACTGACGTCGCCGCCGGTGCTGGCGCCCGCCAGGGCCGCGGCGCCCACTGCCGCAATGCCGGCTGTCGATCCGGAGCTGCTGCGCCTGTTCATTGAAGAGGCGCGCGAGGAACTGGCGCGTATCCAGCAGCATTTCCCGGTCTGGGACCAGAATCCGCTGGAGGGCGATGCGCTGCTGACGGTGCGCCGCTCCTTCCACACCCTGAAGGGCAGCGGCCGCATGGTGGGCGCGCGCGAGCTGGGCGAGTTTGCCTGGGCGGTCGAGAACCTGGTCAACCGCATGCTGGATGGCACGCTGGCGCGTTCGCTGCCCATCGTGGAAGTGTTGCGCGAGGCCGTGCACAGCATGCCGACGCTGGTGCAGGAGCTGGAAGCGGGCACGCCCGGCCGCACCGACACTTCGGCGTTGATTTCACGTGCGCATGCGCTGGCGGCGGGTCGCGAGCCTGCTGTCGCTGCGGCGCGCGACAGGGCGCCGGCCGCGACGCTGGAGCAGACCGCCATTGCCGAGGCTGCGCCGCTGACGGAGACCGTCGCTGCGGCGGTGCTCCCGCCGGACACCACGGTACCGCCGGAGGATCCGCAGACCAGAGTGCTGACTGCAGTGATGAGCGAGCGGCCCGGTGGACCGGACGCTGCCTTGCGCGAGATCTATGCGCGCGAAACCGCCAGTCACGTCGCGGCGGTGCGCAGCTGGCTGCAACGCGCGCAGGGTCGTCCGGCGCCGCATGTGCTGACCGAAGAGGTGTATCGCGCCTGCCATACGCTGGCCGGCAGTTCAAAAATGGCGGAGGCGCGCCACGGGATCCGGTTGGCTGCGCCACTGAATCAGTGGCTGCGCAAGTCCTTCGACAGCGGCGTGGGCATCGACGACTCCGATCTGGCGCTGCTGGCCGATTGCATGGGCGCCATGGAAACCGTGGCGGTGCGACTCGAAGAGGACACCGGCTATTTCATCGTGCATGACACGCTGCGTGCGCGTATCGCACGAGCCGAAGTGGATCTGGATCGGCGTATTGCCGAAGCGACGGCGCTGACCGATCGCACCGGCATGCGTCTGACCCTGCCCGACTTCATGCAGCCGCCGACGGTGGACTTCGATCCTGAAGTGGCGGCGATTTTCTGCGAGGAAGCCACCGAGTTGCTGGAGGCCTCGCAGGCGGCGATGCAGAGCTGGAATGCAGATCCCGGCAGCGCCGACAGCGTCGCGGCACTGAAGCGGCCACTGCACACCCTGAAGGGCGGAGCCCGCATGGCCGGTCTCGCGGCCATGGGCGATCTGTCGCATGAGCTGGAGAGCCTGATCATCCAGATCAGCCTGGGCAATGCCACCAGCGATGAACAGGCGCGCGCCGTGGCGCAGCAGGCGCTGGACGAATTGGCGCACATGCGCGAGGCCGTGTCGGCGGGTCGCGCCGTGGGACCGGCCCTTGCGTTGATGGAGCGCATCCAGGCGGTGGCGCGCGGCGAGCTGGCCATGGCCGCCGCAGAGGTCGAAGTGGCTGCGTCCGCTGCCGCCGAGAATCTGGCGCCACCTCCCGCGGCCGCGGAGCCGCCGGCGCCGCCGCTGCCGCCGATGGCGCCGTTGCCTGAAGCTCCACCGGCATTCGCTGCGGCCGCGCCTGAATTCCACGCCCCCGTGCCCCTGCCAGTGACGGCAGGGGCAGCGAATCTGGCGCCACCGGCATTGGTGCCGCCGGGTCGCGAGCCCACTGCGGCCATCAGCGAGCGTGGCGAGATGGCGCGTGTCAGCGCCGAGCTGCTCGATCAGCTGCTGAATAACGCCGGCGAGGTCAGCATTTCCCGTGCGCGGCTGGAACAGCAGCTGGGTGGCATCGAATTCAATCTGGGTGAGCTGGCGCGCACCGTGATCCGTCTCAAGGAACAGCTGCGCAAGCTGGAAATCGAGACCGAAGCGCAGATCCTGCATCGTCATGAAAGCGAGACCGGCCATCGGCCTGAATTCGACCCGCTGGAGCTGGATCGTTACTCGTCCATTCAGCAGTTCTCGCGCGCACTGGCCGAGTCGGCCAACGACGTCGCCAGCGTGCAGCAGCTGATCGAGGACATGGTCGGTGAGGCGCAGAACCTGCTGCAGCAGCAGTCGCGCACCGTCACCGAGCTGCAGAACGGGCTGATGCGCACTCGCATGGTGTCGATGCAGCGGCATGTGCAGCGCCTGGCGCGCATCGTGCGTCAGGCGGCCACGGACTCCGGCAAGCAGGCTGAACTGGTGGTCGAGGGCGCCGCCGGCGAACTCGATCGGCAGGTGCTGGAGCGCATGCTGCCGCCGTTCGAGCACATGCTGCGCAATGCCGTGGTGCACGGCATCGAGGGGCCCGCCACGCGTGTCGCCGCCGGCAAGGCCGAAACCGGCCGCATCCATCTGCATCTGCGCCGCGAGGGTGCCGAGGTGATCGTCGATGTGCAGGATGACGGCGCGGGCATGGATCTGGCGGCCATTCGCGACAAAGGCCTGTCGCTGGGGCTGATCAGCGCCGACCAGGCGCTGTCGGATGGAGACATCATGCAGCTGGTGCTGGAGCCGGGCTTCTCGACCGCCAGCACACTCACGCAGCAGGCGGGTCGCGGCGTGGGCATGGACGTGGTGGCCACCGAGATCAAGAAGCTGGGCGGCGCCCTGCACATGGAGAGCAACCGCGGCCAGGGCACGCGCTTCACGATACGGCTGCCGTTCACGCTGGCCATCAGCCACGCGCTGGTGGTGCGCACCGGCGATGAGTACTACGCGCTGCCGCTGCCGACCATTGAAGGCGTGGTACGGCTGCCGCGCGAGGAGGTAGCGGGGCACCTGCGCAGCGATGCTGCAACCTTCACGCATGGCAACCACAAGTACCGGCTGCAGCCGTTGTCGCTGTATGTGGGCATGGAGGCGGCGCCACTGGCCGAATCCGAAGCCACCGTGCCGGTGGTGCTGGTGCGTGCCGGCGAACATTCGACCGGTCTGGTCGCCGATGAACTGATCGGCAGCCGCGAGATCGTGGTCAAGCCGGTGGGCCCGCAGATTGCCGGCATCCGCGGCATTTCCGGCGCCACCATCCTCGGCGATGGCCGCGTGGTCATCATTCTCGACATCGGTGCGCTGGTGCGCGCCGAGTGGCGCGTGCGCGCCGCACCGATGGTCACCCGCGATCGCGCCGACAACCGCGTGTTCGCGCTGGTGGTGGACGATTCAATCACGGTGCGTCGCGTGACGCAGCGGCTGCTGGAACGCAACGGCATGCGTGTCATGACGGCGCGCGACGGCATGGACGCCGTGACGCTGCTGTCCGAGCACAAACCCGACATCATCCTGCTGGACATCGAGATGCCACGCATGGACGGCTACGAAGTGGCGGCGCACGTGCGTGCCGATCCTGCGCTGTCCGAGGTGCCGATCATCATGATCACCTCGCGTGTGGGCGAGAAGCATCGCGCGCGCGCCATCGAACTTGGCGTCGACGACTATCTCGGCAAGCCCTATCAGGAAAGCCAGCTGATTGACGCCATCACGCCGCTGGTGGCGCGCCGCCGCTCGACAGCGGCCGTTGTCGCACAGTAGTTTGCGGCGATGAGCGAACGGGTTGCCGAGGTCTACAGTCTGCTGGTGCCGTTGGCCGAAGGTCGCCTGCTGGTGCCGCGCACCTGCGTAGCCGAAGTCGTCAGCTACCAGTTACCGGCGCAGATGACCGGCGCGCCGCCCTGGTATCTGGGGTTGGTGGGCTGGGCCGGCAAGCAGGTGCCGCTGGTGTCCTTCGAATGCCTGTGCGCGCAGCCGCTGCCGCCGATGGGACCACGCTCGCGCATCGTGGTGCTGCATGCGCTGGGCTCGCGACTCGATGCCGGTTGCTTCGCGATACTGGCGCAGGGATTCCCGCAGCTGGTGCGCGTCAGTTCGGATATGGTCAAGCCCGATCATTCCACCGCGGTCGATGAACATCATCCGCTGCTGTGCCGCGTGCGCATGCTCAATGAAACGCCTCTGATTCCCGACCTGGAGCGGCTTGAGTCGATGATCGCCGACGAGACACGCGTTCTGGGCTGACCTCGTTGCATCCGTCGCGGAGTCGATGGCCTGCAATCGCTGCGCTATATTGGCCGCAAACCGGGGGATCGACATGCGTACTACCGTAGTGCTGGGCCTTTTCGCCGCCTTCGTTCTTGCCGGTTCGTGGGTGGCCACCGCCGCAGCACCTGCCGCCGGCATCATCGCCGTCGACAAGGTGGGCAACACCATCCGCTTCCTCGATCCGGTCACGCTGAAGGAAACAGGGAAGCTGGCGCCGCCGGGCAAATCGGTGCACGAGCTGTCGGTGGCGCCGGACGGCAAGCGCGCCTTCATCCCGCTGTACGGTGAAGGCATCTATGGCTCCAACAAGGAGCCGAACAACAAGATCCTCGTGATCGACCTGGCGAAGCAGGAGATCGCACAGATCATCGATCTCGGCATGTATGTGGCGCCGCATGGCCTGGCGGCCACGCGCGATGGCAAGGTGTGGATCACCTGCGACCAGCAGAATGTGCTGCTGCTGGTCGATCCGGCGAAGAACGCCGTCGAGGCCGCGTATCCGGTGCCGGGCAGGGGCGCGCACTTCGTTGTGCTGACCCCCGATGAAACCAAACTCTACATTTCCAACAAGGAAGGGCCGGTGGCGGTGTTCGACCTCAAGGCCCGCACCTTCAAGACCGGCCCGCATTTCGGCAAGCCGGGCGTCACCGCGGGCGCGGGCGCCGGCACTGAAGGGCTGGCCATGTCGCCCGACGGCAGGCGGCTGGTCATCGCAGACAATGACACGTCATCCATCCACCTGATCGACACTGCCACCGACAAGGCAGTAGACGCTGCGCCGCTGGCGAATGCGCCGCTGCAGTCGTCGCGCAAGACGCGGTTGATACGACTGCGCTATTCCCCGGACGGCAGAACCATTGTTGCCACGACCTACGCCGGTGCCGAGACCTGGATCATCGATGCCGCCAACATCCGCAGGCAGATGATGACGCCGGTGGCGAAGGGGCCGCAGGGTGTGGCCTTCGATCCCGACGGCAAGTCGGTGGTTGTTTCCAGCCATGACAGTGGCCTGCTGACCCGCATCGACCTGAAGACCGGCAAGCCGATCGCCACCGCCGATGGCGGGGATGGCATCGAGGTGCTCTCGTACTACTGACGCGCGGTGCCCATGCGCGACCGATCTGACGGCACGGCTTTCGTGAGAGCGCTGGCCATTCCATTGGGCCTGCCCAGCCTGCTGTTCGTGATCCTGTCGTCGCTGTTGCTGGCCTTCTTCCAGGGCAAGGGCGTGCTCGGGGTCTTTGGCAGCTACTTCCTGATCGTCTGGCTGTTCAAGTACGCCTATGTGCTGCTGGAACACGTGGCCAATGGCGAGCGCGAAGCACCTGTGGTGTCAGTCGAGATGTTGGGTCCGTTCGAGCAGCGTCCGCTGATCCAGGCCACGATCTTTTTCCTGATCCAACTCGGTCTGCGCCACTTCGCTGGCGCCAGCATGACGCTGGCCGCCGTCGTGTTGCTCTGTCTGTTGCCGGCTTCCAGCGCGGTACTGGGTATCGGCGCGGGCGTGCTGCAGTCGCTGAATCCGCTGATGCTGTGGCGGGTGATGCGCGGACTCGGTCACTACTATTTCGCCATCCTGGTGGTGATGATCACGGCGGCGCTGCTGATGGCAGCGCTCATCCGCTCCGCGACATGGAACGCGCTGAGCATCGCAACAGCGGAAATCGCGCTGCTGATCGTGTTCAGCGCACTGGGCGGCGCCCTTTACGAGCGCCGGCTCGAACTGGGTTTCGAGCCGCGCCGCAGTCCCGAGCGCGATACGGAAAGAGCAGACGCCGAGCGCAAGCAGCTTTTCGACGCCATGCTGGACGAGCTCTATACGCTGGTGAGGACCCGGCGCGGCGTGCAGGCCCAGCTGCTGGTGCAGCGCTGGTTGGCGGACGCCAATGATCGGCATGTGGGCTCCGAGGCGCATGCCATCGTGCTGCGCACCGCAGGCTGGGCGCCTGCAAAGACTGTGGCGCAGGTGGTCGACGTCGTCATCGCCGGCATGACGCAACGGGGCCGAATCGACCTGGCGCGGGAACTCCAGGCACTCGCGAGAGCTCGACTAAGAAGACTCTGATTCCAGAGGATTTCCGTCGAGCGGTTGCACGTCCGTTGCTTTTCTCTATGATATCATCCGTATATCTTGGGAGGACGGTCATGACCAAAGAGAAAACGGTGGGCGGGATCAATGGCTGGGCGGCGCTGGTCCTCAGCATTCTGCTGCTGGTGGGCGGGGTAGCCATGGTGATTTTCGCTGCCACAGATGCGGATCTGGGTGCCGACGCCGGCGCCCGGTTGGGCTTCTTCACCGGCCTTGGCATCGCAGCGCTGTCGATTTTCACGATGTGCGGTTTCTTCGCGCTGCAGCCCAACGAGGCCCGCGTGTTGATCCTGTTCGGCGACTATCGCGGCACCGTGCGCGAAAGCGGGTTCCATTGGGCCAATCCGCTGTACTCACGACATCGGGGGCCCGCGCCGGGAAAGTCGGCCCCGTCCGCTGGCGTGTTGCGGGGGCGGCTGTCAGTGCTCAGCGGACTGCCGCTGGCACCTTCAACCAAGCTGTCGCTGCGTGCCAATAATTTCAGCAGCGAAACGCTGAAGGTCAATGACAAGCGCGGCAATCCGGTGGAGATCGGTGCGGTCATCGTCTGGCGCGTCGAAGACACCGCGCAGGCGGTCTTTGACGTCGAGGATTACTCCAGCTATGTGCAGGTGCAGAGCGAGTCGGCGATCCGCAGTATTGCCAGTCGCTATGCCTACGATCACGGCCATGATCACGAGCTGACACTGCGTGGTGGTGCCGACGAAGTCGCGCAGGCACTGAAGGTGGAACTGCAGGAGCGACTGGCCAAGGCCGGCGTGGTGGCGGAGGAGGCGCGGCTGACGCATCTGGCCTATGCGCCGGAGATCGCGCCGGTGATGCTGCGCCGTCAGCAGGCCGAGGCAGTGATCGCCGCGCGGCAGATCATCGTGCAGAATGCCGTGAGCATGGTGGACATGGCGTTGCGCGAGATCGAGGCCAAGTCCATGGTCAAGCTCGACGACGAGCGCAAGGCTGCAATGGTCAGCAATCTCCTGGTGGTACTCTGTGGCTCATCCGATCCGTCGCCGGTCATCAACACAGGCACGCTCTACGCCTGACGTGGCGGGCGATCAGCGCAAGGCCTATCTGCTGCGGCTCCCGCCCGATCTGTGGCGGGAGCTTGAGAGGTGGGCGGCGGACGACCTGCGCAGCGTCAATGCGCAGCTGGAGTATCTGCTGCGCCAGGCGGTGGGCAAGCGCAAGGGCAAGTCGGAGCAAAGTTCGCCGACTCGTGATTGAAAGCGCTTAGAGTCCCGGCAGTACGTAACCGGCGAACTGCTTGCGCAGTGCGAGCTTGTCGATCTTGCCGGTGGCGCCGAGCGGAATCTTCTCGACCAGCACCACATCGTCGGGCATCCACCATTTGGCGATCTTGCCGTCGAGAAACGCCAGCAGCGCGTCGCGCCCGGGTGTGGCGCCCGCCTTGGCCTCCACGATCAGCAACGGGCGTTCGTCCCATTTCGGATGGCGCGTGCCAATCACCGCGGCGCATGCCACGCCCGGTGCTCCGAGGACGATGTTCTCGATCGCGATCGACGAAATCCATTCGCCGCCGGACTTGATCAGATCCTTGGCGCGGTCGGTGATATGCATGTAGCCGCCGGTGTCGATCGTGGCGATGTCGCCGGTGTCGAAAAATCCGTCCGGCTCGAGCACGGTTCCGTCCGCATTGCGCGCGCCTTCGCCGCGGAAATACGCTTTCGAGATCGCGGGTCCGCGCACCAGCAGTCGCCCCGGCGTCTTGCCATCGTGTGGCACCTCATTGCCATCTTCATCGGCAATGCGCATCTCGACGCCAAATAGTGCGCGGCCCTGCTTGACCTTCATGGCCATGCGCTAGTCCAGCCCACGCTGACTGTAGACGGGGCAGAGCT
>Ga0190274_10000494_pt1 | contig 23814 bp, 23 predicted proteins | sample Popmic531T_FD_133002 | JGI IMG/M metagenome (GOLD analysis project Ga0190274, IMG submission 133002) | Populus adjacent soil microbial communities from riparian zone of Yellowstone River, Montana, USA - 531 T | ecosystem: Environmental > Terrestrial > Soil > Riparian zone | place: USA: Montana... | reverse complement strand
GGGCGCCGTCGTTCATTACGGCGATGCGGTCGCCCAGCGTCATCGCCTCGACCTGGTCATGCGTGACGTAGAGGGTGGTGATGCCCAGCCGGTGGTGCAGCTTCTTCAGCTCGGCGCGCATCTGCACCCGCAGCTTCGCATCCAGGTTCGAGAGCGGTTCGTCCAACAGGAAGACCTTGGGCTCGCGCACGAGCGCCCGACCCATGGCCACGCGCTGTCGCTGTCCGCCGCTCAGCTGTCCCGGCCGCCGCTGCATCAGCGACTCGAGACCCAGCAGGTCGCTCATCTCGGCGACCCGGCGCTGCAGGTCCTCGCGCGGGGTCTTGCGCTGCTTCAAGCCGAACGCCAGGTTCTTGGCCACCGTCATGTGCGGGTAGAGCGCGTAGTTCTGGAACACCATCGCGATGTCGCGTTCCTTCGGCGGCACGTCGTTGATGCGCGCACCGTCCACGCGGATCTCACCGGCGCTGATCTTCTCCAGACCGGCGATCATGCGCAAAGCCGTGGACTTCCCGCACCCCGACGGGCCTACCAGGATCAGGAACTCGCCGTCGCCCACCTCCAGCGAGAGGTCGTCGACGGCGATCACACCCGCCTCGCCCTTGTTGGGCGGGAACACCTTCGACACGTGCTCGAACGTCACCTGGGCCACGGCATTACCCCTTCAGGCCTTGGGTCGCGATGCCGCGGATGAACCACCGCTGCGCCAGCAGGAAGAGCACGAGCATCGGCACCATGCTCATCACGTTGCCCGCCATCAGCAGGTTCCACTCGGTGAGGTGCGAGCCCTGGAACGCCTGCAACCCGAGCTGCAACGTGTAGGCGGGTTCGTTGTAGATCGTCACCAGCGGCCACAGGAAGTCGTTCCACGTCCACATGAACTGGATCACCGCCAGGGTCGCGAGCGCCGGCGCCGAGAGTGGCAGCACGATCATGAACAGGATCTTCAAGCGCGACGCGCCGTCGATGCGGGCGGCTTCCTCCAGTTCGATCGGGAGCGTGCGGAAGAACTGCGTCAACATGAAGATGCCGAAGACGTTCGCCAGGTTCGGCACGATCAGCGCACCGAGGTGGTTGATCAGGCCCATCTGCTTCACGATCAGGAACGTGGGCACCAGCACCACCTGGAGCGGCACCATCAAGGTGGCCAGCAGCAGGAAATAGATCGCCTTCTTGCCTAGGAACTGCATGCGGGCGAACGCGTACGCGGCCAGCGAACACAGGAGCAGGTTCGCCACCACCACGCTCGTGGTGACCAGGGCGGTGTTCCAGAACCACCGGGCGAACGGCGCGGCCCGCAGCGCCTCGGGATAGTTCTCGAACTGCAGGGTGCCGGGCCACAACAGAGGGGGAAAGTGCCGCGTCTGATCGAGCGTCTCGAGCGACGTGATCACCATCCACACCAACGGCACCAGCATGATCAGCGCCATCGGCATCAGCAGCAGGTGCCACGGGCTGAACGGCAACCACCGGACGCGGGTTCGCTCCACCATCCCGGTCTCGCCGGCCAGTGTGCGCGGATCCATGATCGTGGCGCTCATGCCTGGTAATGCACCACCCGGTTGCCGAACCAGAACTGGCCCAGCGTGATGATGAGGATCACGATGAACAGCACGTACGCGATCGCCGCCGCGTAGCCCGCCGCCGGCACGCCCGACGTGAACGCCAGTTGGAACACCCGGAACACCACGACGCTCGTGGAGTTGAGGGGGCCACCCTTGGTGACGAAGTACACCTCGTCGAACAGCTGCAGCGACGAAATCGTGGACCACACCACCAGCAACAGGGTGGCCGGTCCCAGCAGCGGGAGGGTGACGTTGCGGAACGTGCTCCACCGGCCGGCGCCGTCGATCGCCGCCGCTTCCACCAATGCGGCCGGCACGCCCTGGAGCGCCGCGAGGTAGACGATCGTGTCGAAGCCCAGCCAGCCCCACACCGTCATGATCACCAGCGAGGGCAGGGCCTGCGAGGGCGAGGCGAAGAACCCGAACGGCCCCAGCCCCACCTTGCCCAGCGCGTAATTCGCGAGCCCGAAGTCCTTGTCGAGCAGCCACAGGAACATGATCCCGGTGGCGATCGTCGAAGCGACCACGGGGATGAACACCGCCAGCCGGTAGAAGCGGATCAGCCGGATCTTGCGGTTGAGGGCGGTCGCCACGAACAGCGCGAGCGAGATCGAGATCGGCACGAACATCACCGTGTAGATCAGGGTGTTGAGCGCTGCCTTGCGCGTCAGCGGGTCCTTCGGGATCGCCCGGTAGTTGTCCAGCCCGATGAACGGTCGCACCGGGCTCAGCAGCGACGCCTTCTGCATCGACAGCACCAGGCCCCACACGATCGGGAACAGGCCAAAGAGCAGGATCAACGCCACCGATGGCAGGATGAACGCCCACCCGGCCACATGGTCGGAGGTGAGGAACCGGCGGAACCGGCCCGCGTCCCGACCCGCGACCTCCGTGGCGCCGACGACGGCGCTCATCGCTAGGCCGGGACCGCCAGGATGCCGTTCACCGTCTCGGAGGCCTCGTCCAACGCCTGTTGCGGGTCCTTCTCGCCCAACAGCACGGCGACGATCGCCTGGCCCATGGCCTGGGAGATCTGGTCGTAGCTGGCGAGCACGGGCCGCGCCTTCTTCACGTTGGCGAGGTTCTCGGCGAACACGTCGTTGCCGGGGAACTTCTTGCCGAAGTCCTCGGTGAACCCTGGCGTGTCGAGCACTGACTGCCTGGTGGGCAGGTGGCCGGTCAGCATCGAGTCCTCCTGCACCTGCTCGGCCGCGGTGAGCCAGGAGATGAACTCCCACGCCGCCGCCGCGCGCTCCTCGCCGTTGTCGAACAGCACCCACATGTCGGGCCCGGCGATCGTCTCGTGGTTGGAGCCGTCGTAGCTGGGCATGTACTGAACCCCGTAGTCGACGTCGGGGTAGCCCGACAGCGCCCACGGTCCGGTGATCACCATGCCGACCTTGCCGGTGTTGAACAGGTCGTCGATCTTGGAGTTCTGCAGGTCCAGGTACACGCTCTGATCGGTGACGGCCATGTCATGGAGCGTGTTCATCGCGGTGAGGCCGGCCTCGGAGTTGAACGCCGCTTCGGTGTTGTCGGCGTTGAGGATGTCGCCGCCCGCTTCCCACAACATCGCGTCGTAGTGCCACACGGTGTCCTCGCTGGCGTCGGCGGGGAACGCGAACCCGTACTGCTTCGTCGCCGGGTCGGTGAGCGCCTTGGCGGCCGTGCGGAAGTCCTCCCACGTCCAGTCCGCCGTGGGCGGGTCGATGTTCGCTTCTGCGAACAGCTGCTTGTTATAGACGATCGCCAGGTTGTCGATCAGCGCGGGGATACCCAGCACGCGACCGTCGACGGTGGAGGCCGCCTGCGCGCCGGGGAAGAAGTCGTCCCAGCCGAAATCGGCCTCGGCCACACGGTCGGTGAGGTCCATGATGCCCGGCGTGTTGGACAGCTGCGGGAGCGACGTGCCGTACTGGTAGGTGATGTCGGGCTGTTGTCCGCCTTGCAGCGCCACGGTGACCTTCTGCAGCGCGTTGTCGTTGGAGCAGCAGAAGACGTTGTCGACCTCGATGTCGGGGTGGGTCTGGTTGAACTCGTTGATCAGCTGCTCCATCGAGTCCGCTTCGTAGTTCTCGACCCCGTTGCGCTCGCCGGGTTCGCCGTAGCCGTGCCACAGGGTGATCTGGACGGGTTCGCCGCTGCCGCCGCCGGAATCCGAGGCGTCGGTGGAGCCGTCCTCGCCGCCCGAGCACGCGGCAGCGATCAACGCCATCACGGTGAAGAGCACGAACAGGGATCGACGCTTCATCTTCTTCCTCCTACGCATCACGACAGCACGACGGATCGGGTCAGGTTGCGGGGATGGTCAGGATCGAGGCCCCGGGCGGAGGCCACGGCCACGGCGGAGCGCTGGATCCGGATCAGCTCGGCCATGGGGTCGCCCTCGGCGACCATGACCGTGGCGCCGGTCGCTCGCACGTCGTCGGCGACCGCGGGGTCGGGCGTTCCCAACACCCAGACGAGCGAACCGGGTCCGGCCAGGCTGATCGGCCCGTGCCGGTACTCCATGGCGGGGTAGGCCTCGGTGTGGGCCTGCGCGGCCTCGCGCATCTTCAGGGCGGCCTCGTTGGCCAGTCCCACCGTCCATCCGTGCCCCAGGAACACGAAATGATCGAACGCGGTGGCATCGACGGCGAGGTCGTCGACGGCGGCCTGCTCACCCTGGGCGATCGCGGCGGTGAGGTCCTGGCCGGTGTGCGCGCGCAGGAGCGCGAGCGTGGTCGTGGCGAACCGGGTCTGCACCACCGACCGTTCGTCGGCGAAGTCCAGGACCACGGCGTCGGTGGCGAGGTCCGGGATCGGCGTGCCCGCCACGGCGGTGATCGCGGTGGTCGGCGCCGTGACCTGCTCGACCAGCCGGGCCACCTCGGTGGTGGTGCCGCTACGGCTGATCGCCACGATGCGGTCGTAGGAGCGGTCGGGTGGGAACTCCGAGGCGGTGAAGGCGTCGGTCTCGCCCACACCGGACCCTTCTCGAAGCGCCGCGTACGCCTGCGCCATGAACCAGGAGGTGCCGCACCCCACAGCGGCGACGCGTTCACGGGGCGCCGGCAGCCGTGAGGCGATCTCGGACGCGAGGGTCTGCGCCCGCTCCCAGCACGAGGGCTGGCTCGCGATCTCCCGCTCGGTCTCGCTCATTCCTGCGCACCATACGCTCCAAACGAGCAGAAACGCAATCCAACCGTGCATGCGGCGCCTATACTCCGGCGCATGCGCCAGTCGGAGCGGCTCAGCGCCATCCTCGAGGCCCTGGCGAACGACGGCTCCGTGGGCGTGGCCGATCTCGCGACCCAGCTCGACGTCTCGGCGGCGACCGTCCGCCGCGACCTCGAGTTCCTCGAGCACCAGCGCATGCTCACGCGCACCCACGGGGGTGCGGTGGCCCAGGGCGTCCTGTACGAACTGCCACTGCGCTACAAGAGCGCGCGCCACCAGGAGGAGAAGAAGCGCATCGCCGCCGAGGCGGCCACGCGCGTCGCCGATGGCCTCGCGATCGGGCTCACCGGCGGCACCACCACCACCGAGGTGGCGCGCGCGGTGATCGACCGTCAACGCCTCACCGTGGTCACGAACGCGCTGAACATCGCGAGCGAACTCGCGATCCGTCCCAACCTGAAGCTGGTCGTCACCGGTGGCTATGCACGCCCGGAGTCCTACGAGCTGGTGGGCCCCCTCGCCGAACAGGCGCTCGCCGGACTCAACCTGGATGTCGTGTTCCTCGGGGTGGACGGCATCTCGCCCACCGCCGGCATCACCACCCACCACGAGGTGGAGGCGCACACGAACCTGGCCCTGATCGAACGGGCCCGCCACGTCGTCGTGGTGACGGACAGCTCGAAGATCGGCCTCGTCGCCTTCGCGCAGATCTGCCCGATCGATCGCGTGCACGAGGTGATCACCGACGCCGGGGCCGATCGCAGTCTGCTCGCCGAACTGCGCGAGGCCGGCGTCGACGTGGTGACCGTGTGACCGACCACGAGGACCTCCGGGAGCTTCGGCTGCGCCGATTCCGGCCCGTGGCGGCGGTGCGCACCGCCGAGCACCAGGTGCCGAGGGCACGGTTCCCCGCGATCGACGTCCACAACCACCTGGGTCGGTGGCTCACGTCCGGCTGGGCTGCGCCCGACGTCGGTGCGCTGCTCGAGATGATGGATGCCGCCAACGTCGCCGCGATCGTGAACCTCGACGGGATGCGCGGCGAGGAGCTGCGGGCCAACCTCGACCGGTACGACCGTGCCCACCCCGGCCGGTTCGTCACGTTCGCGCAGGTGGACTGGCGCGAGGTGGCGCGCGGCGAGGGATCCGGCGAACGGTTGGCCACGCAGCTCCGTGAAGCCGTCGACGCCGGTGCTCGCGGCCTCAAGGTCTGGAAGGACCTCGGACTGCACCTGCGCGACGACGGCGGCGTGTTGATCGCGCCCGACGACGAGCGGCTGTCGCCCTTGTGGGAGATGGCCGGCGACGTCGGGGTCCCGGTGCTGATCCACACCGGCGACCCGGTCGCGTTCTTCGATCCCATGGACGGGGGCAACGAGCGCATCGAGGAACTGCTCGAGCATCCCGACTGGTGGTTCGGCGACCGCGCGCGGTTCCCGGCGTTCGACGACCTGCTGGGGGCGTTCGAGCGGCTGGTGGCGAGTCACCCGCGAACCACCTTCATCGGGGCGCACGTCGCGGGCGCGTCGGAAGATCTGGCGTGGGTCGGGCGCATGCTCGAGACCTACCCCAATCTGCATGTCGATCTCGCCGCGCGCATCGCCGAACTCGGTCGCCAACCGCGCGCCACACGCGCCCTGCTGGAACGACACCCCACCCGCATACTGTTCGGAACCGACGAGTTCCCCCCGATGCAGGAGGTCTACGCGATCCACTTCCGGTTCCTGGAGACGGCCGACGAGTCCTTCGCGTACTCGATCGAGGATCCACCCCCGCAGGGCCGGTGGGCGATCTCGGGCCTCGACCTGCCGGACGACGTCCTGCGGGCGGTCTATCGCGAGAATGCGCTGCGGTTGATCTCCGGGCTGGACCCGTCGTGATCAGCGGTCGCCAACAGATCCGCCCCGACGCCGCGGTCCGGGGGCTGTTCGTCACCTCCGGATTCGTGATCGCCGCGTTCTTCCCCTTCCTCGCGCTGTACCTGGACGGCAAGGGCCTGAGCGAGAGCGAGATCGGGCTGGTGATCGCGGCCATGGCGGTGGCGCGCATCGTGCTGAACCCGTTCTGGGGCCACGTGTCCGACAGCGTGCTCGGCCGGCGGACCTCGTTGCAGATCGGATTGGTGCTCGCGGCCGGCGCCGCGTTGTTCCTGGCGAGCGCGCAAGACCTGTGGGTGATCGCGACGGCGGGGTTCCTCCTGGCCGGAGCCATGGTGACGCTGGGTCCCAACATCGACGCGATCACGCTGGAGCACCTGGGCGCCGACCGGATGTCGGAGTACGGCAAGATCCGGTCGTGGGAGAGCTTCACCTACGCGATCGGTTGCCTGGTGCTCGGCGCGCTGTTCCAGGCCTCGGGCGTGGAGTGGGCGATGCCGATCTACGCGATCGCCAGCCTCGGGGTGCTGGCCTGGTCGTTCGTCGTGGCGCGGGACGCGCCGAAGCATGAATCCTCCGGCGACGGCAAGCTGGGGGCGATCGGCGCGGTGTTCCGGGCGGCACCGCGGTTCTGGGGGTTCCTGGCGGCGCTGTTCCTGGTGTGGACCGGGTTCAACGCCGCGTGGAACTTCATCTCGCTGAAGATCGCGAGCGAGGGCGGCGGACCGTGGCTGGTGGGGATCGGCACGGCGCTCGGCGGGCTGATCGAGGTGCCGATGATGCGATCGTCCTCACGGTTGCAGGCGAGGTTCGGGCTGCGCCGGGTGTACGCGCTCGGGTGCATGATCTATGCGACGGGCTTCCTGCTGTGGGGCCTGGTGCCGAACCCAACGATCGTCTCGCTGCTCACCGTCCTGGAGGGCATGGCGTTCAGCCTGCTGTTCACCACCGGGGTGGTCGTGGTGGGGCGGCTCCTGCCGTCGTCGCTGTACTCGAGCGGGAACTCCGTGGCCCAGATGGTCGGCTTCGGACTGGGGCCGATCATCGGCGCCGGGCTCGGCGGCTTCATCTACCAGCACGCCGGCGCGGTGACGCTGTACTCGTTGGCGTCCGCGTGCGCCGTCGCCGGCGCGATCACCGCGTGGTTCGCCCTGGCGGTGCCGGTGCTCGACGCGCCGGTCACCGACGCGGACGATCCACCGGCGGACACGAGCGCGGCGCCGTTGGAGCCGCTGGGGTGAGCGACCCGGGCGAGGTGGCCGCGCACCGGGACCTGGTCGCCGGACTCTTCCCCGCGCTCGAACTCGACCCGTTCGCACCGATCGGAGACGGCTGGGACTGTTTCACCTACCTGGCGCACGACGAGTGGGTGGTGCAGATCCCCCGAACCGAGGCCACCGTGGCGACGCTGCGTCGGCAGATCGCGCTGTTGCCAGAACTGTCGCGAGAGGTCTCGGCGGCGATCCCGGTTCCCGTGCACGTGTCGATCGATCCCACCGTGATGGTGTACCGCGCGCTCGAGGGCCGGTCCCTGCTCGAGATCGAGCTGTCTCCGAACGCCATCCTGCCCGAACGGCTCGGCCGGTTCCTCTACGACCTGCACACGGTGCCGTTGGAATTCGTGGGGCTCCGCGGCGAAGGGGGTGAAGGCTGGCGGCGCGAGTACCGCGAGGTGCTCGACGGCTTCCGGGCGCGGGTGTTCCCGCTGCTCCGCGACGACGAGCGCGAACACGCCGGCGCGATGTTCGACCGGTTCGTGGGCGAGGACGCCAACTTCCGGTTCCCCGCTGCCCTCGTGCACAGCGACCTCGGGCCCGCTCACATCCTGGCGACACCGACCGGCGATCTCGCGGGCGTGATCGATTGGGGTGACGCGGCGCCCGGCGACCCCGCGATGGATCTCGCCTGGGTGCTGCACCACGCCCCCACGATCGGCGGCCGTACGCTGGCGGCCTACGGGGGACCGCCCGATGCCACGTTCCTGGAACGCGCGCGGTTCTACGATGCGATCTCGCCGTGGTACGAGGTCCTGCACGGGCTCGACACCGGCCAGCCATCATTCGTCGCGAGCGGTCTCGAGGGGCTGCGCGAGCGGTTCCCGTCATGACGATCGACGTCCATCAGCTCCGACCCGACGAGCTCGAGGACGTCATCGACGCGTTGACGGACCGGCCCGCGGCTACGCATCGACGGCGAGCGGAGCTCCAGACGCGCGGGCGGTTCCGCTACCTGATCGCCTGGATCGATGGGACGCCGGTGGGCCACGTCGGGCTCGGCCTGGTCGACGATCGCCGGATCGAAGACGTATGCGAATGGCGCGGCTTCTCCTTGGTGAGCGATCTCGAGGTGATGCCGTCGCACCGGCGTCTCGGCGCCGGCCGCGCGTTGATGGAGGCGCTCGAAGCGGAGGCGCTCGGCGCGGGCATGCCCGGCGTCGCGCTCGACACCGGGACGGAGGAGTCCTTCGCCGAGGCACGCGGCCTCTACCGCTCGATGCGCTACATCGATCGTGGCGAGGTCTTCCTCGGGGGGTGGAGCGACCCGCTGGTGCCCGGCCGTCACTTCGTCGATCCGCTCACCCAGTGGTTCAAGCGGTTCTGAGCTCAGCCTTGGCCGTCGCCGCGGTTACCCACGGCGGATGCCTTCGGGGATCAGGTCGCCGTGGGCCGAGATCAGTGCATCGACCAGGTCGTGGATCGCCGCGGTGGACAGCGTGGCGCCGGTGTTGGGATCCAGGAGCGCGGCTGCCTCCACCAGGTCGCGCCGCTGCTCGAGCGCCGCTCGCACCGTGAGTTCCACGACGTTGAGGAACGTGCGGTTCAGCGCGAGGGTCTGCACCGGCAACGCCCCGACCGCGTGCGGCCGTACCCCTTCGGCGCTCACCGTCGTCGGCACCTCGACGCACGCCTCGCTGGGCAGGCCGTCGATGCGGCCGTCGTTGCGGATGTTGGTGTAGACCTCCCGTTCGGTGCCGGTCTCGATCGCTCGCACGATCTGTGACGCCAGCTCGTCGTTGAGCTCCACCTCGAGTTCCTCGCCCGCATCCAGCGCCCGCTTGGTCTCGGCGAACTCCACCAGGTTCTCGTCGCTCCGGCGGATGTACTCGTCGATCTCGCATCGGAAGTGGGCCACCTGGTCATCGAGATGCAGGAACCACGGCACGTATTCGCTCGAATGCTCGCTGGACTCGGTGGGGAAGTAACCGAACCGGCGGAAGAGCTCGACGCGCACGCGCCGTCCCAGGCCCTCGGGATCGGCCTCGACGATCTCGCGCAAGCGCGGGTACAGGTCCTCGCCGGTGCGACGATCCTCGAACGTGTAGACGAAGCACTGATGGTTGAACCCGGCGGTGACGAAGCGGATGTCGGCCTCGGGCACACCCACCGTCTCGGCGAGGAAGGCGTGCGTGTCGCGGACCGAATGGCACACGCCGATCACGCGATCGGCGGGCAGCGACGACCCCGCCCAGATACCCCACGGCACCATCGCCATGGGGTTGGTGTAGTTGAGCAGCAGCGAGCCGTCGGCCGATCGTTGCGCGATCTCGTCGGCCATCTCCACCATGACCGGGATCGTCCGCAGCCCGCGCATGATGCCGCCCATGCCGATCGTGTCGGCGATCGTCTGTCGCACGCCGAACCGTGACGGGACCTCGAAGTCGGTGACGGTCGCCTGATAGCCGCCCACCTGGATCTCGTTGATGAGGTAGTCGGCGCCGTCGAACGCACCCGCACGGTCGGCGTGGGCGCCGACGCGGTATCCGGCGTCGAACCGCTCCACGAGTTGGTTCGCTGCGCGCTCGGCGTACGCGAGCCGTTCGGCGTCGATGTCGTGCAGGGCGATCGTCAGTGTCCCGTGGAGCTCGGTGAACGAGCACAGGTCGGCGAGGATGTTCCGGGTGAACTCGACGCTGCCCGCGCCGATGATGGTCACCTTCGCCATGCGCGGAAGTGTTGCAGACAGGCATCAAACGCACAACTTCACGCACCCGCGTGCAGGCGCCGTCGGCGAGCTTCCCGGATCACGCGTACCATCCCTGTGACCTGCAGGTTTGCGGTCGCACGCCCCCACCGAAACGATGGAGGGCCCAGGAGAGAGGAACGTCCGACGTGAGCGACGACCAGGGGTTCATCGACAAGGCGAAGGGCACGGCCGGCGATCTCGCCGGCAAAGCCAAGGGCACCGCGGGTGACCTGGCGGGCAAGGCCGGTCCGGCCGTGGACAAGGCCAAGGACACGGCCGGTGGTGTGGTGGACGCCGCCGCCCCCGTGGCCGGCAAGGCGGTAGGTGCCGCCGGCGAGGTCGCCGGCAAAGCGGTGGGAGCGGCGGGCGATCTCGCCGGGAAGACCGTAGACGCCGCCGCCCCGGTGGCGGGCAAGGCGAAGGACACCGCGGGCGGTCTGCTCGACAAGGTCAAAGGACTGTTCGGCGGCGGCAGCAAGAGCTGAGCTGAAGGCCCCACGAGTTCGAGAGGCGGTCTCCATGGTCAACGCGTACATCCTCATCCAGACCGAGGTCGGCAAGGCGGCCCAGGTCACCGAGCAGATCCGCGTCGTGCCGGGAGTGGTGGCCGTGGACCCCGTCACCGGCCCATACGACGTCGTCGCTCGCGCGGAGGCCGATGACCTCGATCAGCTCGCGAAGAGCACCGTGATGCCCATGCAGGAACTCGAAGGCATCACCCGCACCCTCACCTGCCCCGTCCTCCAGCTGTAACGCGATCGGTTCGGCACGCCGGCGACCCCGCGCGTTAGGGTCGGTCGATGTCCGACCCCGGACCATCCAGCCCGTCCACGAAGCCGGCGTCCAGGCGACGCCGAACCCTGATCGTGCTCGTGGCGGCCGGACTCTCGCTCGCCGCCATCACCGTCGCGTTGATCGCCGTCGGCGAGACGGAACCGAGCGCGCGGGTGTTTGACGTGGCGGCGGGGGACCGGCGCTACTGGGCGCCAGGGGTGCTCCGACCCGGCGACCAGATGCGGTGTCACGGCGAGGTCTACGACCTGTGGCACGCGGGACCCGACGATTCGGTGGCGTTCGGCGACACCGGGATCACGGTGGGACACGCCGGTGACGGCAGCATCATCGCGACGTGCCCGAAGACGCTCCCTGCGCCGTGACGCCCGTCGCGGCGAGAGGTCAGGCGTCGTCCACGTGGACCGGGAAGGGGAGGGCGACGGGGTCGACGGACGGCGGGATGCCGTGTTCGTCGAACCGATCCATGCGGAAAGCATCGGCCGCCTCGACCACATCGGTCGTACCGTCGAGCGCGAGGTCGACGGCGATGCGCGAGACCGCCGGCCCCCACATCATCCCGTGGCCGCACGCGCTGGCGATCGAGGCGCCGGCCACCTCCGTGCCGTCGCGCAGCACCAGCGGACCGGTGAGCGGGAAATGATCCGGGGTGTACTCGATCGTGGCCGCCCAGGCCTTCTTGATGCCGAGGGTGCGCGTGACCGGCAGCAGGCGGTGGAGCCGGCGCTCCATCCGTCGCAGGTACGGCCAGTCGATCGAACGCCCCGGCCCCGGTTCCTCGTCGGGGTTGGACATGCCCCAGAGCAGGCCGCCCTCCTCCGGTCGCCAGTAGATGCCGGCGCCGATGTCGAACGCCATCGCGGTGGTGTCGGCGTGCAGATCCGGGCTCGCCTCCGTGACGACGACCTGGTGACGTGCGTAGCCCACCCATGCCCGGGCCCCCGCAGCCGTGGCGACCGCCTGCATCGCCGGTCCTCCCGTGAGCAGGACCCGTGAGGTGGCGATCGTCCCGCCGGTGGTGCGCACCCCGGTGATCTCGCGCCGTCCCCGACCGGCGGCGCGAGTGCGCAGACCGACGAACGCGGTCCGCTCCCGGACCTCGACGCCCCGTTGCTGCATCGCGAGGGAGTAGGCGCGCACGTTGCGCGGTGGATCGACCCATCCGTCGGTGGCGACGTAGGACCCACCGCGGAACCCCGTGGATCCCATCGCCGGGATCAGCGCTCGTACCTCGTCAGCGTCCACCCATCGGGCGTCGAGGTCGGTCGCGCGCTGCATCGCGATGCGTTCGTGTGCCGCTCGCTCGTCGGCGGCGGTGACAGCGAGGATCACGTACCCGCGGCCCTGGAACCCGGAGTCGGTGCCGTACCGAGCGCCCTGGCCGCGATACCAGTCGATCGACCACGCGCCCAGGCGGACGGTGTCCGGCGTCCCGCCCTGGGCACGCACCATGCCGGCCGCGCGACTCGAGGCTCCGCCGCCCACCACGTCGGCCTCCAGCACGACGACCTTCTTCAAGCCGGCCTCCGAGGCGAACACCGACGCCCACCCACCGACGGTCCCGGCACCCACCACCACCAGATCCGCTGACTCGCCCTTCGCCACTCGACCCTCCCGAAGAAGGTCGAAGTCTAGAGGAGCGAACCCTCGCTCTGGTCATGCGTACAGTGACGCCGATGCAGGCCGAACCCGACCGCCGCCTCGCGTACGAAGAGATCCTCGTCGTCCTGATGCTCTCGCTCCTGGCGAGCGCGGTGTACGCGGTGCTCAGCCTGCTCGAGGCGCCCGTTCGCGGCACGGTCGTCGCGTCGGCGAACCAGAGCACGCAGCTCGCGCGTCAGGTTGCGGGGTTCGTGTTCGGGCTCGCGCCGGTGTTCCTGGTGCTGTACCTCGTGCGTCGTTCCGGCGAGGGCGTCGGTTCGATCGGCCTCACCTGGGACCGACCGCGGCAGGACGTCCTCCGAGGCGTGGCGTTGTTCGCGGTCGTCGGCCTCGCGGGCCTGGGGCTCTATCTCGGCGCGGTCGAACTGGGCGTGAACCGGTTCGTCGTGCCGGCCCCTCCGCTAGGCCACTGGTGGACGGTGCCGGTCTTGGTGATGAACGCGGCGGAAGCCGCCCTCGTCGAGGAGATCATCGTCCTCGGCTACCTGATCAGCCGGCTGCGTCAGCTGGAGTGGTCACCGCTCGCGGCCGTCGCGGCCAGCGCCCTGCTGCGCGCGTCCTACCACCTGTATCAAGGCTGGGGTGGGTTCGCTGGCAACCTCGCGATGGGGGTGCTGTTCGGTGTCCTATTCATCCGCTGGCGTCGGACGTGGCCGTTCGTGATCGCGCACTGCCTCCTCGATGTCGCCGCCGGCCTCGGCTACGTCTTCTTCCGGGATCATCTCCCCGGATTCTGAGCCGAAAGGAGGATTCCGTTCCCGATGGCTTGCTCGCTACGATGAGCCGTCGTCGAGCGGAGGAGGGGCGTTGTCGTCGGTACTTGATTACCTGCGTGGGCGCGGGGTGCCGTTCCTGGTCCTGCCGGACCCCGACGCCACCCGGCCAGAAGAGACCGCCGAACGCCACGACGTCCCGACGGAGGAGCTCGTCCGCACGGTCGTGATGTCGAACCGGTTCGGCCTCGCCTTGATGGTGGTGCCGTGGAACCGCCAGCTCGACCTGGCGCTGGCGCGCCGCGCGATGAACGACCCGAACGCCCAGCGAGCGCTGGACCAAGAGCTCGAAGAGAAGATGCCCGAGTTCGAGGTCGACGCGTGGCCGCCGCTCGGCCTGTTCCTGCTGATGCCGACGTTCGTCGATCGCGAGGTCGCCGATCGTGAGCAGGTGGTCTTCCCGGCGGGAAAGCCCGGAACGCTCGTGTGCATCCAGACCGAAGAGCTCTTCCGCGACGATCCCGTCGTGATCACCGCGCTCACTGCAGAGACGTTCGCGGCCGAGCCCGTCGGCACGCGTCGGGGCAACCTGTGGGCGGTTCGCAACGAGCCGCAGCCCGCCGCCAACACCGACTGATTGTCGTTTCGCTCAGGGTCCCGTACCGTAGATGGCGGGATATCCCATCAAGACCGAAGCCCGGCCAGCGCGCCGGGACTTCGTGTTTCTGGGGTCGGTTCGGCACCGGGGGAGCCCGGGAACCCCCGATCAGGCCAGGTCGCGGGGGAACCGCTGATCCCAACGGCGCCGCCACCGCTCCTCGCCGTCTTCACTCACCCGAAGGTCGATCGCCACGTCGTAGTGGTCTCGATCGCTGGTCACCGTGATGTCCACCCGTGAGGAACACGTCGCTTCGGGGAACCGCAGATCGAAGGCACCCCGGCTCGTTACCGACGCGATCCCAGGATCGTCGGTCGAGACCGTGACCTCGCCGCCGTACAGCTCCTGGAACGACGGTGTGCCGGACCCCGGATCGGCGTCGTAGTTGCCCATGCTCCCGGCGCTGGCGACGGTCTCGTGCCGCAGCAGGTGGTGCGCCACGTCCCACACGACCCACCCTTTCTCCGGGTCGTCCTTGGGGAGTTCCTTGGGAGAGGCGTTGGCCAGGACCCGGTTGGGCGGCGGGACCAGCGGTGGCTCGGCGACGGGACCGGGCCCGTCCAGCACCGGCAGCTCCAGCGTCGCGGTGGCCCGCTCGACCGTGAGCGTCACCGGTTCGGGGGGCGACCACGCGTTCGGCCAATCGCTCCCGGCCAGGTCCAGCCGGATGCGGTGACCGGCTTCGAACACCCACGACATCGCCTCGAGCTCGAGCTCGATGTCGTACGTGGTACCGGGCTCGAGGGCCGTCGGATCCTCGCGCGAGTCGCGGCACGTGAGGTTGAGCATGCCGCGCGTGACCATCGAGGACGTGCCGTCGGGGAACACGTCGCACAGCTTGGCCGACAGGTAGGCCACCGGCGCGCTCGACGTGACGCGGACCGACAACCGGGCCTGCCCCATGATCTCCAGCTCGTCCTCCAGCGGTTCCCATGTGTAGGTGAGGGAATGGATCTCGTCCGGTCGTTGATCGGCGGACTGGCCCCAGGGCATCGCGCCCGCACACGAGATCCAGGCGGTCCAGCCCACGTCTCCGCGCACCTCGAGCCGGTCGGGTCCGTCGCCGTCGAGGTCGGCTTCCGCCTTCGCCAGGGCCAACGTCGTGGGGCTGAGACGCTCGGCGGGCCAGATCGGTTCGTACCGCCACGCGCCGCGCACCTGGGCGCGGTCCGGCGCCGGAAGCGTGGAGCGCTGCACGTACACCATGATCGGCGGTTCGGACTCGACGCCGTTGTCGATGCCCTTCAACCAGTGATCCCACCACTTGAGGTGTTCGGGGATGAGGTCGTGGTTCGGACCGGGCCGGCACGTGTCGGTGGAGGCGTGCGACCACGGCCCGATGATCATGCGCTTGGGGCAGGTCAACGCCTCGAACGTGCGGAAGGTGTTGTTGCGATAGCCGTCGGCCCAGCCGGCGATGATCATGGTGGGACACTCGATCGCTCCGATGTCGAACCGCAGCGACCCGAACTTCCAGTAGTCGTCCAGTCGCTGGTGCGCGCGCCAGGTGAGCAGCCAGGGCTCGGTCTCGAGCACGCGACGCTCCCATTCCTCGCGCCAGCCGTCGCCGAAGATCGACGGCACCGGGGGCAGCGCGTTCATCGCCACCATGTAGGTGGGGTAGTCCACGAGGTCGAGCGCCTTCAGCGCGCCCCCGAAGTAGTGCACGTCGTCCCCGAACCGGTCGTCCGTGGCGAAGATCGGGATGATCGCCTTCAACGAGGGCGGGCGTTCCATCGCGAGTTGGATCGAGTTGAACCCCGAGTACGACGTGCCGTACATCCCCACCGAACCGGTGGACCAGTCGCGGGTGGCGAGCCAGTCGATCACGGTCACGAGGTCGGTGCGTTCGATCGCGGGGTACTCGTCCTCGGCGATGCCTTCGCTGGTGCCCGTGCCGCGGACATCGAGGCGGCACATCACGTAGCCGGCCTCGGCGAGCCGCTGGTACTCCGGCCGGTAGGAGGCGGTCACATCGTCCTTGCGGTAGGGCAGGGCCTCGAGCAACGCGGGCCACGAGCCGTCGCCACCATCACCTGGTTCGGGGAGATAGAGCGTGGCGGCCAAACGGACGCCGTCGTCCATGGGGATCCACACGTGTTCGCGGCGGGCCATGCGGGGCAGGGTACCGGCGGCTCCGCCGCGCGCGCAGCGCCCGGCTCCGCAGACGCTGACCGTTGGTCAGTTCCAGCTGCGCATCCAGATGTGGAGCGCACGGAACGACGTGGTGAGGCGCTCGCCCACCAGCAACGGCCAGAACCAGACGAACAGCACCACGAAGATCGCGAGGTAGCCCATCACCACCGGGCGGAACGGATGGCGCGTGGAGATGGCGGGCAGTCCGGTCTCCGGATCGATCGCCACGTCACCGGCCTCGTCGTGCAGCACGAGCCTCGCATCCGACAATGCCTGGAGCGTGTAGACGGCCGCCAGCGCCATGAACGGCGTCATCGGCAACACGTAGAAGAAGAACTGCGGACGGCTCACGACGAACCAGGGCAGCCACATCACCAGGAACGGCATCACCACGAAGCCCGCACGCCAGTCGCGGGTCCTCGCCCACGACCACACCGCATACGGGATCGCGAACACCGTGCCCCAGAACAAGGCGAGGTTGCCGATCGTGAGGATCTGCCGGACGTGGCCCGTGGTGTTCTCCACGAAGAAGTTGACGGGACGTTTCATCAAGATCCACGACCATGCCTTCGAATAGGACCCGTGGGTGGGCGTGAACGAGTCGGTCTTGGAGTCGTAGGCGAACTCGGTGAGGTTGGCGTGGTAGCGCCACATCTCCTTCTGGTTCTCCCACCACGCGGACAGGCTCCACCCGAAGTGGTTGAACCACGGCAGCCAGGTCGCCATGTACACGATCGCCGGCACCACCAGGAAGGCCAGGATCAGGCCGAGCAGCTCCATGCCCACGGTCCGCCAGAACGCCCGCCAGCGGGACACCCCTGGGACATGTCGCCGGGTGGTCTCCCAGACGACGGTGACCAGCACGGCGGCCGCGAGCGCCGTGAGCCCCGACCACTTCACCGCACAGGCGGCGCCCATCGCGGCGCCCGAGGCGAACCGCCACGGCCGCCACAACGGTGATGGCACCCGCGTCCGCCCGCGCCCGGCCGCCCCCGCGCGCCCCTCGACCAGGACCGTGGCTCCGTCCTCACCGACCACGGTCACCGTCTGGACGGGTTCATCGGCGAGCGCACGTTCGGTGCGACGGTCGATCCATCGCCGGTCCAACACCAGACACAGGAAGCCCAGCACCGCCCAGAACGCGAGATGGATGTCCAACATCGCGACGCGCGACATCACCACATTGAGACCGTCGAGGGCGATCAGCCCACCGGCGACGAACGTCCATAGCGGCCGGCCGAACAGCAACTGCGCGATCACCGCCACCATCACCGCGATCAGCGTGCCGGCCACGGCCGACGGGAAGCGCCACCCGAAGGCGTCCATCCCGAACGCCTTGATGCCCATGCCGGTCATCCACTTGCCCAGCGGGGGGTGGACCCATGAGCCCACGTCCCATTTGTGCTCGACCCAGTAGTGCTCGGCGTCCTCGTCGATGAAGCATGTCTGGTCCGAACCCCCGACGAACAGGCAGCCCGCCTTCGCGTAGTAGACCTCGTCGAAGACCAGGTCGGGGGGGTTCGCCAGGGCCCACCCGCGGGCGATGCCGGCCAGGGCCGCCACGGCGAGGATCGCCACGATCGGCCGGTTCAGGCGCTGCAGGAGGGCGGACATCGCGTCAGGGTATCCGCGCCGGGTCCGAACATCCCGATCGCGGACTCATCGATCGGGTCGGTCCTGCACCCGGTAGACGAACTGCAAGCCCTGGAACACCTCGTCGATCGCGGCGGACTTGTTGTCGACCATGCCACCGGCGAGTCCGTGGGACTGCACGATCTCGAACGTCAGGTCGGTCGCCACCTTCGAGGCCTTCTTCGGCCAGGCGATCCAGAGCCGGCCGTCGGGCTCAAGCGTGGTCGCCAGCGCGCCGAACCGGCGTTCGAGCACCTGTCGTTCGGTGGTGAACAGGACGGCGACATCGATGCCCTTGGCTGAGCGACGGAGGAAGTCCACCGCGTTCGGCAGCGGCGCGATCGCGCCGAGCGCGTCCTCGAACCCGTCGGGTGCGTTGAGCAGACGGACCCTGGAGCCTTCACGGATCCCGAGCTTCCTCCACAAGGGGGTCGTGGAGTAGTCCTTGTGCCCGTCGGCCACCGGTGTCCTTCCATCCTGGTCCTTCGACGCATGGTCGCAGCGTCCTCATCGTGTCACCCTGGAACCGTGGAGGGAACGCTGTGGCTCGTGGGCACACCGATCGGCAACCTGGGCGACCTCGCGCCCCGGGCTCGCGAGGTCCTGGCCGACGTCGACCTGATCGCATGTGAGGACACCCGCCGGACCGGCCGCCTGCTCCACGGCCTGTCTCTCCGCAAGCCGATGGTCTCGTTCTTCGAAGGCAACGAACGCGAGCGCACCGACGAGCTGATCGAACGCCTCCGGTCGGGGAGCTCGGTGGCGCTCGTCACCGACGGCGGCATGCCCTCGGTCTCCGATCCCGGCTACCGCCTGGTGCACGGCGCGATCGAAGCCGGGATCGACGTGAAGGTCGTCCCGGGGCCATCGGCCGCGCTGGCAGCGCTGGTGCTCTCCGGCCTGCCCACCGATCGGTTCACGTTCGAGGGGTTCCTGCCGCGCAAGCCGGGGGAGCGCATGCGCCGGCTCGACGCCCTCCGCCACGACCCGAGGACGCTCGTGGTCTTCGAATCTCCGCGGCGGGTGCAGATCCTGCTGCGCGACGCGTTGGTGGCGTTGGGCGACCGGCGCATCGCGATCGCGCGTGAGCTCACCAAGCTCCACGAAGAGGTGATGCGCGGGCGGATCTCGGAGGTGCTGTCGCACATCGGCGATGCCGAACTCAAGGGCGAGGTCGTCGTCGTGATCGATGGCGAGCACACGCCCGAGACCCCCGATCTCGAGACCTGCGCCGACGAGGCGCAGGAGCTCGTCGACGAGGGCATGCGCAAACGCGACGCCGCCCACGCCGTCGCCGAGCGACACCACGTCTCGGCCAACGACGTGTACCGCCAACTGCTCAAGCGCGGCTGAGTCCCGCGCTCGTCGGGCCTGCACTAGGCTCCGCGCATGGACGAGCGTTTCGCCCGGGAGATGGCGGCCGGCTACGCCTTCGATGAGCCCTGTGTGTTGCTGGGTGGGCCGATGCTCGACGGCGAGGTCGACCTGGGCAGCAGGGTCCAGCTGCCGCTGTCCATGGTGAACCGCCACGGGCTCGTCGCCGGCGCCACCGGCACCGGTAAGACCAAGACGCTGCAGATCCTGGCGGGCCAGCTTTCGGACGCGGGCGTGCCGGTGTTCATCGCCGACGTGAAAGGCGACCTCACCGGGATCTCCCAGCCGGGCGATGCCGCCGCAGCTCCGGTGGCCGAGCGGTGCGCGCAGCTGGGCTGGACGTTCGAACCCAGGGCCCATCCCGTCGAACTGCTGTCGCTGAGCGGCGACCTCGGCGCGCAAGTCCGCGCCACGATCCACTCGTTCGGGCCGCTGCTGCTGGCCAAGGTGCTCGATCTCAACAAGACGCAGACCTCGGTGCTCTCGCTGGTCTTCAAGTACTGCGACGACGAGAACTACCCGTTGCTCGACCTGGCCGACCTTCGGACGACCTTGAAGTTCCTGTCCTCGGACGACGGCAAGCCGGTGCTCGAGGAGTACGGGGGTGTTTCGAAGGCGAGCGTGGGCGTGCTGCTGCGCTCGCTCGTCGAGCTGGAGGAAGCTGGAGCCGGCGACTTCTTCGGAGAGCCCGAGTTCGACGTCGCGGATCTGCTGCGCGTCACACCCGAGGGCAAGGGTGTGGTGAGCCTGCTCGAGATCAGCGACGTGATGGACCGCCCGCGCCTGTTCAGCACCTTCATGTTGTGGATGCTGGCTCAGGTGTACGTCGAGCTCCCGGAGGAAGGCGACCTGCCGAAGCCCAAGCTGGCGTTCTTCTTCGACGAGGCCCACCTGCTGTTCGACGATGCCTCGGAGGCGCTGCTCGACCAGATCGAGTTGACCGCACGCCTGATCCGATCGAAGGGCGTGGGGGTGTATTTCGTGACGCAGTCGCCGACGGACGTGCCGAGCTCCGTGCTCTCCCAGTTGGGCAATCGCGTCCAGCACGCTCTGCGCTCGTTCACGCCCGACGACGAGACCGCGCTGAACAAGACGGTGAAGACCTTCCCGAAGACCGAGCACTACGACGTCGGGGCCACGCTCACCTCGCTCGGGATCGGCGAGGCGCTGGTCACCCTGCTGACCCCCAAAGGGGTGCCCACCCCGCTGGCCGCCACCCGGCTCGTGCCGCCCGATTCTCTGATGGATGCGGTGGACGAATCGTCCTTCCAGCGATTGTTGGCCGATGGCGTGCTGGGAGCGAAGTACGCGCAGGCCGTCGACCGCGAGAGCGCCCACGAGATGATCAGCGCGCGTCTGGGAACGGCGAAGGAAGCTGCCGGCGTCCCTGCGGCACCGGCCGGGTCCGTGCCGCTGCCCCCTCCACCTCCCGGTTCGCCCCCGGCGTCACCGAAGCCGGCACCGAAGCCCCGGCCGAAGGCCGAGTCGAAGCCCAAGGCCACGTCCGGCTCCAAGCCCAAGGAGGGCGACGGGGTGGGCGACCAGGTGAAGGGCGTCGCGGTCGACTTCGCCAAGGACATGCTCACCACGGCCGACGGGCGCAAGACCCTGCGGTCGGTGTTCGGCACCCTCTTCGGCAAGCAGTAGATCTATCAGCGGCGCGCACTAGTCTGTCTCAGACTAGTGGCAGGCTCCCGTATCATGGCCCGACCATGGGCAGGGACGTCTTCTACATCACCACGCCGATCTATTACCCGAACGACGTGCCGCACATCGGGCACGCCTACAACGCGGTGGCCAACGACTTCGTCGCGCGTTACCACCGGCTCCGCGGCGAGGAGGTCTTCCACCTCACCGGCACGGATGAGCACGGGCTGAAGATCCAGCGGGCGGCCGAAGGCGCGGGGGTCAGCCCGCAGCAGTGGGTCGACGACATGGAGCCCAAGTGGCGCGAGGTGTGGGCGCGGCTCGACATCGGCTACGACGACTACCTCCGCACCACCCAGCCACGTCACGAGCACGCCGTTACCGCCCTGCTGAACGCCGTGCACGACAACGGCCGGGATGACATCTACCTCGGCTCCTACGAGGGGCTCTATTGCGTCTCGTGCGAGGCCTATTACAACGAGGACGAACTCCTCGAGGGCGGCCTGTGCCCGATCCACGAAACCCCCGTGGAGCACCTGGTGGAGGAGAACTACTTCTTCCGGCTCTCCGCCTACGCGGATCGGCTGCTGGAGCACTATGAGCAGCACCCCTCGGCGGTCGAGCCCGAGACGCGCCGCAACGAGGTGCTCAGCCTGATCCGTGGCGGCCTGCAGGATTTCTCGATCAGCCGCACGTCGTTCAGCTGGGGTGTGCCGATCCCCTGGGACCCGAAGCACATCTGCTACGTGTGGTTCGACGCACTCACCAACTACATCGCCGCCGCGGGCTACGCCTCCGACCCCGATCGGTTCGCCCGCGTGTGGCCCGCCAACATCCACTTGATCGGCAAGGACATCCTCCGGTTCCACGCGATCTACTGGCCGGCCATGTTGATGGCGGGCGGCGTCGAGCCCCCCACGCAGGTATGGGCCCACGGGTTCCTCACGGTGGGTGGCAAGAAGATGTCGAAGACCAACCTCACCGGGATCCATCCGTTCGAGCTGCTGGACCAGTTCGGGATCGATTCCTACCGGTACTACTTCATGCGCGAGATGCGGTTCGGCGAGGACGGCAACTTCAGTTTCGAATCCATGGTCGAGCGCCACAACGCCGACCTGGCGAACGGGCTGGGCAACCTCGCCAGCCGGGTGCTCGCGATGCTGGGTTCCTACTTCGACGGCACGGTCCCCGCGCCGGTGGTCGAAGGTGCCGAGTCGGACCTCCCGAGCGTGGTGGCCGACGCCGTTGCCCGCTACGACGACCACATGCTGGCCGTCCACCTGCAGCCGGCCCTGATCGCGGTCTGGGACATCGTCGATCGCGCCAACCACTACCTGGTGGAGACCGAGCCCTGGAAGCTCGCGAAGGACCAGAGCAAGCGCGAGGAGCTCGCCAGCGTCCTGTACGCCAGCGCCGAGACCCTCCGGATCCTCGCCGTCCTGATCTTCCCGATCATGCCGGCGGCCGCCGGCCGCCTGTGGAGCCAGCTCGGCCAGACGGTCTCACTCGAGGGTCAGCGCGTGCCTGCGTCGGTGGAGTGGGGAGGCCTCGAGGTGGGTACCTCCACCACCAAAGGCGAGTCGCTCTTCCCCCGCCTGGACGCCGACTGAGGCGTTCGCGGGCCGATCCGGCCGCGCCCGAGTTATCCACCACGCCTTCACTCGGGGGTGAGGCTTCCCGGAATCGTGTTTCACGTGAAGCTCCCCGCATCGACCGTATGTGGAGACCCTTGTAAGCTCGCCGCTCGTGAGCGACCAGAACCTTCAACCAGGGACTGACACCGGGGCGGTGGACACCCACTGCCACCTGTTCCTGCTCGACCACGAACCTGCACAAGTGGTCGAGACCGCGAAGGCCGCTGGCGTCGACCGGCTGATCTGCGTCGGTGTCGACCCCACCACGAGCGCCCGTTCCGCCGAACTGGCCGATTCCCTCGAGGGTGTGTTCGCCACGGCGGGCATGCATCCACACGACGCCTCCGACTTCGATCAGGCCGCCTCGGCACGGATCGAGGAACTGCTCCACGACGCACGCGTGATCGGTGTGGGGGAGTGCGGCCTGGACTATTTCCGGATGCACTCGCCCGCCGAGGATCAGATCCGGGTGCTGCAGGCCCACATCGCCCTGTCGAACGAGACGGGCAAGCCGATGGTGGTCCACGTGCGCGACGCATGGCCCGACGTCCTTCGAGTCCTCGATGAGGGTTCCGCCGAGCGCGTGGTGATCCACTGCTTCAGCGGCGACGCCGCGATCGCACGTGAGTGCGCCGCGCGCGGCTACTGGATCAGCTTCGCCGGCAACGTGACGTACCCGAAGAACGAACACCTTCGACAAGCCGCCGTAGCGGTCGACCTCGATCGCATCGTCGTCGAGACCGATTCACCGTTCCTGTCGCCGCAGAAGCTGCGCGGCTCGAACAACGAACCGTCGAACGTCATGTTGACGATCGCCGAGATCGCACGTGTGCGCGATGACGATGTGGAAAAGATCGTCACGGCCACCGCGGAGAACGCGCGAAGCGCCTTCCCGGGGCTTCGATAACGCCCGAACATCCGTTCGGTCTCAAGATTGCAGTGAGGGTTGAGGGTTTGTTAGGGTGCCCTCTCACGCGCATGAAGGCTTCGGTACGGCTGAGC
>Ga0190274_10000493_pt1 | contig 23814 bp, 22 predicted proteins | sample Popmic531T_FD_133002 | JGI IMG/M metagenome (GOLD analysis project Ga0190274, IMG submission 133002) | Populus adjacent soil microbial communities from riparian zone of Yellowstone River, Montana, USA - 531 T | ecosystem: Environmental > Terrestrial > Soil > Riparian zone | place: USA: Montana... | reverse complement strand
TTTATCAAAAGCAGTCGCGGTCTACTATCCCATAGTCCACGACTTATTTCAAATTTACTTTCAAATTGTCTTTCTGAGATCATTGAGTTACCTATACGTTTCGCCAGTTGCCGCAGGGTGCGGTTCGGAGCACTAAAGTTACTTATTTCCTCTTTACGCTCCAAACGGAGACGGGAACACTTTCGCCACTTCAAAACATTAGCCCAACAAGCAGAAGGTCAGTATTCTTGATTAAGCAATTTCATTTGCGAACCTTCGCTTGCTGGCATGCTTGCGGCAAACGAACTGTTATTGGCAGAATATTTTATTTCTTTCTCAACCAGACACATAGTTGCATTCCTGTGTTTGTCCATTTCATACATGGATTCAAAATGAAATCAACCATTTTCGGCATAAAAGTTTCGCCAACGTAAAATTCATGAAAAGCTAATTCGTAGTCGTGCTGTTTTGCATGTTCCTGAAATGAATCAAGTCCAAATTCGTATAAATGAAACGGATCGTGCATTGGACTTAAATTGCCAACATAGTCAGTTTGTTTTAATTTGTAAAATAAATTAATAATTTTTCCAACTAGCCATTTTGATGATGGAACTTCAATGTGCATTATACCATTTGACTTTAGCCACTTCATTGCTCTCAATATTGAATCAGACGGGTCATACAGGTGTTCCAAAACTGCACCAAAAGAAACAAAGTCAAAGTGATTTTCAGGATATTCAACTTCTTCCATCATTCCTAATTTCAATTTATCAGGATTAATGCCCATTTTCGAAATAGCTCTTTCGTGAAATTGTTTTGAAGGTTCAAAGCCATAAGTATCAAAACCTATTTTGCTTAATGCAAGCATTTGCATTCCTAAACCTGCACCAATATCTAACGATTTCATTCCGTCTTTGAAGTCAATTAGTTTTTTTAGTCTTTCAATTTCGTATTGAAAATAGGTACCTGTACTGATGAAATAACTTTCTTTCCAATAATTTTCTGGCGGAACTCCGTAATGGTCTTGTATGTCAAATGGGATAGGTTGTGGGTTGGAATAAATAAGCCCGCAAATAGTGCATTTAACAATTGTTGTTGTTATACCGATTTTGTTCCTGGGATTTTTTCCTTGTGAAGTGTTTAATCGTTTTCCTAAAATTTTATGTGTGTCTATCTTTGAACCACACATATTGCAGCTGTCTATGTAATTGAAGTAATATTGCTTTTGTTTTTGCTCGCTCATTATTTTGTTATGTATTTGGCTGTTTAATTTGGTTCGATATATTGCCCATAACCTTTTGGCCATTGCCACAGGGCGCCTGCCTGCCGTCTTTTGCCCTTAATAATTAAAGTTACTGTAAACATTGCTCTAACTATAAAAATTAAGATTTGCAGACGGCAGGCAGGGGTTCGGACCTGTCCCGACCGTAGCGTCGGGAGCACGAAAGTTACTGTTTTCCACTTAACGTTCCAAACGGCGCTAAAAACATATTCACCACTTAAAAACGTTAGTCCTGAGGCAACTGGCTGTTATAGGCAGGCTAGTTTTGAGCCTTATTAAAATGCCACCATATGACGAGATTACTCACCGTCCCTAAGGCGGTATTTAAAAGCACAAAGCTTGAATTTACCACTTTCACCGCCATAAGTTATATACGCTGTTACCACATGTTTTTTCTATTCTAATTTCTTAATTATCGCTTCAACTCCCTTTTTAAGTCCCAAGAAATAGTTGTTTACTTTAAACTCAGGAATCATCAATTCGTCAATTATTTTCTTTGTTTCCGTGTCAGTTAGTCGTTTTTCAATTCCAAATCCATTTTGAATTCTAATTGCTCTTAGGTTTTTACCTAAAGCGATTAAAACTCTATTGTTTTTGTCCTTTTGTCCAACTCCCCAATGGTTTGCTAAATCGAAAGAGTAGTCGTTAATATTTTCGTAAGGCTCTAAAGTAGTCAAGGTAACTATAGCAATTTGGTCGGTAGTCTTAGACTCATGTTCCTTTATAATTGCTGTCAACTCTTTTTCTTCTACTTCAGTCAGTATGTTCTCGAAATCATTAATAAGACCTATTGGTTTAGGAAAAATCGCATTCTCTGTTTTGGGTGTAAATGGTTTGTCCTTCTGAGATTTATTGAAAAGTCCGCACGAAAAATTCATTAAGACTATAGTCAGAAGCGTAATTGTGAATTTTATAGAGTTTCGTGTCATTTTAAATGTGTGGTAACGTTTTCGTGGTTGCCGCTGGGGCCGGCCACCAATTTAATATTTTCTGTAAACTTCGGCCGGCCCTTGCGGTACACCACGTGTTATAGGTATGGTGGGCGGATTCAGGTGAGTTTTGCTTAAGTCGTTTTGCTTTTGTTGAAAGTAACTTTGTCGTCGATGTCAGGAATTGAAGTCCGCAATACATTTTTTAAATGATTAAAAGTGTCAATGTTTGCTGCGTATGTATTTAATGCGTCTAATGGTTTATGACCTCTTTTGTCACATTCGTCAAGAGTTGCTCCATTGTTGAGTAAAATTTTTATGAATTCAATTGTCACGGGGTAAGGCAAGTCTAAATTGTTTTGAATCATGCCGTCTATAGCACCGTCTATTGCTTCGTGAATTGGTGTCCAGCCGTCACCTAAGTTTTGATTTATATTAAGCCCATTTTTTATTCCGTCCACAAGCAAGTCGGGATGGTCACTATTGATTATTGCGTAAATAAGATAAACGCCATTTTTGTTTGGTATGTTAATGTCACCTGAGTCGTGGATGTCGAACCGGATTTTGCTCTGAATTATGTAATTAAAGTCATGCATTTTTTCTATGGAATGTCAGTCCGCCCACTTACCTATAACTCATTATACCCGCAACTTTCCAACGTATATCCTACCAAAACCGGATGTATTGTCGCTATCGCATAGCAGATCGAACAAATATAACTGAAATCTCCGGTACACCAAAAAACGCAGGTATTCAAGAGAAAAATAGCTTTATTTTACCTCAGACATTTTTGAGATGGATATAGAAAATGCTAAAAGTAACTACTGCTTTGCGTTAACGATTGAGCCGGTTACCCGCCGTACGAATTGTTATGTGCAGTGTGATGAAACGCTGAGTCCCGGATATCTTCTGCACATCATGGCGCGTAACGGCGAAAGCGTGTTAAAACGCCCATAACTATATCATCATATGCTTTATCCAAGAGGATACTGTTTTCCGGCGGGCACACTCCAAACATTTAACCAGAAATCGCAATTTTTCCGCGGGTCATGCTTTGACCTCCAAAGTGACAGCTATAAGATGGGTTAGGTCCATCATGAACATCTTATACTGCTTTCTTCTGTGCTTCAGACTTGTATATTTTAGCAAATTATTGGTAGTGCAGTTCCTGATTACATGGCGTAATTTTATAATTCAAAAACCCATAGCCATGAAATTTTTAGCAATCAGGAATTTTATATCCATCATTACCACGTTTTTAATCACCTTAGTCATTACTCCGGGAATACACGCTCAAATAACAAACAATCATCAGCATTTGAATATTAATGAGGTGGAAGCGGGGATCAATGTAACAGGAGCAATTCATTGGGACTTCAATGGTTATGACTACGAAGTACCTAAAGGTTCCGGAAACCATACTGTTATTGGTTCCGCCCTGTGGATAGGGGGAATTGATGCCAGCGGTCAGCTACACGGTTCGGCTCCAACATACGGTCTGGGCAGCACCTGGCCTGGGCCGATTGGCAGTATCAGCATTCCGTTCGATTCAGTTTCATGCAGCCAGTTTGACTATATCTGGAAAATTGATAAATGGAAATTGGAAGAATTTATCCATCAGTTTTCCATTGGCAATGTTACTAATGGCACTTATCCCATCCCCCAGGAAATTGCTTCATGGCCGGCAATAGGAAATGGAATCGTAAATAATACACTTGCTCCCTTTATTGATTTTAACGGTGATGGCATTTACGATGCTATGGATGGCGATTACCCGGATATTCTTGGGGACCAGATGCTCTATTGGATCTATAATGATGCATTGCAAGCGAACGCAACAGGAATGCAAAGTATGGGCATCGAAGTACAGGCAAAAGCGTATGCTTACAATTGTACTAATATTATTGACAGCAATTATGTAATGAATTGGACTACCCTCTACCATTACACAATAATAAATCGCAGTGCAGATGTTTATGAAAGTGTGTATACAGGATTCTGGAGCGATATGGATATAGGAATAGCATCGAATGATTTTGCAGGTTGTGATACCACACGAGCGGCAGCATTTGCATATAGCTATCCAGATCCGAATGGCTATGGTCCCAATCCTCCTATGCAAAATATAAAAATACTGCGGGGCACGCTTGCTGATACCGGTGATGGAATTGATAATGATCTTGACAACACCGTGGATGAACCTGGTGAACGGACTACGATGAATCACTTTTTATCCTACCTGAATGCCAATGGTACGCCGGTGGGAAATCCAAACGGCGGGACTGATATTTACAATTACTTACGAAGCATATGGCTGGATAATCAACCCATGACCTACGGATATGATGGTCGTGATCCTTCCGCACCTACTACTAACTTCATGTATTCAGGAGTTCCATACAGTACATCCGGATGGACGGCTCTGAATGCCGCATCAACCCCTGATGACAACCGATATTTATTAAGCAGTGGCCCGGTTACCATGCATGCTGGCGATACATTGACATTCGATATTGCTTACGTATTCACATGGGATTCACTTAGCCCGAATGGGCTAACCACATCCGTTGCCCGTAACCAGGCCGATCTTGACAAAGTTCAATACTGGTTCGATACCAATACGTTTCCTTCCTGTGAAGTTTATAGCGTTGGAATTCCAGAAAATGCGGGTCCTGAAAATATAACATGTTTTCCAAATCCTGCCAAAGAAATGGTGATGGTACTCGCTGGTAAACGCCAGCTTCTCGATCATCACTACACTATTTTCAACCTGCAAGGTGCGGAAGTGATGAATGGCAAGTTAACATCCGGTGGCATCAATGTGAGCAAATTGTCTCCACAACCTTATATTATCAGGATTGATTTACCGGGAGGTTCCGTAACGCGCAAACTTGTAAAAATGTAAATGATTCACCACCATCAATAAAAACAGGACGGACAAATTAGTAATAAAAATGTTCGATTACCACAAAACTTGATTTGAAAAACTAATGTTTGATTAACCACAAAGCTGTCTTTGGAACACAAAACCCCGCCTTTTGGGTAGCTGCTGTTACCGGTAGTTTTTTCTGTCGTCATTGTCAATAGTCCTTATGATATTTTAATTCCATCAATTTTACCTTATCAAAATATGCTTCTTTGTTAAAAAAACCGGAGCTGTCTATCGAATGAAAAAGCTTTTTGTTTTGAATTAACCATTTTTCATTGTCGAAATAATATTTTCCGTAAAAGCCCAAATCCATTTGAAATACTAATGAGTCTATGTTTTTGATTTTTTCTTTGTCAATGATTATTGGTCCTGAGTAGGTCGAAATAAAACTAATACAGATTGTGTCAATTAATTGTCGAGGAAACTTAAATGTTCCAGAGAAGTCCGTTGAAAAATTTTGAGAGTTCAGTGTTATGTTAGCGAATGGTAAAGGCTCAATGCTGTCACTGACATAGATAGTAATACTGTCTGATAATGATGAGCCTTTATAGTCGAGTGTAAAAGGTTGTTTAGTCGAGTTTAAAATGACTGTATCACCTTTTAATTCCCAAGTACCTTCTGAAAGTGTCCAACCCCTTAAATGCAAAAGGTCATAGAAAGTAAAAGTCTTGTCGTCTCTAAACAACACTTGTTGACAAACATAACCCGAAAAGTCACTATTACACTTTCCAAAAAGTCCAATTATAGCTTTTTGCCCAAAACACAGGTTTGAAAGGAGCAAGAATATTATTGTCTGTAATGTCGTCATAAAATTATGCCTAACGTTTCGCGGTCTGGCGCTCGTGCGGTTTTTTAACTAAAATCACAATTGCGAAGCCGATATTTCAAATGTACTCAAATTTGTCTTGCGGAGCGAAATGCCCACATGGCGCCAGACCGCTGTCATAAGCCGTTTTTATTTCTTTCGTCTGGATATAATTTGAAGTACTCTTTCTTGGTTATTTTTTGTCCCTCAGGGCTGAAATATTCTGTCTTTGCTGATTTGTCTGTGTTTGTATGAACATAACCTGATTTAAATGTCACATTTGTTGTGGGCACGATTTCGATATTGTCAATTCGTTTTTGTTTATCATTACTATCAAAGTATACTTGTTGTTCCTGTGTAGGCGAGATATATTTTATAATGGATTCTATTTTACCATTGTCGTTGTATATAATGGATGAGTCTGTGAGAATATTGTTTTTGTAGACACTCAACATGTAGAGTTGTCCTGAAGGATAATAAACTTTATACTCTCCGCTTAATTTATTTTCAGATACTTCGCACGTCCTGAATATTTGTCCCGATTGATATTTAATTGTGTCGTTTTTTGAAAAAAGTCCGGTCGAAGTCGGGAACCCTTCATCATTACCTTGAAACTTATTGTAAAGAAAATTTTCTGTCGCATTTTGTTCCATGCGAAATATCCAAAGAGATGTCGGATCAGTTTGTCCTGAGACAGTCTTAGTCAGTAAAATTGTCAAAATGATGCAAATTGTTGACTTCATAAAATGGCTGATAACGTTTCACCGGTAAGCGAACTCGCGGTCAAAGCGGACTGTGTTTTCTCTGCCAAGATAAAACTTTGTTCGTGAAACAACAACTTCCGACTACCGAAATCCAGTGCAGTTAGCTTACCGGCTGTTAGGCATTGTTGCAGATATTTTAAATTATTTTTTTAAAAGAGTATTGCGATCAATCAATTCGCCGCCTAGCCACAACATTTCGATATTTTTTAAATTTTCCAAATTATCCAAAGGGTTTGCAGAAAGAACCAATAAATCTGCATTACGCCCTTCTTCAATTAACCCGATATCTTTCCAGCCATTGAAAATGGAAAAATTATTTGTTGCGGCCGCCAATGCCTGCCGTGGTGATAACCCAATTCGGTTAAGCATTAATATTTCTATGTGCTCAGAGATGCCAGGCATTGCACCAAATGCGTCGGCGCCGCTACCAGTCAGATAATGTACACCGAATTTTGCAAAACCTTTTTCAATATCAATTTGTCTTAATGCATATTTATCAGATAAGAAACTTGTACTTTTTCCAGTCGCAGTGTCCATCGGTAACCAAATGTCATTTGGATCCAGGCACACTGCAGCAGTCTCTTTCCACAAATTTTTGTGATCAGGCAGTGAGGAATACAATAAACTTAATGTAGGCATAAGCGCAGTTTGCGATGCAGCAATTGATTCGGCAAATTCCGCAAACCCCCTATCGTTCTCAATAGAAAAATTAAACATGTAGTTCATAAACATCCTTACCGCAACAGGATCCTGCGGGTCTTTCATATAGGGAACGCTAATACTATCTGGCATCGCTCCAAGCAGATACCGTGATGTATGCACAAGAGAATTTACCCGATAATCAAGTGCTTGTCTATAGGGAGTGAGGTCAATTTCTCCAATAGTATTTAACTGAAGTGTATTTGTCTTTTCTATTAATTTACTCATCAACTGGGGCGGAAACCGGTGATGCAGAAAAACGGATGTAACTCCAGCTTTTTTTAAAACATCAAGATTGTCAATTTGTTCCGATATATGTTGAATGTCCGCTTCTTGCAGTTTTTTTTGGTTTTCGAGAATTTCCTCGAATTCATCATCTGGAATTGCTATAGTTCTTTTAATGTTAGGGGTTGGGGATGCTTCTAAAAAAAGGGGTCCTCTTCGTTCATCTCGATCCTCACTACAAGCTATAGTTGTTACACCCATATATAAATGAGCATTAGCCTGACCCTGATTATTTAAAACTGAAAAACCATCAATTAACCCTGGAATAATATAATTACCTTTTACATCAATCACCTTTGCATTGGAAGGGATTTTCACAAATTCCTTTCTTCCGGTTTTAATGATTTTACCTCCCTGAATTATTACAACTGCATTTGGAATATCATTACTGCGATTACCAAAATTGGAAACATCAATAACTGTTGCTCCTATTAAAGCTATTGGGGTTTCCTGCGCATACCCTTTCGCTAATACTAAAAAGAGGTACTGAAAATAGAGGATTTTTTTGAACATAATTATGTTTTAGGTTTCTTGTTACCAAAGACTGCCAAAATAGCGCCTAACGTTTTGCCCGTTGCCACAGGGCGCCTGCCTGCTGTCTTTTGCCCTTAATAATTAAAGTTACTGTAAACATTGTTCTAACTATAAAAATTAAGATTTGCAGACGGCAGGCAAGGTATCGGACCTGTCCCGACCGTAACGTCGGGAGCACGAAAGATACATATTTCCCGTTTACGTTTAACACAAAGCCGAAATCACATTCCTTACTAAAATCTCCAGGCTTGGGGCAATAGCCTGTTGTGCGCAGTATTAATATTCGATGGCAAGATGTTCACTCTAATTTGACAAGTTTTCCTCTTATTGTCTCTGTTTGGGAATTGGTTAATTCATAAAAGTAAATCCCACTTTTAAATGCACTTAAATCTAATTTAATGTCATTTACAAACTCTTGCTGAATTAATTTATGCAATGACAAATCATAAAGTGAAATTGTGGCTTGGTGTTGAGTACTGCTATTTATTTCAAGTTCATTAATAAATGGATTGGGGTAAATATTAAATTTATCCAGGTGTTCGTCGGATTTAATCCCTGTACTTAATGACAAAGATACATCGTCAACTAAGATGTAGGCAATTGTTTCATAAGTATTTGAATTTGACAAAGCCAAATTTGTGCTCGAATCACTCTTGAAGTTACCAATGACTATAAAATTTTCTCCTCCTGTGGCAATATAATCCCCTGTTATTTTTAGCCATGATAGTGAATCAGGATAGATACCATTTAGATTTATAATTTGTGGATAAACATCTATTGGAAAATAATCTGGAACTCCATAGCATGTTGTGTCTGAAAAGTAAACCCCTATGTCATTTGTAGAATATCTACAACTATCGACAAGATTTATATACATTTCAAAACTATAAGTTGCACCTGCAATTAAAGTGCTATTTAGTTCATTTTCGATATATTCTCTGTAATTAAGTGCTGTTCCAATATATTCATCATATAAACAAATTCCGCTATAACCTAAACCAGAATGTGCACCTTGAAAACCCCAATAATTGAATGGGACGTCTGAATAGGTATTATTTGAACATTGATTAAAATAATCAGAAGTACCTGTTCCAGCTCGATTCCAAAAAGTAGCCAACTGAATTAGATCCATTCCATTAGGGCATATTGTGAATTGTTCGAAATCGCCATTTTGAATAATATTTTGTCCCTGACCGTAATTTTGAACAAAAAATAAGCTTAAAATCAAACAAACTTTTTTTAATTTCATTTCTTAAAATTCTTTATTTTGAGACAATATTACGCACAACGTTTTCCTAGTAGCCGCAGGGCCGGCATACCCAAATAAAAATTAAAACAAATGATGCCGGCCTTGCGGCTACCACGTGTTATAAGCAGCACTTATTATAATTGTTTCACAAACTTTCCTTGATATTCTTGTCCATCTTCGTCGGTTAATTTGTAAAAATATGGTCCATCTTGCATTTTTCTCATATCTATTTCTATATTTTTCGAGAATGTAAATTGATCAAAAACACATTGTCCGATTAGATTAATTATCGTAATTTTTTTTATTGTCTTATCAATTAATTGAAAATTTACAGTACTAGATACTGGATTGGGAAATATTATAAATTCATTATTGGTTTGCGTTTCAAAGCTACCAGAACTTATATTGCATGAATCTAAAATTATCACGATTCCATCCATTCCACCCATAGAAATCAAACTGTCATTATTAAAATATATAGCTGGTGGAGAATATGAAAACCTACCACTTAATGCTGACTTACAGTTTTTTAATTTTACTTCATTCAAAATACTGCTGGGACCGCAACCTTTCAATGAATTACCATAAATCGGGTTGCCAACACTATCCACTTTTAAATAAAATCCATGTTGAGACATTGTACTACAGGTTGTATTTATTATTGCTAAAGAATCAAGGGTGCCCGCTATTTTTAATGTATCGATTGCTATGCCAACGGCATAACAATTTCCAAGCATGTCAGTTGTCAAACTTCGTATTTGAGATCCTGTATTTGAATATGGAAATTTTACATAGTTAATAAACCCTGAGCTATTAAATTTGGCTATAAAAAAACTCCATCCACCTGGTCCTCCAATATACAATGAATCAAATTCTGTTAAACCAAAAACATATCCACCTGCATAAACATTACCAAACAAATCACAAGAAACAGCATAAGATTCATAACCACATAATTTAGCCCAACAAACATTTCCAAAAGGATCATACTTTGCAATAAATCCCTTATGACCACCAGTTGAAATTACTGGTAATATAATTGAATCAAATGAAGGATTAATACTTCGTAATACACCAGATATATAAATGTTACCATCAATATCAACATCAACATCTCTACCTATTTCGGCATAAGAACTTTGACCCCCTGCTTTCTTCATCCACATAAGATTACCGCTATTGCTGAATTTCATCACTAATACATCACCGTCTTGGCTCATAATAGTATCGCCATCAATAGCCAATATTCCAATGAAATAACCAGTTAGCAATATGTTTCCGTTAATATCTAGTTCAATGTCATGGATATGTGTATTAGATGAGATACTCCTTACCCAATTTGTAGCTCCATTTGGATCTACATTAGCCAAAAAGCAATTTGAAGTAGATAATGTATCTACAATAACAGAATTCCCGATATAACTTGTATCGCTAAAATATCCACAAACGAAAATATTATTATTACTATCTATTGCAATTTCAGGTGAACAATAAAATTCTGAAAAGGGAAAATTGATTCCATAATTTCCTGCTCTAATTATCCATTGGTTTTGACCTAAACTGTCAAACTTAGTAATATATCCGCCAGAATAATTCAAATAATTATTCCCTAGTGATATTTGATTAGATATATTTCCTGCAACTAAAATACTTCCATCATTTCCTATTTCGCTGTCTGTTGTATTTTCATTTGAAATATCTCCTATTTGTATGATTGTTGAAGTTACTTGTCCAAAGAGATATCCTGAACAAAGATTTATTAAAAGAAGTATTAGAATATGTTTCAACTTAAAATATACACTTTTCATTGTAACTACATTTTTAAAGAAGGGTTGCTTATAACGTTTTGCCCTTAATAATTAAAGTTACTGTAAACATTGCTCTAACTATAAAAATTAAGATTTGCAGACGGCAGGCAGGGGATCGGACCTGTCCTGACCATAACGTCGGGAGCACGAAAGTTACAGATTTCCCCTTTACGCTCAGCGCCCTCCGAAGCTTTTTTCCAAGCGTAGGAGGGCCAAACGGACCTAAAAACACATTCACAACCCCAAAACATTAGCCCTGCCTGCCGTATTCTACTATGATTAATTAAAGTTACTATCAAATTTTGTATTACCCAGGAATATTATTATTATCAAACGGCAGGCAGGCTTACGGCAACTGGCTGTTAGGCACAGTGCTATTTCTCCAGCTTACTGCGATTGTCAATGACTGTCAAAATAGTAATAGATTTCCGGGATAATTTGTAAATAGCAGTTATAAGTCTGTGCACAAAGCCCAGGCTACAACCTTTGAATTTTTTTGACTCTTTAAATGATTTAGGAAGACAAAGAATTGAAGACGGATGGAGGTCAGGGTTACTGGTTTTTACTTTTTAATTCATTTACATCTTTAACACAATCATCACAGGCTCTTTTTTCAGCTTTTGGCTTTTTTTTAACAGGTATTTGAATATCAACAATAAACAAGTATATTTACTAAATATTGAGTTTTTGTATTAGTCCTGTGCTATTCTTAGTATTCACTAAGTTTAATATTCATAGCCATGAAAATAAACCTGACTTTCATTGCACTTTGTTTTTTTTATCTCTCTCAGATCAGTGCCCAATCAAATTGCGGCAATCCTTACCAGGTAACAATATGTCCTAATGTCTATCTTACTGGTCAGACTAATGCAGGCATGGGCGATGATGCTCCTGCTGCATGCAATATTGCCGGGGAAGATATTGTTTACAGAGTTAATGTCCCCGGAGGAGCAACCAGGCTTCATGTCATGGTTAACTCAAACGGTCCACTAAAGTTAATGGTACAGTCGGATACTTGCGGATCCAATTCTTGTTCAAGTTTTGTATTGGGCACAGGAACTAATAATCGAACCTTTATTATCACAGCTGCTAATTATTATACGGTTTGTGTAGATGCTGCTGCTACTATTACCTTCAATATATCGTTTGGCGCAGCCACAAGTAGTGTTTATACTACTATTCCCGATACGCAAGGCAATCTTAATCTAGACAGTAGCGTGTGTAATGTACCTATTTTCAGTCCAGCCAAACCATTCTTCCAGGTTGCCTACAATTCCATTTATAAAACCCATCCCATGACTCTTAGCCCGCTGATGGTTTCAGGTGTTCTTAAAGTTGTTGTATATTTTAAAAATACAACTGGTATTGAAGGGATAAAGAGATTCACTTTCCAATTCAATCCATACGGAGGACCAGGATTTACTTCTATATCTCCAGCACCGGCTTCAAATCCCGGTTTTTACAGGCCGGGGAACTGGTTGGCAACTGGTTCGGGAAATAGTTGGATGTTTGATTTTAGTGACTTAGTTACACCCGGGAAGGGCGATTTTAATTTTACGCCTAACACCTGCCTGCGTTATGAGTTCAATTTTAATGTTACTCCAGTAAGTAATAACATTAGTTACACCACGGTTAATGTTACAGCATTATCCGATGGATTTGGTGTAGGATGGGCCGGATGGGTTTATTCTGGCTGTTGTCCCTTAAATTATTCAACTTGTCATGGTGCAAGTAGTGGCAATACTAATTCCGCTGCCAACTCATTTGGATTTGGATTTGCCGACCCTGGTGGCCCATTGCCCATAACGCTGCTCGCATTCTCCGCGGAGCAGGAGAATGACCACATCCTGCTGCAATGGTCTACTGCAACTGAAGTCAATAATGATTTTTTCACGGTGGAGAAATCCCAGGATGGAATTTCATGGACGGTTTCCGACATAGTAACTGGTGCAGGCAACTCTGCATCAACAAAGCACTATAAAAGCATTGATCCGTATCCTTTGGCAGGATTGTCATATTACCGGCTTAAACAAACAGACTATGACGGAGTCTCGGAATATTTTTCACCGGTAGATGTTTTTTATTTCCTGAAAAAAGAAATTGAAATATTTCCCAATCCTGCCAGAGACAAAATTGAAATCAGTAACCTGGAATCGGAGAATAGTATAGTGAATATTTATAATGGGGTAGGAAAACTTGTCTTTGGCCAAGAGATGAGTACAAATAACCAGAAGCATGTAATTGATGTTTCTAAACTGGCAAGCGGACTTTATCTTTTTGTCATTGAAACAACAAACGGGGATATTCTGAAGCAGGAAAAAATGGTCCTGGCAGAGTAATAATTTTTTGAAGTTGTATTTGTCTCATTTTTTATTGCTGTAATGTAAGTCGTCAAACCAAAGAGGTTGAACATGGGCGATTGTGCTTAATGGCAAAATCGACATTATAAAACCTAAACATAAATTCTTCATTCGTCTATTTTTCCACTGTTGCACAACGGTTTGCGTGTTGCCGCCTGCCAGCCGAAATGTAAAAAATAAAACAACAATGCTGGCTGGCGGCAAAACGCTGTTAGCAGCGATTTTTAATTTTCTTTGCGTCCAAACCATTTTCTAAATTTCCATCCAATTTTTTGCCCAATTGTTGGTTCTGTAACATAAAATGCAATTGATTGATCCAAATTGGGTAACATTTTTATATTAATATCTTGTGATTTCATCCCACTACTATCAATTTGAATTGAATTAATATCCTTAAAAACGACTTCGGTAGATAAGTATCCAACAAATGTTGCAACCAAAGTGTCAGCAATTGGTGTTGAAGGCACATCTTTTATTAATAGACGAAAATCCCCATCAATATTTGTCATTGCTCCACAATTGATATTTTTAAATTGAACTGTTGCGAATGGAAGCGGCTCGTTTGTACTATAATCAATTACTTTCCCAGTTATTACAATACTGTCACTGGTGGCGGAAGATTGTGAATTACCTTCTGTAGATAAAGTAAGAGTGAGGCTAGATAGAGCAACCACCTTTATAAGATTGTATTTGTTGGCAGGTATCTCTTTTCCCCAATTGTCAAGTTGTTTCTGAGAATACATCCCGCAAATCGAATTGTTGTTATGATATTGCATTCGTTCAATATCAGTCCATGTCATTTTCGAAAAATCAATAATAACCTTACTACATTGACCACAAATACGGCCACCAATTGTTGGTGTCATATTCAACCAATGTTGTCCGCAATGTTTTGGTTTAGGAATTGTTTTCATAAAATCGCTGCTAACGTTTTGCCAGTTTACGCCGGGTGGGGCATACCAAAGATAAAAATTAAAAAGAAATATGCCCGCCTGGCGTAAACGGGCTGTTAGCGGTAGTTTTAATCATTTGTACTGAGGTGCTATTTTATCCAATGAACTTGTTATAAATATTTGGTTAAATGCTTCAAAAGACAAATTGGTCTCATCGCAAAATGTTTTGATGTCCTCGTATTTGTAATATACACACATTTGATTATCAAATTCAAGACCTATTGATATAATTTTTCTTGACAATTTAAAAGCTGGTTGCAGATAATCTATCTGAAGGTGAGTTTGTACAGGATATGATTCCCATTGAGTTATTATTAAAATTTTTAGAGGTGCGTGTAATTTTCTTGTACTTATTGTTTGATCTCCAGTAGTAATTGTATGTGGGGAGGAAGTGATTGTGTTCCATTGGCCCCGTGTTAATACACCTTGTATTGCTGGATTGCCAAACCCAGATATAACACCATCACTAGTGGCTTGATAAAGTAATTCACTAAATTTATTCATGGGGGCTTGAGTCAAAACCTTTGTTGAATCAATGCTTATTTTTGTTGTAGAAATATTAATTGAATCGTATGGAACAATTGAATATCCATGCTTCAAATATTTAATAATTATTTCTTGAAAGTCATTATATCTGCTGGAATCTAAAAATGTTTTATAATAATAAAGTGGTGTAATGAATCTGGTATATTCCGTGTTAGATGCTATTGATGAAGAGTCTTCATATAACCTGGAAAATGAAATGAAATATGCGCTGTCGAAAAGCGAATTCCAAATTAAATAATTCTCGTATTTTGATAATTTGGGAGCATTCTGATTAATATATTTGAATTCTTCATCAGTCATTGGATTTAGTATGCCATTCATATCAGAATACTTAATCGTTTTTGAATTATTAGCATAATTAAATACCTCTTTTTCAATTTCATCAAGGAATTTAACATCCGATTTTGCAATTGAGTCTATATCTAATTTTGAATAATAGCTATATGACTGTGGTTGACTAAAAAGTAGATTAGAAAATATAATCGTTTGAATTAGAATAATAAATAATTTTTTCATAGATGTTAAAATTACCACTAACGTTTTGCAGATTTGCGATTGGCGGGCTTTTCAGCACAAATGTTCATTCGGAGCACAGCACTTTCATTAACCACAAAGCTGTCTGCGGAGCACGAAACCCCGCCTATTGCAAAGATGCTGTTAGCGGTAGTTTTCCTTTCAATTTTCAGGATATTTTTCATAGGCCATTTTATTTATCTCAGTTTCTGAAAGTCCTTGCTGTCTAAGTTGTCCGAAGTAAGTCGCACGGAGACTTGCTAAGTCGTCAAATGGATGAGTTTTTAAAATAATTTGGTGTTCGACATATTCTTTTTGTCTCCAAGTGTCACTAAGTTGTCCAAGTAACTCTTCTTGTTTGTCAAACATAATTCGCCTGAAATCTTTATCTTCGATTCTATTCCTTAGCTCATAGTCACACGCCATAGAAAAAGTCACATTTGCAAAAATCCAATAGAGCAGATCGTCTATTTTGTCCGTCACTCTTCTTTCATATTCCTGTCCTCGTTCTGAAATTATGTAAAACATCATTCCAAGATTGTCCACTTCAATATATGGATGTGCGTTCCAGTCGGGCTCTCCGTAATTCGGTAATAAATTTGTCGGGGCTTCAATTTTCAAAGCCAATTCGTCAACTTTTTTCCTTATATCGTCAAGTGAATATTTTATCATTTAAATCGTCTTAATATGGTGGTGTACGTTTCGTCCTAAAATTACCGCTAACGTTTTCGTGGTTGCCGCAGGCTGTGACCGAAGCCGAATTTACACATTTCCCCTTTACGTTCCAAACGGAGGCGAAATCACATTCCTTACTAATATTTTCAGGCTTGCGGCAATTGCCTGTTATAGGCAGTGCTGAATGGTTATCGATTTTAATCTGTGATTAATAATTTTTCAATTTCAATTATTTTACCTCCATTCATTAATTTGACGAAATATAATCCACTAGATAACTCTTTTCGATTAAGTTTAATATTTTGATTTGAAATATTATTCAATCTTAATACTTCTTGCCCATGAATATTGGTTATGATTAGTGTAGAATTATTAAAACTAGAACTTATTGTTATATTAGACTCGTATGAAAACGGATTGGGTGAAATTATGATTTGTTGATTCATATCAGGTTCCTCAATCCCGGTATTGCAAATATTTGTTGTATTTGAATAATCATAGAAGTCAATAAAATTGGGTAACCCATAACTGCATAATTTTCCGCCTAAAGGAATTGCTAGGTCGACAAAACCTGCATTTAAACCTTGTAAATTTGGATTGTTTATGACAGCTAACGAAGTTTGATTTCTTTGTGCAACATATATTTTTCCATCCGGTCCCAGTTGCATTGCTAAATACCAAGGTCCACCTAAATGATTTGCTATAACTGTTTTTGAACTTATGATGGTGGCTGGGATCCCTGAGGATAAATCATATTGATAGATTCTATCATGATTTATGTAACTAGAAATGTAAAGTTTTGAATTGTCTGGTGAAAAGGAAGCTCCATATAAACCAAGTGCTATAGTATCTGTTATAAGGTTTAAAACATTTGAAATTACACCTGTGTTTTTATCGAAATCAAACATCTCTGAAATATGATAACATGTTTGACCATTCAGGCAAACTAATTTACTTCCATCTGGAGATGCTTTTAACGATCCAATTGCTGATCTCGTGGGTGCTGTTGAACCAGAGCAATATTCGGTATGGGATGAGCCAATGTGAGTAATAACTGAATCAACAATTCCGTTTGCTGTTAGGAGATAGGCATAAAAAGCGTCAGAATAAAATTTATGAGTAATTATCCAATAATCTGCTCCATTTCCGTGCCTGACTGCTGTGAGTTTTTCTGCAACAGGTCCTGTGAGAAAAATGTTTTTTTGGGTAGGAATTACATCCCCAAATCCTCCATCAAGACAAATGTCAACAACCGAATAACGAAATCCATTTATCAAAGCATTATGAAACATAGCATCAGTGGTAAATATGTAGAAATAACGACTACTACCTGGTAAAGGAATTATCAAAGAGGATTGTGTGGAGGACAAATGTCCTAAAAGACTGTCGCCATTGGGCATAATATTATGGAGTCTGTTCCAAACTTCTTGTCCATTTGTATAAAATAAAACAGATCCTGAACTATCACTTATTACTGAAGTCCCTTCAGAATGAGGTATTCCATCATTATAAGTTGCTCCATTTGTTAAAACAACCGGGACTCCATTATTAAAATCTAGACCGGCATGATCACCAAAATACCAGACATTTCCTTGCTTTTGAGAGAATCCAAAAATGGGTAAAATAATTGTTAATACAAAAATTATTTTCATGATATGATTGTGTTGAGCATTGCCTATAACGTTTTGCCGGTTTGCGCCGGGCAGGTTCGGAGCACGAAAGTTAAATATTTCCCCTTTACGCTCCAAACGGAGCTAAAAACACATTCACCACCTCAAAACATTAGCCTTGCGGCAACTGGCTGTTATAAGCAGGCTTATTCGTGGATTAGCTTAGTTTCTTTCCAGTCTAGGTTTAAGATAAGGGCAAATCTTTGATTTTTAGTCTTACGTGTGGTGTTAAGCGCCTTAATAATTTCAAAGTACTTAGCTTTGTCTGTGAATTTATAAATAATCGCTTTTTGTTTATTTTGTTCAACCAATAAATTTAAAATAGAATCACTCTTTATATAATAAGTTAGGTCTGAAAGATTTAATTTATTTGGGTGTAATGCCGAGTCCATGCAACATTTTGGTAAAATTTTTACCTGATGTGTAATGTAATTTTTTGATGTACAAATTATTGTTATCATATTCATAGTATCATGCGTATTGATACTGTTTAGCCAACTAACATAGTTATAATCTAAAAAACATTCTTTGGGGAACATGCTAATCCCAAACATGTAGTATTTTTGCTTGAGGAAGGTATTTTGCAAATAATAAAAAAGTGTCAAAAGCAATATCACGAATAAAACTAGTGTCTCGATTGAACGGTTTAAAGGTAATTTTTTCAAAGCTTGCTTATAACGTTTCGGCCATTGCCGCAGGCCGGGTTCGAAGCCGAATTTACACATTTCCCCTTTACGTTTCACACGGAGACGAAATCACATTCCTTACTCCAATCACCAGGATTGCGGCATATGGCCTGTTAGGTGCCGTTTTATTGCTTTATAAATTTTCCAGCGTAATTGTATCCAATTTTGTCAAATATTTTAAAGAGATAGATTCCATTTTTGTATTTCGCCAGATCCAATTCATTTCGCTTTTTATCTAATTTCTCATTTATTAAAAGTTTACCCGTTATATCGTAAATAAAAATGTTCGCATTTAAGTTCTCTTCTTTGAGAATGACATTTAATTTATCATAACATGGAATAGGATATATTTCTATTCCATTATCGACTGTTTGTTCGTTCAGATTTAATGAAAGGTTGCAAGTAAATACTGAATCTAGATAAAATAATGAACCATTTTGCGTGTACTCATAAAGAACTCCCCAATGTTCAAAATATGGACCTAATGACCACAATAGTCCTCCTGTAGATCCAATGCCGTCGATAATTGAAACATACTCAAAATACCCTGGAGTTGACCATGTGATAGTATCAATGGAACTGATATTGTATTTGGCTCTGTAAATTGATCCGTCGTATATAGAATCAATGCTAGTTACTTTTAAGCTATTTGCAAATTGCAGGGTATCTCCTATTGCGATATTAAAGTCGTAAAGTAAGTATTCGTTATTTGAAAATTTATCAATATAATAAATTTCTTTGTTGCTTGTTTCTCGTATACATCCTTCATACAAATTCAAGTAGAAGGAAGAATCTGGAAGTCCAGCAGGCAGAGGTGTTCTGATAAATAATCCCGATTCATATATTTTATGGTAGTTTTGTCCATTTATTAATGTGTCTCCCGAAATTGTTTGGATATAGTTGTATACATGAATCTCATCAGGAGGTCCCAATGATAAAAATGACCTTTGAGCGCACCAAGTAGCATTTGAATCAGGAAAGGAAACATAGGTCGGAGTCTGTCCCGATAAACGTGTGAAATAAATTGCAAAAAGGAAAATGGTTAAAAATCTCATGTCATTATTTGTTAAAATGGTACCTAACGGTTTGGCGGTTGCTGTTCGGAGGCGGTTTCAAGCACTGAACTTTCCACGAAACACAAATGTTTAATTTATTACGTCCCTGTCCAACGAGATATGCACCGCACTAACAGCAACCGCCTGTTAGCAAACGTTTTAATAACTAATTTCACATTTAGGAAGCCATTTTTTAATTTTCACTGACTCTGTTGCAGATATTTTTGTAGTTACAATATACAACTCTTTAAGTGAAACTAAGTTTGCAACTGATTCAGGGAGTGCAGCCAGAGGATTATCACTTAAAGACAGAATCTTAAGCTTTACTAATTTCCCGATTGATTCAGGCAATATTGTGAGATTATTATGATATAAATAGAGATACTCAATTTTTGTAAGATTCCCAAAGGATTCGGGTAAACTGTCAATTTTATTACCATTTATAGAAAATGAGACCAAATTGGTTAAGTTTCCAATAGAATTTGGGATCACAATTATTTCATTATATGAGAGAATCAATTTTTCGATATTAATTAAACTTGTAACAACCTCAGGAAAACTTAAAAAGTTGTTTTCGTTTAAATTAAGATTTTTAAGATTTATAAGATTCTTTAATGAATTGGGTAATGATGACAATTTATTGGACTGAATATTCAACTTTTCCAGCTTCAAAAGATTCCCCATAGAATCGGGTAGCCTATTAATTTGATTAAAAGAAATGTCCAATGTTTTAAGATTCGTAAACACACCTATTGCTTCTGGCAAAGATTTGAGTCCTTTGAAACTAAGATCTAAATAGTACACACTGTCTTTATTAACCAATGCCTCGTCAAGTGATTTATAAATTTTAGTCTCTTGAGCAACTAATAAAGATTTGCTTATGATAATGAATATGATTGTCAGAATTGCTTTCATAAAATGTTTGCTAACGTTTTGCCTGTTTATGCCGGGCGGGCATACCAAAGATAAAAATTAAAAAGAAACATGCCCGCCTGGCGTAAACAGGCTGTTACCGGTAGTTGCTTTGTTCGAATTCTTTCAACTTATCTCTAACCAAGGTATTATAATTATAATAATCCCATGAATTTTGAGAATAATTGAAAATAAATTTAGCCGTCGGAATATACCCTAATGTTCCACCACACCAAAGTCCAATGTTAATTGATTTTTTACTTATTTCAACTATGGTTTCCCCAGTAAGGTTAACTTCAATGGTATCTTGACTTTTAATTATATGATTTAAACCATAAATATATCGTCCATTATTTTTTCTCAGAGGCTTTTCCAATATATCTCTAATGTCTGTTTTTTTAGGATGGTATTTCAAGTGATATGAGTCAATTTGATCAATGAGATTTTGGTAATCTGTATTTGTAAAAATATGAATGTTATTATATTGCTTTTGTCCCTTCAGATTAGTTGTGTCAGAAAAATATGAAATAATTGTTTTATTATAGCATGAGACAATTAAGGAATCATTTATGGTCTGTCCTAACGATAATTCTGAAAAAAAGCATAAAACACATAAGCAAATTGTCGAAATAGGACTTATCAAGAATCTGTAACCAATTTTTGTTTTCATAAATGCAATTACCGGTAACGTTCCGCCTGTTTACGCAGGGCCGGCATACCAAAGATAAAAATTAAAACAAATGATGCCGGCCTTGCGGCTACCACGTGTTACCGGAATACTCGATCTTTCGTATGGTTTTATGTCATAAATATTGATCTACTTAGCTATAGCAATTTTTCTTGAAGAATACAGTGAATCACCATTAAATAATTTCATTATATAAAGGCCATTATATAAATGGTCAATATGGAATTGGTTTGGAGCAGAATTATTTAAATTTTTGACTATTAAAACATCTTTACCATATATGTCGGTTAAAACAATATCCAGCTGTCCTGAAACAGAAGTTTGAATATTCAGAACTGTACTTGCCGGATTTGGAAATATTTCTAGATTTTTGTCAACTGAAATATTTTCATCAATTCCAAACGGGAACTAGGTTGCATGTTTGTCCGAAAGGGTAAATAGTTTGCCCGTTTTGACTCAGACAAATTAATGAATAATTCTTTTCAGGCCAATTAGGTGATAAATCCGCAAACAATCCATATTCACTTCCGATTCCCTCAATAATACTCATATAGTTGGTACAGGGACTGCAACTTGAGCTAAGAGATGTACTACACCAATATCGTTTTCGATAGGTTGCACCGATTTGAACAGAGTCTAATTGGGATATTGTAATAATTGTTCCTCCTTGCCATTGGTTCAATGGTAATGCATTTGGCAGTGTATCTCCGAGAGTCAAATTAAAATCATATAACAGGTATTCCATTGAGGAATTGTAATCAAATAAATAAATATGTTTTGTTGAATCTTCTCTTAGGCCAACTATGGGTGTTCCTGTACTAAAAACCTGATAATTACACCAGCCATTGGGACCCCAAGTTCCAGACCAATATATATTACTGTAAGCGATACTGTTGATTGTTGTATCACCGACAATAAATAGTTGATAATCCCGACAAATTAAAGAAGTTTGATTGTTCCAATAGTCTGTCTGTCTCCAAACTACGTTTGAATCAGGGAACCCAACATAGGTTTGTCCAATGGTGCTTACTGAAATTAATAGTAAAATGACAAATAACGAAAATTCCCTTTTAAATATTAGCATTTTCTGTTTGAATCAATATTTACGAAATTTTTCATTCGAGTTTCCGGTAACGTTCCGCCAGTTGCCGCAGGGCGGGTTCGGAGCACGAAAGTTACAGATTTCCCCTTTACGTTTCACACGGAGACGAAATCACATTCCTTTCTATAATTTCCAGGCTTGCGGCATATGGCCTGTTATAGCACGGTTGATGCACTCATTCAATTATAAATTTTCCATGCCACGATTTATTTTTCTGAAATGCGTTGTAAAAATAAATGCCGGGTTTTAGATGATTAATCACAATTTCTTTTTCGTTTTTGATATTACTTATTTCAAGTACGATTGAACCAGTTACATTAATTATCTGAAGATTTTCAAAATTGCTGCTAAATTTAAATGTTAATTTCTCATGAGTGGGAATAGGATAGAGTTGAATTTCATTTGGTTTATCGCTAATATTTTCAAATCCAGAAAAGATTCCTCCATTAATAGTCTTGTGGATTTCTGGACCAACTCCTCCTCTATAACCTGCAACATATCCAAGATCAGAATTTTTAAAATACAAACAAAACAGCCAAGCATTTGTAGAAATACTTTGAAAATCCCATGTGTTTCCACCATCTGTAGTTTTAGCAATTAACGGATTTTGTGTTGTTCCTGCATAATCAATACCCGCCACATACCCTGTGTCAATTCCTGTAAAGTATACATCAAATGTCCCTGCATCGGGAGGAAGATTCAATAATGACCAGTTTTCTCCCCCGTCAATAGTTTTTAATTGTTGATTGTATCCAACGGCATATCCGGTACTAGAATTAACAAATTGAATTGATCTAATATCCAAAGACCAGCCAGCCCAATATTTAACATTCCAATTAGTACCATTATCAGTCGTTTTCCAAATAAATGAGCCATTTGGTGGTGCGCCAATGTTTGTATTGGTTCCAACTACAAAACCTGAGTCTGGATTAAAAAAAACCATGTCGGTTAGTCTGCCATATACAATTGATGATATCCATGTAGTTCCTCCGTCCATGGTTTTTAAGAAGATGCTGTCTCCTCCTGCAAACCCTATTGTGGAAGATACAAAATAGGTTGTATATAATTTCTTTGATGTTCCGCTTTGCTGCGAAGTCCAACTTACCCCTCCATCAATTGTTTTTAAAATCAATCCGCTGTCTCCTACAGCATAACCGATCAATGAATCTGTAAAGAAACCAGACATCACAATGGGAGTCACCCCTATATTCAAGTTGGTCCATGTATTTCCACCATCACTGGTCTTGTAAATATAACCTTGAAGGGTTGGTAAATTTGTTCCACCGAAAACATATCCAGTATTTTCATTCAAAAAATAAATACTAAACAGACCGTCATTTGAATTCGGATTAAAATTTTGCTGCAAAGTCCATTGCGCTTTAACACTTAGC
>Ga0190274_10000492_pt1 | contig 23827 bp, 17 predicted proteins | sample Popmic531T_FD_133002 | JGI IMG/M metagenome (GOLD analysis project Ga0190274, IMG submission 133002) | Populus adjacent soil microbial communities from riparian zone of Yellowstone River, Montana, USA - 531 T | ecosystem: Environmental > Terrestrial > Soil > Riparian zone | place: USA: Montana... | reverse complement strand
TGTAAGTTGGTGGATCGTCCTTGTTGTCGTAACCAGCGGACGATCCACGAAACCACACGAAAGAAACACAAAAGACTACCCAGGTTTACGGCACCGTTGGAGTGGCCGGTCCCTTCAACGACTCGTCACGTTTGGCCTTAAACTCGGTGCCGGCCTTCCACTCCGGATACTTCTCACCCTGGGCCACCCGATAACCAATCATCGTGAGTATTTGAGCATCATCTACCGCGCCAGCCATGTCCCAGTCAGACTTAATCTCGTCCGAGACTTTGTGGTAGTCCTTGCTTGTATACTCTTCGCGCTTTTGCTTGCTGTAATTCTGGTCTTTGCCGACATAGTCAGTGCCAGAATCCGGGTACACCGCCGGCACGCCCTGTTTGGCAAACTCAAAGTGGTCGGAACGATAATAAAAACCTTTCTCAGGTTCAGGATCAGGAGTGACTGTGCGGTTTTGCGCTGCCGCGGCTTCTCGCAGGAGATCGACCAGGCTGCTGTTGTCGTCGCCGACCATGGTTACGTCTTTAGTCCGCCCCCATTGATTGACGCCGTCAATGTTGATATTGGCAAGCGTCTTGTTGAGCGGGTAGAGCGGAGTAGTGGCGTAATATTTCGAACCGAGCAAGCCCTTTTCTTCAGCCGTTACTGCTAAAAACAGGATCGAGCGTTTAGGAGGTGTCGCCAGTTTCGTAAAACCTTCGGCAATTTCCAGCATCTGGGCCACGCCCGAAGCGTTATCGATCGCCCCATTGAATATCTGGTCGCCCTGGAGTTTAGGATCGCGGCCGAGATGGTCCCAATGGGCCGAGTAAACAACATACTCGTTTTTGAGCACGGGATCCGAGCCTTCAAGCTTGCCGATCACATTGCTGGAATTGATCTCACGCAGAGTGTTCTTAATTTCGATGTTGGCCTTGGCGTTGAGCGTCACCGGTTTGAAGTCTTTGGTGACGGCGGCTTTCTTCAAAGCATCGAGGTCCTGCCCTCCGGCAGTGAAGAGTTCTTTCGCCCGGTCAGAGGTGATCCAGGATTCTACCGCCGGCCGGCCCATGTTCTTGTCAGGTGTCTGGATGTCGAAGTTTTCGCGCGACCAACTTCCCGAGACAACCTCGTAAGGATAGCCTGCCGGTCCGGTCTCATGAATGATGATGGCGGCGGCCGCACCCTTCTGAGCCGCGATCTCATACTTGTAAGTCCAGCGACCGTAGTATGTCATCGCCTTTCCCTTGAACATCTTCTCGTCGAGCTTGGAAGGATCGCCTGCATCCGGCACAGCCGGGTCGTTGATAAGCATCACAATGGTTTTGCCGCGAACGTCCACGCCCTTGTAATCATCCCAGCCGTATTCCGGCGCCACCACGCCGTAACCCACAAAAACGATATCGGAGTCTTCCACCTTTGACTCCGGCACGAACCTGCGTGAGACGGCGACATAGTCTGTGGGGAAGTTCAGGTCGACCTTCTTGCCACCCGCAGTAAACGAGGCTTTCGGAACGGCCGTGAAACCTACCAGCGGTACTTTCTGTATGTAAGTCCCGTCAGGATTGCCGGGCTTAAGGCCGAGTCGCTGATACTGCTCGGTCAAATACTTGACCGAGAGTTCTTCGCCCTTAGTGCCTGGTCCACGTCCTTCAAACTCGTCCGCCGACAGCGTTTTTATGTGCTGCATGATGTCGCTGGAAGTGATCGAATCAAACGCAGGTTTGAGCTCGGCGGGAATCGCGGCCGCTGCGGTTGGGGTTCCAGTGTTTGCGTTTTGGTTGGTTGACGGCGTTTGCATGCACGCGACTGCGAAAAGAATCAGGGCAGCGGCAAACAGGACCGAACAAAGAACTCGACTCTTCATATTTAACTTGCCTCGTTTTGGACTGGAGTGGAGTTGGAACGGAATGTTTCTATGCCGAAATCGCGGGTAAGTCAATTGCACCGCGCTGGCGAGAGGTGCTCCCAGCGTAAGTGCCCATGCGATTGTTCTTTATTTAGCTCAGCCTCCACCAAGTCCTGGCGAACATCTCGGCGGCCTGCCCGCGAGCACAATTGCTTGAGGCTGGAGCGGGGCTCGACCCGTCCCCTGAAAGGTTTTCGTCTTTACAAGGTGGTATTGACTTCATTGTCGTGTGCTAACATTCCGGACTTAAACTTGTCTCGGCTGAAGCTCACCAAGAGGCGCTCATGAAGGTTCGTATTCATTCAATCTTTATCGTCCTCGTTTTCTTCATCGTTCCGCATGGCCGCGCGGTTGTGCCGCGCGACACCTGGAGCAGCTTGACGTCACAAAACTACCTGCTCCTGGGAAACGTCACCGACGACGAACTGCGTGCGGTGGCGGTGCAACTGGAACGATTTCGCGATGTGTTTACCCGACAGTTTAAAGGGGCGGCTTTGAACTCACCTGTCCCGACCACCGTTATTGTTTTTAAGAGCGATAGCTCTTTTGGTCCATACAAGCCTTTATTCAAAGGTCGTCCCGCTGATGTCGCCGGCTATTTTCAATCGGGCTACGACATGAACTACATCACCCTCTCACCATCCGAGCGCCGCCAGGGTGATCCCTACGAACTAATCTTTCACGAGTCGGTTCACCTGCTGGTAGACAATAAGGTGCGTACTTCGCCGGCATGGTTCAATGAGGGGCTGGCAGAGTATTTCAGCGCGTTAGTATTTCTCAAAGACAAGACCGATGGCAGCAAGCAGGTGATGTTTGGCAAACCTATTACGCGTCACCTCCAGATGCTGCGTGACAAGAAGCTACTGCCGCTGGCAACCCTTTTCGAGATTAACCGCACTTCCCCTTATTACAACGAGCGGGAGAAAAGCGGCATCTTTTACGCCGAGTCGTGGGCACTGGTTCACTACCTTACGCATGGCCAGAGCGGACAACGTCAGGCCCAACTAGCGCGTTTCCTTGAACTGCTCTCCGGAGGTGCGCCGCTGGCCCAAAGTTTTCAGCAAGCCTTCGAGAGCGACTATGCGACCCTGGAGAAGGAGCTTCAAGAGTACGTTCGCCAGGACAAGTATCGCGTCAAGCTGGCTCCCTACGTTGACCCGAACAGCTTTGCCGGAGAATTTAAGACCGCTCCACTTTCGGAAGCGCAGGCGCTCGCTTACCTTGGTGATTTGCTGCTGCACAACGATCGTGGCGAGGATGCGGAGAAGCATCTGACGCGAGCCCTGGCCCTGGCGCCCGAGCTATCATCAGCGAACGCCTCGCTGGGAATGCTGCGCGTGCGCCAGCGAAACTTCACCGAGGCTAAAGAACATCTGCAGCGAGCGATAAAAAGCGATCGACAAAGTTACCTGGCCCAGTACTACTACGCTTACGCCTTGAGTCGTGAGGCAATGGACCGGGGACAAACTGTCACGGGCTATGCGACCGAATCTGCTGCGCAAATGCGTGCCGCACTTGCGAAGGCGATTGAGATTGCCCCGGACTTTCCCGAATCTTACCGGCTGCTGGCATTCGTTCATCTGGCCACTAACAGCAAAATCGAGGAGGCAGGCGAGCTGCTTAATCATGCGCTGGCTCTGTCGCCCGGCAGGCACGAGTTCTCCTACCTGCTGGCTCAAGTCCAGCTTCGCCGCAAAGACTACGCGGCGGCGCGGGCCACTCTCGACCAGGTTATAGAAAACAGCCCAAACCAGCTGTTGCGCGCTCAGGCCAGGGAAATGTTGGAGATAATTGCAATAACCGAGAAGTATCAACCGAAACAGTAGGTCGAACAGTTTGGGAGGATTGCAGGCTATTAAAGAACCGAGCGCCGGATGCTGAGGGCAACACTAACTGATCCCTGAATCGACCAACCTCCGTCAGCGATCCGGCGCTCGGCTCTGTAAACTTCAGCCGAAGCAGTAGAGGCGGCCGTCCTGGGCTCCGATTACGATGCGGCCCCTGGCGATTGCCGGCGAAGCGGAAAGAGGAGCGCCGGCATTAAACTCCCAGAGCTTGACGCCGTCATTGAGACCCAACACGTAGAATCGCCCGTCATTAGATCCAATAAAGACTCGCTCGCCCGCAATGGCCGGTGACGATTCGACCCGCGCGCGGGTATCGAAAGTCCAAACAGCTTTGCCCGCCAGAGTCAGCCCATGGACCATCTTGTCGCGTCCGCCGATCACAATCCGGCTCGCTGTTACCGCGGCTGATGAATAAAACGGAAAGTGGCGTTGCGGGTGCTGATATCGCCAGCTGACGCGATGTTGCGTAAGGTCGACTGCCAGCACCTCATTGTCGAAGGTTCCATAGTAGGCAGACGTCCCGCGGATGGCGGGCGAAGCTCCGGTGTAGGCGTCGGAAGAAACAGTGAACTGTTCCTTGCCGTCGGCAATGCGAATAGCATGGAAAAACTCATCGCAGCCGGCGATGAACGCCAGATCCCCTGCGATACTCGGCGTCGAGTGGACTGGACCATTGGTCTTAAACTTCCAGATCAACGATCCATTGGCCGAAACGCAGTAGAGGTACTGGTCGTATGAGCCGATCAGTACGCGATCCCCGATCACCACAGGCGACGACTTGATTTCGTTGCCGGCCTTGAAAGCCCAAATCTTTTTCCCGGTCGATGCGTTGACGGCGTGTAGCCAACCGCCCAGGTCGCCAACGTAGACTACTCCATTGCTAAACGCCGGAGATGATTCGCCGATAGGAGAATCAATCGCATACTTCCAATAGACTGCGCCGTTATCGAGATTTAACGCGACCAGCTCACCCTTTTGAGATCCGACGAAAACAGTTGTGCCGACAATCGCTGCCGACGACTCAATGGAGTCTCCAGCCTCGTAAGTCCATAGTTGTTTGAGACTCTGCGGAACATTGGATTGCGAGACGCCGGTCAGGCTATGGTTGCCGCGAAACTGCGACCAGTTGTCCGCCGGCGTGTCCTGGGCTGCGACGTGGCCAGGGAGGCAGAAAACAGAAAGCAGAAGGCAGAAGGCAGAAAGCAGAAGGTAGTGGGAAGATAGAAGGTAGTGGGCAGTGGGCAGTGGGCAGTGGGCAGACTGCCATTTTCCCAGGCGTTCGCTAGTTTTCTCGTTCTTAGTCATTGCAAAAGTATTCATACCTCTCTATGTTTTCTGCCTTCTGCCTTCTGCCTTCTGCCTTCTGCCTTCTGCCTTCTGCCTTCTGCCCACTGCTTTCAGAATGCACTTTCATAGATCTCAAGCGCGCCAGCCTCATCAAATGCGCGAGGATTAAAACCGCCCGTCCATTGCGTGGCAGCATCCGCGGCCAATGGCTCGAGGTCATCATGAGGCACCCCGGCGTTGCTTAGCGTTGTTAATAATCCGCCAGCTGCCGCCAGGTGTTCCAATCTCTGCGCCAGCAATTCAGCCGGCCCGGTTGAGTCGAAATTCGAATTTGAGTTTGAGAGTTTTAGAAGCTCGGCATAACGCTCAGCCGCAGCCGGTGCATTCCAGCGTACGACCGACGCTAGCAGCATGGCGATCGCCGAGCCGTGGGCCGTGCCGTAACGCGCAGTCAGCGGATTCGCGCAGGCATGAGTGGCGCCAAGCATCGAATTCTCGATCGCCGCGCCGGCATGGAACGCACCAAGCTGCATGGCGCCGCGCGCTTCGAGATCGTCTGGTTGAGTCAACACGCGTTCATAATTGTGGTCGAGCAGCCTCCAGGCTTCGCGCGAGAAGATTTCAGATAGCCCATTGCGCCGGCGGGCCACGTAAGTTTCGACTGCGTGCGCGATGGCGTCGAACCCTGAGGTTGCGGTGATGCTACGCGGCTGGGACACAGTCAGTGCCGGATCCAAAAGCGCCACCTTAAAAGCGAGCTTCGGATCGCCACAGGCCATCTTGTCGTGAGTCTCAGCGTCGGAAATCAGTGCATAAGTCTGTGCTTCGCTTCCGGTGCCGGCGGTCGTTGGAATGCCAATCATCGGCAACATCGGTTGCGACGCTTTGCCGTAGCCTCGATAGTCCTGCATGCGGCCACTATTGGTGAGGAGAAAGTTGATCCCTTTGGCGCAGTCTAACGAACTGCCGCCGCCCAGCCCGAGGATGGAATCGATCTTATGAGGAGCGACAAAGGCTCGGCCCGCTTCGATCATTCGCGTGTCAGGGTTTACTTCAAACTCATGAAAGCGAACTACGTCGATTCCGGCCGAGTGCAGGGGAACCAGTGCTTCGTCGACATGGCCCGAAGACACCAGACCGCGATCGGCAACCAGCAAGGTCCGCCGGAAGCCCAGCTCGTGGGCCAACTCGCCGAGGCGTCTTATGGAGCCGGCGCCAAAGATAAGCCGGGTCTGAAGTTTGAATTCGAAGGTTTCCATTTTTGGAGTGCGCTGATCTTGTCAGCGCTTTGGTATTCGGCGACCTGTCGCCGCCGTCCTCCGCACTGATCCATTCTTCCTGCCGCATAAGCTCATTGACGGCGGCGACAGGTCGCCGAATACCAAAGCGGTAACAGGTTACCGCACTCCAAAGGAAAGCCACTCCAATGGCCTACTTCGCCGCTGCGGGCTTGGCAGCCGGAGTTTCCGCCAGCGCGTAAAGCTGGTTGCGATTTGTGATGTACAAGACGCCGTTTGCCGGCACCGCGGTGGAGTAGACCGAACTGCCCATGTTTATTTCGCCAATGATCTTCTTTGTCTTTCCCTCCTGCATGATCACGACATCCCCATCCTCGTCACCGAGATAAAGCTTGCCATCAATCAGCATTGGCGAGCCCCAAACCGCAGCGAAGAGATCGTGCGTCCAGTAAACCTGGCCGGTCTTGGCGTCGAGCGCGTGGACGAAACCACTGAAGTCTGACTCGTAGACAATGCCGTCTTTGATTGCCGGCGTTGAGATGGAGCGGCGAATCTTGTCGTAGTGCCAAACCATGCCAGTCTTGGTGATGTCGCCGCGTTTGGTGGCGTCGATGCAATACATATGACCCACGCCTTCGCCGTGTTCGGGGTCCTGACCATTAGCGATGTAGACCTTCTCTTCGTAAACCACCGCAGTTGAGATCACTTCGTTGCGCGTCTTCGGCCAAACTGACTCTTTCGGATTGAGATCAAACTCCCAGAGTTTCTTGCCGGTTAGTGCCTCGTAACCGCGAATCCAGCCGTCGCCCTGACCGTGGATCACCTGGACCACACCGCCAATCGTGCCGACCGTGGGGGAGCTCCACTGGCCGTGCAGAATGCGATCGTTGACTGAGTTATCTTCCCAAACCAGCTTTCCGGTTTTCTTATTGACGGCAATGACCGCCGGGGATTTCGGGGAGGGGATATTTACGTGGCTTTCGTCCTGCCCGTTTGAAGTGCTGACATAGAGCAGATCGCCGTATGAGACGGGGGACGAATTGGCGAGGTTGTGTGGCAACGAGCCAACCTCCTCGATCATGTCAAACTTCCAGACTACGTCCGCATCGTTGTCGGTCTTGAGTTTTTCATCAACCACCGGACCATCGTTTTCCTTGTCACGGAAACCCTGGGTATCCAGGCAGACAAGTTCAGCACGGTTTGACACATAGTAAACGCGGTCGCCTTCCACCAGCGGCGAGGAGGCAACTCCCTGATAAGGCCAGTCGTTGACGCGTCCGGCGACGAGCTTATCGTGGACCATCTGCCACATAAACTGCCCATCCGATTCGCGAAAGGCCATCAATACGCCTTTGTCTCCAGTGACTTTCGGGTCGCGCAGTCCTTCGTTATTGGTGCCGACGAAGACCATGCCTCCCGAGACGACGGCATTACCGTAGGTCTGCGAACCCAGCTGCGCCACCCACTTCACATTCTTCTTGTCCTTCACGTCCCAACTGGTGGGAAGCCCTTTCATGTTGGAGACCATGTTGCGATCGGGGGTGCCTCCCCACATGGGCCAGTCGCCGCCGCCCGGGTCGGAAGCGGAAGCCGGAGCCGGAGGCAGGAGGGAGAAGGCGAAGAAAGTAAGCAGAAGGCAGAAGGCAGTAGGCAGAAAAAACGCCCGCTGGTGATTCTTAAGCCTGAGTATACCAATCATAACCCTAGATGTTTTCATGTCTTCATATCCAGTCGTAAACCTAATTCGAGATTTCGAAATCATTGTCATCGTTCTCCCTGCGCCTTCTGCCTTCTGCCTACTGCTTTCTGCTTTCTGCCCACTACTTTTCTGTCTTCTTCGGTTCGGCTGGGGTCCTGACGCCTTGATAGACCTTCAGGTTGTCAAAGTAGAGTTCGGAGAGCGCGCTGCCGAAGATCCCCGGTGCGCCCCTGCGATTGGGAATTGGGTCGATACGTTCGACCAACCAGGCCGTTGGTTCGCTTTCACTCGCTAGCCAGACCTTACCTCGCGCGCGCGTCACCCCCGTACCCAGGTTTTCGACTTCAAGTTTGAGGCGATACCAGGTGTCAGGCTTCCAGGCAAAAGGAACTGTAACGGTTCGAGCGGTTTCAGGTTGCCACGGTTCCAGGTGAAGCATCTGGCTGTTTCCGTAAAGCGCCAAAACATATCGCTGGGCTATGATTCCTGCGTCACCCTGTTGTCGCCTCTTCATCGTAGCGAAGACGTCACCTTCAACCGTGTAGTCAGAGAAATTGGATGGTCCGAAATATGCCCGGGCCCGACTCAGCAGGGACGAGCCGTCGGCGGTTTTCACCAATACCTTGTTGCCGCCCTCCAACTCTCGCACTGAGAATTTCAGGGTGCTGTTTACCCACGTTGGCGGAGTCGTGTTGACTGCGTACGAGTCGAATCCTTCAGTCCATGGCAGAAGCGGAAAGACACGAACACTTGCCGAGCCTGTTATGTCACCCACCTTGGCTTTGACCAGGCCGGCCTGGGACTTCGACTCTGAGGTAACGGTAAACTGTCCATTATCCATGGTGCCGTCTAACTGGTCCAACGACCAGTTAGCAGCCGGTTCTTCACGAATGAGACGACCCTGTTCGTCAAATAACCGGACCCGAAACTTCACTTTGTCTCCTGGCAACAGGAGGAGTTCGGTTGGCACAACCTGAACGCTTGTGACGGGCCGGTTCGGATTTGGCAAACCTTCCACCGGCGGTCCGGCGGTGGACGGACTCACCGCTTTCTTTCCAATGCAATAGATCGTTGAATCGCTGATCACGTAGACACGGCCGTTGGCTACCGCGACAGAGGCGATGATTGATTCGGGCTGTGCTTCCGTGCCCAGCTGATCCTCGTCAAGGACCTCAGCACCTTTTGGTCCAGGCTTGAGAATGAAAAACTTTCCATTCTCAGTTCCAACGTAAAGTTTGCCGTCAGCCAGAACCGGTGAAGCTTTCTGGATCGTACCCAGATTCTTCAACCACAGTTGCTTACCGGTATTAACGTCAAACGCGGCAAGGTTAGCCCCGTTGTCTATCTGGTAGATGCGGTCTCCGTCGATCACCGGCGAGGAAAAACCACCCTGCCAGCCATAACTCTGCCACTTAATCTGTTCCTTCTTGATTTCACCTTTCGAAGTGGCATCCACCGCTACGATCATTCCCATCTCGCTGGAATTAAGATTCTCTTCACTGTGCGTCAGGATCGCGGTGGTCCCGTGCACGACCACTCCGGTATTAATTCCGCGTTTACTGATCTCATATTTCCAAACTGGTTCGCCGGTTCCGGCCTTGATAGCGTAGACGACGCCGTCGCTCGCTCCCTGGATCAGCAGCCGTGTGCCGTTGACGTTCACGATAATCGGCGCCGCATAGGTCGTATCGTAAGGGCGCCCGCCGGGAGCACTCACCCATAGCGTTGCGCCCGTCCTCTTGTCGAATGCCATGAAGCGGTGTGCGCCACGAGCGTGCTGACCCCATTGGAAAGTGACACCGCTGACGATGACCATATCACCTTCAATCAGAGGTGAGACGGTTCGGCCACCGTGGGTTGTCAGCAAGCCAAAATCTTCCGCGAGGGAGCGTTCCCATAAGACTGCTCCTTCGCTATTAAACCCGATCAAACTTCCGCCAACCCCAAAGGCGTAGACGTTGCCGGTCGCCGGATCGCCAACCGGCGAGGCCCAGCCCACCCGATGGGGTGGAACATCGCTCAGGAAAACGTTGAAACGGTATTCCCACGCAAACATCCCGGTGTCGGCATTCAGGGCAACGATGCGTTCTTGCAGGTATGCTCCTTTGCCAACCGAGTCCTGGAGGTAAACGCGATTACCCATCACGATCGGGGCTGATCGCCCGCCGTATGGAGCCTTCCACGAAAGATTTTCCCCTGCGGGTGACCAGTTTCGCGGCAGGTTTTTCTCCAGTGAAACACCGTCGCGTGCCGGCCCGCGCCACTCTGTCCAATCGCCCGGGGCGGTGGGAAGCAGCATAGCCAGTGCGAAGGAGGCGTACGAAATTATGGACATGAAGTTAGTCATATTGGAATTCCATTAAACCCCTTGAATGAGAGGTGTCGAAAAGATATAAAGAAGCCGTCAACGTATGCAACCTTAGAGATGTTTACTACGTACCTCTGAGTTGCTGTGTTCAAGTTTCCGCGATTTTTTTGCGTCCGTCTATCTCGGACGGAGCGAATCTAACATTTACTCGATGAACTCCCAAAAGCGAGGAGGGGTCGTATGCCGTTAAGAAAGCTACTTCTTCTTCTGTTTGTGTTGCTTCTGATCCCGTTGGCAACTTCGGCTCAGGATCCCAAGCAGGAACTCAACAATCAATTCTGGGAATCCGTGCGCAAAGGTGACCTGGCTGCGGTGACCGCATATCTCGACAAAGGCGCTGACGTTAACGCCAAATTCCGCTACGGCTCCACCGCACTCTTCAAGGCGGCAGAACGCGGACATACTGAGGTGGTGAAACTGCTGCTGGCCCGCGGCGCCGATGTAACTGTCAAAGATACATTCTACCAGGCCAATGCAATGACGTGGGCGCTCCAAAACAAGCACTATGACACGGTCCTGGTCATTCTGGAAAAAGACCCAGACAGTGTTGAGGATGTACTCCAGACGGGGGTCCGGGAAGGAAACGTTGCGCTCGTGAATGCCGCCATCAGTAAAGGTGGACTAAAAGCTGAGGCACTTACGGCCGCACTGGTACAGGCTACGGGAGAGCAAAAGAATGACGAGATCGTCGCGCTGCTGAAGAAAGCGGGGGCGGTCCCACCGCCTGAGATCGACGCCGCAACCTTGCAGTCGTATGTTGGCAAATTCAAGGGTGACCCAGGACCGGAGCTTACGATTACTCTCAAAGACGGGAAACTCTTTGCTGCACCGATCGGTCAGCCACCAATCCTTCTGTTGGCCTTGGACAAAACGAGTTTTAAGCCTGCCGCCTTCGATGGCTTAACCTTGACGTTTAATGTTGAGGCAGGCAAGGCGACCAGCATTGCGCTTAAACAGGGAGCGAATACGACCCAACTCAAGCGCATCGCGGATCAATAGGCAGAAGGCAGAAGGCAGAAGGCAGAAGGCAGAAGGCAGAAGGCAGAAGGCGGACTGATCGCGGCTATGCCGCCTGATGTGCGGAAGGTCTATGACCTTCCGAAGCGTGGCAAGGGTTTTGGGGCTACGCCCCTTTCTTAAGCTGTGAAAATCAGGGGCGCAGCCCCACAAGAAAATGAAGACTGTCGGAAGGTCACAGACCTTCCGCACATCAGAGGGCAGAGCCCGAACAAATCACCAGAGGGCAGAGCCCAACAAATCACGAGGGCAGAGCCCGAACAAACCATCCGAGGTTCATATGAAACGAATCTTATTAATTTCTTTTTGCTTAATAGTGAGTGCGACCTCAGTTACCGTGGCGCAAGCGCAGAATTGGCCACAATTCAGAGGACCAGGAGCTACCGGTGTAGTTGAAGGAGGTTCCTCCGCGGTCACCTGGGATGCGGCGAAATCAGTCAACACCCGTTGGAAAACCGCCATTCCGGGTTTGGCGCATTCGAGCCCGGTGATTTGGCGCGACAAGATCTTTGTCACCACTTCCGTTAACAGCGCGGAAAAAGATGAAACACGCTTTGGGCTTTTTGGTGATGTGGCCCCGGTTAAAGGGGATCTTAAACACACCTGGAAGGTTTACGCGCTGGACAAACTGACCGGCAAGATCCTTTGGGAGCGAATAGCCTCGGAGGGAGTCCCGAAGGTAATGCGCCACCCAAAATCCACCCACGCTGATTCGACACCGGTAACTGACGGCAAGTATCTGGTGGCGCTCTTCGGTTCCGAAGGTCTTTTCGCCTACGATCTGAAAGGCAAGCTTCTTTGGAAGCAGGACCTGGGTGTTCTCGACGCGGGTTGGTTTTACGATCCCGACTACCAGTGGGAATACGGCAGCTCTCCGATCATCTACAAAGACCTTGTGATCGTCCAGGCCGATGTACAAAAGGACTCGTTCATTGCGGCGTATAGTCTGAAAAACGGCAAGTTGGTTTGGAAGACGCAACGTGATGAAATTTCATCGTGGGGTAGTCCCACCGTTTACGAAGGCAAGACGCGCGCTGAGCTGGTCACCAATGGCTCGAAGGCTATTCGCGGTTACGATCCAGCGACCGGCAAGGAGTTGTGGCGGCTGACCCCAAACTCAGAAGTAACCACCCCGACGCCTTTCGCGGCCCATGATCTGATTTTTGTTACCAGCGGTTACCGGATCATTCAACCGATCTACGCAATCAAGCCCGGCGCCAATGGCGACATTACGTTGAAGGACGACAAGTCGTCGAGCGAGGCCATTGCCTGGAGCAAGAAGCGCGGTGGGCCGTATATGCCGACCCCGATCGTCTACGGCGATCTGCTCTACGCCTGTGCAAACAATGGCGTGTTGACTGCTTACAAAGCGGTTACTGGCGAGCAGGTTTACCAGGAACGACTCGGCGGTAAAGGCGGTGCATTTACTGCGTCGCCCGTAGCTTCGGATGGAAAAATCTATCTCTCGAGTGAAGACGGCGAAGTATTCGTCGTTAAAGCGGGACCGAAACACGAACTGCTGGCGACCAACCCTGTCGGTGAGGTAATGATGGCGACTCCGGCAATCTCGGATGGTTTGGTCATCGTGCGGGGAATACATCATCTGTTTGCGTTTGGGGAGCCGGCGCCCGCGAAGACCGCGAAGAAGTAACGCAAACTGTTAGTTTGCGGATGATAGGTAAGAAGAGGGGGAAAAGGGGAACGGGCAAGGGGGAAAAAGTTTTAAGATCAGACGTTCATTTCTCCCGTTCCCCTTTCCTCTTTTCCCCTTATGTTATAAGTGTTAACCACCATCGCAAACTAACAGTTTGCTTTACAAACAACCTAAGGGAACAACATGAAATATTCCAGCCGCATCATCACCGCTTTGGTCATTAGTGTTCTCCTAAGCGTAACACTCCTCAATTCAAGCGCCGGCGCCTCCGGTGGCGCGAATTGGCCGCAGTGGCGTGGCCCTGACGGCCAGGGAGTGTCCGCGGAGACTGGGCTACCCACTGAATGGAGCGACGTTAAGAATGTGAAGTGGAAAACACCAATTGCCGGACGTGGTCATTCATCACCGATTGTCTGGGATAAGAAGATTTTCCTGACTTCGAATGTTGACGGTGAAAAAATCGAAGGTCGTACACCGGGTGTAACCCACAAGATGTCGGACGGTTCGACCTTCGTTCACCCGGACGCCGTTGGCGCCGACCTGAAGCACACCTTCAAGGTCATCTGTCTCGATCGCGACTCCGGCAAGGTCCTGTGGGAGCGAGTGGCCTACGAAGGTCCGGTCCAGGACAGCCGTCACAAAAAAGCGAGCTTCGCCTCTTCCACACCTGCGACTGACGGCAAGTACGTTTTCGCATTCTTTGGCAGCGAAGGGCTCTACGCTTACGACTTTAAAGGCAAACAGATTTGGAAACAGAATCTGGGAACCCTGGGGACGGCCAGCGTGGGTTACGGAGTGTCTCCAATTCTCTATGGCAACCTGGTGATAATGCAGTGTGACGACAGTGGCATGCATTCGTTCATCGTCGCTTTTGATAAGAAGACCGGGAAAGAAGTTTGGCGGGTACCTCGCAAAGTGGATGTCACCTGGACCACGCCGGTGCTGGTCCAAACAAGCAAGGGGACCGAACTCGTTACCGGCGCTGCTGAGGCAATCATTGCTTACGATCCGGCCACTGGTAAGGAACTCTGGCGGCACAAGGGTCTGGAAAGCAACGCAGTTCCGACACCGGTCGTTTCAAACGACCTCGTTATATTGACCTCTGGTTCGCCAAACAAGATCGCCCTGGCGCTCAAAGCCGGCGGCACTGGCGACGTGACCGGCACGTCCCAACTCGCCTGGTCTTACAATAAGGGGACAGCTTACGTACCGTCGCCGATCCTTTACGGGGATTACGTTTACCTGATGACTGATCGAGGTTTGCTGACTTGCCTGGACGCGAAGACCGGAAAGGTGGTGTATGAGGGAGCGCGCGTGCCCAAACCAAGCACCTTCCAGGCCTCGCCGGTGGCCTTCGAAGGCAAGATTCTTTTGACCAGTGAAGAAGGTGAGACCTTTGTGTTGAAGGCTGGACCGAAGCATGAAGTGCTCCGCAGCAATTCGGTCGGCGAACCTGTCTCTGCCTCGCCTGCAATTGCTAATGGAAACATTTTTATCCGAGGGGAGAAACACCTCTTCGCGATCGGGAAATGAGGCAAAAAGGCCGGAGGGCAGAACAATTTCGAGGTGTAAAGCGTCTAACTGTTAACAAGTTGGACGGGAAACGTTATGCAATTGGGGAAACGGTAAGAGCGATCCACGAAGATACACCAAAGACCACGAAGAAGGTTTCGTGAGGCTTAGTGTGATTTCGTGGATCGTTTTGCCAAAAGGAGATCCACAAATGTTTGCTTCACAAGAATCAACGCCATGGCATCGTTCGACAACCGTATTAATCGTCGCCTCAGTCTTGTTGCCACCGCTTGGGCTGGCGCTGCTCTGGCTTCGCCGTGATGCCGCCATCAAAGCCAGGATTCTTGGAACGCTGCTCATTGTGGTGTGGGGCGCCGGCGCCTTTTACATGTTGAGAACCTGGCGCATCTCCAGCTTGAACGATGCTCACTACGCAACTCTCGAACAGCATCGTGCCCAACAGGAAGCAGCGACCGGCCAACAAGCTGTCGCCCCGACAAACCCTCAAAATGCCCCAGCCGCTGTGCCTGCCACCAATGGTGCGGGCCCGGCAAATCCTGCGAGCGCAGTTGCGCCCGGAACCTCCGCATCCGAAGCGGCTCACGCTTCGAAGAACTATTGGACGAATTTCCGTGGACCTAACCGCGATGGCCGTTACGATGAAATGGCTGTGCTTACCCAGTGGCCCGCAGCGGGTCTGACTCCGATTTGGAAACAGCCAATCGGTATTGGTTATGCCTCTTTTGTGGTCGCGGATGGCCGGGCCCACACGATCGAACAACGCCGTGGCCAGGAAGTGGTCACCGCTTACGACCTGGCCACCGGACGCGAGGTGTGGAAGCAGGGATGGAATGCCGTCTACAGCGATTCAACCGGCGATGGACCACGCGCAACTCCGACCTGGGACGATGGCCGGCTGTATGCGCTGGGCGCTACTGGCGAGCTTCGCTGTCTGGACGCCAAATCCGGCGCCGTTGTTTGGGGAAAGAATATTCTGTCCGATAACCAGGCCGCGAACCTAAAGTGGGCCCAGGCTGCATCGCCACTAATAGTTGACAATAAAGTTATCGTGATGCCAGGTGGAACATCAGGCAAGTCGGTCGTAGCCTACAACAAGATGACCGGTGCACCCGTGTGGAAATCACAGAACGACACCGCCGCATACGTCTCGCCTATGCTCATGACGCTGGCCGGCCGCCGGCAGGTCGTGGTCGTCAGTTCAACGCGAGTCATGGGTCTGGCGCCCGAGGATGGATCGCTGCTCTGGAGTCAAACGTGGGACACGGACTCGGGCATTAACGTTTCGCAGCCGATCATGGTGGACCAGAATCGCTTCTTCATTTCGGCTGGTTATGGAAAAGGGGCGGCACTGATGGAAGTAACCGCCAGCGGTTCGAGTTTTTCCGCGCGCACAATTTGGGAAAACATCAACATGAAGAACAAATTCAACAGCTCAGTTCTTCATGAAGGACATGTCTACGGTTTGGATGAAGGAATTCTGACTTGTCTGGATGTAAACACGGGCGTCCGCAAATGGAAGGGCGGGCGCTATGGCTACGGACAGGTCATCCTGGCGAGCGGATACTTAATCGTGTCGAGTGATAAAGGTGAGCTGGCACTGGTAAAAGCTACACCTCAACAGTACACCGAAGTTTCGCGCTTCAACGCTATCGAAGGCCAAACCTGGAACTATCCCGCTATTGCCGGCGGTAAACTTCTAATCAGAAACGCGAACGAGATGGCTGCCTACAACATCGCCGCGAATTAGAATCCAGGCTGCTATTTTTAGGGAGAACAGGACGATCCACGAACAAACACGAAATAACTCGAACTTCTTTTCGAGCCCTTTCGTGTGATTTGGTGGATCGTTCTCATTGTAAAGCAAACTGTTAGTTTGCCGTCTTGGCATTCCCAGAATTTAGGTGGCCACAACGATCGCCACCAACTGTTTCTGAGTCGCACATCATAGTTGAACGAATCGGAGCACAAATGAAAACTATCATCGACAAAAGCAACTCCAAGAGAAACTGCCGCCGTCTTTTGCGTCACGCAGGTCTGGCGAGCTCGCTCTTCATGGCGACAGCCGTAGTTCACGGTCAGGATCTCGTTTGGCCGCAATTTCGCGGTCCGAACTCGAATCCGGTGGGTGCTCATACACAGCTGGCCGAACGTTGGTCCAAAACCGAGAACGTTGAGTGGGCCCAGGAAATTCCGGGGCGCGGTTGGTCGTCGCCGATTGTGACTGGCGGTAAGGTCTTTGTTACCACGGTCACAACAGAAGGCAAGTCGAAGCCGCCGCAGATCGGGACGGAGTACAGCAACGAGTATGTCGCGGAGCTACAAAAGCAGGGACTCCCCATGAAGGAAGTGATCGAACGCGTGACCGAGCGCGACATCGAACTGCCGAAAGAGGTAATGCTCCATTACCTGGTTTATTGCCTGAACCTGAAGAGCGGCAAGGTGGAATGGAAGAACGAGTTCTATACGGGCCGGCCACCTGGCGGTCGTCACCGCAAGAACAGCTTTGTCTCCGAAAGTCCCGTAACCGATGGGAAGTTCGTTTACGTCTATGTGGCGAACCTGGGTTTGTGGGCGTTTGATTTGAAAGGGAAGCAGGCGTGGACCACGCCGCTCGAAGCGAATCCGATTTACCTCGAGTTTGGGACAGGCAGTTCTCCGGCCCTGGCCGGAAACCTGATGGTGATCGTGAGCGACAACGAGAAGCAACAATACATCGCTGCGTTTGACAAGAAGACGGGCAAGCAAGTTTGGCGTACTAATCGAGACCTGGGTGGCAAGGCGCAGCCGGTGCAGAGGTCCGGGTGGGCAACACCTTTTGTTTGGCGGCACGCGCTGCGGACCGAGATCGTGGCGGTGGGGCCCGGCGAGGTAATAAGTTACGACCTGGCCGGAAAAGAACTGTGGCGCATGTCGGGGATGGCGGCGACGCCAATTCCGATGCCCTTCGCCTATGACGGACTCCTGTATATCGACGGCGGGCGAGGACGGCAGATCTTCGCGTTGCGTCCCGGCGCCAAGGGCGACATCTCGCTCGGAAAAGATCAGAGCTCGAACGAGTATGTTGTTTGGGCGCAGGCGCGCGCGGGGACTTACTTGCCGTCGCCCGTAGCATACGATGGCGCCGTTTACGCGTTGACGGAGACGGGCATCTTGAGCCGCTATGATGCCCGGACCGGAGCGATGACTTACAAGACGCGAATCGATCCCAGAGCAACCGCGTTCACCACTTCTCCGTGGGCCTACAACGGCAAGCTCTTCTGTTTAAGTGAAGAGGGCCAGACATTCGTGGTGGCGACTGGTGAGAAGTTCCAGCTGTTGCACGTGAATGAACTGGACGAAATGGCGCAAGCATCGCCGGCGCTGGTTGGCGAGCGCTTGTTGATTCGGACGGAGACCAAGCTGTACTCGATCCGCCAAAAAAGCTGAATCATGTGATGTGAGTAGTGGGTCGAGTTGTCTTTTCTACTCTCATTCACACCGTGGCTTTAGCCCGGTGATACCGCCGACTTCGAATTTCTTGTAACCGTTTCGAACGGTTTGGATGGGCTAATCCGCAAGCCGCGACGATTAACGCTTTCAGGGTCATTCGTCCGGGCAAAAATCATTGACGCACCCGTTCCAAAAGAGTAAAAGCAGAGGCACTTTCGTTGACGAAGGGAGATAAGGCATGCCGAAGAAGCAGATGGCCAAACCGCAGCGTCGCACCCAAATCAAAGACCAGTCGAAGAAGGAAAAACCTTTATCGAAAAATGAGCTAAAACAGGTTAAAGGCGGCGTCAACAAAATCGAAGCAATAAACATTAAGCAAAAGGTAGTCCAGGACTCGGTTGGGAGCGAGTAACAAACAACGTCTTCGAACAGCATGCTTCCTGACCATCCGACGGCGCTTCCTAAGGAGTTTTCATTAACCTCAATGATGGTAGCGTTGCGGTTGACGCTGTCTCTCAGTCGCAATCGAACGGTCCCCTTTTATAAAGGTCCTGCTCGCTCCCCTTACCACTGCGTTAGACCACGTCAGATTCCTGCGAAATGGACAATCGCACCCACAGATTAGCTGAGAAGATTTGGCAATATCACCGGATGGAGCACAGGCTGGAAAAAGCCGATGCGATCCTGGTGCTGTGTAGTCACGACAAGCGGGTGGCCGAAACGGGCGCTCAGCTATTCCTGGATGAGTGGGCGCCGCTGCTGATCTTCGCCGGTGGTTTGGGATCAGTGACGAGGGAAATGTGGACCGAACCCGAAGCCGATCAATTCGCCGCCATTGCCTCCGGCATGGGCGTCCCGCGAGAGAGCATACTGATTGAGAACCGGTCGGCAAACACCGGCGAAAACATTCTATTTACCCGGCAGTTATTGGCCGAGAAACAACTTGACCCTGGGCGGTTCATACTGGTGCAGAAGCCCTATATGGAGCGCAGGAGTTTTGCGACGTTTCGGAAGCTTTGGCCCGAGAAGGAATGCATAGTTACTTCTCCGCAGGTTTCATTTGATGAATATTTGGATGGCTATGCCCACGAAGAGTTTTCGAAAGATGATGTGATTAGCATCATGGTCGGCGATCTTCAGCGGATCCGGCTCTACCCTGAGAAGGGATTTCAAATTCACCAGGAGATACCGCCTGACGTCTGGTCTGCCTATGAAGAGCTGGTTAGGGCCGGATATAGTCAGCGATTGGTTTGACTGATCGAGTCACCAGCGATCGGCCGCCCATGGTCTAGAAGTCCGACACACTTTAGTTTGTCGCGATCGTGGCTAAAGGCTTCGCGATTGTTACGGGACTTTATGTCAATCCAGGTTTGTTCAGGCGAACGAACGACAAACTAAAGTGTGTCGGACATAGAGCCCTTGTTGAACCAGAGCGCGCGATATGACAGAAGAAGAACTTGAACAGTTTGAGCGGGAGTCTGTTGAATATCTCAATACTCAGCAGGATATTTTGCGTGACGAATATGACCTGGGAAACTATGAACGCTGGGATTATGATCAGGATACCGGAGAGTTTGTTTTCTCAGATGCAGGAGTTCCTAAACTGATAGCGAAATTCCAGGTGGTCGGCTCGATTTCGAATATTTCGAGTACATGGCTCTGGTCCTGGGCTAATCCGAGTATTCTCGATCCGGTGAAGACCGATATGCTCGTCGTCAAGCACTTTGGCGAGGAGCACGGGCTCAAGGAACTGGTAGTTGAGAAGTGGGAAGCAGAGGAGGTCGATGGGTGGGCCATGACCGGTATCTCTGCAAAACTCCTCAATGCAAAAGGCGCCTACCGGTGTCCCGATGAGAACGGCTTTCTATTCGTTATCTTTACAGATGTACTGCGCGCAGGTTAACCCGCGATCTGCTCAGCTCCTGAGAAGACCAAATGAAAAGATTATGCTCATTCTTGCTACTCCTTATCATCATGCCCATGGCATACGGACAATCACAGCAGACTATGGTGATCAAGCTTTACTTTCCCAATACCAAATCTGAGAGTAGCGATTGCGTCGCGAAAGTTTTTCCGGTAACAAGGAGAATCCAAAAGACCTCAGGGGTTGCTAGAGCGGTTCTTGAGCAGTTGTTCATGGGTCCAAACAGTGAGGAAAAAGCGAAAGGTTTCTATTCTGATTTTTCAGAAGAGACAAAATCTTTTTTCCTGAGCGTGAACATAAAGAATAAGGCCGCATACGTTAATTTAAACGATCCGAGTTTGGCGCCGGTAACAGGTAATTTCACCACCAGCTGTGGCGGGTCGAATTTCTTTGATCAAGTGAATAAGACGTTAAGACAATTTCCTGCCATCAAAAAGGTCTTCTTTGCGATCAAAGGTGACCCCTCTCTCTTCTATGATTGGATGCAGGTAGGAGAGTGTCCCAGGGAACTGAAGAACTGCGATGCATCAAATTTCATTAAGTGATATCGACGCATTTGAACTGCTATGACGCTTGCCAGGTTTGCGGGTTCTCTCTTGCTGCTTTTTAGCTACGGCGTTGGGGTTGGCCACGCCCAGGATTTGAGCGGTTTTTTCAAAGACATCAAAGGAGCGTTTGTTGTCTATGACATGCGCAACGATCGCTACGTGCGTCACAACCCGCAGCGCTGCCGTGAAAGATTCAGTCCCAAATCGACCTTTAAGATTCCAAACTCACTGATTGGTCTCGAAACAGGCGTGATCCGCGACGCTGAGTTCATTATTCAGTGGAACCGCGAGAAGTATCCACCTCAGGAAAACTGGAACCAGGAACCATTTCTTCACTGGGGAAAGGACCAGACCCTCAGGTCGGCAATCAAGTATTCAGTTGTCTGGTACTACAGGGAACTCGCATTGCGCGTCGGCAACCGGCAGATGAAGAAGTATGTCAGCGCGTTCGATTACGGAAACGAAGATGTCTCCGGCCGGGTTGATAACTTCTGGCTTAACGACGTGCTGAAGATATCAGCCGACGAGCAAGTGGAGTTTTTGAAAGCGTTTTACACTGGGCGCTTGCCGGTCTCCAAACGCGCGACCGAGATCGTCAAGGACATTCTGGTGTTTGAGAAGTCCCCTCGCTATACACTCAGCGCAAAAACCGGCGGCGGACCGATTGACGAAGGAGTTTTCATTGGATGGTTCGTCGGTTATTTGGAAACCAACGGCAATGTCTACCTTTTTGCTATGAATATTGAGGGTTCCAGCTTTATGGAAATCCGCGACAAGCGAGTGGAGTTAACGAAACAAATACTCAGGTCGATAGGTTACTTGCCCAAGTGAAACAGGATCTTCGCTTTGGTGTGATTTCGTGGATCGAATTGCCCTGGTTATTGAGCGAACGATCCACGAAAACTAACGAAACATCACTAACCCTAGCGAGGCTCTATCCCAGACCGACAAGGGGGTGCCATTAGATTTAGCCGCGGATTCTCGCGGATAAACACGGATCGGAAATAGAACAAACAGAACTGCTGATCCGCGTCTGTCCGCGTCTGTCCGCGGCTTACTTCTGGTTTGACTGCGGATCCAGAACTTGCCTCATCTACATCACGTTTTACCAGACAAGTAATCCAGACTGATATTTGCTTAAGGTTGGGTCGTTGCGGGTCGCGACTTACTGGTGCTCAATCCCCGATTGAGAAGCATCTTCACTTCAACCCTGCGATTTTGTGCACGGCCAGAGGCAGTGCTGTTTTCCGCGACCGCCTCAGTCTTGCCGAAACCCATCGGTGTGATGAAACGGCGCAGCGGAATCTTGTGATTCACTGCCAGGTACTGAACCACTGCATCCGCACGTTCGCGGCTGAGCCGGAAGTTCTTGGCTTCGCTGCCGGTTGAATCGGTATGACCGGCAACCTCAATCATAAAAGCCCTGGCTCCAGTCACCGTGGTTGCGAATTCGTCAAGCTGTCGTCTGGCTTCGGGCGAAAGAAGAGCGCTGTTCACCCTGAAATTTACCGCCACAGTTTGGCTGACATCGTAATCATCCAAAGCTGACACTTGCTCCTTTACCTCCGCAACCTCCTGTCTGGCTTCCGCGGCAATTGCATAGAGTTCATCCATTTGGCCGGCCATCCGCTGTTGGTTTTCTTCGACGGGAGTAACCCGGCTGTCGGCTGTGATAGCGGCCCGCATGTTCGACTCATCAAATCTGATTTTTTCTGCCTGAAGTTGACCCTGCGAGTCGCCGCGGCCTTCTACCTCCACAATCAAGCCACGCAAAATATCTGTAACCGGATATTTCTTACCGCTGCGGAGGAAGCCTCCATGAGTCTTGATGCTGGTTCTGTCGGTTATGAGTACCTGGTAGTCCGTACGGTTACGGTCGCGGATCGTGAATGTATCGGCGTCGCGATTAATGACGACACCTTTGAATTTCAATTTTGCCCCATTCGGGACGGATTGTATGTTGGTAGTTCGTGCTCGGGTGGCTTGCGTGTCCTGGGCTTGTCCTAAAGCGAGGGGGGGCACGGCTGAGAGGCAGATCAAACTAACAACCAAGGCAAATGCTCTATATTTCGCACTTCGATTAATACTCATGCTTGTCTCCTTCGGTATTGCTAAGAAACGCCACAGGGCATTCCAGGTGGTTTTGTCGGGAGAGTTTGCTGATTTGGAGGGGGAGGTCAAGCCTAACCTAAAGTCGCAGGAAAGATCAAAGAGGGAACTGAAACATCCGCGGATTACGCAGATTAAGAACCTTACCCAGTAACGGTAGTCCTTATTAAGGAAGAGACGGCGTGATTAAGGAAGAGACGGCATGTTGGCCATCTCCCCTGTAGGCACCACGAACTTTACTCGGTCTGCCTGCTAATCTGCGTAATCTGCGGATTTGTCCTTCGCAAAAACAAAAACGTCAATTGGTTCGAAAACTGCTTCATCGCTGAGCAGAGCGTGTGCCCGCAACGCAACGATTCATCAAAACACTTTTCGTTGTTGCACTCGTTCCTTGCTTGCCAGGGCAAACCTCGGTTCAACCTGGGCTGAGCCCGAGATCAACGCAGCCACGTGTTCGCCGACTGCGGGCCCATGCTTGAATCCGTGGCCGGAGCCACCACCTGCCAGCCAAACGTTTTCAAACGCGGGATGACGGTCGATCAAAAAGTCGCCGTTCGACGTGTTTTCGTATTGGCAAACGCGTGTTTCCGTTACAACCGCATGCGCCAACTCCGGCATGCGTTTGGCCAGGCACGCACGAGCAGCAGTCAGGCCCTCCAGGGATACGACCCGATCAGTCTCATCAGGATCGAACTGCGGTCCATGTGCATCAATGGCAAGCTTGAAACCACGGTGGTCGAGATTGGGAATACCATAGATCAAGTCTCCGAAATCGATCCACGCCGGCATCTGTTCTGGTCCGAACCGGCCGCCCGCGGGAACAGCGAAGAAGAAGACTTCCTGCCTGGTGACGTTGATCAACGGGCGCAGCAGCCCCGGAAATATCTTTGGCAACCATGGGCCACAGGCGAAAACGAATTCCTTCGCAAAAATTTCTCCGCCGCCAGCCGTCTTGACCGATTGGAGATTGCTGATTGCTGATTTCGGATCTAACCCCGTGTCAGAACTACCAAGTTGCCACCTTTCCCCTTTACCCGTTCCCCTTTTCCCCATTTCGCCTATCGCCGTTCCCCCTTTCCCCTCATCAGGCGGCAAGACTGCTTCGTCCAGATAAACTACTCCACCATTGCGCGCTTCAGCGACGACGGCTTGCACAGCCTGGCGCGCCATTAAAACGCCACTATCGGGCTCGAGAATCGCCCAGGTTACGTCACCGGGTTCAATCTGTGGATATCGACGAAGGAGTTCAGCGCGGTCGAGCTGTTGATATCGAACGCCGCACTGCTCGA
>Ga0190274_10000491_pt1 | contig 23905 bp, 14 predicted proteins | sample Popmic531T_FD_133002 | JGI IMG/M metagenome (GOLD analysis project Ga0190274, IMG submission 133002) | Populus adjacent soil microbial communities from riparian zone of Yellowstone River, Montana, USA - 531 T | ecosystem: Environmental > Terrestrial > Soil > Riparian zone | place: USA: Montana... | reverse complement strand
GCGCCTGGCCGAGCGCCACGACGTGCTCGCCCTCACGCAAAGCGCGCTGCCGGCCCTGACGCAACGCGTGCTTCCCGCCCTCACGCAACCAGTCGAAGCGCCAGCGGAGCCGCGCGTCGCCGCACTGCCGATGAACCGCTTCTTCCTGAACGCGCCGCTGCTGCAACGCGCGCGCGCTTTCGCGCCCGACGCCACGCTGTACGTGCCGTGGACCTCGGGCACGCTCCCGACCTTCTGGCGCGCGCGCATGCTGCGACTCGCCACGCAGCGGCCCGTGGCGCTGTTTCTCACGCAGCCGTACGACAACCCGAGCTGGCAGAGCTGGCTCATCCGCCACCTGCTGCCCGAGCTCGCCCTGGGGCTGTCCGACACCGTGGTGCGGCACCTCGCCCAGCTCGGAGCCGAGACCGAGCTCGTCCCCGCCGGCGTCGACCTGCGGCGCTTCCGCCTGCCGTCCGCCGAGGCGCGCGCGGCCCAGCGCCGGGCGCTCGGCGTCGACGCGAGCGAGACGCTCGTCCTGCACGTCGGCCACCTGAACCGCAGCCGGCTCGACGCCGCCGAGATCCGCGCGCTCGCGCGCCGGCCAGGTCTGCGCTTCATCGTGGTCGGCAGCACCTCGACCCCACAGGACCGCGCGCTGATCCGCGAGCTCGAGAGCGCCGGCTGCCGCGTGATCGCGGACTACCTGGAGCGCGTCGAGGACCTGTACGCGGCGGCCGACGTCTACCTGTTCCCGACGCGCGAGCAGCGCTCGAGCATCGGCATTCCGCTGTCCGTGCTCGAGGCCCTGGCCTGCGGCGTGCCCGTGGTCAGCACGCGCTTCGAGGGGCTGCCGCGTCTGTTTCCCGCCACGCCGTTCGTGCGCTTCGCCTCGTCCACGCGCCAGCTCGAGCGCGCGCTCGCCGAGGCACCGCCCGCGGGCGATCCGGGCGCGCGCGCACTGGTCGAGTCGCTCGACTGGAGCCGCATCGGCGAGATCGTCGAGAGCCACCTGCTCGGCCTGTGCCGCAGGTCGAATCGAGCCGCTCACGCCGACGCGAACAGCGCCTCGTAGTCCGCCACCACGCGCGCCGGCGCGAATGCGGAGAGATCGGCGGCCTTCTCGGGGCGCGCGAACCACTCGGCGCGCCAGTCGAGGTTGGCAACCAGCCGCTCGAGCTGCCCCGCGCGCTCCAGCAGCTCGCGCGTGCCGCCCGGCGCGTCGAGCGCCACCACCGGGCAGCCGAGGGCCAGCGCATCGAGCAGGGCATTGGGCAGACCCTCGTAGCGCGAGGCCTGGACGAACAGGTCCGCCCGCGCCAGCCAGGCGGCGATGTCGCGTCGGTAGCCCGGGAAGTGGACGCGATCCGCGATGCCGAGCTGACTGCACAACGCGCGCAGCTGCTGTGCATCCCGCGCCGGTGGAGGAGCCTCGGACCCCAGGATCCAGAGCCGAGCGCTCGGCCGCAGCTCCAGCAGGGCGGGCAGCGCGCTGATCAGCCGGTCGAAGCCCTTCTGGGCCACCAGCCGTCCGACCGCTACCAGATGCGGCCCGGGGCCCGCGCGCGCCAGCGGATCGGGAGCCGCCGCCGCCGCTGCGCGGAGCAGCGCGGGGTCGACCGGGTTGAAGATGCGCACGACCTGCGCGCGCGGGATCCCGAACCCCGTCACGAGGTCCGAGCCGACGGCCTCGCAGGGCACCACGATGCGATCCGCGCCCGGGTACAGCACGCGGTGGAGCCAGGCGGAGCGCCCGGGCTGCGCCCCGGAGCGCAGAGCCTCGCTCACCGGCACGGTCTCGCGCACGACGAGCCGCGTGCCCGCGGGCAGCACGGGCCGCAGCGCCAGCAGCAGGTGGTTCAGGTGGTGGATGGTCGAGAAGACGACCTCGGGGCGCAGCGCGCGAACCGCCTGCACCAGGCCGGGCGCGGCCCGCCTCACGCTGGCAGCCCGCAGGTCGCGGGTCGGGACATCCGCCGGGACCGCGTGCCGCAGCTCCCCGTCCGCCCGCGCCACGACCAAGTGGATCTCGAAGCGCTCGCGCGGCAGACCGGCAAGCAGGCGCAGGACCACCTGCTGGGCGCCTCCTCCGCGGAGGTCGGGCAGCGCGAGCAGGATCCGTCGCTTGCTCACGCCGTCCCTTCCCCGATTCGCCTGCCGCGGGCCTGCCGCAGATGTGCCCCAAGTGCGCACGTAGATCCACATCTACTGCACGAGGCGTGCGTCGCTTCTCAAAAGTGTGGCTCAGAACACGCTAGAGAACCATTTTTACGGGCTAGAATGGAGGAGAGGGAGGCGTACTGGAATGCGCGCGATCATTGTCCCGCTGCTTCGCTGCCCGGCCACCGGTCAGCGACTGCGGCTCTTCGCAGAGCGGGGCGGGCCTTCACCGAGACCGAACGGTGTCAGGCTGGGCGCGTACCTCTCCTCCGACATGGTCCAGCTCGTGGCCCAGTCGAACCTCGGCAAGCGCCTGGGTGACTCTACGGACGGGGGCCTCGCCGAGCGCCTGATGGGGTTCGACGTACACACGGGTGCGCTGTACACGAGCGATCGCGAGCACGTGTACCCGATCGTGAACGGCATCCCGCGCCTGCTGCCTCCCGACCAGTGCCGACACACCGAGGAGACGGACTACTACCGCAAGCGCCTCGAGGCGCCGAGCGAGCGCTGTCTCGAGCGACCGAAGGCGATTCTGGAAGACACGCTCGGCAGCTACACGATCCAGTGGGAAGAGCTCGACTGCGCCGACAGCGCCGGGCGCGTCCCCATCCAGGACCGCTTCGAGATGGTCCAGGACGAGCTCGGGATCAGCGACTTCCCCGGCGTGCTCGCGGGCAAGCGCCACGTCGACGCGGCCTGCGACAATGCCGCGGTCGCGCTGCGCATCGCGGACCTCGGCGTCGAGGTGTTCGCGCTCGATCCGAGCGCGTCCGTCGAGCGCGACGGTACGCACGAGCACAGTCTGCCGCGCCACGGAATCGTGCACTTCATCCAGGCCGACCTGGCCGCGCCACCGCTGGCGCCGGGCGTGTTCGAGAGTCTGTACTGCGGCGGCGCGCTGCATCGCTCGGGCGACTTCGAAACGGGGCTGCACAAGCTCGCCGCCCTGCTCACGCCCGAGGGCTCGCGCATGTACGTGTGGACGCGCCGGCGCCGCCTGCTCGCCGACATGATCTTCGCGATGCTGCGCGCACTGCTCGGGCTCGTGCCGACCAGCCTGCGCCGCAGCGCCAGCCGCGTGGCGGCCGTGCCCTACGCGTTCGCGCGCTTCGTCGCGCGCATGATCTTCGGCCGCGACGCCTACCCGCGCCTGACCTTCAACCAGAGCCTGCTGCAGTTCATGGATGCGCTCGGCGAGAGCTGGGGCAGCGTGCCGAGCGCGCGCGCCTTCGAGGCCATGATCGCGCGCATGAGCTTCAGCTCACAGCAGCTCAAGCGCCCCGGCCGCCGCGGCTACGGCATCCTCGCGATCCGAAACGCAGCCATCGACTAGCGGCGGCCCGCCTTCCCTTGCGGGTACTGACGCGGGGCGGCCCGCGTCAGCTCGGGGTCAGGCCGTTGGGGCGGAGCTGCTGACGCACAGCGCGAGCATCTCGTCGCCGTGCTCCTCGAGGATCTCGAGGAAGAGCGCGACCAGCGCGGGCTCGAAGCGGCCACCGCTCTCCTTCTCGATCAGCGCGCGCACCTGCGCCTGCGGGAAGGCGGGCTTGTACGGACGCGGCGTGGAGAGCGCGTCCCAGACGTCGGCCAGCGCGACGATGCGCGCGCCGAGCGGGATCTCCTCGCCGGCCAGGCCGTCGGGGTAGCCCGTGCCGTTCCAGCGCTCGTGGTGGTGGCGCACGATGCCGAGCGAGGTGGGCGTCAGTCCCTCGATCGGCTCGACGATGCGGTGGCCGATCAGCGGGTGCTCCTCGATGTGGCGCCGCTCGTCGGGAGTCAGGCGGCTCTCCTTCATCAGGATCTCGTCGCGGATCCCGATCTTGCCCACGTCGTGCAGCAGGGCGCCCAGGCGGATCGACTCGATCTCGTCCGCGGGCAGGCCCAGCCGGTCGGCCATCAGCGTGGCGAATGCGGCCAGCCGGCGGCAGTGCATCTCGGTGTAGCCATCGCGCGCCTCGACCGCGGTGGCCAGCAGCTCGATCGACGAGTGGAAGGTCGAGCGCAGATTGCCGAGCAGGCGGAAGCTCTCCACCGACAGCGCGAGCTGCGTGCCCACGGTCGCGATGCTGCGCAGCTGGGTCTCGTCGAAGTGGCTCGCCACGTCCTGCTCGACGACGAGCACGCCGACGGCGGTCGGACCCGCGAACAGCGGCGTGTACACCGCCAGGCCGCCCGGCTCGCGGCGACCCGGCACCCGGCCCTCGAACACGCGCGGCGCGCGGTCGGCGAGCACCAGGTTCGCAGTGTCGACGTCGCCGACGCTGCGCGAGCCGCGCCGCACCCACTGCAGGCGCTCGTTCGCGAGCTCACCGTCGGGCGTGATCGAGAGCAGGGCCACGCCGCTCGCGTCGACCAGGTCGGCGAGCAGCTCGAGCACCGGGTCGAGCGGGCGCAGGCCGCTGGCGTCGGGCAGCGCCGGCCGCAGCAGTGCGGGCGCGAGCCGGCGTTCGCCGGACGGCAGCAACAGGCGCTCGAAGCGCTCCATCCCGAGCAGGGCGTGCGCGGCCAGGATCGCGAACGGCAGCGCGGGATCGAGCAGCAGCGCGAACTCGCGCAGCGCGAAGCAGACCGCCACGACCACGCCGAACGCGAGCGCGAGCAGCGCGCGGCGGCGGCTGCGGGGCTGGAGCAGGTGCAGCGCGCCTGCGCAACACGAGAGCAGGAGCAGTCCGGCGATCTGGGCAGTGCGGTCCGGCGTCACCAGAACGGCCGCACCACTCGTGCGCGCGGCGAGCGTGCGGTAGGCGAGCGCCTGCACGAGCACGCCCGGCCGGTGCGGTGCGAGCGGCGTCGCCCAGGTGTCGGCGCGCCCGGCAGCGGTGACACCGATCAGTACCACCTGACCGGCAAGATCGCGCGGGTCGAAGCGGCCCTCGAGCACGTCCACTGCGGAGAGCTGCAGCGGCGGCGGCTCGAGACGTCGCTCGTCGAGGCGGTAGTGCAGTGGCTCGCTGGACAGCTCACGCGACGTCGCGAGCGCGAGCATCGCGGCCGGCAGCAGGCGCAGCGCGCGCTGCTCGCGGACGAGCAGCTCGGCCGAGTGGCGCACGATGCCGTCCGGATCGGGCTCCACGATCGCCGCGGCGACACCGGCAGCGCGCGCCGCGAGGTCGCTCGGCGGCGGCGCCGCGCCGCCGTGTGCGGGCCGGTGCTCGGCGAGCAGGACGCGGCCCGAGCGCGCCAGCGCATCGCCGAGCGAGGCCTGGCCGGGCAGCTCGCGCGTGTGCGTGAGATCGACATCGAGCGCGATCAGCCGCGCGCCCGCCGTGTCGAGGCGCGCCACGAGCTGCGCGAAGAGGCTGCGCGGCCATGGCCAGGCAGCGCGCCCGACGGCCAGACTCGCCTCGTCGATCGCCACGACGACGACGTCGGGCATGCCGGCGGGGAGACTCGGCGGAGCTGCGCGGTCGAGGCGGAGCAGCAGATCGCCCAGCGGGCGCTCCCAATGGCTCGCCACGTCCGCGGCAACCAGTCCGGCCGCAAGGAATCCGACCGAAGCTGCTGCCAGCAGCCCGTGCCGCGCCCACGCCCGCATTGAGCTTTTCTGATCGGTGCGAGGCGGCACTGGCTTGAGCTGGCCCCAGCTGCGCACGACCTGCCGATCGAGAGCACCCGCTGCGCGGGCGCAGAGCTCAGCGCGAGCTGCGCAGCGCGTCGGCCATGCGGCCGAGGATCTCCTGCAGAATGGCGCGCGAGGTGGCGAAGTTGAGGCGCACGAAGCCCTCGCCGCCCGCGCCGAAGCGCCGCCCGTCGGACAGCGCGACGCGCGCGCGCTCGAGGAAGAACGCGTACGGCCCACCCGGGAGCTCGAGCGCCCGGCAGTCGAGCCAGGCGAGGTAGGTCGCCTGCGGCGGGAAGTGGCGCACGGCAGGCCACTCCTTCCGCACGAACTCGGCGACGAGATCCCGGTTGCCCTGTAGGTACGCGACGACCTCCGCGAGCCAGTCGCTGCACTTGGTCCAGGCGACGCGCGTCGCCTCGAGCCCGATCGCGTTCAGCCCGCCGCGCACGTGGCGCGGCACGCGGTTGAAGGCGTCCTGCAGCGCGCGGCTGCCGAAGTGCGCGACCGCACAGCGCAGGCCCGCGATGTTGAACGCCTTGGTCGCCGACGTGACGGTGATCGTGCGCGCCGCGATCTCCGGCCCGAGCATCGCGAACGGCACGTGCCCTCCCCCGTCGAGCACGAGGTCCTGGTGGATCTCGTCGGAGAAGACGATCAGGTCGCGCTCGAGCACGAGCTCGGCCAGCGCCTCGAGCTCGGCGCGGCTGAAGCGCCGACCCGTCGGGTTCTGCGGATGGCACAGCAGCAGCAGGCGCGTGCGCGCGTCGACGGCCGCGCGCAGCGCGTCGAGGTCGAGCTCGTAGTGCGCCGCGCCCGGGCGCAGCGGACACTGCACGGCGTTGCGGCCGGTCTCGCGGATGGCCGTGAGAAAGGGCGGATAGATCGGCACCGTCGTGATCGCGCCGTCGCCCGGCTCGCTGTGCACCTGGAGCGCGACGTAGAGCGCCTGAACGACGTCGATGATCACCTCGACGCGAGCGGGATCCACCTGCCAGCCGCGCAGCTCGGCCATGCGGCGCGCGAACACGCTCGGCAGCCCGGCGGGAGTCATGTCGAGCGGATAGCCGAAGTCGGTGTTCGCGAGCGTCTCCGCGAACATCTTCTGGAGCGGCGGTGCGACCGCGAAGTCCATGTCGGCGACCCAGGCCGCCAGCACGTCGGAGGGATAGGTCTGCCACTTCTCGCCGCGCCGCCGGCGCAGCAGCTTCACATCGAGTGCGTCGAAGTTCATGGGGGGGCCAGGGTAGCCGATCGCGCGCGCTCAGCCGAGCGGCTTCGCGATCTCGATCAGGCCCGCCTGCAGGAACCAGAGCTCCGCGCGCGGCACGCGCTCGAGCGCGAGGGCCGAGCGGAGCGCCTGCGCATAGGCGTGGGCCTGCGGGGCGTAGTGCCGGGCGCGCTCGAAGACCTCGCCCGGCGAGCGGACCGCGTCGGTCTTGTAGTCCGCGACCACCCAGTCGCCCGTCTCCGGATCGCGGTACACGAGGTCGATCACGCCGGCCACGTAGCCCGTGGGATCGCCGGGGCCGGTCCCGGGCGGGGCCAGGATCGGCAGCTCGCGCGCGGCGATGTGCGGTGCCAGGGCCCGCAGCCGCGCGGCGAGCGGACCCGCGTGGAACGCCTCGAGCAGCACGGCTGCCCGAGCCCGCGCGGCGCGCCGCGCACCGCCCGCGAGCGGCGCGGCGAGCAGGTGGGCGAGCTCGCCGCGCTGGCGCGCCAGCTCGGCAGCCGGATCGGCCGCGAGGTCGAACGTCTCGAGCAGATGGTGGAGCGCCAGCCCGACCTCCATGGCGACGTCCGGCGCCGCGGGGTGGGCGCTGCGGGGCACCACGAGCAGCGCGCCGTGCGCAGAGGGCGCTGCGCTGCGCGGGCGCCGGGCGCGCTCGGCCGCTGCGCGGCGCGCCTCTGCCAGCGCCTGACTCTCGGCGAGCACGGCCTCGAGCGCGCCGCCCGCGAGCCGCTCCTCGCCGTCCTCGAGCGCGGCCGGCGCCGACAGCGGGCGCAGCGCGAGTGCGACCCAGCGCGCACCGTGCGCGTCGACCTGCGCGCTGGCGCGCCCGGCCGCGGCGTCCGCGAAGAGCGCATCCAGATCGGGTACGCCGCCCGCGCGCGCCGGGAGCAGGTGTGCGTGCTGGCGCGCGGCGTCGGGATCGACCTCGCGCAGGGGCCGCGGCCAGCTCCCGAGCACGACCAGCCGGTCCGCAGCGCGCGTGAGCGCCACGTACAGCAGGCGCACCTGCTCTGCGCGTGCCACGCTCTCCTGCCGCTCGACGAGGCTGTCGAGTCCCGGCGTCGCCGCCCCGAGCAGCGCGTACTCCCAGTGGCCGTCGAGCAGCTCCGCGGCCGGCAGCGCGGCGCGCGCCAGCGGCTCCTTGTGCGCCTGCACGAGGTACACGTGCCGGAAGTCGAGACCCTTCGCCTGGTGGATCGTGCGCACCTGCACGGCGTCCTCGACGGCGTCCTTCGGCCGGCCCTCTTCTTCCTCTTCCGCGTCGCGCACGCTCTGGCGCAGGCTGCGCAGCAGGGCCTGCGGATCCCCCGAGCCCGTGCCGAGACTGTCGGTGAGGCGCCGCAGGAAGCGCTCGAGATTGGCCAGCCGGTACACACCGAGCTGTCGCCCCGACTCGCCCGCCTCGAGCAGCGTGCGCGTGCGCAGCTTCTCGACGAAGCGATCCGCGGGGTCGCGCTCGAACGAGGCGCGCAGCTCGGCCAGAGCGTCCACGGCATCGCGCAGCGCGTCCTCCCAGCCGGCGATCCGCTCGAGCCCGGGAATGTCGCGCGGGACGTTCGGCAGCGCGGCCTCGAGCGCCGCGCGCGCCTGCTCGAGCGCCGCGGAGTCCGCCGCGCCGAGGCGCGCGACTGCGGCCGGGAACCCGGCGTTCCAGAGCGGGATGAGCGCGGCATCGGGAACTCCGACGGCGGCCGAGCGCAGCCAGGTGAGGAGCGACAGGGCATCGTTCGGGTCGATCGCACAGCGCACCAGCGCCGCCAGCTCGATCACCTCGCGGCGCCGGTAGTAGCTGCGGTCGCCCTCCACGTCGTACGGCACGCCGCGCTCGCGCAGCGCGTCGAGGTACACGTCGAGGTCCGAGCGCGCGCGCATGAGCAGCGCGATCTCGCCGAAGCGAACGCCGCAGTCGCGGTGCAGCCGCTCGAGCTCGTGCGCCAGCGCGGCCGCCTCGAGCTCGGCCGCGGCGGCGCCGTTCGCGGGCCGCGGCGCGCCCGCGGCCCCGTCCCACGCCCAGGAGATCCAGTGCTCGACGGGAGCGCAGCCGCCCTCGCTGAAGCCCGTGGCCCGTGCGCGCTCCGGTGCGGGAACCAGCGCGTGGAAGGCCGGCTGGCGACCCGCGCGTGCGCGCATCACGGGCGCCACCAGGCGCTCGACCTCGTCGAGCACCGGCGGCGCACAGCGGAAGCACACGCGCAGCCGCTCGACGCTGCCGCCGGCCTCGCGCAACTCGGCCGCGAAGCCGTCGTAGGCCGCGAGGTCGGCACCGCGCCAGCCGTAGATGGACTGCTTGGGATCGCCCACCAGGAACAGTCCCGGCCGCTGACTGCGCGGCCCGCTCAGCGCGAGGTGCCGCACCAGCACACACTGGAGCGCGTCGGTGTCCTGGAACTCGTCGACGAGCAGCTGGTCGATCTCGCCGCGCACGCGCGCACGGATGTCGGGGCGCGCGTCGAGCAGCGCCACGGCGTCGCGCACCAGGTCGGCATAGCTCGCAATGCCGCGCGCGCGCAGTGCCGTGCGGACCTCGCCGAGCAGCGGAGCCAGTGCGCGGCGCGCGCTGGCGAGCCGCGGCAGGTCGAGCGCGCAGGCGTGAGCCAGCCAACGCGCGAGCGGACCTGCGGCAGCGCGCAGCGCCTCCGCCGAGGCGCCGAGCTGCGCGGCGAGCCGCACGCCGAGATCGCCGCGCGACCAGCGGCGCAGCGTGTCGAGGTCGTCCTGCCAGAGCTCGCGCAGGGCGGCCAGATGGGCCTCGAGCAGGCGGGGTGTGCTCGCGCCCAGCAGCTCGACCGTCGCGGCCAGCGCTCGGCCCGTGCGCTGCGCCGTCGGCACCGACGCCACGGCGAGCAGCGCCTCGCCCGCGGCGTCGCACAGCGCGGCCACGCGCGCTCGCCCGCGCGCGAGGAAGGCCCGCACGCGCTCGGAGTCCAACGGGTCTCCCTCGAGCGCGGCCGCCGGCACGCCGGCGAGCACCAGGCGCTCGAGCGCCTCCTCGAGCTCGCGCGGGCCGAAGCCGAGCGCAGCCAGGGCGAGCAGATCGGGATCGCCCGGCTCGGCGTAGCCCTCGCGCAGACGCGCCTCCAGCACCTGGTGCACCACCTCGCGCTGCTCCGCGCCGTCGGGGTCGATGCGGAAGCCCGGGTGCAGACCGGCCTCGAGCGGGAAGCTCGCGAGCAGGCGCCTGCAGTAGGCGTGGATCGTGCGCGCGACCAGGCGGTCGATCTCGCCGAGCAGCGCGCGCGCACGCGCGCGCACCTCGGGATCATCCGACACCACGGAGCTGTCGAGCCCCGTGGCACTGCCCTCCTCCACCAGCTGGCGCAGTGCGCGCGCGACGCGCTGTGCCAGCTCGCTGGCGGCTGCCTCGGTGAACGTGATCGCGACCACGCCCTCGAGCGTGCGCGCGGCGAGCTCGGCAGCGCTGCGCCCGAGCAGGGCCCCGCCCGCGCGCTCCCAGCCCGGGCCCACGCACCAGGCGACGATGCGCGCAACGAGCGTCGCGGTCTTGCCCGTGCCGGCACCGGCCTCGAGCAGGAGCGGCCGGTCGAAGACCGTCTGCGCCAGTCGGCGCGCGTCTGCGTCGCGCTGCCGCTCGCGCTCGAGAGTCGGTGCGCTGCTCACGCTTGTGCCTCCGCCGTCTCGAGATCCCAGAGCACGCGCAGGCTCTGCTCGAGCGCGGTGACGGGCTGGGCCTGCTCGAGCCAGCGCACGAGCCGGCGGCGCGCGCCGCTGTCTCGCCGCACGCAGGCCTCGGCCACTTCGCAGTGCGCGCAGGCGCGCGGCTCGCGCGCGAGGCTCGCGTCGACCAGCCGCGGGAAGAATGCACCGGCCTCGAAGGCCTGCAGCGCCGCAGCGCTGCTCCGCACAAAGGCGCCGCGCAGGTCGTCGTCGTGGGGCTCCGGTGCGACGCGGTACAGCGCCTGCTCGGGGTCGAGGTCGGGGCGCAGGTAGAGATAGGCACCCTCGCCTCGCGCCCCGAGCGCGCTCTGGTAGGCCGGGGCCTGCAGCGCCCGGCCGCGCGCGATCGCCTGTGCGAATGCGCGCCGACGCGTGTCGGCGCGCGCGGACTCCGACGCCGGCCTGCCGGTCTTGTAGTCGATCAGGCGCAGTCGATCGCCGCGCAGCTCGACCAGGTCCACCGTCATGCGCAGGACGCGCGACCCGAGGCGCGTCTCGCCCGACGCCTCGACGCCGAGCGCCACGAGCGGCACACCGCCCGGCCACAGCACCCGCCGCGCGCTCGCCAGCAGCGGGCGCACGAGACCTGCCAGTGCGCGCGCGAAGCCCGGCAGCGCGATGCCGTCGTCCAGCAGCACGTCGGTGGCGGCCTGGCGCACGAGCGTCTCGAAGCTGGCCTCGTCCGGCCACGGCACCGCCTGCGCAGCCGACGGATCCAGCGCAGCGAGCGGCCGCGGCTCGCCCGTCGCGGCGGCCACGATCCGCTCGAGCGCGCGGTGCACGGCATTGCCGACGAGGCGGGCATCGAGGCGGGGCAGCGCGTCCTGCGCATCGGGCGGAGCCTCGAGCCTCAGCAGGCGCACGAGCAGCGTCTGCCACGGGCAGCGCACCATGCCCTCGAGCGTCGTGACGTAGAGCGGATTGCGCCGCGGGTCGGGACGCCCCACGGCGAGCGCGCCCACGAAGCCGTGGTACGGACCGAGCTCGCGACCGCGGCGCGGGCGCGCGTCCTGCTCGCGCAGCACGGCCATGCGGCCGCGGGCGGCGGCCGCGGGCTGGCGCGCGCCGACCTCCGCGAGCGCACCGGGCAGCGCGCGCTCCAGCGCTCGCATTCCGCCGTGCAGGCCGGCCAGCACGGCCCGCTCGTGCGCGGTCCGCGGACCGGCGTCGGCTGCGCTCCACAGGCTCGGCGCCTCGACGAGCGGGTCCGCTGGATACTCCAGTCGGTGTCGCTCGACGAAGCTCGAGGCGGCGCGGCTGCGCCCGTCGTCGTCGCAGCTCTTCCAGCTGAGCGTGACGTGCTCGCTCGCGCCGAGCAGCTGCGCGAACAGGTGGCGCTCCTCCTCGGACGCCAGGCGCTTGAGCGGGAGGTCGGGCAGCAGCGCGCGCAGCGGCAGCCTCACGGCGTCGGGCAGCAGCGGATCCTCGCGCCCCTGACGCGGGAACAGGTCGCGGTTCAGGCCGAGCACGAACAGGTGCTCGAACGTGAGGCTGCGCGCCTCGGTGACGTCGAGAAGCTGCACGCCCCCGCCCTCGCCGCCGATCGGCACGCACGCGCGCGAGGCCAGCGCGCCCTGCAGGATGCGCACGAAGTCGACCAGATCGAGCGGGAAGTCCGCGGGCAGCGCGGCCTCGAGCTCGGCGCGCAGCTCGTCCAACAGCGCGCGCGCGGCGACAGCGGGCGTCCAGCCGAGATCGGCGTCGAGCAGCGCGCCGAGCTCGCTCAGGTGATCGGCCGCACGGCGCTCGCCGCGCCAGGCGGCGCAGCGGGCGACGGCCGCGCGCGCGCGGGCGACGCTCGCTTCGAGCACCTCGCGCCGCAACATGCGCGGCCGCGCGCGCGCTCCCGGCTCAGTGTCGCCCTCCTCCGGATCCACGCCTGCGAACCCGCTGCGCACCGGCAGCGCGAGCTGCGTGCGCGCCCCGAGCCGCGCCGGCACGTCGAGCGCAGCCACGTCGGCCAGCCTGGCCGCGCCGAGCGCGTGCAGCGCGAGCGCCAGGTCGGCGCGCTCCGCGCTGCGCCGCGGCTCGCCCGGCCCGCGCGAGCCGAGCTCGGGCAGGAAGCCCAGGGCGTCGAGCCAGCGGTCGACCGGAACGCGCTCGCCGAGTCGCACGAGCTCGCCGAGCGCGAGCAGGCGGCGCCCCTCCGGGCGCAACGGGCCGCGGCCGTCGTGACCGGAGAAGGGAATCCCGAGCCGCAGGAAGTGCAGGCGCAGCGGCAGCGCGTACGGCTCGAGCACGCGCGCCACGACGCCGATCGACTCAGGCGCGCAGCCGGCATCCAGCAGAGCGCGCACGCGACACGCCACGGCGCGCACCTCGGCGTCGGAGCCGGGCGCGCGCAGCAGCTCGGGTCGGGGGCGGACGGAGGCGACCGGCCGCGACCGGACGGGTGCGCTGCCCGCGAGACGCAGCAGCAGGCGCTGGGTGAAGGCGGACTCGGGCGGCCGCTCGCCGCCCAGCGCGTGCGCCGGCTGGTCGATGTAGACCTGTGCAGCACAGCGCCGGAGCAGCACCTCGATGAAGTCGGCCAGGCGCCCGGTCGCGTCCGCCACGCCGTGCACGAAGAGCGCACGCGCCGGCAGCAGCTCGCTGCCCCGCTCCTCGAGCAGGCGCGTGGCCTGCGCGAGCTGCTCGCTCGCGCGCACGACGCCGGCCGCGCCGAGTCGGCTCACGGCCTCGAGCGCGATGTGCAGGCAGGCCTTGGCGCGCGAGCGCTCGGCGGCTCCGATGCTGCTCGCGTCGAGGGCCTCGGCCAGCGCTTCGGCGTGCTCGGGGCCGAGCCCGGCGTCGAGCAGATCGGCCGCGCTCGCCGCCACCAGCGCGTGTCCGTCCTCGAGACCCTCGAGCGCGCGCAGTGCAGGCTCGTGCTGGGAGACGGAGCGCACGGCCGCGGAGAACACGAGGTCGCCATCGCGCAGCGGCTGGCCCGCCGCCGCGAGCACGTCGTGGGCCAGCGAGCGCAGCGTCTGGATGCGCACCCCGAGCAGCGCGCGCCCCGCGTGCCGCACCAGCCGCGTCGCCAGGTGGTGGCGCAGGCTGCCCGAGTGCACGGCCACGCGCACGGGTGCGCGCAGGCGTTCGCCGAGGTCGCCCTGCTCGAGCAGACCGAGCAGCGCTGCGAGCAGCTGCTCCTCGACGTCGCGCGGCCCGTGCGCGACGCAGATCTCACCGGGGCGAGCCCGGCTCATCTCGGTGATCGACACAACAAAGCGTTGACGTCGAGCTGCTGCGCCTGCGCTGCGATCGCGCTACCCCCCCGTTTTCGAACGCGCATGTAAGCACCAAACTCCCTGCACGTGCAAGCGAGTGGAAGCGCGCGTCGCTTGACACGGCGTCGCCGCGGGCGTAATGATCAGAGTGTCCCCTGGGGGCCACGGAGCGAGGAGGGATGAGGATCTGTTCCGTCGGCTTCGAGACCCGTGGAGACCCCGAGGGAGACTGAACGCCGACGGTGCAGATGCGCGGGTGCTCCGGTAGAAACCGCCCGGAGCGTCCAAAACAGGCCGGGGAGGTAGGCAACGCCCGGGCCGACGCGACTCGACAGGTGCAGATCGGTCCGCCGTATTGACTTCTTGTCGGAGAACAAGACACGGTGGACGAGCGGTGCGTCGCCCACCGCACTCACCGAGGTGACACGCGTCGGTGTTGTCCCGCCAGAGATCGGTGCCCGTGCCAGGGCAGCGATGTCGACCCCGTAGCAAAGCGGCTCCGAGGCCCGGCTTCGCCGCCACCCGCAACCTCATCGACCCCGCTCCCGATTCGGGAGCACGCACGCGCCGCCGGCTCTCGGCGGCGCGCGGCGCTTCAGCGCGCACGCGACCCGCGAGCGTCCCGACGAGACGCGGCCGGGCCGCGCTAGGATGGCGGCGCATGTCGCACCCGGTCCCGCAGCGCCGACCGTGCGCTCCGCGCGCGAGCGCCGGACTCACCCCGGCCGAGGCGTGATGTTCGCGGCCCTTCTGCCTGCCCTGTGCGTTCTCGGGGCTCTGGCGCTCGCGACGCTCGGCGCGGTCGGACTGCGCAGGCTGGAGGAGCTCGCCCGGGCGGGTGCGATCCACCCGCTCGTGCCTGCAGCAGGTGCGCTGAGCGCAGCACTCGCCGCGCTGGCGCTGGTGTGGCCGTACTTCGCCGGCGCGCCCCCCGGAGACGTGTCGAGCTTCGCCATCGAGCCGTACGTACCCGTCGCGGCCGCGCTCGTGGGCGGCGCACTGGCGGGGCGCGCGCTCAGCGCGCGAACGGCCGGGCTCGCGCTGCTGAGCACGCTCTTCGTCGCCGCTGCCGCGGGGCCCGGAGCCCTGGCCATCAATCTCGCGGGCTACCTGCCCGGCTACGTCGTCGAGCGCAGGCTGGGCGCGAGCCGCCCGCGCCTGGCGTTCTGGCTCCAGACCCTGCTGCTCGTCGGCGTCGGCGCCGCGCTGTGCGTCCTGCGCGTCACACACCCGCAGCTGGCACTGTGCGCCGGCGGCGTCTTCATGTTTGCAGCGCTGCGCCACGTGAGCTTCGTTCGCTGCGCGCGCAGCGCGGGCGAGCCCTTCCCTGGCCTTTGCGCCTACCTGCACTACATGCTCTTCTTCCCGACCTGCGTCGGCGCCATGGAGGTGTTCGACGAGTTCCGCGAGCGCAACCTGCGCAGCGCCGAGCCGCCCGATCTCCTCCAGGGCTTCACGCGCACGCTCGTCGGCACGCTGCAGCTCGCGCTCGCACTCCAGATCGACGCGTCGCTGGAGAAGGTGCTCACGGCCTCGCACTTCTTTGCCGTGTGGGGCTCGATCCTGCTGCTGTTCGTGCGCAGCGCACTCGCCGTGAGCGGCATCTGGGCGCTGCTCGAGGGCACGGCGTCGCTGCTCGGGGTGCGCGTGCGCGCGAACTTCCGGGGCATCCTGCTCGCAGCCAATCCCGCAGAGTTCTGGCACGCCTGGCGCGGAACGATGACGCGCTGGCTGATCATGAACGTGTACGTGCCGCTCGGCGGAAACCGCCATCACCGCCTGCGCAACGTCGCGGCCACCTTCCTGGTGAGCACGCTGTGGCACTGCGCCGGAACCGCCTTCCTGCTGGGCGAGCGAGCGCTCACCGCCTCACTGCTCCCGGTGGTCGCCTGGGGAGCGCTCTCGTTCGCGGGCGTCGCCGTCCACGGCGCCGTGCGCGAGTGGCACCCGCCGGTCGAGCGACCGCCGCTCGCCGGAGCCTGCGTGCGCGCGCTGAAGATCGGCGGCACGTGGGTGTACGGCAGCTTCACCGTCACGCTGCTGGAGCTGGCGATCGGCGATCCTGCGCGCTTCGGCGTGTTCCTGCGCCGGATCGCCGGTCTCTGATCCGACACCGCCACGCCTCAGATCAGGATCGGCATCGGCCGAGCTGGCGTGCGGAGCGGACCGTGAGTCCACTCGCGAGCATGCGCTGGCGGATCTGCTCGAGGTGCGGCGGCGCGGCGTCCCGCGCGCGGGCGCGCGCCCGGCGCCACGGGCGTGTGACGGCTGACTTCACTGCGCTCACTCCTCCGCTGATCCCCGCGTCTGCTCGGCGAGACCGCGCGTATCGGCCGGCAGGGGCCACGGATACGGCCGGAAGAACCCGATCCAGCCCGCGACCTCTCGATCCACGCGGACGCGGAACTCCGCGAGCTCCTCCGGCGAGGTGGCGAGCGGGAAGATCTCCTCGATCAGCACGGGGCGACCGACCTGGAAGGCACTCACGATCTGCCGAGCGGCGTCGGCCCGACCCTGTTCAGGGTAGATGTGCAGGGCGAGGAAGTCGAGCAACGGCGCGAGCGCGACGGGAGCGAAACCCGAGCCGCCCTCGCCCGTGTCGGCGCTCCACGGCACCAGTCCGACCGTCACCAGGGCCCGGCGGTCGGCGCTGCGCACCGCATCGACCATGCGGCGCGTCCACGCCCGCGCGATCTCGCTGCGCGGCCGACCGGCGGGGTCGAGCGTGACGTACTGGACGAACTGCTTGCCGCCGAACGGCTCGCCGGGCAGCCAGTCGCGCGGCTCCACGCGCGCCACAGGTACGAGCGGCTCGTTCATCAGGTCGTAGCAGAACACCGTGGAGTTGCCGGCAGCGGCGCGCGCGATGGCCCGCCAGAACGTCTCCTGCGCGCGCCAACGCCCCTCCTCGTCGAGCGCGTCGTACCAGGCGGGCACGTCTGCGGCGTGATACGCCCCGAGCCCGGTCACGTCGAGGTACATGCCGTTCCGCGCAGCCAGACGCAGCAGGCGCTCGAAGCGCTGGAGCGGAGCGGTGCGCACGCGGGTCGGGCCGCCCAGGAAGCGCGCGGCCTGCAGGTGCACGCGGACCACGTTCGCGCCGAGCGCGCGCATGGCGGCGAAGTCCGCCTCGACCCGGCTCCACTCCTCGACCCAGTAGTCCTCGATCAGGCGTCCGCTGCCGTCGTGGTCGTAGTTGAAGCCGGACGGGCGGAAGGGCCGCCCGGACGCGACCTCGATGAAGCCGCGCCCGTCGGGCGCAACGCCGATGCGCGGCAGCGGCGGCTCGAGCGCGAGGCTCGCGCAACCGGCGCTGGCGAGCGTTGCCACGAGCAGCACCAGCGCGCCCGATCTCGGGCGCGCGCGCTCAGCGCCGGGCAAGCGCCTCGACACGGGCCGGCTCGCGCTTCACGCGCGCGGACCCCAACGCCGCACGGCGCGCAGCAGTGGCGCACCGATTCGCCACAGGCTCCACCAGGGCAGCGAGCGGAGCCGCATGCGCAGGTCGCGAACCTCGAGAGTCGAGGCGTCGAGCATCTCGCGCAGGCGCTTGACCTCGACCTGGTGGCGTTCGAGCTCCGCGTGGTGACGACCGAGATCCTCGACCACGCCCTCGAGCTCGAGGCGGCTGCGCGCACACGTGCCCTGCAGGTCGATGATGTCGTCGATGCGCCGACCCTCGAGGTACTCGAGCAGCCGGTGCTCGAACGCCGGGCTCGACAGCTGATCGAACAGCGCGCGCAGCGCCGGCGCGCGCTCGAGCAGCGACTGCGTGGCGAGCAGTCCGAGGCCGAAATCGACGGGCACGATCTCGAGGCGCAGCGCGAGCGCGCTCTGCGCCATGAAATCCTCGACCGCCGTCCGCACGCCGTTGCGCGGACCGCCTTCCGCGAGCGCCTTGTTGAGCTCGTGCGCCAGGCCGTCGTACGCCGCGAGCGCCTCTTCGCCACGCCGCACGCCTCCCCGCTGATACGCGTGTCGGTACTCGCCGGGGATGCGCGCCGGAGCGTAGTACAGGTCGCGCCGCGCGAACGGCCACGCCATGTCGTGCAGCAGCACGAGCGGAAACTCCGCGCCGTTCACCTTCTCGAGCTCGACCAGCTCGTGGTAGACGGTGTACCAGTTGTGGTCGCCGTCGATCAGCGCGGCGTCGATCCGCCCGAGCTTCGGCAGGATCTCGAGGCTCGTGGCGTGGTGGAAGACGAAGCTGTCGGGGAAGTCCCTGGCCAGGGTCTCCGGGTCGTAGACCGGCTCGGGCTCGATCACGTGCAGGCGCGCGCCCCGACTGCTGCACCAGTCGAGCAGGTGGCGCGTGTTCCTGCCACCCTCGGACCCGATCTCGACGAGCTCGCGCACACCCACCGGCGCGCGGGCCGCGAGCGCGTCGAGCGCAGGCCGGGTGAGCAGTTCCCAGAAGCCGTTCACGATCTTTCGATCATACCCCAGGCTCGTGGGGTTTTTCAGCGCGCGGCCATGCGCGCGCGGTAGGTCTCGACCACGGCCGCGGGCCTGCCGTCCGCCGTCAGCTGGCCCTGGTCGAGCAGCAGCGCGCGGTCGCACAGGGCCTCGACCAGCCCGAGTGTGTGACTCACGACGACGATCGTGACGCCCGACGCGTGGAAGCTGCGCATGCGCTCGAGGCAGCGCCGCTGGAACGGCTCGTCGCCCACGGCGAGCACCTCGTCGACGAGCAGGATCTCCGGCTCCACGTTCACGGCCACCGCGAAGCCGAGCCGCGCCACCATGCCGGAGGAGTACGTGCGCACCGGTCGCTCGATCATCGCGGGCTCGAGCCCCGAGAACTCGACGATCGCGCCGAAGCGCGCCCGCACCTCGTGCCGGCACAGACCGAGCAGCACGCCGTTCAGCTCGATGTTCTCGGCGCCGGTGAGCTCGGGGTGGAAGCCCGCGCCGAGCTCGAGCAGCGGCGAGATGCGCCCGTACGTCGACACCGCTCCGCTGTTGGGCGAGAGCACGCCCGCCATCAGCGCGAGCGAGGTGCTCTTGCCCGATCCGTTCGGGCCGATGATCGCCGTCCACTCGCCGCGCCGGATCTCGAAGGAGACGTCGCGCAGCGCCTGCACGACGGGCTCGCGGCGCGCCTCGCGCGCGACCTCGGGCAGCCGCAGCAGCATGTGCTTGAGCCCGAGCGCAGTCGCCCGGCCGGCGCGGTAGGTCTTGCCCACGCCGTCGAAGCGGATCGCGCAGCTCTCAGACGAGCTCGGCAAAACGGCGCTCCAGGCGCGTGTAGAGCAGGCGACCCGCGAGCAACGCGGCCACGGCCCAGGCCGCGGCGCCGGCGACGAGCGCGGGGTCGAGGTGCCCATCGGCGAGCGCGCCGCGCCAGCTCTGGATCAGCGGGTTGAGCGGGTTCAACCAGAGCGTCCAACGCAGGCGCTCGGGCACCATGTCCCACGGGTAAAGGACCGGCGTCAGGTAGAGCCAGAGCAGCGTCGCGATGCCGATCAGCCGCTCCAGGTCGCGCAGGAAGAGGTTCGCCGTCGCAACCAGCAGCGCGAACCCGAACGTGACACCGAGCTGGAGCAGCACGAGCAACGGCACCTGCCACAGCCAGGCGGCGCGCAGCGGCGAGCCGCTGGCGAGCAGGAACAGCGCGATCACGGGCAGCGACGCGAGGAAGTGCACCAGGTCGTTCAGCACGCCGACCAGCACGAGCAGCGAGCGTTCGAAGCGCACTTTCTTGATCAGCTGCGCGTTGCCGAGCAGGAAGCCGCTGGCGCCCACGATCGAGTTCTGGAACCACTGCCAGGGGAAGAGGCCCATCACGACGAACAGCGCGTAGTTCTCGACCTGGATGCGCGCCACGACCTTGAACACGAAGTAGAAGACCAGCGCCAGCGCGAGCGGATAGGCGACAGACCAGGCGTAGCCGAGCGCGGTGCTCTTGTAGCGGATGCGCAGCTCCTTGGCGAGCAGCACCAGCACAAGGTCGAGCGCGTGTCGCGCGGAGCGGGAGAGCGCGGGCAGGCGGTCTACCTCAGGCGTGGAGCGCGCGCCGGTAGCAGTCCAGAGTCTCTTGCGCGACCGTCGACCAGGTGCGCCGCTCTGCCTGCTTGAGTCCCGAATCCACGAGCGTGCCGCGCCACTCGCAGCTGGTGAGCGCGCGGTCCATCGCCTCGACCAGCGACTCGGTGGAGTCGAGCTTGAACAGCATGGGCGAGCCCTTGTAGAGCTCGAAGAACGCCGAGTTGTCCGGCACCAGCACGGGCGCGCCGCAGGCCATGGCCTCGAGCGGGGGCAGGCCGAAGCCCTCGTAGGCGCTCGGATAGACGAACAGCTCGCAGGTGCTGTAGAGCGCCGGCAGGTCGCTCTCGCGCACGTGGCCGGGCATCAGGAGTCCCTCGCCCAGCTCCAGTCCGAACTCGCTCGCGGTGCGCGTGAGCGACTCCACGTACTGCGGGTCGCCCTCGCCCGCCAGCACCAGCGGGTACGGACAGCCGTGCCGCCGCAGCCGCGCGTGCGCGTTCAGCAGCACCTCGAGCCCCTTGCGCGGGTTCAGGTCGCCGAGATACAGCACGAAGTGGCGGGGCAGGCCATAGCGCCAGCGCACGCGCTCGAGCTCGTCGGGATCGTTGATCGGGTGGAACTCCTCGCCCGCCGCCAGGTGCACGACGTCGATCTTCTCCTCGGGCAGACCGAACAGCCGCACGAGGTCGTGCTTGGTGCTGTGGGAATCCGCGATGATGCGCACCGCGCGGTGGCACATGGACGGCAGCAGGCGGTGGCGCAGCCGGCGCACGGCACCGTGCGTGGACGGAAAGAGCTGCACGGTGAGATCGTGCACCGTGAGCACCGTCGGCACGCGCAGCAGGAGCGGCGGCAGGTAGTTCATGGCGTGGAAGAGATCGAGCTTGCCCGCGCCGATCGGGTGGATCTGCTTGGCGTAGCGCTCGAGCGGGAAACCGGAGCGGTCGCGCCCGACACCGGGCGCCAGATTCGCGAGCTGCGCCGGGTCCGCGGGACCACACAGCGCGAAGCGCTCAGGACAGTCGATCTCTGCCAAGCCGGCGACGAGCTTTTCGACGTAGCGAGGAATGCCCCCGCTGCGCATACACAGGGGCGTTACGTCGATGCCAACTCTCATGAGCGGCTCGGCTCGTGAGTAAGACGGGGCTGCATGCTCTCTCCGGTCGATCATACCGGCTGCCGGAACCGGTGCCATGGCGATGCCGAGGAGCGCGCGGCGACCCGGCGTTTGTGATTGCCCATTTGAGCATAACTCATCACATTCAGAGTCGGTGGTCGAATTGCACTGCGCCAGCCCCTTGGCCGGCGTGTGCTCAGCACGCTCGCTCGACGCGCCAAACAGGCTGGTAACGCTCGGGTTTGCGGCCCAGCCCGAAACAATCTGGGTGCACGATTCCCGCGTCGCGCGATTCAAACCCGGCCAGCAGAAAGCGCAGGCCGTCCGGGAGGAAACGCCAGCAATCGACGGGGAAACGGTGCTCCGGGCACGAATACGGGGCCACGAGCAGCACCCAGCCCCCGGCCCGGCACACGCGCTTCATCTCCTCGACCGCGACCAGTGGCAGCTCGAGGTGCTCGAGCACTTGGCCCGACATCACCAGGTCGAAGTCCCCCGTGCGGTACGGCAGCGAGTAGGCGGACCCCACGACATCGACGTTCTGGCCCGGCGCCGCGTCGAGGCCGTGGTAGATGACACCGAACTTCTCCACCATCGCGCGGTAGCTGCCGTTCACGTCGAGCGATCCGATGTCGAGCGCGCGAAAGCCTGGCTTCGCCACGCGCCGCAGCAGATCGATCATCACCTTGTAGCTGTTCTCGTGCATCGGCGGAGTGCGGAGCATACAACAGGGCGCGTCGGCGCCAACACGGCCCACTGCAGAGCCGCGCAGTCGGGCCGGTCAGGCCACGCGCGCCCGAGTGGCAGCTCGCGGGGCTTGTGAGCCCGAGGGGCTTCCGATCCGTCGACGTCGCTCGGACATCGCGGCCCGTTGCGCTGGCGACGCAGCAGCCGCAGGCGGGCGCACCCGCCGTGCGCGCTACAGGTTCCGGAAGTGATCGCCCGACTTGATCTCGCGCGTGCTGCGGGTGAGCAGTGCGAGCGAGGTCGACTCGCCCGTCTTGACCACGAACAGCGTGCCCACGATGTCGTCCGGCACCAGCGTCTTCGCGGTCGTGACCGGGTCGTGGACCTCCTTGCCGGCGCGGTACACCTCGAACTGGTGGCCGACCTGCACGCCATCGGCGCGACCGCGGTCGAGCACGACGATGTCGCCGTTCATCGCGTACTGGCGATGGATCTGCACGGCGAGCACCAGACCCTTGAGGTCGATCGGCGTGTAGAGCGCGCGGAAATCCTTGGGCTCTTCGGTGTAGGGCATGATGCGGTCGCCCGGCTCGATCTCCGCGTAGGACGACAGGACCTTCACGAACGAGCTCTCGGTGTGGATCTCCGTCACCTCGGCCGTGCCGAGCTGCTCGACGAAGTAGCCGACCAGATTGCCCGTCTCCGGGTGCAGCACACGGCGGCGCGTGCGGAACACCGTGTACACATCACCGATGTGGACCTTGCCCTCGCCGAGGCTGACGATCGTCTTGCGCTCCTGCGAGGACCAGTAGCCTTCCTCGTGACTGCCGAGCACGGCCGCCGAGCCCTCGACCTCGGTCTCGGTCAGGAAGCCGTAGCGGTGCAGGCCCGGCCAGTGCAGACGCCGCTCGCGATCCGCGGCCGTACCGTCGAGGGCTGCGAACATGTCCGACGTGCCGCTGTCCGGCGTGGCGGGCGCGATGTCGCGCGACGGAGTCTCCTCCGCACCATCGGCCGGGGCGGCGGGCGCAGGCTCCTGCGAGCGCGCGGCGAACTCGGCCGCCTCCTCGGGGCTGACCTTGCGCATCCCCCCCTCGCTGATCCAGATCACCTCGCCGGGCGTGATCTGGTGGGGGTTGGCGATCTGGTTCTCCTTCCAGACGGTGGGCCAGATCCACGGCGAGCCGAGGTACTCGGCCGTGATGTCCCAGAGCGTGTCGCCCTTCTCGACCGTGTGGAGCCAGCCGTTCTTGCCGTCGGGGGACACGCCCCGGACGCCCCGGGCGCCCGCAGGCGAGGCCACACCCAGGATCAGCGCAGTCACCAGCACCAGCCGCACGAAAGACATACCGGCCCCCTTCTCCATCCTCTGGCCAATCGGCAGCGGCCGAGTGGTTCCTGAGCGCCGGGGCGCCGTCGCGGCCGCGCGGCGGGGGCTGCCGCCGGCCCGTTCAGTTCAGACGCGCCAGGGCCTGCTCGGCATCGCTGCGGTTGGGGAAGTCGCTGGCCTCGGAGAGCGCGGTCTGCAGGGCGCTGCGCGCCTGCTGGGTGTCACCCGTGCGCTCGTACGCCAGCGCGAGGTGGTAGCGCGCCACGGCCCGCTTGGCGCCCGCCGGGTACACCTCGATTGCGCGGTTGTAGGCCGCGATCGCCTCGGGGAAGCTCTTGCGCTTGAGATGCACCCAGCCGAGCGTCTCGCGGATCTCGGCGTTGTCGGGCACGGCCGACTCCGCCTCGCGCGCGAGCTGCAGGGCCCGGTCCAGATCCTTCGGCGCCGGCGAGGGCCGGTCCGCAAGCAGGTAGGCGAGGTTGTTCTTCGCCACGACGAACTCGGGCTCGAGCTTCAGGATCGCCTCGTAGCTGCGGATCGCGTCCTCGCGCCGTCCGCTCTGCTCGTGCAGCGCCGCCAGCCCGAGGCGCGGCTGCATCTGCGCCGGATCGCGCGCGATGGCGCGCTCGTACGCGGCGACCGCGTCCTTCGGCCGTTCCAGGCGTTGGTACAGCAGCGCCAGCGGCGCCAGCGCGGCCGGGCTCTCGGCGGCAGCGGCCTCGAGCTGCTCGACCGCCTCCGGCATGCGGCCCTGGCGCTCGAAGGCCTGCGACATGTGCTCGCGCGCCTGCGCGCGTGCGGGGCCGGGCGGGAAGCGGTCGATCGCCTCCTTGAACAGCGCGATCGAGGCGCCGGTGAGCCCCTTGCGCAGCATCACGTAGCCGAGCGTGTCGGCGGCGGCTGCGGCCTGCGGCATGCGCTCCTTCGCGTCCTGCGCGAGCTGCATGGCGCGGTCGAGGTC
>Ga0190274_10000490_pt1 | contig 23910 bp, 21 predicted proteins | sample Popmic531T_FD_133002 | JGI IMG/M metagenome (GOLD analysis project Ga0190274, IMG submission 133002) | Populus adjacent soil microbial communities from riparian zone of Yellowstone River, Montana, USA - 531 T | ecosystem: Environmental > Terrestrial > Soil > Riparian zone | place: USA: Montana... | reverse complement strand
TCGCCGGGAGGTCGCCGCGGCGTACGAGCGCGTAGACCTGGGCGCTCGAGGTGTTCAGGACCTCGGCGACGTCGGCCAGCGTGAGGAAGCGTGGCGTCGCGGACATGGCGCCATCGTCGCATCTCGGACGGGTGCGCCGCGCGCCGCCTCGCGCGCCTGTGGAAGACCGGGTTTCGAGGTGCGCCGCTGGGGCGATCATGTCGGCGTGAGTCTCGGGGTGAGGTACGACGACACGGACGCCGGCCACCGGTCGGGCGCCCGGGCAGCGGCGGCGGTGCCGCCCGCCACCCGTGCCCGGACACCCGGGTGGCGCGACCCCCGGCTGTGGCTGGGCCTGCTGATCGTCGCCGTCTCGGTGGTCGCCGGGTCGCGGCTGCTGGCCGCGGCCGACGACACCGTCGCGGTCTGGGCGCTCGCCGCCGATGCCGGACCGGGCGCGGCGCTGACCGAGGCCGACCTGGTCGTGCACCGGGTGCGGTTCGCGGAGCCGGACGACCTGGCGGGCTACTACCGCGCCGACGACACGCTGCCGGGCGAGCTCCGGCTGGTTCGAGGTGTCGGGGCCGGTGAGCTGCTCCCGCGGGGTGCCGTCGGGGCGGCCGACCAGCAGAGCGACACCGTCGAGCTCCCGGTCGCCGTCGAGTCGGAGCAGGTGCCTCCGGCCGTGCACGCGGGCTCGGTCGTCGACGTCTACCTCGTCGGTGACCCCCTCGTCGGTGACCCGGCCCGTGGCGAAGAGGTGACCGGGGAGCCGGGGACCCCGGTGCTCCGGGAGGCGACCGTGGTCGACGCCCCGGACGCCGATGGTGGCCTCGCCGGCGCGGCCGGGCGCCGTCAGCTGGTGCTGGCGGTCCCGCAGGACGACGCGGCGGCGTACTTCGCGGCCGTCGCCGCACTCGAGACGCCGACGCTGACCGTCGTACGACGAGGCTGATCGTGGCCAACGGGGGCATGGGCCGGGTCGTCATCCTGATCGTCGCGTCCGGTGCCGCCTGGGAGCCGGAGGCGCTCCGGCTGCTCGGCGACCATCCGCGCATCGTCGTGCTCAAGCGCTGCGTCGACGTCGACGACCTGCTTGCTGCCGCGACGGCCGGGCAGGCCGACGTCGCGGTCGTCGGGCTCGACGCCCCCGGGCTGGACCGGGCGGCCGTCGACCACCTGCGCGCGCACGCCGTACGCCCGGTCGCGATCGCCGCGGGAGGCGCCACCCTCGACGGCGGACGGCTGCGCGCCGGCCGGATCGGCATCCCGGTCGTCGTCACCGACGACCGGCTCGACACCCTCGCCGCCACGATCTGTGCCGAGGACCGGCCGCCCACCGCGGTACGACGCCCGGTCGAGCCGGCGCCGACCGGCCCGCCCGGGGGGCCCGAGCCGACCGTCGCCGGTCGCGTCGTCGCCGTGTGGGGCCCGCCGGGAGCGGGACGGACCACCCTCGCCGCCGCCCTCGCGGCCGAGCTGGCTCGTCGACGGCGACGGGTCGTCCTGGTCGACGCCGACCCGTACGGCGGCGCGATCGCCCAACAGCTCGGCATCCTGGACGAGGTCTCGGGGCTGCTCGCCGCCGTCCGGCTCGACGGTGCCGGACAGCTCGAGCAGCGCCTCGGGTCGGTGCAGCGTGGCATCGACCAGCACCTGAGCGTGGTGACCGGGCTGCCGCGGGCCGACCGCTGGGTCGAGATCCGGTCCGGCACCGTCGACCACCTGCTCTCCCTGGCGAGCGCGGGCGCCGAGGTGGTGGTCGACACCGGCTTCACCCTCGAGGAGGACGCGATGCCCGACCTCGGCGGCCGGCCCGGACGCAACCAGATGACCCTCGAGGCGTTGGACGCCGCCGACGAGATCCTGGTGGTCGGCGCTGCCGACCCAGTGGGGCTGTCTCGCCTGGCTCGGGCGGTCGTCGAGCTGCGCGAGCGCCGCGGCGGCCGTCCGCTGCAGGTCGTCGTCAACCGGATGCGTCCCTCGCTCGGCTGGACCGAGCGTGAGATCGTCGCGATGCTCTCGGGGTTCGCCCGGCCCAGCGCCGTGCACTTCCTGCCCGACGACCAGGCCGCGGTCGACCGTGCGCTCGTCGCCGGCCGCACCCTGGTCGAGGCCGGGGAGTCCGAGCTCGCCCGAGCGGTGGCGCGGGTCGCCGACGGCCTGCTGCCGGTGCTGGTCCAGACCTGAGCGCGGCAAAACGAGTCGTCGAGATGTCTCAGGCGGCGGGCCGAGCGGCCGAACCTTCCCCTGTGGGAACTCGATGACCTAGAGCCGGCGGCCGCCGAGATGGAGGCGCGCCTGCTGTACCCCAGCGGACGGCGTACGCCGGCCCTGTCGCCCCTGTTGGGCTCGGTGGTTCCTGCCCTCCTGCCCCGGATGTCGCGGGTCGAGCTGGAGATGCTCGGCTCGATGCGCGGGCCGGTCAGCCCGACCGTCCTGCCAGCGGGCGCACCGCCCGACCTGCTCGTCAGCCAGGTGCGGGTCCGCGCCAACCTGGTCCGCTTCTACCTCGACCTGATGCCCGGCCTCGACCGGGTGCACCGCAACGGCGTCGACGCCCTGTGCGACGTCGCGACGGTGCTGCACCTCGAGCGCTGGATCCAGCCGGCCGTCGCCAACGAGACGATGCGGCCGCTGCGCCAGCTCGTCGGACCGGAGGAGGAGCTCGGCTTCGGGCCGGAGTACGACGCAGTGCTCGACGTCCTGCACGGCATCGCCGACTTCACCGGCAGCTCGAACCGCGTCCAGGCCGTGACGCAGGCGTGGATCGGCCGTCCCGAGCTCTACTGGGACGGCATCGCCGACACGTTCCTGGCGACCGCGAGCATCACCGGCCGCCAGTCCTCCCTGCGGATGGTCACCCGGGTCACCGCCGTCTCGAGCGCGACGGTACGGCGCAGCCCGGTCTTCCGGGCGACCCGCCTGCGCGCGGCCGCCGTCATCCTCGCCGACGTCATCGACGAGGACCTGGTGGGTGCGGCGAGCGAGCCCTGGCTGGCCGGCATCTCGGCGGGGCCGGCGCCCGCCTGATCCTCAGGCGGCGAACAGCAGGTACAGCCCGCCGACCGTGAAGGCGATCATCGCGGCCAGCAGCGGCAGCTGACCGGTGAGCTGGTGGCGCCGCGGCAGGATCCGGATCGCCCGGTCGTGTGCCGCGATGACGCCGAGCACGTGGCCGGCGACCACGGCGAGCACCTTGATGTTCGCCAGCAGCGTCGGGTGGTAGCTCAGCCAGTAGCTCACGCTGAGGTTGCCGGTGCCCAGCAGGTTGCTGCCGGTGCCGAACGGGTCGCTCAGCTGGACCAGCGTGAGCTGGCCGACCTCGACCAGATAGCTCAGGTAGTGCGCGATGACGTAGCCCACGACGATCGGCACGACGGAGTGCGCGAAGAGGTCCGGCAGCTGCTTGCGCCGCAGGTCGTCGCCGAGCCCGGTCAGCATGGTGCCGGCCGCGAAGATCGCCCCGACCCCGGCGCAGAAGGCCAGCAGCGCCAGGTTGTTGAGCAGGTAGATCGAGACGTCGCTGTCCTGGATGAACTGCACCCAGCGCGTGGAGTCCTTGAACGAGTCGAAGGCCGTGCTGCCGAACAGCACCGCCACCACGCCGACCAGACCCGGGAGCGCGGGCGTGGAGTCCAGGTTGGCGAGCGGGCTGCGGATGAGCAGCACCCCGTCGCGCCGGCCCCACGCCGACATCCGCGACACCAGCGTCGAATAGACCTCGAACGGGTCGGCCCGCTCGTAGAAGACGTTGCCGAAGAGGGCGCCGCCGACCAGCATGACCGCGACGTACGCCGCCGCCCACAGCCGCACCGGACCGAGCTCGGTCGAGTACGGATAGACCAGCTCCAGCCAGACGAACGCGAAGAGGCCGATGACCGCCGGCCAGTGCCCGAGCCGTTCCGGGTAGGTGAACACGCCGCGCTCGGGGTCGCTGCCGGAGACCTTCGCGAAGGCGGCGTTGATCGTGCGGACCGGGCTGATCGCCTTCCACACCGGGCCGAAGAGCAGCGAGAGCGGGACCAGGCCCACCCACCACCAGACGTAGAACACCCCGAAGACGGGGTTGGTGACCAGGTCCTTGCCGAGCACGGCCGCGGCCGCGACGTACGCGAAGAGCGCGAAGCCGAGGGTCCGCCACAGGATCCGCCACCAGAGGGCGTCGACGATCCCCGCCAGCCAGGCGGGTGCGGGCCGGCCGGACGTGGCCGCGTCGTACCGCGGGTTGCGCCAGGCGACGGCGAGGACGGTGAACGAGACGACCAGGGCCGCGGTCGCGCCCGCGATCGCCAGCTCCGGCGAGATGGGGAGGTCCTTCGCGCCGCCGATGCCGTGCGCGAACGTGATGCCGTCGGATGACACCTCAGCGGCCGTCAGTGGACTTCGAGCTGGACGATGACCTTGTCCAGGTGGTGCGACTCGACGTCGACCGTCCCCGGCTGGTCGATGCCCGTGATCTTCTGCGTCGACTCGCCGGCGGGGTACTCGACCTCCTGCTCGGGCGACGAGTGCACGTGGATCTCGCCCGCCACGTCGGCGGTGATGTCGAGCTGGATGTCCTGGCCCGTCGAGACCTCGACACGCTCACCGTTCGGCGTGACCGAGTCGCCATCGAAGGTGACCTTGATGACCTTGGGGTCGGAGGAGCCGGAGTCGGGGCTCTTCTCCTCGTCCCCGCACGCGGTGGCGAGGGTGAGGGTGGCCAGCACGACGGCGGCGGCTGCGAGAGAACGGCGCATGGTGTCAGAATCCCATGGTGTGCCAAGCGTCGGTACGGTGACCCTGGCGCCGGTGGGGGGCACCCGACGCCGACACACAGCGAGAGGGGGGCATCGGATGAGTGAGCGGCTCCGCCCGCGCGACGTGGCCCTGTTGGCCGAGGAGTCGCCGACGACGCCGATGCACAACGCGACGGTCGAGATCTTCGAGCCGGGCGCCTCGGGCTTCGACTACCAGCGGCTGGTCGAGCTGGTGCAGGACCGGATCTCGTTCGTCCCGCGCTACCGGCAGCGGATCCAGCTGGTGCCGGGCCGGCTCGCCAACCCGATCTGGGTCGACGACGAGCACTTCGACATCGGCTTCCACGTACGCCGCTCGGCGCTGCCGCGACCCGGAAGCCTCGACCAGCTCCGCGAGCTGGTCTCCCGGATCGTGTCCCGGCCGCTGGACCGCAGCCGGCCGCTGTGGGAGATCTACGTCGTCGAGGGGCTCGCCGACGGACAGTTCGCGCTCCTCTCGAAGTCGCACCACGTGCTGGTCGACGGCATCGACACGGTCGACATCGGCCAGGTGCTGCTCGACACCGGCGCGGAGGTCAAGGAGCTCGGTTCGGACGACTGGCGCGCCCGACGAGGGCCGTCGCCGTTCTCGCTGATGGCCGGCGCGGTCAAGGACTCCGCGACCGACGTCGACACCGTCGTCGACACGGTGCGTACGACGACCGGCGCGGTCCTGCGCGGAGCCGCCGGTGGGGCCCGGACGACCGGCCGCGTCATCGACGCGCTGACCAACCGGACGCCACGCTCCGAGTCGCCGATCATCGGGCCGCTCTCGCAGCAGCGCCGGGTGGTCACCGTCCGCACCGACCTCGCGGACCACCGCAAGGTGCGCGAGGCACACGGCGGCACGATCAACGACGTGGTGCTCGCGACCGTCACGGGTGCGCTCCGGGCGTGGCTGATGACGCGCGGCGAGTCGATGCGGGGGATCCGGAAGATCCGGGCGCTGGTGCCGGTCTCGGTCATCGACGACGAGCTCGAGGCGACCGCGCTCGGCAGCCAGATCGCCGCCCACTTCGTCGACCTGCCGGTGGGGGAGCCCAGCCCGCTCGTCCGGCTGCACCAGGTGTCCTACTCGTTCCAGGCCCACAAGGAGGCCGGCCGCGGCATCCCGGCGTCCCGGCTCGCCGCCATCTCCGGGTTCGCCCCGGCGACCTTCCACGCGCTCGGTGCCCGGGTAGCCGGTGCCGAGCGGCGCAAGGGCTACCAGCTCTGCGTCACCAACGTCCCGGGGCCGCAGGCGCCGCTCTACGCCGCCGGCGCCCGGATGGTCGCGACCTACCCGGTGCCACCGCTCTTCGAGGGCCGGCCGGTGGCGATCGGCGTGACGTCGTACGACGGCTCGTTGTTCTACGGCATCAACGCCGACCGCGACATGCTGCCGGACGCCGACCTGCTCGGGCAGTGCGTCCGCGAGGCGCTCGACGAGCTCGTCGACTCGGCGGCGCCCAGTCGCAACCGGGCGCCGCGCGGGCGGCGCAAGCGCAAGACCACGGAGACGCCATGACGACCCGGGTCTACCTCCCGCTGACGATCGCCCTGCTCGCGGAGCTGCACGCCGCCGGTGAGGTGACCGTGACCGACGACGCCGTGGTCGCCGAGGACGACAGCGAGGACGGGGAGTACGCCGCGCTGATGACCGCGGCCGACGCCTCCGCGGAGCTGCTGACCGGGCCGGGACGCCGCGTCGTCGTGGTGGCCGAGCTCGACAGGGAGCCCGAGACCGGCTGGACCATCCCGCTGAAGCGACTCGTCGCGGTGCACGCCGATCCCGTGGACCGCCCGGTCGACGCTGACCCCGACGAGGACCTCGGCTGGTACGGCGTCCAGGAGATCGCGACAACGATTTTGGGCGCCCACGAGCCGGAGTGAGAGCATCGAAGGCATGGACGCCGTCACCACTCCTCCTGCCCCGATCAACGAGCCGAACCTGACCTACGCGCCGGGCACCCCCGAGAGGGAGCAGCTGCAGGCCGAGATCGCGAAGCTCGAGAAGAAGCAGAAGGACCTCAAGGCGCACATCGGTGGCCGGCGCAAGGCGGGTGGCGGCGCCGAGATCAAGGTCGTCCAGCCGCACGACCACCAGCACGTCCTGGGCGTGCTCAAGAACTCCACGCAGGCCGACGCCCGGGCCGCGGTCAAGGCCGCCGCCGACGCGGCGCCCGAGTGGCGCGCGATGGCGTACGACGACCGGGCCGCGATCCTGCTCAAGGCCGCGGACCTGCTGGCCGGCCCGTGGCGCCAGCGCCTCAACGCCGCCACCGTGCTCGGCCAGTCGAAGACGCCGTACCAGGCGGAGATCGACGCGGCCTGCGAGCTCATCGACTTCTGGCGCTACAACGTCACCTACGGCCGCGAGATCCTCGCCGACCAGCCGATCGCGAACAGCCCCGGCGTCTGGAACCGCACCGACCACCGCCCGCTCGAGGGCTTCGTCTACGCGATCACGCCGTTCAACTTCACCGCGATCGCGGGCAACCTGCCGACGGCCCCGGCGCTGATGGGCAACACGGTCATCTGGAAGCCCTCGCCGACCCAGCAGCTCGCCGCGTCCCTGACGATGGAGCTGCTGGAGGAGGCAGGGATGCCGCCGGGCGTCATCAACATGCTGCCCGGCGACGGCCTGGAGGTCTCGAAGGTCGCGCTGGCCAGCCCGGACCTGGCCGGCATCCACTTCACCGGCTCGACCCCGACCTTCCAGCACCTGTGGCGCGAGGTCGGCAACAACATCGAGAACTACCGGTCCTACCCGCGCATCGTCGGCGAGACGGGCGGCAAGGACTTCATCGTCGCCCACCCGTCGGCCGACCCCGACGTCGTGCGGACCGCGATGATCCGCGGCGCGTTCGAGTTCCAGGGACAGAAGTGCTCGGCCGCCTCGCGTGCGTACGTCGCCCGCTCGGTGTGGAAGAAGATGAAGGACTCGTTCGTCTCCGAGATCGAGACGATCACCGTGGGTGACCCCACCGACTTCAGCAACTTCATGGGCGCGGTCATCGACGACCGGGCGTTCGCGAAGCACAAGACGGCGATCGCCCGCGCCAAGCGGCAGAACAAGCTGGACGTCATCGTGGGCGGGAAGCTGGACGACTCGGTCGGCTACTTCGTGAACCCGACCGTCGTGGAGTCGACGAACCCGGCCGACCAGATGTTCACGACCGAGTACTTCGGCCCGATCCTGGCCGTCCACGTCTACGAGGACGCCGACTTCGAGAGGGTCGTGCGCGGGATGGAGTCGATCGCGCCGTACGCCCTGACCGGCTCGATCATCGCCCAGGACCGGCGTGCGGTCGCGTGGGCGCAGGCCGAGCTGCGCTTCGCGGCCGGCAACTTCTACATCAACGACAAGCCCACCGGCGCGGTCGTGGGGCAGCAGCCCTTCGGTGGCGGCCGGGCGAGCGGCACCAACGACAAGGCCGGCGCCGCGGTCAACCTCCTCAGGTGGACCAGCCCGCGGTCGATCAAGGAGACGTTCGTGCCGCCGACCGACTACCGCTACCCCTACCTGGGCTGAGACGACTCACCGATGATCCCGATGCACATGGGTGCGATGCACCCCTACGAGCAGGCGCTGACGCTGATCCTGGCGTTCGGCCCGTTCCTGGTGCTCGGCGCCGTCATCGTGCACCGGCGGCGACAGGACGACACCGATCCGGCGCACCAGGATCAGGTGGCGTCTCAGCGCGACAGGTAGTCGCGCGCGACCTGCTCCTCGGCGCGCAGCGCCTTGCGCAGCATGTCGCCGATCAGCCGCTCGACCTTCCCGCCGACCAGCGGGATGTTGACGGTGATCTCGACGTCGACCGTCTCGGTGGTGCTCCCGCCGTCCTCGACCAGGCTGATGGAGCCGACCATCTGACCGGGCTTGCCCGGGATCGTGACGTGGAGGTCGGCGTACTCAGCCGAGCTCCACTCCTCGCGCTGCACGATGTTGATCTCGGAGCCGACGAGCTTCGTGGCGAACGACGGCAGCCCGTCGGCCGGCATCACCTGGTCGACCACGGCCGTGGTGAGGTCGCCGTCGGTCGTGATCGTGAAGGTGCCGCTCACGCTGCCCTGCGCCCGGATCACCTCGTCGCGGTACGCCGGGTCGTCGAGCATCGCGCTCACGTCGGCGAGCGCGGCGTCGTAGGTCATGTCGTGTCGGAACTTCATGCGGTCATAGTCTCAGTCCATGACCGACGAGAGCTTTGTGTCCTTTGGCGAGCAGGGCGCCCAGCTGACCTACGGCAGCTACCTGCGACTCCCGCAGCTGCTGGACTCCCAGCACCTCGAGTCGGACCCGCCGGCGCACGACGAGCTGCTGTTCATCACCATCCACCAGGTCTACGAGCTCTGGTTCAAGCAGCTGCTGCACGAGGTGACCGCGGCGCGTGACGCGATGCTCGGTGGCCCTGCTGGATCTGGGGGAGACGGCGCCCGGCTCTGGTGGGCGCAGCACCTGCTCGCCCGGGTGCACGTGATCGAGCGGGTGCTGATCCAGCAGGTCGACGTGCTGGAGACGATGACGCCGCAGGACTTCCTGGAGTTCCGGCAGCAGCTCGCGCCGGCCAGCGGCTTCCAGTCCGTGCAGTTCCGCGAGCTGGAGTTCCTGTCGGGGGCGAAGGACGCGTCGTACGTCAAGCGCTTCAAGGGACTCACGGCCCTCGAGCAGCAGCACCTCGACAACCGCCTCGCCGAGCCGACCCTCTGGGACGCCTTCCTGACGGTGCTCGACTCCCTCGGGCTGGCGACGGGCAGCGACGAGGAGGTCACCGCCTCGTTGCGGACCGTCGCCCACGACCGCGACCAGTACGCCGTGGTCTGGGCGCTCGCGGAGGCACTGCTGCAGCACGACGAGCTCGCCGCCAGCTGGCGCGCCCGGCACGTCGTGATGGTCGAGCGGATGATCGGCGCCAAGTCCGGCACCGGCGGGTCGAGCGGCGCGACGTACCTCCGCTCCCGGCTGCCGGTGCAGTACTACCCCCTGCTGTGGGAGCTGCGCAGCGAGCTCTGAGGTCCCGGTGGTTCGAGGCTCGGCACTTCGAGGCTCGCTGCGCTCGCACCTCAGCACAAGGCACGCGGCGCTCGCACCTCAACCACCGTGAGAGCGAGCTGTGGGGTGGGTCGTGTTGGCCGCGGGTTGACCGTCGTCCTAGGGTCGGATCGTGTCAACGACGACGCACGAGTCCGACAAGTCCGCCCTGCTCGCCCAGGCCGTCGAGGTCGCCCACGGGGGGAGGGGGAGCGGCGGGCCGCCGCACGACCTCGTCGAGGGGCTGCTGGGGGCCTACTACCGCCGGGTCGCGGTCGAGGACATCGGTGAGCGATCCGATGTCGACGTGTACGGCGCCTTCGCCTCGCACTACAAGCTGGCCGGCACCCGGCCGCAGGGCACCGCCCGGGTCCGGGTCTTCACGCCCGGCCCCAGCGACCAGGGCTGGTCCGCCGACGGGCACTCGGTCGTCGAGGTCGTCGTCGACGACATGCCGTTCCTCGTCGACTCCCTGACGATGGAGCTCTCCCGCCAGCTGCACGACGTGCACCTGGTGATCCACCCCCTCTTCGACGTGGTCCGCGACATCACCGGCACCCTCCAGGAGGTCCGACCGGTCGCCGTCGGCGATGCCGAGGTCGATGAGGGGCAGGGCGTCCGCGAGTCGTGGATGCACGTCGAGATCGACCGGATCCCCGAGGGCGAGGACGTGGCCGCGCTCGAGGAGTCGATCCAGCGGGTCCTGCGCGACGTGCGCGAGGCGGTCGAGGACTGGGACAAGATGCACTCGCAGGTCGCCGAGATCGGCCGGGAGCTCGCGGCCGACCCGCCCGCCGGGGTCGACCCCGACGAGGTGCGGCAGACCGCCGACCTGCTGCAGTGGCTCGCCGACGAGCACTTCACCTTCCTCGGCTACCGCGAGTACCGCCTCGAGCAGCAGGGCGACGACGAGTACCTCCGCGGCGTCCCCGGCACCGGCCTCGGCATCCTGCGCGCCGACCAGGACATGGGCGTCACGTCGGGCCGCCTGCCCGCGGCAGCGGCCGCGAAGGCCCGCGAGAAGACGCTGCTCGTGCTCACCAAGGCCAACTCCCGCTCGACGGTGCACCGCCCGGCGTACCTCGACTACGTGGGCGTGAAGAAGTTCGCGAACGGCGAGGTGGTCGGCGAGCGCCGCTTCCTCGGCCTCTACTCGAGCGCCGCCTACACGGAGTCGCTGACCCGGATCCCGCTGCTGCGTGACCGCGCCGCCGCCGTGCTCAAGCGCATCGGCTTCGAGCCGATGAGCCACGACGGCAAGGCGTTGATGGACACGCTGGAGACCTATCCCCGCGACGAGCTCTTCCACACGACCGTCGACGAGCTGGCGCCGATGGCCGAGCAGGCCATGCACGCCCGCGAACGTCGCCAGCTGCGGCTCTTCATCCGGCGCGACACCTACGGCCGCTACGTCTCCGTGCTCGTCTACCTGCCCCGGGACCGCTACAACACCACCGTCCGCGAGCGCTTCTCCGAGATCCTCCGCGACCGGCTCGGCGGCGACTCCGTCGAGTTCACGGTGCGCCTGACGGAGTCCACCACCGCGCGCGTCCACTTCGTGGTGCACCCGCCCAAGGGGTCGTCGATCCACGAGGTCGACACCGCCGACCTCGAGCGCCGGATGTCGGAGGCGTCGCGCTCCTGGCGCGACGACTTCGTCTCCGCCGTGATCTCCGGGTACGGCGAGGAGGGTGGTGCGGTGCTGGCCCGTCGCTACCACGACTCGTTCCCGGAGGCCTACAAGGAGGACTTCGCGCCCCGGATCGCCGCCGCCGACCTCGGTCGGCTCGAGGCGATCCAGGTCGGCGACGACGGCTCCGGCATCGACCTCTCGCTCTACGAGGACCTCGACGCCGGCCGGGGCGAGGCGCGGCTCAAGGTCTTCCGGATCGGGTCCCCGCTGTCGCTGTCGCAGATCCTGCCGATGCTCTCGTCCATGGGCGTGGAGGTCGTCGACGAGCGACCCTACGAGCTGGACGACCTGGACCGGCCGACGTACCTCTACGAGTTCGGGCTGCGCTACGGCTCCGGCCTGCCTGACCACTCCCGCGAGCACTTCCAGGACGCGATTCGCGCCGTGTGGGACGGCTTCAACGAGATCGACGGGTTCAACGCGCTGGTGCTCGGGGCCGGGCTCACCTGGCGGCAGGCGACGCTGCTGCGCGCCTACGCGAAGTACATGCGCCAGGGCGGCTCGCCGTTCGCCCTCGACTACATCGAGGAGGCGCTGCGCAGCAACGTCGACATCACCCGGCTCCTGGTGCGGCTCTTCGAGGCCCGGTTCGACCCCAGCAGGATCGAGCAGGGCGTGGACCACTCGTCGGCGGACGCCGAGACGGCCATCGAGGAACGCATCGCCCGGGCGCTGGACGACGTCGCGAGCCTCGACCACGACCGCATCCTGCGCTCGTACCTCACCCACATCCGGGCGACCCTGCGCACCAACTACTTCCAGCCGGCCGGCGAGGGTGGTGGTCCCCGCCCGTACATCTCGCTCAAGCTCGAGCCGGACGCCATCCCGGACCTGCCGGCGCCGCGGCCGAAGTACGAGATCTTCGTGTACTCGCCCCGGGTCGAGGGCTCGCACCTGCGCTTCGGCGCGGTCGCGCGCGGCGGCCTGCGCTGGTCCGATCGTCGCGACGACTTCCGCACCGAGGTCCTGGGCCTGGTCAAGGCGCAGATGGTGAAGAACACCGTGATCGTGCCGGTCGGCGCGAAGGGCGCGTTCTTCTGCAAGCAGCTGCCCGACCCGGGAGACCGAGAGGCGTGGCTGGCCGAGGGCATCGCCTGCTACACGACCTTCATCTCCGGGCTGCTCGACATCACCGACAACCTCGTCGACGGCGCCGTCGTCCCGCCGGCCGACGTGGTCCGGCACGACGGCGACGACACCTATCTGGTGGTCGCGGCCGACAAGGGCACGGCGACGTTCTCCGACATTGCCAACGGGGTGTCGAAGGACTACGGGTTCTGGCTCGGCGACGCCTTCGCCAGCGGCGGCTCGGTCGGCTACGACCACAAGGCGATGGGCATCACCGCGCGCGGCGCCTGGGTCTCGGTGCAGCGGCACTTCCGCGAGCGCGGCATCGACTGCCAGAGCGAGGACTTCAGCTGTGTCGGCATCGGGGACATGTCCGGCGACGTCTTCGGCAACGGCCTGCTGTGCTCCGAGCACACACTCCTCGTCGCGGCCTTCGACCACCGCGACATCTTCCTCGACCCGACGCCCGACGCGGCGACGTCGTACGCCGAACGGAAGCGGATGTTCGAGCTGCCGCGCTCGAGCTGGCAGGACTACGACAAGAGCCTGATCTCCGAGGGTGGCGGGGTCTTCCCGCGCTCGCTCAAGCGGATCCCGCTCAACGACGCGGTCCGTACGGCGCTCGGCATCGACGGCGGCGTCGAGGCGATGACCCCGGCGGAGCTGATGAGCGCGATCCTGAAGGCGCCGGTCGACCTGCTGTGGAACGGCGGCATCGGCACCTACGTCAAGGGCTCGACGGAGACCCACGCCGCCGCCGGCGACAAGGCCAACGACGGGATCCGGGTCGACGGGCGCGACGTCCGCGCGAAGTCCATCGGAGAGGGCGGCAACCTGGGCCTCACCCAGCTCGGCCGGATCGAGTACGCGCTGAGCGGTGTCGACGGGGCGGGCGGCCGGATGAACACCGACTTCATCGACAACTCGGCCGGCGTCGACACCTCCGACCACGAGGTCAACCTGAAGATCCTGCTCGACCGGGTCGTCAAGGACGGCGACCTGACCGAGAAGCAGCGCAACCACCTGCTCGCCGAGATGACCGACGAGGTCGCCGAGCTCGTGCTGCGCGACAACTACGAGCAGAACATCGCGCTCGCCAACGCCCTCGACCACGCGACGTCGATGTTGCACGTGCACGAGGAGTGGGTCCGCCGGCTCGAACGCGACGGGATCCTGGACCGCGAGCTGGAGGGACTGCCCCCGTCCCGTGAGGTCAAGCGTCGCGCCGACAGCGGCGAGGGACTGACGGCGCCGGAGCTGTCCGTGCTGCTCGCGTGGACCAAGATCGTGCTCGCCCAGGAGCTGCTGGACTCCGACCTGCCCGACGACCCCTACCTCGACTTCGACCTGCGGGCGTACTTCCCCACGCAGGTCCGCGAGGGCTTCGGGCCACAGGTCGAGCAGCACCCGCTGCGCCGCGAGATCATCGTGACCCAGGTCGTCAACGACCTGGTCAACGGAGCCGGTATGACCTACTGGCCGCGGCTGGCGGGGGAGACCGGGGCGAGCGCCGCGGAGCTGACCCGGGCCAACTTCGTGGCCCGGGAGATCTTCGGCTCCCTCGACCTGCGCCGCGAGCTGATGACCTTCGACAACCGGCTCGACGCCGCGGTGCAGACCCGGATGCGGCTGGAGATGCGCACGCTCGTCGAGCGGGCGTCGCGCTGGCTGATCAACAACCGCCGGCCGCCGCTGGACAGCGCGGGCACGGTCGAGCAGTTCTCCGCGCCGGTGCAGCGCACCATGGCGGAGCTGCCCGACCTGATGAGCGGGCGCGAGCTGGCGGCGTACGCCGAGCGCATGGCGGGGCTCGAGGCCTCCGGCGTGCCGCAGGCCCTGGCGTCCCGGATCGCCGTGCTGCCGCCGGCGTACATGCTGCTCGGCGTCATGGAGATCGCGAACCGCGAGGGCCTCGACCCCAGCGTCGTCACCCGGCTGCACTTCGCGCTCGGCGAGCGGCTCGGGCTGTCCGCGCTCGTGCAGCGCATCCTGGCGCTGCCGCGCGCCGACCGCTGGCAGACGATGGCCCGGGCGGCGCTGCGCGACGACCTGCACGCCGTGCACGCCCAGCTGACCGGCCAGGTGCTGGCGCAGACCTCGCCCGACGACAGCGCGGCCGACCGGATCGCCGCGTGGGAGGAGGTCGAGGCGGTCATCGTGCCGCGGGCCACGGCCACGCTCGAGGAGATCTGCGCCGAGGAGCGGGCCGACCTGGCCCGGCTCTCCGTCGGGCTCCGGGTGGTGAGAGGCCTGCTCGCCAGCGGCTGAGGAGCGGACCGGGACAACCTCGAGAGTCGCTCGATGCATCAGAGGGTTATGGACTTCGACGACTTCTTCCGGGCGACCTGGCCGCGGCTGTACCGCACGGCGTACGCCGTCGCCGGTGACAGGGCGTCCGCGGAGGACGCCCTGCAGAGCGCGTACGTGCGGGCGTACGCGTCCTGGGGTCGGGTCAGCCGGGCCGACCACCCCGAGGCGTACGTCCGTCGGATCGTGGTCAACGAGATCCTCGGCACCCGCCGACGCGCCTGGTGGCAGCGCGAGCGTCCGCACCCGTCGCCGGAGCCGCCGGGCCGGGTCGCGGCACCGGACGCGGGCGTCGTCGAGCACGACGCCGTCTGGGTCGCCGTGCTCGCGCTCCCGCCCAGGCAGCGTGCCGTGATCGTGCTGCGCTACTACGAGGACCTCTCCGAGGAGCAGATCGCGGAGACCCTCGGCTGCTCGCGCGGCACGGTCAAGTCCCAGGCAGCCGCCGCTCTGTCCAACCTTCGCCGCGACGCGGCCGGCCTCTCGATCGGAGATCGCTCATGACCACCGACCTGCGCGACGTGCTGCGTGAGCAGCTCGACTCCCTCCCGACGCCGCCCGGAGACCTCGACCGGGTGCACGCCGCCGGCACCACGCTCCGGCGCCGTCGCGTCGCCGCTGTCGGCGCCGTCTCGGTGCTCGCGGTCGCCGCGGTGCTGCTCGGTTTCGCCATCAGCGGCTCCGGCGGCCCACAGACGGAGCGCGGCATCGACCCGATCGGCCAGCTCGACTTCTCCAACGGCCTGCGGGCGTACGCCGATCCGGGTCGGGTCATCCACATCGGCGACCGTGAGATCCCGGCCCCGCTGCTCGACAACCTCGACGTCGAAGCCGTGGCCACGCCGTACGGGATCCTCTACTACGACAGCGGTTTCCCCGCGCTGCTCGAGGGGTCCGGCGAGGTCAACGGACTCGAGGAGGGCGCCGGACCCGTCGGCGGTCGGCCCACGGCCAGCGTCGACGCCCAGCACCCGTGGGTCGCCTACGCGACGACCCGCGACGGCGACCCGCAGGTGGTCGTGCGTGACCTCTCCTCGGGCGAGGTCGTCGCGCGTCGAGTGGTCGACGCCGGGACCCAGATCGACGCGCTGGACGACGGCGTCGTCTTCCTACGGACGCCCGTTGGGACATCGACGTGGGACGTCGGGACCGACGAGGTGCAGGAGCTGGCGGGTCGCCGGACGTCCGTCGCCGACGTACGCAAGGGAGTGCTGCTCTACGACGGTCCGGCACCCGCCGGACCCGCGGCCGCGGCGTACCACCTGGTGCCTGGCGCCATCGACGCTCAGCTCACCTACGACGGCGGGCACGTCCTCTACTGGTCCAACCGTCTCGAGTCGACCGACGGAGGCCGGCCGATCGTGCTGGACCAGAAGGCCGCCTTCTTCGCGGTCGACACCGACGGCTCGATCCTGGCCGCCACCTCGGGGAGCCCGGCCCGCTTCTATGACTGCGAGGTGCCGTCGGGACGCTGCACGAGCCTCGGCTCCCTGGAGATGACGGGCGGCGACCCGATGTTCGTCGGCACCGACATGTAGGCGTCAGTAGGGTTCCGGCATGGTCGACCTACGCACTGCCGGAGTGACCGAGACCGCCCGGACGATCGCCGCTGGCGAGGTCTCCTCGCGGGTCGTCGTCGAGGCCGCGCTCGCGCGGATCGGCGAGCGTGACGGTGACCTCAACGCCTTCTCGGTGGTGCTGTCCGACGCGGCGCTCGCCGAGGCCGACGCCCGGGACGCGGCGGGTACGCCGGTGGGCCCGCTGCACGGCGTGCCGATCGCCATCAAGGAGGAGATCGACGTCGCCGGCTCGGTCACGACCTTCGGCGGCGACGCGAACTCCACCCCCGCGGCTCACGACGCCGAGGTCGTCGCCCGGCTGCGGGCGGCCGGCGCGGTCGTGATCGGCAAGACGACGATGCCCGAGTTCGGGGCCTTCCCGTTCACCGAGTCCGACGCCCGCGGGATCACCCGCAACCCGTGGGACCGCGACCGTACGCCCGGCGGCTCCAGTGGCGGTACGGCGGCGGCCGTGGCCTCGGGCATGGTGCCGGTCGGCATGGGCGGCGACGGTGGCGGCTCGATCCGGATCCCGAGCGCCAGCTGCGGGCTCTTCGGCCTGAAGCCGCAGCGTGGCCGGGTGACCACGGCCCCGCACCCGCACCTGTGGTGGTCGCTGGGCACCGCCGGACCACTGACCCGCTCGGTCCGCGACGCTGCGCTCGTCTACGACGTCATCCGCGGCAACGTGCCCGGCGACCTCTACACCGCCGGGGGCGACGAGTCGTTCGTCGAGGCAGCCGAGCGAGCGCCGGGGCGGCTCCGGATCGGCTGGTCGGTCAAGCCGGTCTCGCTCGGCGTGAAGCCCGACCCGGTCCACGTGCAGGCCGTCGAGGACACGGCCCGGCTGCTGGCCGAGCTCGGCCACGACGTACGGCCGGTGGAGCCGCGGTACCCCGATCCGACGGCGGCCTTCGTGCCGCAGTTCTTCGCCGGCATCCGCACCGAGGCCGCGATGGTCGAGCACTACGACCGGCTCGAGCGCCGTACCCGCCAGACCTGCCGGCTCGGCGCCTGGGTCCGGCCGCGGGTCGTCGAGTGGGCACTCGGCCAGAGCGAGAAGGTCTCGGCGAAGGCCAACCGCGTCTTCCAGGACGTCGACGTGCTGCTCACCCCGGCCATCGCGCATCGGCCGCCCGCGGTCGGCCGCCTCGAGGGCACCGGCACCGTGCGCGCCAGCCTCCGGTCGATGCCGTCGATCGCGTACGCCGCGATCTGGAACGTCGCCGGCAACCCGGCCGCCTCCGTGCCCTGCGGGATCGCCGCCGACGGCCTGCCGGTCGCCGTGCAGCTGGTCGGGCGCACCGACGACGAGGCCACGCTCTTCTCGCTGTCGGCCCAGCTCGAGGAGGCGCGGCCGTGGCCGCTGGTGGCACCATGACGGGATGACCGTCACGGTTGCCTCCATCACCGTCGACTGCGCTGACGCCCTCGTGGTCGGCGGCTTCTGGTCGGCCGCTCTCGGGCGGCCACTGGACCCCGGCGCGTCGAGCGACTTCGCCGCGATCGACTTCGCGGGGCGCCGCGACACCGCCGGGTGGGCGCCACTGCAGCCCGGCGAGGATCCCACCTGGCTGTTCGTGCAGGTGCCCGAGCCGAAGACCGCCAAGAACCGGCTGCACCTCGACCTGGCCGCACCGGACGTCGAGGCCGAGGTCGCCCGCCTCGTTGGGCTGGGCGCGACCCGGGTCCTGGACACGGACGAGTACGGCTACACCTGGACCGTGATGGCGGACCCCGAGGGCAACGAGTTCTGCGTCGCTACAGCAACATCGACACCGCGGCGCTGACGCCGACCACGACGATCAGGCCGCGCAGCACGGTCGGGTTGAGCCGGCGGCCGATCCGCGCGCCGACGTACCCACCCACGATCGAGCCCGCGGCGAGGAACAGCACGGCGGCCCAGTCGAGCTCGGCGACCGCGATGAAGATGACGCTGGCGACCAGGTTGCTGGCGAGGATCGCCAGGGTCTTGAGGGCGTTGAGGATCCGGAACTCCAGGTTGGAGCCGAAGCCGAGGACGGCCATCATCATCACGCCGGACCCGGCCCCGAAGTAGCCGCCGTACACGCCGACCAGCGTGGAGAAGAAGGTCGTGACGGGGGAGAGGCGGGTGTGCTCGTCGGGTGGTACGGCGTCGGCGGTGCGCTTCAGCCAGCGGCTGATCCGGGGCTGGGCGCCGACGAGCAGGCAGGTCCCGAGGATCAGCCACGGGACGACCGCCTCGAAGACGCCGGGCGGGAGGGCGAGCAGCAGCACGGCGCCCCCGACGGCGCCGACCGCACAGGTGCCGATGATCGTGGTCGTCACGACCGGGTGCTCGCGCAGCTCGGAGCGGTAGCCGAACGACCCCGTGATCGCCCCGGGCGTCAGGCCGACGGTGTTGGACGCGTTGGCGACGACCGGCGGAATGCCGAGCGCGACCAGGATCGGGAAGCTCAGCAGCGACGCGACGCCGACCGTCGAGGTCATGATCCCCGCGCCGAGGCCCGCCCCGAGGACCGCGAGGTGTTCGAGGCCGGTCACCGGGTAACCCTAGATGAGGCGCACCTGTGATCGGGGTCACTCGGGACCCACGTGGGAGCGCACGAAGGAGGTGTCCGCATGGGACCGGAATGGGTGGCGATCCTCGCCCTGGTCGCGCTGTTCGTCATCGGCACGGTGCTGCCGATCAACATGGGAGCGCTGGCCTACGTCGCGGCCTGGCTGGTCGGGATGTACTCGCTGAACCTCGACGAGAAGGAGATCCTGGCCGGGGTCAGCGGCGACCTGATCCTGACCCTGATCGGAGTCACGTACCTCTTCGCGATAGCCCGCAACAACGGCACGGTCGACCTGATCGTCCAAGGAGCGGTGAAGGGAGTAGGTGGACGGGTGGCGCTGATCCCGTGGGTGATGTTCGGGGTCACCGCGGTGCTCACCGCCATCGGCGCGGTCAGCCCGGCGGCGTGCGCGATCATCGGCCCGATAGCGCTGGGCTTCGCCGGGCGCTACGGCATCAGCCCGCTGATGATGGGGATGCTCGTCGTGCATGGCGCCCAGGCGGGCGGCTTCTCGCCGATCAGCATCTACGGCACCATCACCAACTCCGTGATGAAGCAGAACGGCCTGCCCAACAGCGAGCTCACGATCTTCCTGTCCAGCCTGGTGATCAACACGATCATGGCGGCGATCCTGTTCTTCCTCCTCGGTGGTCGGCAGCTGTGGTCGCAACGGATCGATCCGGCCGAGGACGAGTCCGGGCCCGACGGGTCCGGTGGTGGCACCGCGGTCTCCACGCGAACCGCGGTGACCCGTGACCAGGTGCTGACCCTGCTCGCCTTCGTCGGCGTGGCGGTCGTCGCGCTGGCGTTCGACAAGAACATCGGCTTCGTCGCGATCACCGCCGCGGTCATCCTCTCGATGCTCTCGCCGCAGGAGAACAAGGACACCGTCAAGCAGATCGCCTGGCCGACCGTGCTGCTCGTCGCCGGCGTCAGCACCTACGCGACCATCCTGCAGACCGCGGGCTCGCCGGAGTTCGTCGGCAACTGGGCGGCCGGACTGGGTACGGCGGTGCTCGGCGCGCTGGTCCTCTGCTACGTGGGCGGCGTGGTGTCGGCGTTCGCGTCCTCGACGGCCCTGCTGCCGGTGATCATCCCGATCTCGATCCCGCTGATCGCCGAAGGTGGCGTCAGCGCCGGGTTGTTCGTGGCCGCCCTCGCGGTCTCGTCGACGATCGTGGACGTCAGCCCGTTCTCGACCAACGGTGCCCTGATGCTCGCCAACCGGCCGGACACGATCGGGGAGGAGCGGTACTACAAGCAGATCCTCACCTACAGCGTGATCGTGGTGCTGGTCGGTCCGCTGCTGGTGTGGACGGCGCTGGTGCTGCCGGGCTGGTGACTCAGCCCTTGTTCGGACCCATCAGCTTGAGCGGGACCCCGCCCGGGTCGGCGATCGTCGCGAGCCTGCCGTACGGCGTGTCGGTCGGCGCCGTCACCTCGCTGCCACCGAGCTCGACGGCGCGGGCGACGGCGGCGTCGCTGTCGGCGACCATGATGTAGGCGCTCCAGTGCGACGGCCCGTCGACCGCCATGATCCCGGCCAGGGCGTGCTCGTCCTTGCCGAGGGTCGTGTAGCGGAAGCCGGGCGCGTCGCTCATGGTGTGCGTGTCCCAGCCGAAGACGTTCGCGTAGAACGGGACCACGGCGTCGTAGTCGTTGCTCAGCACCTCGAACCAGCCCGGTGCGTTGACCTCCCCGCGCGCGGCGAAACCGGTGTGCGCGCCCGGCTGCCAGACGCCGACCGCGGCGCCGGCCGGGTCGAGGAGCACCGCCATCGTCCCGAGGTCGCCGACGGCCATCGCGTCCGCGAGCACGACACCCCGGTTGGCGGCGGCGATCGCGGCGGTGTCGGCCGCGTTGTTGGTCTCGAGGTAGACCGACCAGGTGCTGGGCGCCTCCTGGGTGTTCGCCATCAGGCCGGCGACGGGAGCGCCGTCGCGCAGGAACAGCTGGTAGCCACCGAACTCGGGACCGGGATCCCGGGTGGTCCAGCCGAACAGCTCGCCGTAGAAGGTGCGGGCGGCCTCGGGGTCGGCGGTGAAGAGCTCGATCCAGATCGGGCGGCCGGGCAGCTCGTCGGTCATCGGCTCTCCTCCGCGCGCCGGAGCAGCAGCGCGCGCTCGTCGTCGTTGTTGGTCAGGGTAGCCGCCTTGCCGAACGCCTTGGCCGCCTCCGCGCGCCGGCCCGCGCGCTCCAGCAGGTCGCCGCGTACGGCGAGGGAGAGGTGCGAGCCGGCCAGCGCCGGGTGGTCCGCGACCGCGGCCAGTACGGCGAGGCCGGCATCGGGACCGTGGGCGCGACCGTGCGCCACGGCCCGGTTGACCTCGACGACGGGTCCCGGCGCGGCGGCCGCGAGCACGTCGTACAGCCGCGCGATCTCGGCCCAGTCGGTGTCCTCGGGGCGGCGAGCGCGCGCGTGGCAGGCGGCGATCGACGCCTGCAGCACGTAGCTGCCGACCGGTCGTCCGGCGCGGCCGATACGCTCGGCCTCGGCGAGGGCGGTGAGCCCGCGACGGATGAGCAGCTGGTCCCACCGGCGCCGGTCCTGGTCCTCCAGGAGCACCGGACGGCCCTCGGCGTCGCGACGCGCGGACAGCCGCGAGCCCTGGATCTCGAGCAGCGCCTGGAGGCCGTGGACCTCGGGGTCGTCGGGCGCCAGTCCGCTGAGGATGCGGGCCAGTCGCATCGCCTCCAGGCACAGCTCGGGTCGAGTCCACTTCGGGCCGCTGCTCGCGGCGTACCCCTCGTTGAAGATCAGGTAGACGACGGCCATCACGTCGCCGAGCCGGGCCCGGCGCTCGGCGCCGACGGGCGTCTCGAGTGTCGCGCCGCTCTCGGCGAGCAGGCGCTTCGCCCGGGAGATGCGCTGCCCCATGGTCGCGTCCTTGACCAGGTAGGCGCGGGCGATCTCTTGGGTGGTGAGGCCGCCGACCAGGCGCAGGGTCAGCGCGCCGCGCGACTCCGGCGGAAGCGCCGGGTGGCAGCTGAGGAACGCGAGCCGCAGCACGTCGTCCTCGATGTAGTCGATCTCCGGCATCTCGGCCCCCTCTCCCGTGATCTCCAGGCCGTGCGCGAGCTCCGACGTACGACGGCGCAGGGTGTCGTTGCGCCGGAACTGGTCGATCGCGCGGCGCTTGGCGACCGCCATCAGCCAGGCGCCGGGGTTGCTCGGGACGCCCCCGTCGGCCCACTGCTCCAGGGCAGCGACGAGGGCGTCCTGGGCGAGGTCCTCGGCGAGGTCGAGGTCGCGGGTCATCCGGGTCAGGGCGGCCACGAGCCGGACCGACTCGTGCCGCCAGACCGCGGTGATCGCCTCCTGCGTGTGCTGGTCGGCCACCGACTAATTGTCCGGGCCCCAGATCGGGCGGATCTCGACGGCGCCGTTCCAGCCGGGCCAGTGCTGCTGGTGCAGCTCCAGCACCCGCCGGGCGCCCTCGACCGCCTCCTCCTGCGAGCGCGCCTCGACGATCGAGAACCCGCCGACGAGCTCCTTCGCCTCGGCGTACGGGCCATCCGTGGTGGTGATCGCACCGTCGGCGAGGCGCAGCTCGACGATCTGCTCGCCGCCGCCCAACCCTCCGGCGGCGATCATCGAGCCGTCGGCGAACGCCTGGCCCATCTCGGCATCCATCGCCTCGAACAGCGCCGGCGGGGCGTCGCCCGCGTCCGGGGCCATCTTCACGAACACCATGTAGCGCATCTGTGTCTCCTGGGTCTCGGTGTTGCTGTCACCCATGCGTCGGACGAAGTCTCCCGCTTTCGACAGCGACGCGCGACCGTGTTGGCCGGCCGGGTCGTCGGTGGTTGAGCAACGCGCGCTCCGCCGCCTCCGGTGGTTGAGGAAGGCGTGCAGCGCGGTGCCGGTGGTTGAGGAAGGCGTGCAGCGCGGTGCCGGTGGTTGAGGAAGGCGCGCAGCGCCTGTCTCGAAACCCCGCTGGTCTGGCCCACTTCTCGTCCACAACGCAGGTTGCGACAGGGTTCTCCACCGGTCGGCGTGACCTGGGTGCGGGCCTCCGTTGGGTCGGGTTGGCTGGGGTTCATGACCGCGATGACCACACCTCGCCACCAGGTGGCTTCGGCGACCGCGCGGCTGCGCCGTGTTGCCGACGGTGTGGTGGACGCGTCGGTGTGGTCGATGACGGCTGTCGAGGCCGCGTCGACGTTGGTGGAGCTGACCCGGTTGGCGGCGCAGGTGGCCGAGCTGACCGCGCGGGTCGCCGCGCATGCCGACGAGCTGCGGGTCGGCCACGAGGTCGGGGCGACGTCGACGGCGAACTGGCTTGCCCACCAGACCCACCTGACCCGCCGCGCGGCGGCGAGGACGGTGCGCCTCGGCTACGACCTCGGCACTCATGACCATGTCCGGGCCGCTCTCGCTCACGGTGACCTGTGCCTGGAGCAGGCGCGGGTCATCATCGGCGCGGTCAAGGAGCTGCCCGAGGGCCTGGACCCGGACCTGGTGATCAAGGCGGAACGGCACCTGGTCGGCGAGGCCGCCCACTACGACGCGAGCACGTTGCGGATCCTGGGCCGCAGGTTGCTCGAGGTGGTCGCCCCCGATCTGGCTGACGCGCACGAGGCGGACCTCCTCACCAAGGAGGAAGCGAAGGCGGCGCAGGCGTGCCGGTTGACGATGTCCGACGACGGCCACGGCAAGACGTATGGCCGGTTCATCCTGCCCACGGCGCAGGCCGCGATCCTGAGGAAGTACCTCCTGGCCTTGGCGGCGCCCAAGCACGTGGCGGCCACCCAAGGTCCCGGGGTGCAACGGCGTCCGGGTCCGGAGCGGATGGGCCGGGCGTTCGCCGAGCTCATCGAACGCATCAGCGCCAAGGACCTGCCGAAGGTCGGCGGCACCGACGCGACCATCGTCGTGTCGATCGACCTCGACACGCTGACCGGCAAGGCAGAGAAGGCCGGTGTCCTCGCCACCGGCGAACGCCTCAGCCCCGGACAGGTCCGC
>Ga0190274_10000489_pt1 | contig 23934 bp, 17 predicted proteins | sample Popmic531T_FD_133002 | JGI IMG/M metagenome (GOLD analysis project Ga0190274, IMG submission 133002) | Populus adjacent soil microbial communities from riparian zone of Yellowstone River, Montana, USA - 531 T | ecosystem: Environmental > Terrestrial > Soil > Riparian zone | place: USA: Montana... | reverse complement strand
TGCTAACATATTCTTTCCTGTCAGCTTATGCCGGCAAATCACCGAATCAAAAATCAACAGAACGGTTTCCAAAGATACCGATGCCTAACTGGCGCATATCATATGACGGATTGTCGAAACTGAAAATATTACAGAGTTTCGTACAGACGCTGACGTTGGGTCATGGTTACCGTTCAACTTACAGCATCAATTCCTTTACGCAGAATCTACTTTACAAGCATAGCGAAGAGCAGCCCATTGTGCTCGATACCATTGGCAACTTCATTCCTAAGTATGACTTCCAGCAAGTCACCATTTCTGAGCAGTTCGCTCCGCTGATTGGTTTCGACCTGACATTCAAGAACAGTTTCCAGACGCGCTTTGAGTACAAGCGGGATCGTACGGTATCATTGAGCTATGCAAGCATCCAGGTTACGGAAGTGAGGGGAGAAGAATATACCATTGGAGCAGGATACAGGTTCAAGCGCGTGAAGCTTCCTTTTGTGCGTGTAGGTCCGGCCAAGACGCGTATTTCAAACGACCTGAACTTCAGAACAGATTTTAACCTGCGGAAGAATACAACGATTATACGCAAGCTCGTGGAGAATGCAAACCAGCCAAGCAGCGGTTCTACAACGATGAGTATAAAAATTTCATTTGATTACAACGTGAGCGAACGTATCAACCTGAAACTTTTCGCCGACCAGATCATTACGCGTCCTTTTGTTTCGACTTCCTTCCCGACGAGTACGTTGACTGCGGGGTTGACGATACGGTTTACGTTGGCGCAGTAGAGAAGTGACTAGGTGACTAAGTGATTAGGTGACTAGGTAGTTCCTTCGTCATTCATAATTCCCTGATCGGCGTTCGACATTGCGAAGTCTCTATAAATGTCGAATGTCGAACTCTGAGCGGATGAACACCGAAGTAACAGCCTTTAAATCCTTCGTCATTCATAATTCCCTGATCGGCGTTGGACATTGCGGAGTCTCTCTATAAATGTCGAATGTCGAACTCTGAACGGATGAACACCGAAGTAACAGCCTTTAAATCCTTCGTCATTCATAATTCCTTGTTCGGCGTTCGACATTTCTTGTTTCTTGAAGGAATGAGGAGACTCTAAAGTTGAAATACTGTAAAACAAACAAAGCAGCCTTACGGGGCTGCTTTGTTATTATTAATCCTAACTCTAAATCTTAATTTTCTGAAATGATAAATTTATTTCGAAGTACGTCAGTGCCGCTTACTGCAGTCACGAAATAGATGCTTCCTTTCTTTCTGTAGTTTTCGTCAATGGTAATGTCAAGACCACCATCAGCAGGAATCGTACGGAATGGAACTATAACACCTTGGGCATTTGTAACAGTGATGGTATAAGTGCCCAGGTCATCATTCGCATAACGCAGGTGAATTTCACTACCCGTATTCACGGATGGGTATACAAACAGTCCCATTAAATTATTATTTACGCTGACCGGAGGAAAGATAGTTGTTGTTCCGTCAAAATCAGTTTGGCGCAGACGGTAATAAGAAACTCCGTGCAATGGAGTATGGTCAGTGACAGAGTAACGGTGAATCGATGTGGTGTTGCCGTGTCCGTCAATACTTAGTACAGCCTGGTAAGTGAGGTTATTTGGAGAACGCTCCACCGTAAAAGATCCGCAGTTGATTTCTGCTGATGTAATCCAGTCGACATAAACTTTTTTATTTGAAAGTGCAGCGCGGAAATTTGTAAGTGTCACAGGCAATGGATTGGTACCGCCCGGAGGATTTGCAAGCGCGAAATAAGTATTGAATACTGTAAATGTTCCGGAAGTTATATTTCCAGTTCCGTTTGCAGTTGCAGTACCGTTTACGTTCAGCCAGTTTGTAGTTCCATCGTCATGAACGACACGGAGCGATGCAAAGTCTGTGACGACGTCGTCTGTTCCATAGTACATTTGTATTGAACTATTCTGAAAATTCGCAACGGCCTGGCGGATGAATCGTATATACCGCACAGCAGATACATTTGAAATGGTTACAGGTTTGTTATATGGCAATGCAGCCGCAGGTGTATTGAATACTTCTGCGCGGTAAGTAACGGATGTTGCATTTGTATGCTTGATCGTTGTTACAACAGGCCTCCAAACGGAAGTCTTTCCGATAGGGTAAGTCTTGGTAAGGCTTGATGCTGATGCAACTGTATGAACCATCGGTCCGTCAACATACGATGATGCTGAACCAAGGCTGGCATTTGCAGTTGAACCGCAGGTAAGCAGGTTTGTTGCAGTGGTGAATAGTTTTCCGTTCACCATGCTCAGGTAGTTCGAAACATTCGCTGAACGGTTCAGTGTAATTCCGCTGGCATTGTTAATCGTCAGGTTATAGAATGTAGTTGTACTCGTACCTCCGATGGCCTGTGCTCCCGAAGTATTGAATGTAACGGTGCTCTGGCGTGGAATAAAAGTACCGAGGTTATACAATGCATTTGTACCGCTTGCAAAATACATCAGCGTCATTTGCTTTGTATCGCCGGCAGTTCCTGCAATGGAACGGATGTCAAATGTTTTTCCTGCATCTATATACAATGACGATAACAGGAAGTTTGCCGTAGCATTCTGTGAAGGTCGAAGTGTGATGGCAGCAACAGCTGTTCCCGTAATCTTGAAGTTAGGGTAGAGGGCACTTGCATAAGGCCTGAAGCTGAAAGTTTTTCCTGTAGGCGTGCTGGTATTACCGAACTGAACTGTACCGCCTGTGGTAGTGACTGTTCCGGCAGTACCGTTGATGGCAAAGTCAACTGTAGCAGTTCCTGATATGTTTGGATTCTGAAGGATCATTGTTCCCGCGCTCATAATAAATGAACTGTTCGCAACGTCATTTACACAGAACACGCTTCGTGTAGTTCCAGTAGTTCCATAATTCAGGTTCATGGTTCCGCCTGTCATACGGAAGCTGAAAGGATCCAACGCCGATCCACCTCCGAAGCATACACCTCCTGCCACATTCAGCGTGCCGGAAGAAACTTCAAGGTAAGGTACGAATGTTCCATTCTGGTCTGTACTGATTCCCATTGATCCGGTGGCATTACCGACATTGGCAATTCCGCCATTCACATAAATAGAACCCTGGAGAATAAGTGTTGTACCGGCAGGAACAAAATTGACTGTTCCGCGCGGGATCTTTACGATTACATTTTGACCGATGGTGAAAGTGGCAACCACTGGACCGATATTCACTGATCCTGTATTGTTATGGTTGTATGTTCCATATACCAGGGAAAGCGTACGTACCCCGCTTTCAAATGTCGTTCCCTGGACGTCCATCATGTTTGCTGTAGAAGTTGTCTTAGTAAGCGTTACCTGGTTGAGGTCCCATACACCTGTACCTGTCACCAATGAATTGCTGTTCCCATTAAATGTAATGTTCGCAACCTGGCTTGCAGCTACATAGAAATCAACCGTACCATAGTTTGTAAAGTTACCTCCAACGAGGCAATTGTGCGTACGGTTTACTGCAGAATTGTACCTGAAGCGGCTACCGGTATTCAATGTGATGTTCCCGGAAATCGTCAATACATAATTGGCTGTACTTAAGAAATCAAGGGTGCCTGAAACACCTTGCCCGATATTCAAAGTAGCGCAACCAACAGAAGCATTGATGTAAATTGTATAACCGTCGCCGATATTTGCAACGTCACCGGCTTTAGGATATGTTCCGGAGTTGGTAGCATTACCATATGCTACTGTGCTCCATGTTGAATTCACATTCCAGTTACCGTTGTTCGTGCGGGAATAGTAAGTGGTGGCGAAGGAATTAAGAGAAAGAAAAATAAATGCCATCGCAACAAGCGCATCAGTGATGGCACGCTGCTTCGGTTTTGCTTCTTTCTTCCGATCCTTGACGACTTGTTTCAGGGTAGAAACATAATCTGCCATTACCTGGAGTAATGATTTTTTCATAGTGTTAATGTTTGTTCCCATGTGTGGGGATGTGTAGTCAAGCAAGTTATTCGCAAACAGGCAGTGGTAGTTCAGGTCCTCTTAACAAAGTCTTACATTTGTAAGGTTTAGCATTAAAAAATGTTCATCGGAATGCTATACGAGTACCAAATTTCTTACACATACAGTGGATAATAAATCAAACCTGTTGTCCGCCGGGCACCTGCGCTGAAGCTGGGCATGCACTGTAATCAGCGTGTTTCAGCCTGCATAGGTATGATGAACTCATTTTTTTGCTTTAGATTTATTACCGCTTCAACAACTTCTTGTGTATATCGACCCTGTTCCATATTCTTACCCAAAAAATTAAATACAATCACAATTAAAATACAAAACCCTCTGACATGAATTTATCGCATTTAGCACGCATCGGATTTCTTTTTACGGGAATACTTATGAATTTTATTCCTTCATCTGTGTCCGCACAACCTGATTTCAAAGCAGTTTGTACTGCGGGGCAACCTTATGAAGTAGTTGCTTCTGATGAAAAGTATTATCTCGTCAAGGACGATGTTTTACTAATCTTTAAATTTCAGAGGGGGCAGTTATTCATTCAGAAATTCAATAAAAGCACACTTGCACTTTTGGCCACAAACAAAATTGAAGGATTGCCGCCCAAATCCGAATTCGAAGGCTTTCATGCAATCCCCGGTAAACTGCTTTTCTTTTTTTCTGAAAAGAAAAAGGAAAGTTTTGATTTGTTCAGTCGTGAGGTTGATTTTACCACGGGGAACCTTTCAGCAGAGCTCACTCAGCATATTTCAGCGAATCAACCAAAAGATTTTGCAGGCAGCCACAGACAGATAAACCAAAGGCCAATCGGGGATATGAATAATGATTTTTTTAAAATGGTAAATTCTCCCGACTCATCTAAAATGTTGATCTATTATGTGAAATATACAAAACGCCCCACTGAAAAAATAGAAGATTATATTCTTGGATTATATGTGTACGATTGTACGAGTGGTCTGAAAAAGTTATGGGGAAAGGAATTGAATACTAAGTACGATGTAAACACATCCAACTTTCTTAGTTATACTGTCGACAATGATGGGAATGTGTTTGCTTTAGCTTACACTTATCCATCTGATGAGGAAATAAAAAAAGCAGGAGATGCATTTGATCCTAAAAAATCTGAACTATTGGTATTACAGGCAGGAGCCAATGAAAAGGAATTGGTTTATTCTAAAATAGATTTTAATAATATGCGATGTAATAATGCCACCATTGAAGCTTTTAGCGGCGGCAAGGTTTGGATTACAGGCAGCTACAGGTATAAGGATGCTGTGTTCAAGAATTTTGAAGATGTTCATGGCTTTTTTCAATGTCGTATCGGTAGCGGGGGAGTATTGGAATCAAAGGTCGTTGAGCCTGTGCCGGCTGAAATATCGACAATGGATTATACTAAAGACGAAAAAGAGTCCGGCAAACCGAATGTTCCAGGATTTGGAAAACCAACGATAGGTCAGGCATTGGTATATCAGAATGGAGAGCGCATTTTAATGGGCGAATCCTTTTATACAATCGACATCTCATCGGCGCATTATGATAAAAATCTGAAAAACAATTCGGCTACAAGTCCCACACTTACTTCTGCTGAATATGTATATTATGAAATTTCGGTTGCGGCATTTAAAAATGACGGGAAGCTGGCTTACATCAAAAATCTACCTAAGAGTCAGCGTTCCGGCCGGGAGCGCTTGAGTATATCGTACAAGTATCTTGAATCGGGTGACCACTCTTATTTCTTCTATATGGATAATCTCAAGAACCTTGAAATCAAGCCTTATAAACCGGAAGAGGTTTACCTTGATCAAAGACCCGGATACATGGCAGTATACCGTATGAACAAAAAAACAGGAAATTTTGATATGGTTCCGCTATTCGATATTTCAAAAGTGAATGGCATGCAACTGCGTAAAGTGGCTCCTTATTCTATTGTTCAAAGTGGTCTGAATGAATTTATCATGGAAGCCAACAGTGACAAAAAGGATTTGCTGGTGAAGTTTACTGTGCCCGCTTCCGAATAGTAAATTGGAACAATGAACCTGGTTTAGGGAAAATAAATCTCCCGATAGTTGTAGTTTCCTCTATAATTATTCCATCTTTTTTTTCCTTTACTAAAATCAATACCCTTTTTCAAAGCTGAATTCCGATTACCTTTGCTTGAAATAACAGACTATGCCGCATTACTATTCACTGGGCAGTATCCCGCACAAACGCCATACACAGCACCGCAAACCCAATGGAGAACTGTACTCCGAGGAACTGGTTTCAACGCATGGATTTTCAAATGTCTATTCCCTCATTTACCATTGTTATCCGCCGACGATGATTAAGGAAGTGGGTGATGCCGTAAACGCTGCTCCAAAAATCAGTCATGAACGGTTCCTGAAACACGAGAGTTTCGAGGGATTCGATATTAAGCCCGAAGATGATTTCCTGAAAAGCCGTAAGCCAGTATTGGTAAACAATGACGTCCATATATCACTTGCAGCTACAAGAAAATCCATGGAAGGTTATTTCTACAAGAATGCCGATGCTGACGAAGTGATTTTTGTGCATGAAGGATCAGGTAAACTAAAATCGTTGTACGGTGAGCTCAGCTTTTCTTACGGCGACTACCTTGTAATTCCAAGGGGCATCATTTACCAAATCAGTTTTGACAGCGACAAAAACCGGTTGCTCATCATCGAATCTTTCAGCGCCATTGAAACCCCGAAGCGCTACCGCAATCCTTATGGACAGCATGAGGAACATTCACCTTTTTGCGAACGTGATTTCAGGAAACCTGCAAACCTTGAGACGCATGATGAGAAAGGTGATTTCAAAATCATGATCAAGAAACAGGGAATGATGTATCCTTATGTATATGGATCACATCCATTCGATGCCATCGGTTGGGATGGATTTTTTTATCCATGGGCATTGTCTATTCACGACTTTGAACCGATCACCGGACGACTGCATATGCCGCCACCGATCCACCAGACTTTTGAAGCCCACAATTTCGTAGTGTGTTCTTTTGTGCCGCGCATGTTTGACTATCATCCGCTTTCCATTCCTGTACCGTACAATCACAGCAATGTCGACAGCGATGAAGTCCTTTATTATGTTGACGGAGATTTCATGAGCCGCAAAGCAGTCACACGTGGAATGATAACGCTGCACCCGGGCGGCATTCCGCATGGACCGCATCCAGGAACAGTAGAAAAAAGTCTTGGCCAGAAAGAAACCAAGGAGTTGGCGGTAATGATCGACACATTCCGTCCGCTTTGGATTACTGAAGATGGAGCAAAGATTATGAGCGGGGACTACTACAAAAGCTGGAGTGAATAGAGCCTGAACGGAATTTCGAATCTCACAATTTCCCCGCCTGCCGCGGGCAGGGAAACTCGAAAAAATATAGAATAGTTAATATTTAATTATGAAAGTAAAACTGTACTATTCTATATTTTTCATTCTGTATTTTTTCGAGATTCGAGATTAAATATTCGAAATTATTTCCCTATGCAAATTGTAAGAATCGAAGTTTTTGCTTTCAACATTCCCATGAAGCCCTTCATTATTTCATTGGGAACATTGTACGAAGCAAAAAATGTACTTGTAAAAATTTTTACTGATGATGGTTTCGTTGGATGGGGGGAAGGATCGCCTTTCCCGATGATCGTCGGGGAAACGCAGGAAAGTGATCTTGCACTTGCAAAAGATTTTTCAAAGCTGCTATTGTCGAAAAATGCATTGGATATTTCCGGTTGCATGAAATTGCTGAATGATTTTGTTCCAAATAATCCAACAGTAAAGAGCGCTTTCGACATGGCTTTGTATGACATTGCTGCGCAGCACGCAGGATTGCCGTTGTATAAATTTCTAGGGGGGAAGAAAAAAATGCTGCTCACGGATCATACTGTTTCAATTGGATCAGCGGATGAAATGTCTGTCGCTGCAGTCAAGCTGAAGGAAAGAGGTGTTTCAATTTTAAAGTTGAAAGTCGGAAGTGCAAAAAAACCTGTAGAGGATATTGATCGCGTGAAAGCTGTTAGAAATGCAATTGGTAAGGAGACTCCATTGCGACTTGATGCAAACCAGGGATGGAGTGTGAATGATGCTGTCGAAATATTAAATGCACTTGAAAGTGATAATATTCAATTCTGTGAACAACCAGTAAGACATTATGATTATGATGGTTTGCAAAAGGTAAGTGGGAGTGTTTCGATTCCTGTCATGGCAGATGAGAGCTGCTTTTATTCATACCAGGCAAAATATATTGCTGATAAAAAGATTTGTCCGCATATCAATATCAAACTTGCAAAAAGCGGGGGTATGTTGGAGGCGATTGCGATTGCAGAAATCACGAAGAGCAGCGGAATCACTTGCATGCTCGGAGGCATGATTGAATCCCGACTTGCACTTACAGCGAATGCTCATTTTGCATGCGCATATGACCACATCATTTATTACGATCTTGATTATTGCTTCAATCACCACATCGATCCAGTGGTGGAAGGGGTACAGGTAAAAAAAGAATGTGAGATCCATTTACCTGACTCTCCCGGAATTGGTGCAACCGTCGACAATAAATTCCTTGAGAAGTGCCTGAAAGAAATCTTCACCGCCTGATTTTCATTCTTACCTTTGTCATGAATGATAGAAGATATACATACCCTCGTTGTGCCCTCTTTTATTTTTGATCCGGCTACTTATTTTATACTGGATGCGAATGAACGCTTTACCGAATTGTACGGGTATACACTTGAAGAGCTAAAGGAAATGCGTGTTTACCAGCTTCGTCCACCTGAAGAAAAACAAAATGCACTTAAGCTGATTGAATCGACCCGCGGTCATGTAATTTATTCAGGTGAATCAGTACACCAGAAAAAAAACGGACAAAAAATCCCGGTCCAGGTATTCGGTAAACGCTTTCACCTACAGGATAAAGATTTTTTCCTGGCGAAAGTAAAAGTTAAGTGACTAGGTTCTCGAGGCTTTGCTCGCGATCGCGAGTGGCAACCTCGCGAGACTATGTGACTAGGTAACTAAGTGTGAGATCTTTTTATCAGCAGTGCTACGTTTTCTACATGGGTTGTATGCGGGAACATATCTACTGGCTGAATTTTTTCAACCATATAGTTCTGGTCCAGCAAAGCAAGATCCCTGGCCTGCGTGGCGGGATTACAGCTTACATACACAACCTTTTCCGGCAGCATTTCATTGATGCGTTGTACCACTTTCTCATGCATTCCTGCCCTCGGCGGATCGGTGATTACGACATCAGGCCTTCCATGTGTTTCCAAAAATTCCTTTGTGAGGGTATCTTTGATGTCGCCGGCAAAAAATTCCGCGTTTGTGATTCCATTTCGTTTTGAATTTGCCTTGGCATCTTCTATTGCATCGGGAGTGTGGTCAATGCCAATCACTTTTTTGGCTTTTGCTGAAATAAACTGGGCAATGGTTCCGGTGCCTGTATAAAGATCATAAACAATTTCCTGTCCCGTAAGGCCTGCAAAATCACGGGCTACTTTATATAGTACATAAGCCTGTTCAGAATTTGTCTGGTAAAATGATTTTGCACTGATCCGGAAACTAAGTCCTTCCATCTCTTCGGTAATGTGATCCACACCTTTGAAAACATGAACAGGCAGGTCATAAAATGTATCGTTCCGTTTCGGGTTGATGATGTACAGGAGTGAAGTGATTTGAGGAAAACGTCCGGACAATTCCCCCAGCAGATTCTGAATAGCTGATTTATTTTCTTTGTGAAAGATGATCAGTACCATCCATTCACCCCTGCTTGTATTTCTTACCATCATGTTGCGCATGATTCCTTCCTGGCTTACCTGGTCGAAAAAGGAAAATCCTTCCTTCATACAAATATCTTTTACTGCTAACCTGATCGTATTTTGAAAATCATCCATCAGGTAACATTTCCTGATGTCCAGTATTTTGTCGAACCGTTTCGGAACATGAAACCCTAAAGCCTGTTGGTCAAAACGATCACCGGAAGAAATTTCTTCCTTCGTGAGCCAGCGCTTGTTGCTGAAGGCAAAGTCCAGCCTGTTCCTGTAATATTTTATGTTTGAAGAAGGAAGAATCGGATTTACAACAGGGATGGTAATCTTCCCCAGGCGGATCAATGCATCTTCGACTTGTTTCTGTTTGAATTGAAGCTGCATTTCATACGTCATATGCTGCCAGGTGCAGCCCCCGCAATTGCCGAAATGCTCACAAAACGGAATGACCCGGTGTGGCGACGCCTCATGAATGTTTATCACTGTAGCTTCAACATAGCTCGATTTAACTTTATCAATCCTTAGGTCTGCAATGTCGCCCGGTATGCCCCCGGTTATAAAAATCACAAGCGACTCAGCCCGTGCAATACACTTGCCCTCACTCACAGCATCTGCAATGACAATCTTTTCCAGAACATCGCCCCGTTTTAACTTTACCGTTTCTTCCATGCTGCGAAAGTATTGTATCTCCACGAAGTACGAATGATCCCGATGCTTCGAGACCTGCGAATTTGCGAATACTTCATTTTAGTATAAGTATTGATTTCCTGTACAATTTAAATTACATCTTCTTTTCCTCATATAGATTTTAATCTGCTTGAATTCGATTTCATGTTAATTAGTGAAATTAGTGGCTGATTTCTCGTTTCTTTGCAGCCTGCTTATATGTTTCAGCTAGTAACCGAATCTCCCGCCTGGCTATCTATTTTCTGCATTTTAGCCGGGATCTTTCTTACTGCCATCCTTTACAGGAGGGATAAAAATACCGGTGATATTAAATCATGGCTTCGTTGGCTGATGATATCCCTGAGGTTTATAGTCATTACCCTGCTTTCCTTTTTATTGCTCACCCCGCTAATCAGGACGCTAACCAGGCAAACGGAAAAGCCGATCATTATTGTGGCTCAGGACAATTCAGAGAGCGTGGTTACAAATAAGGATTCTACCCAATACCGGCTCGCCTATGCTTCAAAGATGCAGGAGATGGTTGAAGCGCTGTCGAAAAAGTACGAAGTCAAAACACTTTCCTTCGGCGGGCATGTAAAAGAAGGCCTGGAATTCAGTTTCGACCAGAAGCAAACTGACTTCACCCAACTGCTTGATGAAGTGGAAGTGCGATATGCAAACAGGAATGTAGGGGCGTTGATCCTTGCCACTGACGGATTGTATAACAGCGGCAGCAATCCTCTTTACCATTCGTTGAAAGTGCCTGTATTCAGCGTGGCGCTCGGTGACACAACTGCTCAAAGAGATTTGCTGGTAGGAAGCATTCTCTATAACAAAACGGCATACCTCAATAATTCATTTCCAATTGAAATAACTGTATTGGGAAGAGAGTGCAGCGGAGCGCTTACAACTTTGACACTCACCGAGGATTCAGCTGTTCTGTTTTCCAAACAGGTTACTGTAGCCGGGAATAAATTCAGGCAGGTTGTTCCTGTTTACCTCGATGCAAAGAAAAAGGGAATTCACCACTATAAAATTGCGCTTACGGGAATTGCCGGAGAAATCACTTCAGGCAACAACAGCAAGGACATTTACATAGAAGTGCAGGAAACGAAACGCAAAGTTCTGATCATCGCTGAAGCCCCGCACCCCGACATTGCCGCCCTTAAAAAATCTATTGAGAGCAATGAGAATTACGACGTAAAAGTTGTTGCTGTCGACAAAGTGGATGTGAGTTTGAAAGAAGTGCAGCTGGTTATCCTGCACCAGGTTCCTTCCAATGACCATCCTGCCGGGGATATTCTGAGATCGGTGAGGGAGCAACGTATTCCATGCCTGTATGTGTTGGGAACACAAACCAACGTGAATGCATTCAACCTGCTTGAAACCGGTATCACTATCAGGAACAGTCTCAATAAAGGAAATGAGATCAAGCCGGCGGTGAATGAGAATTTCAGCATGTTTACCATTGAGGACAATCTTCAAAATGAAATTCGATCCTATGCCCCCTTGCTGGCACCTTTTGGAGAGTATAACATCACATCACAGGGTTCGGCGCTTCTTACCCAGCAGATCGGCAGCGTGACCACCAACCAGCCATTGCTTTTCCTGGGGGAATCTGCCAACATTAAAACCGGAGTACTTTGCGGTGAGGGATGCTGGCGATGGCGGCTGAGTGACTACCAGCAGAACCAGAATTTCGACGTGTTCAATTCAATCATTTCAAAAACGGTTCAATACCTCGGGACAAAAGAAGTGAAGGGACATTTCAAAGTGATCTGTAAAAACTCATTTAATGAAAGTGAGCCCGTAGTTATGGATGCAGAAGTTTACAATGATAATTTTGAGCTCATCAATACACCTGATGTTTCAATTACCATTGTGAACAGGGATAAAAAATCTTTCCCTTTTACTTTCAGCAAAACTGAGCGGGCTTATTCCCTCAATGCCGGTGTTTTTGCGCCGGGAGATTACCATTACAAAGCGCAGGTTAAAATTGGTGAAAAATTATATTCCGCAGAAGGAGATTTCAGCGTGAATGCACTGCAGGTTGAACAGAATGAAACCGTTGCCGATCACCAGTTGCTTTACACGCTTTCTCAAAAAACCGGCGGTAAATTATTTTATCCTTCACAGCTTACGGAACTTTCTACGATGCTGCAGTCCCGTGAGGACATCAAAACAGTTTCCTATTCGCAGCTAAAATTGGTCGACCTCGTAAACCTGAAAGCGATATTTTTCTTGCTTCTTGCAATGATGACAATTGAATGGTTCTTCAGGAAAAGGAGCGGGGGATACTGAGCAGCAATTAGATGTGAGATATGAGATATGAGATGTGAGATGTGAGACATGAGACATGAGACATGAGAAGTGAGAAGTGAGATGTGAGACGGAATAAAGGGGACTTCTGCTATACACACTCTCAATACTAAATACTCAATACTCATCTCTCATCACCGAACAAGCGTATTTTCATACGGTGTTCGGTTCAGGATGGATCTACCAAGCGTTACCTCATCGGCATATTCAAGGTCGTCCCCGATGCTTACTCCTCTGGCAATTGAACTCAGGCGGAGGTCGCTTCGATTGATCTGTGAAATTTTTTTATAAATATAAAAGACAGTTGTATCTCCTTCCATGGTTGCGCTTAATGCCATGATGATTTCTTTCACCGGTTCATTATTCAAACGTTCAAGAAATGCTTCAATGTTCAGGTTATTTGGCCCGATGCCATCCATGGGTGAAATGATACCGCCAAGCACATGGTAAAGTCCATGGTATTGGTTTGTATTCTCCACCGCTAGTAAATCCCGCACATCTTCCACGATGCAAATGAGGGATGAATCCCTTCTCGTATCGGAACAGATAGAACATATTTCTGCGTCTGAAATATTGTGGCATCTCCTGCAGAACCTGGTTTCCTGGGCAAGCCGGATCATCGTTTCTCCAAACCGTTTGGCATCAGCAGGATTTTGGCGGAGCATATGCAAAACCATCCTCACTGCGCTGCGCCTGCCGATCCCGGGCAAGGAAGCGAATTCATTCACGGCCTGTTCAAAAATTTTGGAAGGAAAAGTATTCATCGCTGCAAAAGTACAAAGTAATAGGAAGCATCAACAATTCAACGTGAACAACCTTAAACATCAAAGCTTAAACCTCAATCTCTGAGCAGTACTTTTCCCCCATGAGTTCAACCTTGATTCTTACCTGCGTACTGGCTTATTCTGCATTGCTGTTTTTTGTGGTCTGGCTTACAAGCAGGAAAGCCGATAATGAAAGCTACTTTATCGGAAACCGTTCATCGAAATGGTACGTGGTGGCTTACGGGATGATCGGAGCTTCCCTCAGCGGGGTAACATTCATGAGTGTTCCGGGATGGGTTGGCTCCACCCAATTTTCCTACATGATGGTGGTGTTCGGATATTTTGCTGGCTACCTGGTTGTAGCCACCATACTTCTTCCTTTGTATTACAGGCTGCACCTGACTTCCATTTATTCATACCTGCAGACACGCTTTGGATTTCATTCCTACAAAACGGGTTCCCTCTTTTTTATCCTTTCCCGCACCATCGGTTCTGCACTCCGGCTCTACATCGTCATCAATGTTCTACAGACATTTGTATTTGACCAATGGGGAATTTCATTCTGGTTCACTACGGCTGCATTCATTTCGATGATCCTTTTGTATACCTATAAAGGAGGCGTGAAAACAATTATCTGGACCGATACATTACAAACCACATTCATGCTGGCAGCGCTTGTGCTGTCAATCATTCTTATTGCAAAGCAACTTGGTTTTTCTGCCGGCGATATTTTTCAAAATGTCGTCAATGGCGATTACTCACAAATGATTATCACAGATGTAAATGCGAAAAATTATTTCCTGAAACATTTCTTCGGCGGAATGTTTATCACCATTGCAATGACGGGTCTTGACCAGGAGATGATGCAGAAAAATATTTCGGTGAAAACCCTGGGCGGGTCAAAGAAAAATATGATCTGGTTCAGTATTGTGCTTGTGTTTATCAACTTTCTTTTTCTTTCACTGGGAGTCATGCTTTATCTCTATGCAAAAAGCAGGAACTTGCCGATCCCGACTTTATCCGACGATCTTTTCCCCACGATTGCACTTGGTTTTCTCGGTACCGTCTCAGCAGTATTCTTTATCATCGGACTCATTTCGGCGGCTTATCCCAGCGCTGATGGCGCGCTCACCGCATTAACAAGTTCGTTCTGTCTCGATATTCTCGGCATCAGGAGAAATGAAAAACTGGATGAAGAGCAGCGAAAAAAAATCCGTTACATTGTACACTTCAGTTTTGCAGTCCTGCTTTTTCTTGTCATCGGAATCTTCAGGATCATCAATGACAGGGCAGTCATTGACAAAGTACTTACAATCGCATCATATACCTATGGTCCCTTGCTCGGACTTTTTACTTTCGGTATTTTTTCAAAGCGCATGCCGACAGACCGTTTTGTTCCCATAGTATGTATCCTGGCGCCATTTGCCTGTTACTGGCTAAACGAAAATTCCGCAATGATTTTTAATGGCTATAAATTCGGATACGAGCTGCTGATTGTAAACGGATTTATTACCGTGCTTGGCTTAATGGCTATCAGCAGAAAAGCCGTCACGCAACCGAATTCCGGTACATGACGGCTTATTTGTTATCGTGGTAAAAGCTAGTTGACAGCTACCCTCACAGAGGAGGAACTTCCACCGGCAGTTGTTTTCAGCAGGTACATGCCAGGTGCAACTCCGGAAACATCAAGTGATATTTCTCTTGCTGCGATGGCATTCATTTCCATGATTTTGTTTCCAACCATGTCGTACAACTCCACTGAAAATTCTCCCTTGGAATCCATGGATTGAATGTTCATCTGTGAAGAGGCAGGATTCGGGTATACCTGGAATTTCCTGTTCCCGATTTCATTTACGGAAATAGACAGATCCTGCATATTCAGGCGAAGTACATAGCATATGATTAAGGGTGTTCCATTCTGCTCTACCGGGGTCCAGGTGCCTCCTTCGAAAATGAAGTATGCTGATTCCGGCCTGTAGTTGAATGCTGATGTGCCGAGCGTAATATTGCTGTCAGTCACATATTGGTTTACCCCAAGGAAATATATTCCGGGTGACACGGTAAATGGTCCGCTGTTAAAGGGAAGAGTAAGCAGGACGCCGTCAGTATCTGCAGCCTGCACAATATAAATATCTGAGCTGGCAATAATGGCATCAGGTAAACCTCCAAAAGTGTAAAGATCGACACTAATTGAATCGCCGACATTTGGCCCGCGAAGTAAGAATGTTGCTGAGCTTATATAACATGCATTGGGAATTTCAAAAACCTGTCCAAGCACACCAGCGTTCCCGCCGGGTAACCCAAGACTTCCTGTTACATTGTTATTGTCACGCGCCATTACAGTGTCAGTGATTTCAACTGAATAACTGGATATGTCATTGGTAACATCCTGGTCAGTTTGTCCTATTGTTGCTGCTGTTGCAGTGCCATAGTAAACCATTGCAAATGGAGGAGGGGTGTAATTTCCGAAACTTGCCAGAACATTCGATCCGGGTGTGATACCGAAATTATGAAATGCTGCCGGAGCAAATACTGGATTCGAACCGTCATCTAAAACAAAGGTGGTTGAAACGTCATTGAGCGGATCCGTACCGTTATTGGAAATGTGGACATCCCATGAGAGCGGACTTATTTCAAATGTTGGTATCTGTGTGAAAGCTGGATAGAAATCGATGGTATTGCAGCCGGCATCCACAGCTGGAGGAGTATAATCAGCAAGCTCGTAACCAAAGAGGCGGTTTACAGTTTCTTGTGTACATCCCATGAGTGTATAATGCATCGGGTCGTACCTCCAGGTAATGCTGATACTTCCTGCAATTGCTCCGGGGATAGTTATATCTGCATTTACATCGTGTACCACTCCTGTGTGTGAATGTGTGGGTACGGAGATGCGATGCAGCTTTGCCGAATCATTCGGATTGCTGGTGCCCTGTCCGAAAGCCCAGATATATGGACCTCCAACAGTATAAGGATCGAATGCAATGCCGTAAACAGAAGGAACACCGTGTTCGCCATAAGTGATGGTTTCAAGTGTTGCGCCGGTCATGCTTATCAATACGATGCTGGTATTAAAATTAGAGATCCAGAAACCGCCCGCTCCGCCATTCGCTGTGGAATCGTAAGCCAGGCTTCGAACAGCAGACGGCGCTGTGATAGTTCCAAGCAATGTCTTCGCTATTGGATCAATTTTCTTGATTAGTGTTGTATTATCTGCTGCATAGATATTGGTGCCATCATAAGTGAAGGCCCGTACGCCTGAGGTGGCTGTACCAACGCCGGTTATTTTAAATCCTGAAGTGACATTCCCCGAAGGATCTAAAGTATAAATAGAATCTTTATTCCAGGCACCGACCCAAAATTCTGTTCCTGTGTAAACACAGCTTACGCCTGAAGGAAATCCCATAGGATAGTTGAACTGAATGTCGAAGATGGCCTGCGTCTCATTCACAGGATTTCCATGCCTTGCAGCAGATGGTTCACCAGGTAATGATACTGTGGTAATTCCGGTTGAAGTGGTTTTATCTGCATCCGTGTTAGAGGCAAATGCCGTTGACAGGATGAAAGGAGCAATTCCGTAAGCAAACAAAAAGAAGCATGTTCTGGTAATTGTTTTTTTCATATTGAGTATGGATTAGTTGATGACTTGCCAAAGGTATATAAGTTCTAATTCCTTCCAAATCTCATTTTTCATAAGAATAAATTGCCTCCGGATGTTGATATATTTGTGTATTAGAATCAGGTGGCAGTGCAAGCAGAGGGGTGGATTGGCATAATTTTACTGCGACACGGAATGAAATGAAAAAAGTAATCCTGCTTCCTGTTTTCCTGCTTTTTTTGCTTGTATTTCCCGCAACCTCATTTGCCGGTCCTGATTCAATCGGAGTTTCCAGGATAGACGGTAAAAATTACCTGATGCATAAAGTTGAAACAGCAGAAGGATGGTTCAGCATTGCCCACCGCTACGGAATCTCATACGCTGAATTGAGAATGGCCAACAAGGATGTATCAGACATGCTCCAGCCGGGAATGTCAATCCTGGTTCCGCTCGACAAGATAAAACCAAGTGATCCCTTTTACGATAAAAATTATGTCCTTGGCCAGGAAGAAGTTTTTCATGAGGTAAAAGAAGGAGAAACACTTTTCTCGATTGCGAAACGCTTTTCAACTAGCATTGACAGCCTGAAAAAATGGAACAACCTGTCAGACATTGATCTCAAAGTAGGTCAGCGGCTCAAAGTAGGATACAAAGAAAAGAGTGTATCGAAAACAAAACCCGGCAAGGTGTCACCTGAATCCATAAGCAGTGGTGAGGTCAAAGTAAAGAACAGTGTACCCCTTGAGGAAAAAATAGAATATAAACCTGCTGCTGTCTGGGCTGATACATCAAAAAGTAATGCAGCCATACATGCTTCTTCGAAAAGCACAGATGTGAAAGGAGATTCAACGAAGCTGATCAAGACAGCATCCGGCATAAAGACTGATACAAAAAAATCACCTGCAACACTATCGGGAAAAGGAAGGAAGGAGATTACTGAAACCGGAATTGCTTCCTGGATTCGGGATGATGATATTAATCCGAATAAATATTATGCGCTGCACCGCACAGCTCCCATTGGAACTATTATCAGGGTGACGAATAAGATGAACAGCAAATATGTATTCGTAAAAGTTGTTGGGACGTTGCCTGATACAGGCGATAACAATGACCTCCTCATCAAGATATCAAAGGCTTCTGCAGAAAAGCTTGGAGTGCGTGATTCAAGGTTTCAGAGCGAGTTATCTTATGGCATCACTGAGAAGAAGTGAATTTTGATTTCACAACTTCTAAAAATTCATTATAGATTTTCCGGTTGGTGGCAATGATTTCCTTTCCAAATATAAAATCTTCACCACCTGAAAAGTCTGATATCACTCCGCCTGCTTCCTTCACTATCAATGCGCCCCCGGCAACATCCCACGCATTCAGGCCATATTCATAAAAACCTTCAAACCTTCCGCATGCAACGTAAACCAGGTCAGCCGCTGCACTTCCAAGCCTTCGCAGGCCATGTGTATTGTACATGAGATGGTCAAATACCTCCATGTACGGTTTCATTCTTTTATAATCAGAATAAGGAAAACCGGTGGCAAGAAGAGATTGCTGCAGCACTTCAGTTTCTGAAACCCTGATCCTGTTCCCATTCAGCCAGGCCCCGCCATTTTCAAAAGCATAAAAACATTCATCGAGGTTAACTTCATATACTACGCCCAGCACAAGCTTGTCTTTTTGAAGCAATGCCACACTGATGCAGTAACAGGGAACACCGTGCACAAAATTGGTTGTTCCGTCGAGAGGATCAATGATCCAATTGTATTCTGCGCCACGGGTATTGATCGTATTTTCTTCAGTGATAAATCCTGATGAAGGCAATAATTCGCTGAATGCGTTTACAAGCTGTTGCTCCGCAGTTTTATCCACGTAAGAAACAAGATCGTTCAGGCCTTTATATTCTACATTTGACATATTAAAAGTTTTCCTTTCCCCGCGGATAAAATTGCCTGTTGCCTTCACTGCTTCACTAACCCCTGCACAAAGTTTTTCCAAGTCCATGATCAATTTATTTATTGCAAACATACGGCAATCGGGATTGGTTCGATTCAATTTCTATTTTTGCCGGATGAAGTTTTCTGTCCTCATTACTCCTTTTTTGATTTTTACAACAGGCCTAAAGGCGCAGGACACCTCAACGGTTTCGAGGGCAGATACAGGAAAAGCAAACATGTTCGAGGTTTTTCATTGGACTGAAAAAGGAAAGGGTGAATTTGAAATCACTGTTCCCGGATATGATTCCGTTAAAAAAGTAAACAGTGACTTTCAGATTTTTTATTATACTACTAAGGATAAACCCGACGGAAAACTGACCGTGCGTGATGAGAAAGGAAGCAAAGTGAGAGAGTGTGTATATAGAAATCACCTGATGTTTGACGAACACTGGTGGTTTACGTCCGGGCAGAAGGAATTCGATGGTACCTGGAGTGAAACTGTGAATGAAAACGGTGACCAGGTATTGGAAGAATACAAGTGGTATTATAAAAACAAGAAAATTCAAAAGCATGGTTTTTATAATGGCATTACCGTTATTTACTACGACAATGGAGAAAAGGAAAGCGAAAAAACATTCCGGAACGGGGAGGCCAACGGTCCTTACAGGGCATATTATCCCGGAGAAAAATTGCAGACGGAAGGTCAGTTTCTCAATGGTAATAAATCAGGAGAGTGGATCTATTATAACTTCGACGGCACAGTGCGGGAAAAGGGACATTAAAATGCTAAATTGATTGCTTGTGAAACCGGATCAGAAAAAAATCATTGTTGCCATCGACGGGTATTCTTCCTGCGGAAAAAGTACGCTTGCAAAAGCCATCGCCAAATACCTCCACTACAATTACATTGATTCCGGTGCCATGTACCGTGCAGTTACGTTGCATATGCTGGAATCAAATCTCATCGTGGCAAAATTACAGTCGATGACCCCGGATGAGATGCAGGATTTTTTAGGTGGTATCAAGATCACCTTTCACCTGAACCCTGAAACAAGGCTCTCGGAAATTTACCTGAATGGAAAAAATGTGGACCAGGAAATCCGCACAATGGAAATATCAGACCTCGTAAGTCCCGTGAGCGCCATTGCGCCTGTGCGCCGAAGAATGGTGGAGAAGCAGAAATTTTATGGAGGGCATAAGGGAATCGTAATGGACGGGCGGGATATTGGAACCACTGTTTTTCCGGAGGCAGAATTGAAAATTTTTATGACTGCCGACAAGGACGTCAGGGCGGAAAGACGGTACAATGAATTGTTGTCCAAAGGATATTCCGTCACGATGGAGGATGTACACCGCAACATCGAAAGCCGCGACTACCAGGACACGCACAGAGTTGAAAGCCCGTTGCGCCAGGCAGATGATGCAATTGTACTTGATAACTCCACGCTCAATGAAAATGAACAAATGGCAATTGCACTGGAATGGGTGAACCAGGCGGTGGAATCGTAAATTTTCAGAAAGTCATTACTTCATCACAACAATCTTCTTAGACATCACCTTGCCTCCGGCTGAAAGGCGGATCGTATAAATACCTTTGGAAAGTCCGAGTTTGTCTGCATCAAATATGTAGCTGAAACTTCCGGCCTGCTGGCTGCCAGCGCTAAGTGTGGTAATTTTATTGCCGAGCATGTCGAAAGCTTCGAGTATAAGATCCGATCTTGACGCCAGGTGAAATGAAATCTTTGCATAGCCTGAAGTGGGATTTGGTACAATCTCAAAACCAAAAACAGAAGATTGCGTTTCGGAAATTCCTGTAAACGTAAATGTAACGGTGATCACCTGTTGAGTAAATCCACATTGGTTATAAGTAGTCAGCACAATCGTATAATCACCGGGGCCTGTGTAAGTATGGATGGGATTGGTACCGATGCTGAATGAACCGTCGCCAAAATCCCACGACACCGAATCGAAATCCGTAGATGAGTTAAAAAACGTAAGCGTATATCCATTTGCCGAATAAGTAAAGTTGGCAGTTGGAAACGGCAAATTCAATTGCTGGCTCAGTGTAATGGGTACAGCCGTCCAGTTGTTGCTGTCGTTGGTTTCAAGGATCACATTCATCGGATCAGTAATGGAGACAACATAATAATCGCCATTGCAAACGTTCGGAGCCAGGTCAACCCATTGGCCTGTGAGGCCGGAACTGTAAATATCAAGGTTGCCGGTAAATATTCCCTGGTCAACGCCACAACCGGTTACTGCACCCATAGGGGAATTCGGGATGTCAGTCATCGTGATCGTGTTTCCTGCTGAATCAACGCAATACCCATTGTTTGCAGAACAATTTCCAAGGTTCACAAGGCAGTAACTTTGTTTATTTCCTGTACCGATAATCGGCCAGTCTATTGGCTGTACACCATAGAGAGGCCTCCGCAATGAATAGTGCGCCCAATTGTCGAGGTGAATATGTCCATGCTGGGGATGGTATGTCATCGTGCCGGCAGGACGGTTGTAACTTGTCATCGTATTTCCGCTTTTGTGATAAATGGTTTGGTCAACAAGTTGTGTAGGTCCTGTTCCACCCGGGCAGGTATCAGTACACGCTACGATCACAGTGTCGCAATAGCAGGTGTTTGACCCGTGGATTTCTAGTGGACCCCACCCGATATTTGGAGTTGCATTTCCAATGTACAAACGGTTTCCATTTTCATTGTGATCATCCATGATGCACTGGTAAGAAGCAGTCATGTCCGGGATGAGGTCGCATTCCTGTGTGCCGTCAGGACAAACACAAAGGGTGGCATCGGTAGTACCACAAGGCATCACGATGGGAGGAGTTGGATCGTTACTGAAAGTGATGTGCCAGTTCCAAATGGAACCTGTATCCAGGCCAGCCATATCTGTTATAATCAGGTACCAGGTTCCGTTTGGATCCCTGCCATTATTAAACAACGAGAGTTCACCATCAGGATCATATTCACCTGTGTACGGTGGTGTATTTCCCAGGTCGCTGATCAAACCATCAGCACTTTGACCGCGAAAACAAGTTCCAATGAAATCGTCACCGCTGCCACCCCTTCGGAAACTCAGTATCACCAGGAAGCTGTCAGGACTCATCAATTCAATGCGAAGGTCCTGGTCGTAGGTATGTGTAAGCAAGTCAAGACACACACGTTCAATACCAAATGTGCTGTCGATAGAGCTTGGCAGACCGGAAACGCTGCATGCAAATACCACCGGGTGGGCAATGGTATCATAGTCTGGAATAAAACCGCCTGCACCATTAAAAGTCTGGCCATGGATTCCGGCACTGATAAATATAGCTGAGATAAGTAAGAGTTTTTTCATTTTCGAATTATTAGCGGCTAAAGGTAAATTTCTGAACGTGATTTACAAGATGCCCCCAAATCATTAACCTAATATCTAAAATATGCGATAAACCACTGTAACCTTCAACTTCCCTTTTCAAGCCATCAATTAATCACCTTTCATTGTTCGCATATAATTTCCTGCAGGTGCCGGACATTTCCATTCCCGTTTAATTTTGCCCCTGATGACAATCACTCTCTACCTGCTTGCAGCAACTTGCATCCTTTCATTTTTATGTTTTCAGAACGATGAAATGCGCGACAGGTTTATTTTCAATCCATATATTATCAGGGAGCAAAGACAATGGTACCGTTTTATCAGCAGCGGTTTTATACATGCCGACTGGATGCATTTGCTGGTGAATATGTTTGTGTTCTATATGTTCGGGACAGTTGTGGAGAGATATTTCGGTTCTGTTTACGAGGAGCGCGGGCCATTGAATTACCTGTTGCTTTATTTCGGCGGCATGGCAGTAAGTACCATCCGTACCTATCACAAGCACAAGTTCGATACAGGATACAGGGCGCTTGGAGCTTCGGGTGCGGTGAGTGCAGTTGTGTTTTCGTACATCGTCTTCAACCCTCTCGAAAAACTTTGCTTGTATGGAATCCTGTGCATGCCCGGAATTATATTTGGCGCGGCTTACCTGGTATATTGTTACTATGCAGGCAAGCGCGGGGTTGGTTATGTCAACCATGATGCACATATGTGGGGAGCACTGTTTGGATTTTTCTTCACCATCTTATTGAAACCTTATCTTGCAATCTATTTTCTGAAGCAGCTTCCATTTTTACAAAATGCATTCTAAAAAAAACAAAGCTGTGTTCCTCGACAGGGATGGAGTAATAAATCGCGAGTTAGGAAATTATGTATCGCACTTGGAGGATTTTATCATCAACGATGGAGTGGTGGAAGCATTAAAAATATTCCAGGAGAAAAAATATTTGCTCATCGTCATCAGCAACCAGGGAGGAATTTCCAAGGGAATATGCACACGGGAGCAGGTTGATTACCTGCACGCCCATCTTCAGCGGGCAATGAAAAATCACGGGATTGTACTCCAGGAAATTTATTACTGCACCCATCATCCTGAAATTACAAACTGTATTTGCCGCAAACCCGATTCACAGCTCCTTGAAAAAGCAATGGCCCGTTTTAGTATTGATGCCTCCCGATCTTATTTTGTTGGAGATGCTGAACGGGATATGCTAGCCGGAGTAAAAGCAGGCGTACAAACCATCAGGGTAGAAGTAAACCAGTCGCTCATGGAAATTGCAGGCAGCATTGCGTGATATGTCTGTGTTTGTGAAAAAGATTTATAAAAAAGAAAATTGCACCCATGTGTTAATTCTTTTCTTTGCATGAATCAAATGCGATATGTGAAACGGCTTTTACTTTCCTTCCTCTTCTTATTTTCGATAGCTTCCTGCTTCGCCCAGACTAAAGAAAGGAGAACAGCTGTATCGCTCTATGGAGGTATCATTCAATACAATGGTGAATTGGGAAACCAGTTTTTTAAAACAAAGGACCTCCGGCCTTCAT
>Ga0190274_10000488_pt1 | contig 23970 bp, 19 predicted proteins | sample Popmic531T_FD_133002 | JGI IMG/M metagenome (GOLD analysis project Ga0190274, IMG submission 133002) | Populus adjacent soil microbial communities from riparian zone of Yellowstone River, Montana, USA - 531 T | ecosystem: Environmental > Terrestrial > Soil > Riparian zone | place: USA: Montana... | reverse complement strand
GGTCGCCTCCGCGGAACCCTCCGCGCCGGCGGCGGCGCAGGAACCGGACGCCAAGGACGGCGGCGATGGTGGCGGCGGCCAGCAGGATCGGGCGCAGGGTCAGGGTCCAGGGCCAGGCCGGGCCGGACAGCCGCGGGTCGCCGGTCGGGTACTGCAGGGTCTTGGCCACCCAGCGGGCGGTGGCCACATCCCGGGTGCGGGCGATGTCAACCAGGGCGGCGTCGAAGGCGAAGCCGGGCTGGTCGTGGAGGTACATCGGGGCCAGCCCCTCGGGCAGGTCGAGCCCGTCGGCGGCGGCGCGCCGGGCCGCGTCGGCGCCAGGCACCACCAGCCGGTCCAACCTGGGGGCGGCGCTGGCCAGGTCCGCCCGGGGGGCGAAGGTCAGCCCGTGCCGGGACCGGACCGGGCGTCCGTCGGTGGTCACCGCGACCGGGCGGGCCAGGTACGACAGCTCGGTGTAGGGCCGGAACGCCGCCGCCAGCTCGGTCTCCGCGACCCCGTCGCTGAGCAGGACCCCCATGGTTGGCCGGTCCCACCGGTAGCCGGCGGAGAGCACCGCCACAACATCGGCGGGCGCCGGCCGGGACCGCTCGATCGGGGCCGCCGCGCCCGGCGAGTAGGCCGGCCAGGCCACCGCCCGCGCCGCTCGCTCGGCCGCGTCCCGGCCGACCATGCGCTCGACGACCCGCAGGGCCCCGTCCACCCCGGACAAGACCCCGGCGGTGGTGATCAGGTCACCGTCGTCGACATAGCGGACCCCGTCGGTCCAGCGCACCCCCGGGTAGTCGCGGCGCAGCCCGATCAGGCCCAGCCAGTGCGAGGTCGCCGGCCGGCCCTCCAGCAGGCCGGCCTCGGCCGGCACCTGGGCGCCGACGCACACCCCGACCAGCAGCGGATCACCCGCCGCGCGCTGCCGTTGCAGCCACTGGACGATCGGGGCGACGCTCGGCGGCAGCCCGGCGGCCACCTGGCTCAGCTGGGGGACCACGATCACCTCGGGACCGGTGGGCAACCGCTGGTCCAGCTGCCCCAAGCTGAGGTCGGGCACCAGGTCCAGCCCACCGGTCAACGGCACCGGCTGGCGCTGAGGGGCGACGGTGTAGAGGTTGAACGCCCCGGTGGCCGCCAGCACCTCATAAGGGGCCAGCACATCGGCGGCGTTCGCCCCCTCCGACCCGAGCAGGATCACCGCCGTCGGCTTGCCCGGGTCATGGGTCGGCGCCGCCACGGCGTCGACCGGGACCGGCGGCGCGCTGGGATCGCGGGCGGCGTAAACCTCCCCGTACGCTCCCGCGATCCCGACCGCACCCACCGCGCCGGTCACGACCAACGCCAGGAACACCGTTGCAGCTATGGGACCGACCGTCCGCCAGCGCATCACAACCACCCTCCGAATCTCCTCTGGGGCCAGGCTAGGAAGCGGCGGCGACGGCCGCTTGAACGGAATTGACCTCCCAGATCGTCGCCGGCCAGGGTGGCGGAGGACCGGCGGGGCCGGTAGAGGCCGATGTCGTCAGTTGCCGATGACAAACGTCATCACCTCACCAGGACATCCGCATCTACCGCGCCCTCGGCCGGCCGGCCAGACTGCTGGCGATGTCCGAGCAGGCGGTGGTCCGGAGCGAGCGTCTAGCATGGTGGGTCGGCGCTCGACCACGGATGGTGATCCGGCTGAGGGAACCCGAGACGTCGAGCAGGTTCGTGCGGCTGGCCACCGCGGGCGCGGTGGGCTTCAGCGTCCTGCTTCCGCTGATCGAGCTGGGCCGGATCGCCACCTACCCGACGCCGGTCGGGGCGATCGCCCCCGCCGTGCTCGCCACCGCCTGCTACCTGCCGCTGCACCTGCGGCACGTGCTGTACGGGCTGCACGGGGCCCGGCCCCCGGCGGCCGGGTGGGCGCTGCTGGCCATGGGGGTGGTGGTCGTCGGGGCGACGCCGCTGGTCGGGGTGGACTGGCTGCTCATGTTCGCCCCCCTGGCCGTGTCGGTCCTGCTGGTCGTCCGGCCGCCCTGGTCGTTCCTGCTCTGCCTGGGCCTGACGGCGGCGACCGCCCCGCTGGCCCTGGCCCTGGGCGCCCCGGGCTGGTCGGCGATCTACACCCCGGTCGAGGTGGCCTGGCGGGCGGCCACCGTGTTCGTGCTGGTGTGGCTGGTCGCGGCGGCCCGCCAGCTGCAGGCGGCCCGGCTGGCCCTGACCGACGAGGCCGTCTTCCGGGAGCGGCTGCGGATCGAGGGCGAGTTGCGGGCGACCGTGGCCGACGGGCTGGTCAGGATCGCCGCCCAGGGCCAGCGGGCCCTCGAGCAGGCGAGCAGGGCGCCGGCCGCGGCCCGGGACGGGCTCCAGGTCCTGGTCGAGGGCTCGCGGCGCACCCTGGCCGAGGCCCGCCGGATCGCCAGCAGCTACCAGCGGTGCTCGTTGCGGACCGAGCTGGACGTGGCGGTGGCGCTGCTGGGCGCGGCCGGCATCGAGACCCGGCTCGCGCTCCCGGCCGGCGACCTGCCGGAGACGGTCGACGTGTCCATGCGCTCCACGCTGCGGGCGGCCACCGCCCGCCTGCTGGGCGACGACACCGTCAAGCACTGCGACCTGGTGGTCACCCGGGAGGCGGGGCGGCTGCGGCTGGAGGTCCGCTGCCAGGGACGCGAGCGCGAGACGCTGGAGGCGACGGCGTGAGCGCGGCCAGCCACCTCCAGGCGCGACCGGTCACCACCGGCCCCGACGGCCAGCCGCTGTGGACGGTGCGCCGGACCCGCTGGTTCCTGGTCGGCCTCCACCTTCCCTTCATGGCCGTCCCGGCGCTGATCACCATCGCCGCCAGCGAGGACCCCCGCGGCACCCCCCTGCTGGTGGTGCCGCTGGTCCTGACCATCGGGGCGCTGCAGCTGCGGCACAGCTTCGCCGCCGCCCGCGGCCAGCGGCCCCGCCACTGGCCGTGGACGCTGCTGGCCCTGGCCGTCCTGGTCTACCTGCCGATGCTCTGGCTGAGCTGGCGCTGGTACACGGCCATGTGGTTCGTGATCGGCTCGGCGGCGATGCTGCTGCCCCGCCGGCTGGCCGCCCTGGTCATCGCCGCCCAGCCGGGGATCGCGATCTTCCTCCACCACCCGCCGTGGGCCTGGGAGGGGCTGCACCCGGCCACCCTGACCTGGATCGTCGTCTACCTGTCGGCCATCCTGCTGATGGGCGGGGCCTGCCTGTACGCGGCGGCCCGGCTGGTCTGCGTGGTCGACGAGCTGTACGACGCCCGGGCCGAGCTGGCCCAGGTGGCGGTGGACCGGGAGCGCCTGCGCATCTCCCGCGACCTGCACGACCTGCTCGGCAGCAGCCTGTCGGCGGTGTCGCTCAAGGGCGACCTGGCTCTGCGGCTGCTCAGCAGCGACCCCCAGGCGGCCAGGTCGGAGATCGCCAGCCTGACCCAGATGGCCCGCAACGCCCTGCGCGACGTCCGCGGCGTCACCCGCGGCCAGCCCAGAACGTCCTACCAGGCCGAGATCGACGGGGCGGCCACCCTGCTGGCCGCGGCCGGGATCGACGCCCGCGTCGACGCCGACCTGCCGGCGCTGTCACCGGCGGTCGACGACGTGCTCGGCTGGGCGGTCCGTGAAGGGGTGACCAACATCCTGCGCCACAGCGAGGCCGCCACCTGCTCGATCACCGCCCGGCGGGAGGCGGGACGGATCCGGCTGGACATCGTCAACGACGGCGCCCCGCCGTCGGCGGGCCAGGGGACCGGCCTGGCCGGGCTGGCCGAGCGGGCCCGGGCCCTGTCCGGCTCGGTGTCGGCCCGGCGCACCCCTGACGGCCGCTTCCGGCTCCAGGTGGAGGTGCCGGAGGAGGCGCCGGCATGATCCGGGTGCTGATCGCCGAGGACATGCACCTGATCCGCGGCGCCCTGGCCGCGCTGTTGTCCCTTGAGCCCGACATGGAGGTGGTGGCCGAGCTGGAGCGGGGCGACGAGATCGTCCCCATCGCGCTGGAGCGCCGGCCCGACGTGGCCGTGGTCGACATCGACCTGCCCGGCATGGACGGCCTGACCGCGGCCGAGCAGCTCGGCGAGCAGCTCCCCGAGTGCCGCATCCTGGTCCTGACCGGGCTCAGCCAGCCCGGCAACCTGCTGCGGGCCCTCAAGGTCCACGTGCGCGGCTTCCTGCTCAAGGACGCCCCCGCCACCGCCCTGGCCGAGGGCATCCGCCGCGTCGCCGCCGGCGAGCGGGTCCTCGACCCCGACCTGGTCGCCGCCGCCCTGGAGACCGGCAGCAGCCCCCTCACCGCCCGCGAGGCCGACGTCCTCCGCACCGCCGAGACCGGCATCACCACCGAGCAGATCGCCGAGCGCCTCTCGCTCTCCCCTGCCACCGTGCGCAACTATCTCTCCAACGCCATCGCCAAGGTCGGCGGCCGCAACCGCATCGACGCCATCCGCATCGCCCGCAGCGCCGGCTGGCTGTAGGAGGGGGGCCATGGAAGGCATTCTGACCTTCCTGCTCACCGACATCGAGGCGTCCACGCCGCTGTGGGAGCGGCATGGCGCCGCCATGGGGGCTGCCCTGGCCGGGCATCAGGAGCTGATCACCCGGACGGTGGCCGGGCACGGCGGGCGGGTCATCAAGCGGCAGGGCGAGGGGGACTCGACGCTGTCGGTGTTCGTCCGGGCCAGCGACGCCGTGGCCGCGGCCCTGACGCTGCAGCGGGCGCTCGGTCGGGCGCGCTGGCCAGGGGAGATCGCCTTGCCGACGCGGGTCGCGCTGCACACCGGGGAGGCGGAGCTGCGCGACGGCGACTACTTCGGCCCGGCCCTCAACCGGGCGGCCCGGCTGCGGTCGCTGGGCCGCGGCGGCCAGATCCTGCTGTCGCGGGCCACGGCCGAGCTGGTGGCCGACCAGCTACCGGAGGGTGCCGGGCTGGTCGACGTCGGCTCGCACCTGCTGAAGGGGCTGTCCCGGCCCGAGAACGTGTACGCGGTCGCCCACCCTGACCTGGCCGCTCCCCCGCCGGTGCTGACCGAGCGGGCCGAGCACCCCGACCGGGTGGCCTTCGTCGGTCGCCGGGCCGAGCGGGCCGAGCTGGGCGGGGCCCTCGACAGCGCCCTGGGCGGGCAGGGCAAGCTGGTGCTGGTCGCCGGCGAGGCCGGGATCGGCAAGACCCGCCTGGCCGAGGAGCTCGGCGCCGAGGCGCGCTCCCGGGAGGCCCGGGTGGCCTGGGGGCGCTGCCGCGAGGGGACGGCGCCCGCCTACTGGCCCTGGCGCCAGGCGCTGCGCGCCTATGCCGCCGGCCGCCCGCCCGAGGAGGTCGCGGCCGAGCTCGGCCGCGAGGTGGCCGAGCTCGGCCAGCTCCTGCCCGAGCTGGCCTCCCTGGAGGGGCGCCGCGGCCGGCCACCGAGCTGGACCCCGAGATGGCCCGGTTCCGCCTGTTCGACGCCATGACCTCCTGCCTGCGGTCGGCGGCGGCGGACCGCGGCCTGGTCGTGGTCCTCGACGACCTGCACTGGGCCGACCGGGCCAGCCTGCTGCTGCTCGGCTTCGTGGCCGCGGAGCTGGCCGACACGCGCCTGCTGGTCATCGGCACCTACCGGGACGTGGAGGTGGACCGGCGGCATCCGCTGAGCGGCACCCTGGCCGAGCTGTACCGCCAGCCGGCGACCTCGTACGTGGGCCTGTCCGGCCTCGACCAGGGCGACGTGGGCCGGTTCATCGCCGGCGTGACCGGGGCCGACCCGGCGCTGGACCTGGTCGCCGCCGTCCACGGCCAGACCGAGGGCAACCCCTACTTCGTCAGCGAGCTGGTCCGCCTGCTGGCCGCCGAGCAGCGCCTGGAGGCGGGCGGGCTGCGGGACGCCGGGGTTCCCGAGGGAATCCGGCACGTGATCGGCCGGCGGCTCAACCGGCTGTCGGACGCCGCCAACGCCAGCCTGGCCGCGGCCTCCGTGCAGGGGCGCGACTTCGACCTGGACGTGGTCGCCCGGGCCACCGGGGCGCCGCCCGGCGACGTGCTCGACGACCTCGAGGAGGCGATGGAGGCGCGGCTGGTCGTGGAGGTGGAGCGCCGGCCTGGCCGGTTCCGGTTCGCCCACGCCCTCGTCCACGAGACGCTGTATGAGGAGCTCCCCGCCCGGGAGCGGCGGCGCCTGCACGACCGGGTGGGCGCGGCCCTGGTCGAGCTGCGCGGCGACGACTTCGAGGGCTACCTGGCCGAGCTGGCCCACCACTTCTCCCTGGCGGCCCGTCCCGGCCAGGCCGGCCAGGCGGTCGCCTACACCCGGCAGGCCGGCGACCGGGCGATGAAGGTGCTGGCCTACGAGGAGGCCGCCGGCCACTACCAGCGGGCCCTGCGGGCCCTCGACCTCCAGGCCGCGCCCGACGAGGCCGAGCGCTGCGACCTGCTGCTGGCCCTGGCCGGGGCCAGGATGGCCGCCGGCGAGCCCGACGAGGCGCGCGGGCTCTACCAGCGGGCGGCGGAGTCGTCGCGGAGGCTGGGCGACGGGGCCCGGCTGGCCCGGGCCGCCTTCGGCCTGGGGCGGGAGTTCACCGCCGGCGCGGTCGACGACCTGGAGGTCGAGCTGCTCGAGGAGACCCTGGCCGTCCTGGGCGAGACCGACAGCGCGCTCCGGGCCCGGGTGCTGGCCCGGCTGGCCAAGGCGCTGCAGTCCTCGCCCGACCCGGCCCGGCGCGCCCAGCTCGGCCGGTCGGCCGTGGCCATGGCCAGGCGGCTCGGCGACCCCGCCACCCTGGCCACCGTGCTCTACGAGCACCACATGGCCACCTGGGGACCGGACAACCTGGAGGAGCGGCTGGTCACGGCCACCGAGGTGGTCGAGCTGGCCGAGGCCGCCGGCGACCCGGTGACCGCGCTCCGGGGCCGCGGGTTCCTGCTGGCCGACCAGCTCGAGCAGGGCGACCTGCCGGCCCTGGAGCGTGGCCTGGAGCGCTACGAGCGCGCCGCCCGGGAGCTGGGACAGCTCCACTTCTCCTGGCATCCCCCGCTGTTCAAGGCCGGCCAGGCGGTGCTGCGCGGCGACTTCGACGAGGCCGAGCGGCTGACCGGGGAGGCGCTGGCCCTGGGCCGGCGGGCCCATGACCCGGTGGTCGCCATCTACCACATGATCGTGCTGGTCGGGCTGCGCTGGGAGCAGGGCCGGCTGCCCGAGCTGGAGGCGACCCTGCGGCGGTTCGTGGACCGGTTCCCGGCCAACCTCGGCTGGCGGGCCACCTTCGCCGTGCTGCTGTGCGAGGCCGGCCGCCCGGAGGAGGCCCGCGAGCAGCTGGAGCCGCTGGCCGCCGGCGACTTCGCCGGGCTGCCCCGCAACCACCTGTACCTCTACCACCTGGCCGCGCTGGCGATCGCCTGCCACGCCCTCGACGACCGGCCTCGGGCGGCCAGGCTGCACCAGCTCCTCCTGCCCTATGCCGACCACAACGTGCTGGTGGCCAGGCTGCCCCTGGGCACGCTCGGCTCGGCGTCGCACTACCTGGGGCTGCTGGCCGTGACCACCGGGCGCTGGGACGCCGCCGCCGCCCACTTCCAGGACGCCGTGCGCGCCCACGAGCGCATGGGCGCCGCGCAGCTGCTGGAGCGCAGCCGCCGGCAGCAGGCGCGGGCGGCGGCGGGGTCTGAACGGAATTGACCTCGTCCGCTCAGTTGCCGGAGACGCGGACCGCGTCCTGGAGGTGGACGGGCTCGTAGTGGTCGGCGAACAGCCTGGCCACCAGCTCGCCGCGGCTGGACACGCCGACCTTGGCGAAGATCGCCTTGACGTGGTCGCGGACGGTGTGGGCCGACAGGTACAGCTGGTCGGCGATCTCGGCCGTGCCGGCGCCGCGGGCGATCAGGCGGGTGACCTGCCGCTCGCGGTCGGTCAGGTCGTAGGCCTGGACGATGATGGGGGCGATCTCGGTCGCCGTGGCCGGCTCGACGACCACGGCGATGCTGGTCAGGGCGCCGTCGGCGTCGCGCAGGCAGGAGGCGTGGCAGACCAGCCAGGTCCCGCGGCGGGTCCGGACCCGGGACCGGGCGGTCCCGTCGCCGCGGCCGTGGGCCACCGCCAGGGCCCGGAACACCGTGCCCAGCAGCCACATGGGCACCCCGACGTCCAGGTCGCTGGGCAGGTCCTGGTCGGCGGGCAGCTCGGCCAGCCAGGTCCGGGCCTCGGCGTTGGCCGAGACCAGGGCGCCGTCGCGGTCGAACAGCAGCAGCCCGGGCCGGCCGGCGGGGGCGAGCCCGCCGAGCGGGTCGTCCGGTCGGGCGCGGACCCGCAGGGCCTCCCCCAGCGGGGCCGACAGGCTGGCCACCAGCTCGGTCTCGGCCTGGGTGAAGGGGGTCTGGCCGCGGCGGCGGAAGAGGTTGACGGCGCCCCAGGGGCTGTCGCCCACCCGCAGCACCGCCCGCAGCTCGTCGGTGAAGCCCTGGGGGTCCAGGAACTCCCGGTAGCGGGCGCTCTGGCCGGGGTCGGCGATCGTGGCCCGCAGGGCCGCCGCCGGGACCTCGGCCCGGGCCAGGTCGCGGTACAGGTTGACGTCGGCGACCAGGAACTCGCGGCGCCACATGGCCGAGCACTGCTCCCGGTCGCCGTCGAGCTCCAGGCTGTCGGCCAGGGTGGGCGCGGTCGGCAGCCCGGTGCCGGGGTCGGTGGTCAGCCAAACGGCGGCGTCGAACGGCACCAGCCGGCGCAGGCGGGCCGAGGCGGCCGCGAACACGGCGACGGCGTCGTCGACGCGCTGGACAGCCAGCACGAGCTCGTCACGCCGCCGCCGGGTCTCGGCGGGCCTGGTCGCAAGCACCCCGCCATGGTTGGCCGGTGGCGCGCGGGCCGCAACTCCCCGATCGGGGGATTGGCCCCGGGCCGGACCTCCGACACCCTCGTCCGGATAGCACCGCAACGCATCCAGAGGAGGAGGCCGACATGACCCAGCCGACCACCGACCGGCCGGTCACCCGGGGGCGCCAGTTCGTCCTCGGCCCCGAGCGTGCCCGGATCACCATCCTGACCACCGCCGAGGAGACCGACGGCCGCCACGACCTGATCGACAGCGTCGTCCCCGCCGGCTCGGCGACCCCGCTGCACCTGCACACCCGCTACGAGGAGCGGGTCTACGTGATCTCCGGCGCCCTGACCGTGTGGGTCGGCCCGGACAAGCTGACCGTGGGCGCCGGCGGCTACTACCACATCCCGCTGAACGTCCCCCACATGGTCCAGGGCGGCGCAGAGGACACCCACGCCATCCTCATCAGCTCCCCGGCCGGGTTCGCCGAGCTGGTCGCCCGCACGGGCACCCCGGCCCACCTGGCCACCCCGGAGACCGAGCCCGACCTGGAGCTGTTCATGGAGGTGACCACCGAGCTCGGCGACGTCGTCCTCGGCCCGCCGGGGGCCACGCCCCGCGAGTAGTCCAGCCGCCGCCCCTACGGTAGGTGTAGTGTTGCTACCCATGAGGGCGGAGGTGCTCAAGGGCCATCTCGACGGGCTGCTGCTGGCGACGCTGGAGGCCGGGCCGCGGCACGGGTACGCGGTGATGGAGGCGGTGCGGGCCGGGAGCGGCGGGCGGTTCGACCTGCCGACGGGCACGGTCTATCCGGCCCTGCATCGCCTGGAGCGGGCCGGCCTGGTCCGCAGCCGCTGGTCCACCGAGGCGGGGCGCCGGCGGCGCACCTACGAGCTGACCGCGGCCGGGCGCCGGGCCCTGGCGGCCGAGCGGTCGCAGTGGCGGGAGTTCTCCGGCGCGGTGTCGGCCCTGCTGGAGGGGCGGCCATGGCCCAGCCCGGCCTGATCCTCCCGCCCCTGGACCCGGCCGCCCGCCGGGCGCTCGACGGCTATCTGGCCGAGCTGGCCGGGGCGCTGGCCGGCCCCCGGTCGGCCCGGGCCGCCATCGTGGCCGAGGTCGCCGACGGGCTCGTCGAGGCGGCAGCGGCCCACCGGCGGCGCGGCGCGACCCCGGCGGCCGCGGCCGGCGCGGCGCTGGCCGAGTTCGGCGACGCCCGGCTGGTGGCGGCCGGGTTCGGGGCCGAGCTGGCGGCCGCGACCGGCCGCCGGGTCGGGCTGGGGCTGCTGGCCACCGGGCCGCTGGTCGGGTCGGTCTGGCTGGCGATGGCGGTGGCCAGCGGGATCGCGGCCGGGCGGCCGCCGCCCGGGCTGGCGCTGGTCCCGGCGCTGTTCGCCGCGGTGCTGGCCGTGGCCGTGCCGGCCGCGGTGGTGTCGGTGCTGGCGGCCGGGCGGCTGTCGCGCTGGCTGCCGGCCGGGCCGTGGCTGGCGCCGACGGCAGCCGGGCTGGCGGCGGCCCTGTGCGTGGCCGGAGACCTCCTGCTCCTGTCGGGGCTGCTGGCCTGGGCGGTGACCGCCGGCGGGCTGGCCTGGCCTCTGGCCGTCATGGCCGCGACCGCCAGCGCCACCCGGCTCGGCCTGGCCGGCCGGGGGGCGCGCCGCTGCCTGGCCGCCCGGCGGCTGCTCGCCTGAGCAGTGGCAGCTGGCGCCGGGCCATGGCCCGGGCCACCAGCGGGATCCCGACCAGGCTGGGCAGCAGCCAGAGGGCGATCGGGGGCAGCCGGTCCCACAGGGGCAGCCTGGGGCCGTTGTCGACGTAGAACCCGGTGAGCAGGGTGATGTAGGAGCCGCTCATGCCCAGCAGATGGGCCCGCAGCCAGCCCCGCCGGCGGCGGCGCCGGGCCAGGTAGCCGAGGCCGCCGGCGGCGAAGGCGACCACGGCGATCAGCAGCAGGTGCCAGTCCCGGGCCAGCCGCGACAGGGCCATGACGGTGGCCGAGGCGGCCACCACGGCCAGCGACCAGACGTAGACGGCGCCGGCGGCGGTGTGCCGGCCGGGCCGCTTGGCCGCGGTCATGGCCAGCGCGCCGGTCACCACGCAGGTCAGACCGGCGGCGATGTGGCAGGCGAGGACCACTTGCATAGCAACACTATAGATAGCATTACTACATATCGTCCACGGTCCTGCTTGGCCTTGGAGCGTGCTCCAAGGTCTACCCTGCAACCGGTTGCTGGAGCGGCGGCCCGACGTGTCCTGCCCGGAGGCGACCACGGCGGCCGCCGCCAGCTGGTGGTGCGCCGAGGAGCTGCGCCCACCTTCGCCAGCTCGTGGAGAGGAGGTGACCGCCGTGCCAGCCGACTCGTGCCCGCCCGACTGCCCGTGCCGCGACTGCCCACCCGACTGCTGCTCGACCAGCTGACCTGCCCATGACCCGTGGGGCCGGCGAGGCGCCACCGGTCCCCGGCTCCGGGGTCGCCCTACACTGACCGCCATGGGGCGGCACGTGGTGTGGGACTGGAACGGCACCCTGGTCGACGACCACGTCGCGGTGGTGGCCGCCATCAACGACGCCCTGGCCCTGCTGCGGCTGCGCCCCATCGACTCCGACACCTTCCGGACCCACTACACCCGGCCGGTGCAGCGGTTCTACGAGCAGGTGGCGGGGCGGGAGATCGAGCCCGGGGAATGGGAGACCCTGGACGAGGCCTACCACGCCAGCTATTCCGGCTGGGTGGAGCGCCTGGAGCTGGCCCCCGACGCCCGGGAGGCGCTGGCGGCGGCGGAGGCGGCCGGGCTGGGCCAGTCGCTGCTGTCGATGTGGCGCCACCAGGACCTGGTGCCGCTGGTCGAGCGGCTGGGGATCGACCGCTACTTCCTGCGGGTGGATGGGCTGCGGGTGGCGGGGGGCGGCGGCAAGGCCGAGCACCTGGTGGCCCACCTGGACGCCCTGGGGGTCGAGGCGTCGGCGGCGCTGCTGGTCGGCGACAGCCTCGACGACCTGGCGGCGGCCCAGGAGGTCGGGGCCGGCTGCGTGCTCTACGACGGGGGCTCCCATCACCGGCGGGTGCTGGAGGCGACCGGGGCCCCGGTGGTCGACCACCTCACCGACGCCGTGGCCTACGCCAGCGTCTCGTAGGCGGCCAGGCAGCGCTCGGCGCAGGCCCGCCAGGTGAACCGCTCGGTGACCAGGTCGCGGGCGTTGGCGCCCAGCCGGGCGGCCAGGCGGCGGTCCGACAGCAGCCGGGCCAGGCGGTCCCCCAGGGCCCCGGTGTCGCCCGGCGGGACCAGGAACCCGGTCTCGCCGTCCACCACCACCTCGGCCAGGCCGCCGATCCGGCTGGCCACCACCGGGGTCCCGCTGGCCATGGCCTCCAGGGCGACCAGGCCGAGCAGCTCCGACACCGGGATGTGCCGGCCGTAGCAGGTGCGCTCGACCGACGGCAGGGCCAGGACCGTAGCCCCGCGGTACAGGCCGGGCAGGGCCGCCTCCGCCACCGGGCCGAGGAAGCTCACGTCCCGACCCACCGCCAGCCGGCGCAGCAGCGCCGGGTAGTCCCGCTCGGGGAGCCGCGGGTCGTGGCCGGCGCTGCCCGCGACCCGCAGCCCGGCCCCGGCGGGCAGGGCCTGGAGCAGCCGGTCGATCCCCTTGTGGGGGGTCAGCCGGCCCACGAACAGGACCCCGTCCCGGCCGCCGCCGGGCGCGGGCGCGAACCGCCGCGTGTCCGCCCCGCCGTAGATGACCCGCGTCCGCTCCGGGGGAGCGCCGAGCAGGCCGGCCGAGAACCGGGACACGACCAGGTAGCGGTCGAACAGCCGGTGGATCTGCCCGCCCCAGGTGCGGCCGGGCAGGCCGTGGTCGGTGACGGCCGTGCCCGCCCGCAGGACGCGGGCGGTGAGCGCCGACAGGCGCGTGGGTACGCTCCGGAAATGATGGGTGTGGACGACGTCGGCGCCGGTGAGCGCCGCCGGCAGCTGCGGGGCCACCGGCTGGGCGGGGTGGCCGCCCAGCCAGGTCAGCGGCCGCAGCACGCGGATCCGCAGGCCGCCGGCGTGCCAGCGGCCCGGCCGCGGGCCGAAGGTGACCAGCTCGCAGTCCACCTCGCCGGCCAGGGCCCGGGCCAGCTCCAGCGGGTACCGCTCACCGCCGCCGTACAATCCGTCCGGCCCGAACCCGCTCGGAGCCACGTGGATGACCCGCATCCTCACCGTCTCCCTGGTCACCCTCGGTGACCCCGGCCGCCTGACCGGCGGCTACCGCTACCATCGCCGCATGGCCGAGCTCGCCCCGGCCTGCGACGCCAGCGTCCGCTTCGTCTCGGTCCCCGACCGCCCCTTCCCGCTCCCCGCCCTGGCCGGCCGGGCCGCGCTCCGCCGGGCCCGGGCCGACGTGCTGGCGCTGGACAGCATCGCCGCCGCCTTCCTGGCGCCCTGGCTACCCCGCCGGCGGCCGGGGACACCGCTGGTCGGCAGCCTGCACCAGCCGCCGGGCGGGATCGACCACGGGCCGCTGCGCCGCGGCCTCCAGGCCCCGCTGGACCGGCTCGCCTACCGGCGCGCCCGGCTGCTGGTGGTGGCCAGCCAGGCCCTGGGCGACGAGCTGGCCGGCCAGGGGTTCCCGGCCGAGCGGATCCGGGTGGTGCCGCCGGGCCGCGACCTGCCCGCCGCCCCCGCCGGCCCGCCGGCCGACCTCCGCCAGGGGCGGCGGGCGGCCGTGCTGTGCGTGGCCAACTGGGTCGAGCGCAAGGGCCTGCTCGAGCTGCTGGAGGCGGTGGCCCGGCTCCCGGACGGGCTGGCCATCCTGCACCTGGCCGGCGACGACCGGGCCGACCCGGGCTACGGGGCCCGCGTCCGGGACCGGCTGGCCCGGCCCGACTTGGCCGGGCGGGTGGTCGTCCACGGTCCCCTGCCCGCGGAGCGGGTGGCCGCCCTGTACCAGGCGGCCGACGTCTTCGCCCTGCCCAGCCTGCGCGAGCCCTACGGGACGGTGTGGGGCGAGGCCATGGCTGCCGGGCTGCCGGTGGTCGGCTGGCGGGCCGGCAACCTGCCCCACCTGGCCGAGCACGGCCGCGAGGGGCTGCTGGCCGAGCCGGGCGACGTGGACGCCCTGGCCGCTGCCCTGGCCCGGCTGGCCGGCGACGACGACCTGCGCCAAGCGATGGCGGCGGCCGCGGCCCGGCGGGCCGCCGCCCGACCCACCTGGGCGCAGTCGGCGGCGCTGTTCTTCGCCGCCCTCCGCGAGGCCGCCGACGGTCAGGCCACCGGCCCGGCGTAGCCACCGAAGTCCGAGGGCGTCTCCCACACCCGGACCGACAGGGTGTCGCCGCCGGCCTGCTGGAGCGCCGGGACCAGGCTCCGGTGGGCCCAGCGGGCCAGCACCTCCACGGTGACGGCCTCGGCCTCGGGCGGGCGGATCTCCTCCAGGTCCTTGCCGTCGATCCGGGCCACGATCTGCTGAAGGGCCGCCCGCAGGGCATCCAGGTCGCAGACCATCCCGTGCTCGTCCAGCTCGCGCCGCCCGACGACCACGTCGATCCGGTAGTCGTGGGGGTGCAGCTCCCCCTCGGGCCCTTCCATCGGCATCTGGTGCAGGGCCCGCACGGTGACGCTGGACCCGACCTCGTATCCGTCATGCATCGGCTTCTCCCTGGTAGCGGAGGGCGGCATGGATCAGCCCGTCGTCCTTGCGGTCGGCGCAAGCGTAGGCCTCGGCGGCCCGCTCGAACGGGAAGGCGTGGGTGGCCAGGGCGGACAGCGGCAGCTCGCGGCAGAGCCGCCAGGCCAGCTCGGCCCGGCGGCGGCGGTCCCACCTGGCCGTGAGGGCCGCCGGGAGGGTGGACACCTGGGTGCTGCGCAGGGCCAGCCGGCGGCGGTGGAAGGCGGCCCCCAGGGGCAGGGTCACCGGCTTGGTGCCGTACCAGGAGCAGACCAGGGCCGTCCCCTCGTGGGCCAGCAGCGAGAGGGCGGCGGCCAGCGCCTTGGGGTTGCCGCTGGCCTCGACGACCAGGTCGGCGCCCCGCCCGCCGGTCTCGGCCGCCACCACCTCGGCCGCGGCGTCGGGGTCGACCGCCCGCACGCCGAAGGCCGCGGCCGCGGCCCGCCGGGACGGCTCCGGCTCCGACCCCAGGATCACCGCCCCGGTCCGGGCCAGCAGCGCCGCCACCAGGATGCCGACCGCGCCCAGGCCCGCGACCACGACCGTCTCCCCCAGCCGGGGCGCGGCGTCCAGGGCGACCTGGAGGGCGGTCTCGACCATCGGGTACAGGGTGGCGGCCCGCGGGTCCAGATCGTCCACGGCGACGGCGTCGCCGACGTCGGTCACGAACCGGTCCTGGTGGGGGTGGAAGGCGAACACCCGCTGGCCCTCCCGGAACGGGCCGGCCGGGCGGACGACGCGGCCGACGGCGCTGTAGCCGTAACGGAACGGGTAGGCGAAGGTGCCGGCCAGGGCGCCCAGGGTCTCGTCCAGGGGCAGGTCGGGATCGACCTCGCCCCGGTAGGCCAGCAGCTCGGTCCCGCTGGAGATCCCCGACCACTCGGTGGCCACCAGGATGCGGCCCTCGGACGGGTCGGGAAGCTCGACCTCCCGCAGCTCGACCCGTCGAGGAGCCACGAAGTGGACCGCGCGGGCCCTCATGGGCAGCCAGGTACCCCCCGTCCACCCTGGCAAACTTGACTTGATTCCATGTCCGGCCTATGTGCTATTCCGCGAACATGACGCAAACCAAGGAAGTCGCCCACCTCGTCCTGCCGACCTGGGCCGGCGAGTTCGACCTGCGGGTGTTCGAGGGCGCCTCGGGCGAGGTCTATCTCCTGTTCGCCTACGGCGAGATCGGCGACGGCCGGGACCTGCTGGTCCGTCTGCACTCGGCCTGCCTGACCGGCGACGCCTTCGGGTCGCTGCGCTGCGACTGCGGCCCCCAGCTGCGCCAGGCCATGCGGCGGATCGTGGCCGAGGGCCGGGGGGTGCTGCTGTACGCCGCCGGCCACGAGGGCCGGGGCGTGGGGCTGGTGTCCAAGCTCCAGGCCTACATGCTGCAGGACGAGGGCCACGACACCGTGGAGGCCAACCGCCGCCTCGGCCTGCCGGTCGACGGCCGCGACTACCGCGAGGCCGTGCAGCTGCTGCAGGCGGCCGGGGTCCGCGGCTCGCGGCTGCTCACCAACAACCCGGCCAAGGCCAGCGCCCTCGACCGGGAGGGCCTGCTCGTCGAGCGCCTCTCGCTGTCGACCGCGCCGCATCTGCGCAACCTCCGCTACGTGCAGACCAAGCAGCAGCGGCTCGGCCACCGGGCCCCGGGCGGCCAGCCCCTGGACGGCGACGGCTTCGGGGCCGGCGACGGGCAGGCGGTCGACGCCAGCGCCCTGCTGGGCGAGGTCGGCGCCCGCCCCGACCGGCCCTATGTGGTGCTCAAGTACGCCCAGACCCTCGACGGCCGCATCGCCACCGGCGGCGGCGACTCCAAGTGGATCAGCGGCCCCGAGGAGCGCCGCGTCTCCCACGCCCTGCGGGCGGCCAGCGACGCCGTGCTGATCGGGGCCGGCACCGTGCTGGCCGACGACCCGCTGCTGACGGTGCGGATGGTCCCGGGCGCCTCCCCCATCCGGGTGGTGCTCGACTCCACCCTCCGGGTCCCGCCCGACGCCCAGGTGCTCGGCCCCGACGCGGTCACGGTGGTGCTCACCTCGGAGCGGTCCGACCCCGAGCGGCGGGCCGCCCTGCGCCGCCGCGGGGTCAAGGTGGACGTGGTCGGCGAGGGCCCGGACGGCGTCGACCTGGCCGCCGGGCTGGCCCGGCTGCGCTCCCTGGGGATCCGCAGCGTGCTGGTCGAGGGTGGGTCGCGGGTGATCACCTCGGCCCTGCGCGGCCGGCTGGCTGACCGGCTGGTGGTGGCCGTGGCCCCGCTGCTGCTCGGCCGGGGCACCGACGCCGTCGGCGACCTGGGCGCGACCATGGTCCGCGACGGCCTGCGGCTGCGCGACCAGACGGTCCACCAGCTGGGCCAGGACCTGGTGGTGGCCGGGGACCTGGACTGGGCCCGGGACTGAATGGGCCCCGACCGGGCGGCGTTGCGGCTGCGGCTGCTGGCCCGGCGGGCCACGGCCGGGGTCGTCCGCCGCCTCCCGGTCCCGGTCGCCGACCGGCTCCGGCGCCGGGCCCGCGACCCGCTGCTGCAGGTGCTGCGGCGCGGCGGCATCCCCGCCGGGGTGGCCACCTTCACCCTCGGCGACAACCGCGAGCTGCGCTTCGTCAACGCCGAGTCGCTGGTCCTCCACCAGCTCTACTGGTTCGGGGAGCGGGGCTGGGAGCCGCAGCTGCTGCCCTGGTGGCGGGGCTGCTGCCGGTGGGCCTCGGCCATCCTGGAGCTGGGCGCCAACGTCGGCTACTTCACCGTGCAGGGGGCCAGGGCGGGCCCGCGGGCCCGCTACGTGGCCGTCGAGCCGTATCCGGCGTCGGCCCGCGTCTGCCGGGCCAACCTGGCCCTCAACCGGGTCGCCTCGGTCGAGCTGCTGGCGGCGGCGGCCGTGGCCGACGGCGACCAGGCCACGGTCGAGCTGCGCGTCCCCGCCGACCAGCTGGCCGCCCCCACGGTGGCCTTCGTCGGCGCCGGCAGCGAGCTCCCCGAGCCGATGGGCCGCCACGTCACCCGCACCGTCCCGGTCCCGGCGGTCGACGTGCGCTCCCTGCTGGATGGGGTCGACCTGCTCAAGCTGGACGTCGAGGGCCAGGAGCACGCCCTGCTGGCGGCCGGCCGCGAGCACCTGCGCGCCCGCAGGCCGACGGTGTTCGTGGAGGTGCTGCCGGGCACGGCCCGGCTGCGGCGGCTGCTCGCCGAGCTCTGCCGCGACGACGGCTTCTGCTGCTACGTGCCCCGGGCCGACTCGCTGCACCGGCTCGAGGTCCCGGAGATCCTCGGCGCTCCCCTGCTCGACCGGTACGGTTGCCAGGACGTGATCCTGTCCGCGGAGCCACAGCTGGAACGGAGGATCAGGGATGCAGACGCCATGGGTCGAGATCGGGCTGGTCCTGCTCCTGGTGGTGATCAACGCCGGCTTCGCGGGCAGTGAGGTGGCCCTGATCTCGCTGCGCGAGGGCCAGCTGCGGCGCCTGGAGCGGGAGGGCGGGACGGGCCGGCTGGTGGCCCAGCTGGCCCGCGACCCCAACCAGTTCCTGTCCACCATCCAGATCGGCATCACCCTGGCCGGCTTCCTGGCCTCGGCGGCGGCGGCGGTGTCCCTGGCCGAGCCGCTGATCCCGCTGCTCGGGTTCCTGGGTCGGGCGGCCGGGCCGGCGGCGGTGGTGCTGGTCACCGTCGTCCTCACCTACGTCACCCTGGTGGTGGGCGAGCTCGCCCCCAAGCGGATCGCCCTGCAGCGCTCCGAGGGCTGGGCCCGGCGGGCCGCCCGCCCCCTGCGGGTGGTGTCGATCGTCACCCGCCCCGCCGTCTGGCTCCTGTCCCAGTCCACCGACCTGCTGGTCCGCCTGGCCGGGGCCGACCCCGGCCGCGGGCGCGAGGAGGTGACCGAGGAGGAGGTCCGCGACATGATCGCCACCGACGGCGTCTTCCGGCCCGACCAGCGGCGGATCCTGGCCGAGGCGATCGAGATCGCCGAGCGCCGGCTCAGCGACGTGCTCGTGCCCCGCCGCGACGTGGTCGCCCTGCCCGACGACACCGCGGTCCCGGAGGCGCTGCGGGTCCTGGTCGGCACCACCCACGGCCGCGCCCCCGTCTACCGCGGCGACCTCGACGACGTGCTCGGCCTGGTCACGCTGCAAGACCTGGTCGGGGCCGAGGGCCGGGTCGCCGACTGCGTCCGCCCGGTGGTCGCCCTGCCCGAGTCGATGGGGGTGCTGGACGCGCTGCGACGGCTCCAGGCCGAGCGCGAGCAGCTGGCCATCGTGCTCAACGAGTACGGCGGCACCGAGGGCATCGTGACCGTCGAGGACCTCCTGGAGGAGCTGGTCGGCGAGATCTACGACGAGTTCGACCCCGACTCCCGCGACCTCCAGCCCGAGCCCGACGGCTCGATCGTGCTGCCCGGCCAGTTCCCGGTCCACGACCTCCCCGACCTGGGCGTCAGCCTGCCCGAGGGGTCGTACGCGACCGTGGCCGGGCTGATCCTCAAGCGGCTGGGCCGCATCCCCGCCGAGGGCGACGCCGTGGAGGTCGACCGCTGGCGGCTGGAGGTCCTGGAGATGGAGCGCCGCGCCGTCGTCCAGGTCCGCCTGGTCCCGCTGCCGGCCGACGCCGACCAGCCCGAGACCTGACGGCCGGGCGGCGCTATCGGGTCGGGACCATGCCGCAGGTCAGGTTGATCCCGGCCGCGGTCATGGCGCCGGCCTGGTCGGAGGCCAGGAAGGCGGCCGCCTGGCCCAGCTCGGCCAGGGAGGTCAGGCGGTCCAGCAGGCTGCTGCGCCGCATCCAGGCGAGCAGCTCGGCCTGGGTCATGGCCGCCCCGGTGCCGTAGGCGGGGAAGGCGGCGCCGCTGTCGTCGACCGCCTCGGGCAGGCCGGTGGTCTGCAGCCACACCACCCGGACGCCGTGGCCGCCCAGCTCGCAGGCCCACTGCCGGGAGAGGCTCTCGATGGCGTCGAAGGTGACCCCGGTCCCGCCGACCTCGGGGATGGACAGGCGGCCGGTGGTGGCGGTGATGGCCATGATCACCCCCGATCCCTGCCGGAGCATGTGCCGGGCGGCCGCCCTGGTGGTCAGGAACTGCGAGCGCAGGGCGGTCTCGATGGGCCGCAGGAAGTCCTCGAGCGACATCTCCAGCAGCGGCGCGCCGTGGACGTCGCCGTGGCCGATGGTGTTGAAGGACACGTCGATGCCGCCGGCCCGGGCGGCCACGGCGTCGGCGTGCTCGTCCACGGCCCGCGGGTCGAGGGCGTCGACCCGGGCCGTCTCCACCGTCACGCCGGCGCCGGACAGCTCCTCGGCCACCTGGTCGAGGGTGGCCAGGGTGCGGCCGGCCAGGAAGACGCTGGCGCCCTCGCGGGCGAAGGCGTGGGCGACGGCGCGACCGACCGGCCCCGCCCCTCCATAGATCACGGCAGTCTTGCCCTCCAGCAGCATCGTCGTCCTCCTGGCGGTGAGTGCTGGACCCAGGACCGGAAGCATAGAGTCTTGCCGATGACCGACCTGCCCACCGGGACCGTGACCTTCCTGTTCACCGACATCGAGGGCTCGACCGGCCTGCTCCAGACCCTGGGCGACCGCTACCCGGCGGTCCTGGACGAGCACGCGGCCATCATCCGGCGGGCCGTCGCCGAGGCCGGCGGGATCGAGGTCAGCACCCACGGGGACGCCTTCTTCGTGGTCTTCGCCAGCCCGGCGGGGGCGGTCCGGGCGGCGGTGGCCGCCCAGCGGGGCCTGGCCGCCAACGACTGGTCACCCGGCCCGCCGGTGCGGGTCCGGATGGGCGTCCACACTGGCGAGGGGGCCCTGGGTGGGGACGACTACGCCGGCATCGACGTGCACCGGGCGGCCCGGATCGCCGACGCCGCCCACGGCGGGCAGGTGCTGGTGTCCGACGCCACCCGCGGCCTGGTCCAGCGGGCCCTGCCCGCCGGCGCCTCCCTGCGGGAGCTGGGCGCGCACCGGCTGCGGGGCATCGCCGAGCCCGAGCGGCTCCACCAGCTGGTCGTGGACGGGCTAGCCTCCGACTTCCCGCCGCCCCGGGCCCTGGACGCCCGCCCCAACAACCTCCCCGCGCAGCTGACCTCGTTCGTGGGCCGGGAGGAGCAGCTCGCCGAGGCCGAGCAGCTGCTGGACCGGGCCCGGCTGCTCACGCTGACCGGGCTGGGCGGGTCGGGCAAGTCGCGGCTGGCCCTGCGGGTCGCCGCCGACCTGCTCCCCCGCTACCAGGACGGCGCCTGGTTCGTCGACCTCTCCCCGGTGACCGACCCGGCGCTGATCCCGGCGGTGGTGGCCAAGGCCCTGGGGGTGCCGGAGGCGGCCGGCCGCCCCATCCTCAACGAGGTCAAGGAGCACCTCCGCCATCGCGAGCTGCTCCTGGTGGTCGACAACTTCGAGCAGGTGGCCGAGGCCGGCCCGGTCATCGAGGAGCTGCTCGGTGCCGCCCCGCGGCTGCGGACGGTGGTCACCTCCCGGGTGGTGCTGTCGCTCCGGGGCGAGCAGGAGTACCCGGTCCCGCCCCTGCCGGGGGTCGAGGCGGTGCGGCTGTTCTGCGAGCGGGCCGTGGCCGCCAGCCCCCGCTTCGCCCTGACCGAGGAAAACACCCCGGTCGTGGCCGAGATCACCGCCCGGCTGGACGGCCTCCCCCTGGCCATCGAGCTGGCGGCCAGCCGCATCAAGGTGCTGACCCCCGCCCAGATCCTGGCCCGGCTGGAGCGGCGCCTGTCCATCCTCACCTCGGGGGCGCGCAGCCTGCCCGAGCGCCAGCGGACCCTGCGGGCCGCCATCGCCTGGAGCTACGACCTGCTCGACCCGGTCGAGCGGCGCCTGTTCGCCCGGCTGTCGGTGTTCACCGGCGGCTGGACCTTCGAGTCGGCCGAGGCGGTCTGCGACCCCGAGGCGCTGGGGGTGGACGCCCTCGACGGGCTCACCTCCCTGGTCGACAAGTCGCTGGTCCGCCGGGTCGAGTCCCCGGGGCGGCCGCCGCGGTTCTCGATGCTGGAGACGATCCGGGAGTTCGGGCGCGAGCAGCTCGAGGCCTCCGGCGACCTGGCCCCGGTGCTGGGCCGCCACGCCGAGCACTTCCTCGACCTGGCCGTCGAGGCCGAGCCCCACCTGACCGGCGCGGAGCAGGGCGACTGGCTGGACCGCTGCGACACCGAGCACGCCAACATCCGCGCCGCCCTCCGCTGGGCCCTCGACGCCGGCGAGGCCGGCCGGGCCCAGGCGGCCGCCGGCGCCCTGTGGCGGTTCTGGCAGCAGCGGGGGCACCTGGCCGAGGGCCGGCGCTGGCTGGACGACGTCCTGGCCATGCCGTCGGGGCGGGCGCCGACCGCGGCCCGGGCCAAGGCCCTGGCCGGGGCGGGCGGGATCGCCTGGTGGAGCGACCAGGGGGCCGCCCGCGCCTTCTACGAGGAGGCCCTGGCCATCGAGCGGCAGCTCGACGACCGCGCCGGCCTGGCCGAGGCCCTCTACAACCAGGCCTTCGCCGTCGCCGCCGAGGACGACTGGGACTCGGCGGCCCGCCTGCTGGAGGAGGCCCTGGCCCTGTTCCGCCGGCTGGGCGACGAGCCCGGGGTGGCCCGGGTCCTGACCATGCTGCTGGTCCCGGACGCCATGGCCGGCAACTGGGGGCGGGTGATCGCCGAGATCGAGGAGGTGGTGGCCATCTGGCGGCGGCGCCGCAACCGGCTCGACCTGGCCTACGGCCTGGTCTGGCTGGCGTTCGCCTACGGCCGGGCCGGGCGCCGGGAGGCCGCCCGGGCCACCGCCGTGGAGGCCCTGGAGCTGTTCGGCGACGCCGGCGACGCCACCGGCCTGGCCCTGGTCTTCCGGGACCTGGCCTTCCTGCTCACCTGGGAGGGCCGCCACGCCGACGCGGTCCGCATGGCCGGCGTCGCCGAGGCCCAGCGCGACCGGGCCGGCGGCGGCCCCGCCCCCGGCTTCGGGGGGATGCTGGAGGGCGACCCGGCGGCCGAGGCCAGCGCCCATCTGGACGAGGACGCGGCCAAGCGGGCCTTCTCGGAGGGCCTGGCCCTGACCGTCCCGGAGGCGGTGGCCCTGGCTCAGCCGCCGGCCCGCAGCCAGCGGTAGCCGAAGGGGCCGAGGTCCAGCGGCTGGCCGGCCTTGGCCGGCCGGTAGCGCTGGTCGGCGAGCAGCTCGGCCATGACCGCGCCGCCCTCGGCGTCGTCGTCCGCCGCCACCTGGACCTGGAGCGCCTCGGGGCCGAGGTTGTGCAGGGCCAGCACGCCGCTCTCCTGCCAGTCGCAGCGGTGGGCGAGCACGGCCGGCTGGTCGGTGTCCAGGACCCGCCAGCCGCCCCAGCCCAGCTCGGGCAGCTCCTTGCGGGCGCGGATGGCCCGCTCCATCCAGTTCAGCAGCGACTCCGGGTCGCGGCGCTGGGCGGCCACGTTGACCCGGTCGGGCCCGAAGGGGCCGTCGGCGACCACCGGGACGGCCGGCTCGCCGGTGGTGAAGCCACCGTTGGGGCCGGCGCTCCACTGCATGGCCACCCGGACCGCGGCCCGGCCCTCGACCCGCTGGTTGTCGCCGAGGCCGATCTCCTCCCCGTACAGCAGCACCGGGCTGCCGGGCAGGGTGAGCAGCAGGCTGTAGAGCAGCTCGATGCGGGCCCGGTCGCCGTCCAGCATGGGCGGCACCCGGCGGCGGATGCCGCGGCCGAAGCTGCGCATGTCGGGGTCGGGGGCGAGGGCCGCGAACACCTCCTCGCGCTCGTCCTCGGTCAGCTTGTCCAGGGTCAGCTCGTCGTGGTTCTTGACGAAGTTGGCCCACTGGTTGGTCTGGGGGACCGGCGGCAGCTCCTGGAGGGCGGCCACGATCGGGGCCGGGTCCTGGCGGACCAGGGCCAGGAACAGGTGCTGGTTGAGGACGAAGTTGAACAGCATGTGCATCTCGTCGCCGCCCTCGTCGCCGAAGAAGCGGCGCTGCTCGGTGGGGGGCAGATTGGCCTCGGCGACCAGGATGGCGTCGCCGCGGCGCCGGTTGAGGAGAGCCCGCAGGTCGCGCAGGAAGTCGTGCGGGTCCTCCTCGCCCGGCCGGGGGTCGGTGCCGGCCTGCTCGATCACGAACGGGGCCGCGTCGACCCGGAAGCCGGACAGGCCCAGCTCCAGCCAGTAGCCGACGACCTTGCCGATCTCGTCGCGGACCCGCGGGTTGGCGATGTTGAGGTCGGGCATGTGGGAGTAGAAGCGGTGCAGGAACCACTTGCCCGCGACCTCGTCGTAGTCCCAGTTGGAGTCCTCGGCGTCGGGGAAGACCACCCCCGGCGGCCCCTCGGGCTGCTCGTCGGCCCAGACGTAGAAGTCGCGCCAGGGCGATTCGGGATCGGCCCGGGCCGACTGGAACCAGGGATGCTGGTCGGAGGTGTGGTTCACGACCAGGTCGGCGATCACCCGGATGCCCCGCTCGCGGGCCGCCCGCAGGAAGTCGACCAGGTCGCCGAGGGTGCCGAGGCGCGGGTCGACGCCGTAGAAGTCGCTGATGTCGTAGCCGTTGTCCTTGTTGGGGGTCGGGTAGAACGGCATCAGCCAGATGCAGGTCACGCCCAGCCCGGCCAGGTAGTC